>JABAOF010005676.1_pt1 | contig 45122 bp, 39 predicted proteins | sample 7062171 | NCBI WGS metagenome assembly JABAOF01 (sample SAMN14538628, study PRJNA623070) | marine sediment metagenome | biome: marine biome [ENVO:00000428]; feature: marine pelagic biome [ENVO:01000023]; material: deep marine sediment [ENVO:00002113] | place: India: Gulf of Khambhat ... | reverse complement strand
TTTCATTCTCAATTTCATGACAATTCCTCTATATTGACAAAATTTTTCAGCCAAAATATAATTAAACCCTGAGAAATGGGGGCGAACAGGTTTCGACGGAGATAGTGAGGCAGAAGTTGCATGTCGAGATTCCACCCACCTCGTTAAAAGGTGGAAAACAACTAAGTGCAGAATCTCTGCCTGTTGCTGCCTAACATTAGGCATGCCGTTTCTCACGCGTTTTCCTGCGGTGCTTGAGAAGCGTCGTCGAGCAGGATAGCAAGCCAGGTTCGTCCTGAGCCAGGTAAGCGAAGCTTAATCAGGGCTGGTTCGGATGTGTTCCTCCTCTTCGAACACTTCAGAACGAGATGCAGAAGAGGATATGCATGTAGAAGCTGTCTGCTGAATGTCTTCGGACGCGGGTTCGATTCCCGCCGCCTCCACTTCGGAAATTTATGCAGACAGAAGTGGGAAGAAAGTGGTTAGTCTAAAAAAAAGAAGCGCTCAAATCATAGGGGGTGTCCTTCTCTTCCTTCTTCTTTCAGTGGGTTCCGTATCTCAAATCCAGCCTTTCCTTAAATTATCTGTCAGGGATTATGAAGAATTCAGTCGTGTTATCATCGCACCTTCTTTCCCCTTATCCTTCGAAATCGAGAAAGGTTCTTCCTTCCTGCTGGTGAAAATCGCCATCGATATTCCTTTTCGGATTCAGAGAGAGCCTTTTGACAGCCTTATCATCAAGTCTTTTGGTTGGACAAAGGGAAGAGATTATTACATCCTGACTATCAAAACCAAAATCAGAGATTTTAGCCATGATTATTTTGTCATCAATGACCCGACACAACTCGTTATTGATTTCAGAGAGGGAGTTGAGGAGAGCAGAGGAGATAGAGAGATTCGGTCTCTACTGGACTCAGCCCTTTCCAGAGAGGGAGAACAGACCACTGCTGAGGAGATACAGACTATTGTTATTGATCCCGGTCATGGGGGGAGGATGGAGCCCGGAGCCCAGGGGAAATACGGAACACTCGAGAAAGATATCACCTTGGCTCTCGCCCTAAAATTGAGGGATGTCATCGAACGGAATCGGCGCGTCAATGTTGAACTGACGAGAGAAAGGGATGAGAGCGTTTCGCTTGAGAATAGGGCGGCTACTGCCAATTACCACAAGGCCGATTTGTTCATCAGTATTCACGTCAACAGCTCATTCCGGAAAGATGCGCGTGGGTCAGAAACCTTTTTCCTCGGAACAGAGGCCTCGGATGATGAAGCCAGGAGACTGGCTTACCTGGAAAACAATCCCGCTGAAGTAGAAAGGGGCTTAGGGGGAGACAACGAAGACGAGATAACCATGATTCTATGGGATATGGCCCAATCCGCTTATCTAAAAGAAAGCAGCCTCTTGGCGGAGACCATCCAGGAAGAGCTCAATCATCTCCTGGGAACCAGGAATAGAGGAATCAAGCAAATTCCTTTTAAAGTTTTGACCGGTGTCGCCTGTCCGGCTGTTCTCGTGGAAGTGGCCTTTATCTCCAATCCTGACGAAGAGAGAAAACTGCAGACAGAATGGTTTCAGAATAATGTGGTCGAGGCAATCTATAGAGGTGTCGAGAGTTATATCGATCGCTATGCTCGACGTTAGAACAAAGTCATGAATAGTAAGAAGGTTGCGATTCTTGGATTTCTTTTCGTGGTTCTGGCCGTTCTGGTCGTCATCTTTTTTACCAGCGGTATAAAAGATAAGATCATTCCCGCCACACCGACATCCCCTCCGGAGGTTGAGCCCTTACCTGCTCAGCCCGGTCAAACGCGAACAGTCGTCCTTTTTTTTCTCTCAGAAGAGGATACTCTTCTCCATCCGGAAGAACGTGAAATCCCTGATGATTCATCCGTAGTCCGCCAGGCCAAACGGACTGTCGTAGAACTCATCAGAGGCTCTCAAAAAGGATACATTTCGCCTTTCCCTCCTGAAGCCAGACTGAGAGAGCTGTATGTGACGGATGAGGGAGTGGCCTACGTGGATTTTTCAAAAGAAATCGTAGAGAAACATCTCTCCGGTTCGTCGGCTGAAATATCAACGATTTTCTCAGTTGTGAACTCTCTCGCCTATAATTTTGATTCCATTGAAAAAGTCTTTATTTTAATCGATGGACGGGAAAGAGAAACCCTGGGAGGGCATATCAACCTGAGTCGACCCTTTCTCCCTCTATATGATTTAATCGCCCGATAGTTTCTCCAGAATCGAATCCTGAGCTAAAGGGCGCTTTTCCTTATGAAGAAATTAACGAAAATTGCTATTGTTGGCTTTCCGAATGTGGGAAAGTCCACGCTCTTCAATCGCCTTCTCAAAGAGAAAAAATCGCTGGTTCATTCACTCCCAGGAATGACCCGGGATCAAGTTTCTGCGGTCTGCAGCTTGAATGGGAAGAAATGTGTTCTGATTGACACAGGCGGCTTTTTTGATACCCAGGAAGACCCTCTCTCTTCTCAAATCAGAAAAAAAGCCCAAGAAGCGGCAGAGAAAGCGCGCTTACTTATTTTTGTGTTGGATGGAAAAAGGGATTTACTGCCAGCCGAACAGGAACTCTATCTGTCCTTGAAAAAGTTAAACAAACCGATTTTTGTCGTCGTCAATAAAATTGACTCTCCATCTGAGGAGGCAAAGATTGGCGACTTTTACAGATTAGGGGAGGAAGAAATATTCACTATCTCTGCCGAACACAAAAGAAATTTAGAAATACTCGAGCAGACTCTCCTGGAATTCATCCCCTCTCCTGGCCTTGATAAGGAAGAGAGTCAACCTCTGAAGATAGCTCTGGTTGGACGCATCAATGTGGGAAAGTCATCTATTGTGAACCGTCTCTGCGGAGAAGAGAGGTTGATCGTCAGTGAAATTCCGGGGACAACAAGGGATAGCACCGATACTCTGATATACAGGGATAAAAAAGCGTTCAGCTTGGTTGATACAGCGGGGATCCGAAAATTGAGCCGAACCCAGGATAAAAGAGAAAAAGCCAGTATCATTAAGGCAAAAAAAGATATCAGCCGGGCGGATGTCATCTGCATGATCATGGATGCTCAGGAATTCCCCACCAGACAGGATTCGGCCATCGCTCATCTGTCTCGTGACTCAGGCAAGCCCATGATCATTGTCCTGAATAAGTGGGATTTGATTGAGAAAAACACTCGCACCTCAGAGGATTATAAGAGGAAGTGCTACACAAAATTGGATTTTGTCAATTACGCGCCTCTTTTTTCGGTTTCCGCCCTGTCTGGAAAAAGAGTGATTAAAATTCTTGATTTGGCAGAGCAGGTATATGCCAATGGAAAAAAAAGAGTGGGAACATCCCAGCTAAATAATTTTCTTGCCTGGATTAACGAGAACTGCCCTCCTCTTTCAAGAAAGAAAAGAAGGATAAAGATAAAATACATGACTCAGAAAAGGATTCTGCCCCCAACTTTTATCCTCTTTACGCATTCACGAGTTCATCTGGCTCCTTCCTATGAAAAGTTTTTCAAACAGCTTTTGCGAGATAAGTTTGATTTTTGGGGGACGCCTATCCGAATAGTTTTAAGAATGAACTGAAAGTTCCCAGCTTGATGGAAGTTGGAGTTTTCTCGAATTGACGCATTTTCCTCATGAGTTATCGCCCCTGATTTCCCCATAGAATTTTGTTCTTCTTGACTTTAAACGTATATTGGATTATATATTTAATCTCGGGAGAAGATCGCCCTCGAGTAAAAAGGAGGTCACGATGTTTCGAAAGAGCTCAAACACTTTTCTGGCGCTTCTTTTAGTTCTGGCCGTGATGGTCGCCTTCACAAGTTGTGGGAAGCTCAAGGTCAGTAATCTAAGAGCGAATTATTATTTCAACAGGGCCAATGCGCTTTTTTCTGATAATAAATACCGTGATGCCATCCAAGAATACGAAAGAGCACTGATCTATAATCCGAATCTGGTGGAAGCTTTTCGGTTTCTCGGCGAATGTTATAAAAATCTGTACACTCCAGGAAAGGATACTCCGGATAACCTGGAGAAAAAAGACAGGGCCTTGGAAAACCTCCATAAAGCGTATGAAATCGATCCAAATAACAAAGAAATTATTTATTCATTGGGCGATATGTATGACAGATTGAGGGACTTTGAGGAAGCAGAGAAAATGTACCTGAAAATCCTCGAGATGGAGCCGACCAAGATGGAAAACTACTATGTTGTCGCTCAATTCTATACAAGATACGCGGGAACAACTGAGGAGGAAACGGGTGATGGAGGCAAGACGCCTTTCCAAAAAGCAGAAGAGATGTACCTGAGAAGAATCGAGGTTGACCCTGAGGACCCTCGGGGATATGCCTATATTGCTCAGTTTTACGACAATCTGCAGCCCTTGCCGGAGATTGATAAGGCCCACGAATTCCATCAAATCCGTATCAAATACGATTCAGAAGATGCAGAAGTCTGGTATTCTATTGGAGTCAACCGTTGGGCCAAGGCGCACCGCTTGCAGAATATGATATCCCAGGATGAGCAGAAGAAAGCAGCCGGTGAAAGTGAAGAGGCCTTGCAGAAAGCGATCGAGATTGATCCCTCCTACCCTGAGCCCTATGCGTACATGAGTGTTCTCCTCATGAGTGTCAAGGCAAGACTTTGGCCGGAAAGAGCCTCGCGTTTCAAAGCAGAAGCCGATCAATACCAAGAGAAGTTCCTGGAAGCCCAGAAAAAGCGGGCAGAGAGAAGAAGGCTCGAACAAGAATTAAGAGGAATCAGATAGAGACGGAAGACATATTCGGTTTTCCAGTTTAATCTCTCTTTCTTCTTCTTTTTATTGATTCATGACTATCCCTGCAAAAAATGTTTATCCCTCTTAAAGACGAGAATCCCACTCAACGCTTTCCTATTGTCACTGTTGTTTTAATCACTCTGAACGTTCTGATTTTTCTCTACCAAATTTTTTCTCCCCAGGGATTGCAGTATTCCATTTATAGAATGGGGGCGATTCCCTACGAGATCACGCATTTCACAACAATCTCCCATTTACCCCGGATATCACCTCCTCTGACTCTTTTGACTTCTCTTTTCCTTCATGGGAGTTTTTTTCATCTGTTCGGCAACATGCTCTATCTCTGGATATTCGGGAACAACATCGAAGATTTTCTGGGACCGTTTCGATACATTCTTTTTTATCTTGTGTCAGGACTAGGAGCGAGTCTTGTCCATATTATTTTCCATCCATCTTCCATGATTCCGATGATCGGAGCGAGCGGGGCGATTGCTGGAGTTCTGGGTGCGTATTTCCTCCTCTATCCAGGAGCACGGGTACTGACAATCGTTTTCTTCTGGATTATTCCTGTTCCGGCATTCTTTATCCTTGGACTGTGGTTTGTTGCGCAGGTGATGAATATTGGAATCGGTGGGGGAGTCGCCTGGTTTGCCCATATCGGAGGTTTTTTGATCGGGGTCGCCCTTATCAGGATCTATGTCAAGAGAAGAAGAGTCCAACGCTGGGTTCAAGAAGAATAGGGGACGTTCCCCAAGGTACCACCCTATATAGTGAAATTGGGGATATTCCCCAAAGTACCACTCTATATCGGTTTTCTCCATAAAAGAATAATATGGATGAATTTGTCGTTAATTTTGTTTTTTTATGTTAAAATGTAAGTAATTTATTGGTAGAGTAGTACCTTGGGGAATGTCCCCATGTGTTGACAACTCCCTTAAGATTTAGTATTTTAGAGCATCGCTCTTTTTTTTCTAGAATCTAAATCTCAGGTTAAAGATAATGAAGACGTTTACACCAAAAAAAGAAGGAATCGAGAAGAAATGGTGGCTGATTGATGCTGATGGGAAGACTCTCGGTAGGCTGGCCACTGAGGTCGCGACATTACTGCGCGGAAAGCGGAAACCCGAGTTTACTCCCTTCATTGATTCCGGAGATTTTGTGGTCGTTGTCAACGCTGAAAAAATAAATGTAACCGGGAAAAAGATTGAGCAGAAAAAGTATTACTCTCATTCAGGCTATCCGGGAGGAATAAAGGTCAAGACTCTCAAAGAACTCCTTGAAACAAAGCCAGAAGAGGTGGTTCGAAAAGCTGTCTGGGGAATGATCCCCAAAGGCAAACTCGGTCGGGCCGTGTATAAAAAGCTAAAAGTCTACAAGGGTCCTGACCATCCTCATGAGGCTCAAAAACCACAAGAACACCGGTTTTAGGAGGAAAGTTGAGTTTAATCCAGTATTACGGAACAGGAAAGAGAAAGACATCGGTAGCAAGGGTCTTTTTGCGCCCAGGAAAGGGCGAAATCACTCTGTATGTGAACAAAAGACCCCGCCCATTCGAAGAATATTTTAATCTGGAGCGTCAGAGACATGTCATTAAGCAGCCTCTTCGTTTGACCGAGACAGATAGTAAATTCGACATTTTTATCCGAGTGAACGGAGGAGGAATCGGCGGTCAGACAGAAGCGATTCGATTGGGGATTTCCCGGGCTTTAGTCGAGTTCAATAGAGAATTAAAGGCCAGTCTGAAGAGTGCAGGTCTGCTCACGAGAGATGCCAGGATAAAAGAACGCAAAAAATACGGATTGTTAGGCGCCAGGAAGGCTCCACAATACCACAAGAGATAAAACGGAGGATTTCTGTTGGTCACAGTCACAATGAAAGAACTGTTAGAAGCAGGTGTTCATTTTGGCCACCAGACGAAAAGGTGGAATCCCAAAATGAAAGAATACATCTTCGGCCAGAGGAATGGAATCTATATCATCGATTTACAGAAGACGATAAAAATTTTTAAGGATGCGCTCCAGTTCATCAGAAGCGTGTCCGAGAGCGGGAAAGAGGTACTTCTGGTCGGAACGAAAAAGCAAGCTCAGGATATAATCAAGGAAAATTCTGTAAAATGTGAATGCAGCTATGTCAACCAGCGATGGCTGGGTGGTTTGTTGACCAACTTCAACGTGATCAGAGGCAGCGTGGACAAGTTGATCGAAATGGAAGAAATGAAAGAGGATGGACGGTGGGACCTTCTGTCAAAAAAAGAACAGTCCAAACTGGAGAAAGTTTACAGGAAGCTGTCGAAAAACCTGGGTGGGATAAAAGATATGCACGAGCTTCCGGGAGCACTGTTTGTTATAGATTCAACTAAGGAAGAAATAGCTATTCTTGAAGCTCAAAAACTGAAAATTCCTATCGTTGCCGTAGTGGATACGAATGGAGATCCGGGAGACATTGACCATCCTATTCCTGGGAATGATGACGCCGTCAGAGCTATTGAGTTGTTTACGTCAAAAGTTTCCCAGGCCATTATGGATGGGAAGCAAAATAGAATGGAAAAAGAGCTTCAGGAAGCTAAAAAAGAAGAACCGGTTGAACCGGAAGGAGAGCCGACTGCCACAGAGCCGCAGGTACCATCCTCCTCAAAATCAACTCTCGAAGAAGGCAAAGAGGGCGGTCATGCAGAGCCTGAAGAACCAGCATAAGGAAGGAATTTAAGATGGAGATTAAAGTTGACCTCGTAAAGGAGCTTCGTCAAAGGACAGGAATCGGGATGATGGAGTGCAAAGAGGCACTCAAAGAATCAAAGGGAGATATTGATAAAGCGATTGTCATTCTCAGGAAAAAGGGATACGCTCGAGCTCAAGGTAAAATGAGCCGGGAAACAGCCGAAGGAATCGTCGGCTCTTACATTCATCTGAACGGAAAGATAGGAGTCCTATTGGAAGTGAATTGTGAATCTGATTTCGTCGCGCGCAATGATGAGTTTAAAGAACTAGTGAAGAACATCGCTATGCACATTGCCGCCACCAATCCCAAGTATGTCTCATCAGAGGAAATTTCTCCCGAAATATTAGAACAGGAAAAAGAGATCATTAAAGAACAGTTCAAGGATTCCAAGAAGCCTCCCGAGATCGTTGAAAAGATTATCCAGGGAAAGCTGGGGAAATTTTACGAAGAAGTGTGCTTGTTGGACCAGCCCTACGTCAAGGATGACAAGGTTTCGGTGAAGCAGCTTGTCGCGTCATATATCGCCAAGTTTGGCGAAAATATCCGGATAAGCAGGTTTGCCCGGTTTGAACTGGGCCAGCAATAAATTTAAATCAGCCATGCCACAAAAAAAACCGGCGTATCAAAGAATCCTGCTGAAACTTTCCGGTGAATCCCTCCTCGGCCCTCATAACTATGGAATTGACCTTGAAACGGCGAAATCTATCGCTCGAGAGTTAAAGGAAATCAATGACTCAGGCGTTGAAATCGCCATCATGATCGGTGGCGGAAATATTTTTCGAGGGGCTTTTGGTGCGGATGCCGGAATGGATAGAGCCTCAGCTGATTACATGGGTTTGCTGGCGACTATTATGAATGGAATCGCTCTCCAGGATGCACTAGAAAAAGAAGGGATGTTCACCCGGCATATTTCGGCGATTGAGATCAAAGCTGTTGCCGAACCATTTGTTCGACGAAGAGTCATAAGGCACCTTGAAAAAGGAAGGATTATCATTTTCAGCGCAGGAATCGGAAGCCCTTTTTTCACCACTGATACCGCGGCGGCACTCAGAGCTCTTGAAATCAAAGCAGGGGTGATTCTGAAGGCCACAAAAGTCGACGGTGTCTATTCTGCCGATCCGATGAAGGACAAAACTGCGAAAAAGTTCAGTTCCATTAAATACATGGATGTTATCAAAAAAGGACTGAAGGTTATGGATACGACCGCCATCTCCATGTGTAAAGAGAATAACCTTCCCATCATCGTTTTTTCTTTAAAAGAGAAGGGGAATATCAAGAAGGCTGTTATGGGCTTGAAAGTGGGGACAAGAGTTTACTGAATAGACTCGACCCTTTTATATGGGACTTTTAATAATTTCTATTTAAGTGAGGGATAAGGATGGTTAAAGACGTCTTAAGGGAGCTCGAGAAAAAAATGAAGGTCTCTACGGAGCATTTTCGGAAAGACCTGAGTAAGTTGCGAACCGGCCGGGCCAATATTAGCCTTTTTGAGGATATTAAAGTTGATTACTATGGAAGTCTAACCCCTATCAATCAAGTGTCTACTCTTGGAGTTCCTGATGCGACTCTCATTACGGTCCAGCCCTACGATCCATCAACCCTGGAGGCCATCGATAAAGCGATTAGGAGTGCTGATCTGGGCTTGAATCCGGTTAACGATGGTAAAATGCTCAAGATCCCGATTCCTCCGCTGGATGAGGAAAGAAGACAGGATATCGCCAAGCATATTAAAAAGATGCTAGAGGATGAGAAGACGGCCCTCCGTATATTGCGAAGAGAGAGCAAGGAAGAGATTGAAAAGTTGGAAGAAGATAATGAAATAACCGAGGACGATAAATTCTGGGGATATGACAAGCTTCAGGAAGTCACTGACGAGTACACGAAGAAGATCGAGGAAATGGCAGCAGTCAAGGAAAAAGAGATTTTAGAAGTTTAAATTCAAAAAAGGGGACAGGTTTAATCCAAATCGGGGTCAGGCTTTACCAATATGGTAGCAAGTTAATCTGAGATCTTGCCTATATTCGTCCATCCAGATAAAGCCTAACCCCAATGATTTCAAACCTATCCCCTTTTTATGTTTTTTATATTAAGCTTCGCTTTTTTTCTTGAACCAGTTTTCCGTTGTCCCGAATTTCGTCCTGATCACAACACCCCACCCGATTATGCTCAAGCAGAACGTGAACAGTCCGCCGAGAATAGGTATGAAGGAGATGAAACTCACAAGAATGAAGCCGAGTATCATCCCCCCAAAAACGGAGGCTTTGCCTTTCCCGAAGGCGCGGATAAGACTGTCACCGAAGAAATAGAAGAGGACAACTCGACCGAAGAGCTTGATTACAATTCCTATGATAATGAGAGCGATGAGTATGGGAATGCCGATTAGCACAAATGAGAGCAATGTCGCAAAAATGACTAATCCAATATAAACGATGATACTCAACAGCCCTGTTCCGACAATTGGCCAAAAAGAATTTCTGATTTGAGTCGATGCTTGTGTGATCTGGCGGGGGAAGAGAGCCGTTATCAACAAGGCCAGGAGAAACGTGATGAAGACGGAGATTAATTTAAAGAAAATAATCAAGGGGATTAAAGCTCCTGTAATGCCTGGGCCCAGGAACTCAGTGAGGTCTTCGAATCCCTTAAAATAGATTGTGTCTCCCTGAATCAAGCATCCAGGTTCTTTATCGAGTTCTCCACCCAATGAGACAACATCTCCGTAGATGACGGCTGAGGATTTGAGTGTGATGTTCGAGCCGAATCCCAGAACGAGCTCTCCAACTTCACCACTGATGGTCACTTCGCCGCCGAATGTAACAACGCTTTCTCTGACTTTTCCCTCGATGACGACATTTCCGCCGAAAGAGATGACATTATCCTGTTCCTCATCTTCAGCGATGAAAATATCCTGCGTCATAGTGAAACACTCTTGACTATTCAAGGGAAGAAATCCAGAAATTAAGAAGATAAGGATGAAGATTAACGCTATTTTATTTCTCATGCTTTTTCTCCAATAAGCAATTTTCGTCTAATTCCGTAGATGGATGATACGATGAAAATAATCGCAATGGCAATGAGGATTATCTGAACCTGGGGGCTGATGATGGTTGTCAGCAGAGTCAATCCTTTGATTAGCAGTTCCCCCAGTTGCTGCAGGATTTTAATTAAGAGCGAGGCCACTTTGAGGCTCTTTGCGAAGAGAGGAGAGAGATTTTTTACCAAGTCCAAACCGGTGTGATAGATGTTGAAAAGTAGGCTCGAGAGATTCTGGCCTGTAACCAGAGCAAACAGAACGACAGCAAGAATCATGGATGCAAAACCGGATGCCACGGCTCCCAGCCAAGCCAGAGGGGAAACTCTTTCTGGAAAAATTCTGGCCATGACCTGCTGAGTGAAATCAGGGGGTGTTTTCCATAAAGGAAGGCTCTCTGCGGCTTGATGCAGGAGGCTTCTCTCCTTCACGGCCTTTTTGCATTTTGGGCAGGCTGCCAGATGCTTATGGATTTCTCTCTCTTTTTCGGGGGAAAGCTCTTTCTCTAGATAGAGATAAATTTGCTCAATGCGGAGGCATCTCATGGTTTTTCCTCCAGTAAAGTGCGAATGAGTTCTTTCGCCTGAAAGACTCTGTTCTTTACAGTTCCTGTCGGCAGGCCTTTTATTTCGGCTATTTCCTCATAACTCAACTCGTTGATATGCCTCCAGACGAACACTTCTCTCAGAGAACCGGGAATCCTTTCCATGGCTCGTTCGATCTTTTCCCTGAGCTGAGCGGTCTCAAATTTGTTCGCGATGGATTCCTCATCTGCTGGGACTTGAATAGGAGGGAGGTCTTTATCCAGTTTTTTCTGGTGGTCGATGGAAAAAGAATCGATTTTTTTCTTTCTCCAGTAGTCAATAATAAAATTCGAAGCGATTCTGAAAAGCCAGGTGCTGAATTTGAACTGAGGCTTGTAGGAACGGAGCGAAGAGTAAGTCTTGATGAACACCTCCTGAGTAAAATCCAGCGCCAGTTCGCGTTCTCCGACCATGCGTCCGATGTAATTTAAAAGCGGCTGTTGATACTTCTGGATAATCATTTCAAAAGCCTTTTTTTCGCCTTGAAGTGCTTTTTCGACGAGATGTTTATCTTCATTCATGGAGGACATCCTGTCCTCAAAATGTTATACGAAAACGGTAGGATTTGGTTTAGGCCTTCGGATTTTCGTGGATATTTTCATTTTGTGTGGGTTGTTCGTCCTTGATAATTTCGACGTCGGGCGGAAGGTCGAGCTCGAATACCTTTCGAGGAAATCGGACGTCAGTTTTTATTTGAGAAAACTGGAATTCTTGCTTATTACCCGCCCAGTCAAAGAAAATGGCCCTTCGGATAAGCCATGTTTTCTCATCAATCTCCAGAAGGATATGTGTATGATCGCTATCTTCTTTGGGCGTTAATTTCAGCTTCCAGGTTTTCTGGCTGTCTGAAGGGAAGGGGCTGAATTCGATTGAGTAATCGTCTAGAAGCTTTTTCTGGCCTGAAAGAAGAGTGAGGATTTCCGATTCGTATTTTTCTTTGGAGAGATCGCTCTGAATGACTTCTTTGTCATCCGGAAAGTACATCAAGAAGGCTCCTTCTTTGTAGAGGAAAATCTTCTCCTCCGGGTCCTTGTACTCCCATCTCATCCTGTCCGGTTTTTGAAAGTAGAATTTACCTTTTTCATTCAGGGGTGCTGAAACAGTGGACGAGTAGAAAATCTGACTGAAATTCGCCTGCATGGAGTGGAGGGAGCGAAGATTCCTTTCCACATTGAGGACAACATCATCAACCGTTGCAGAAAAACTGAAAACCGAGAAAAACAGTAAACACAAAAGATATCTCATGATTATAGGATTATAACATAAGAACCCATCGGGGTCAGGCTTTGACGTTGAACTCGCAGTCAGGCCTTATCTGTATAAAGAGACCCTGGTTGGCCCTATCTCTCAGGCATCGAACTTAAAAAGAAATGGGGTCAGGCCTTATTAATCTCTCTGCTACCAGAGCAAGAATGAAGAGTTAAATCTTGATTTCTTGACAAGGCCTGACCCCGAAATTATCAAAGTTAACATAGCCTGATCCTAAAGGTTCAACGCACAAGGCCTGACCCCATAACCTTTTTTATAAAATTATCAAGCCCTAACCCATTTTCCCGATTTGCTAAATGAGAGAGTTTTTTGTTATAAGTGGCTTCGTGAAAATCGAATTTTTTCTGTTTCTCATTGGTTACTTCATCCTCATTCTTTGTGTGAGCTTCATTTTTTCGAAGAGGATGAAAAGCCTTGAGGATTTTTTCCTGGCTTCTCGGAATCTACCCGCATTCTTGGTCTTCTTTTCTCTCTCTGCCTCCTGGTTTGGGTCTGCGTCAATTCTTGTCTCGACTGACCAAGCCTTTGACACGGGACTGAGTTCCTTTTGGGTGATGGGCGCACCGGCTATACTCACCGTTCTTCTGCTTGCTTTTTTTTTGACCCGGCCGATTCGGCGTCTTCCCATAGTGAGCTTGCCGGACCTTGTAGAGATGAGATACGGGCGGGTGGTCCGTCATATGTCATCAGTGTTGATCATATGGTACATGGCCGTTTTGGCTGCTTCCCAGATGGTCGCCATTGGCACTTTTCTGAAATCATTTCTAGGCATTCCCTATTTCTGGTGTCTGGTGTTGGGAACCTGTGTGGTTCTTATCTATTCCATTTTTGGAGGCTTTCTCTCCGTGGCGGTCACGGATGGCCTTCAGTTTATTCTCCTTGTCGCTGGCGTATTTGGCCTGTTTTTTTTCCTTTCTGGCCCATCGTCCGTGAAGGAGGTTTCTCTTTTCGCATCCGAGCTGGAAAAGCCCCACTATTTCAACATTTTATTTAATACTAAAGAGAATTTGTTGATTTTCCTTTCCTTCACTCTGGCCTGGACAATCTCACCCATCGCCTGGCAGAGGATTCAGGCGGCGCGTTCGGACAGAAGCGCTCGTCAAGGCTTGTTTGCTGCCTCCGGCACTTTTTTTATTCTCTACTGGATTGTGGTCTTCATCGGGATGCTTTCTCTCCCTTTGTTCTTTTCGCAGGATTTGGATGGCCCTCTTCTTTCTGAAATCATCTCTTCGAAGGCAGGAGCTTTATTGGGTGGCATTCTGTTTGTGGCCGTCGTGGCGGCTGTGATGTCCACTATGGATACAGCGATAAACACGGGAGCTCTTTCTTTGACGCGTGATGTTTTTCAGCAGATGTTTCCGCAAAGTAAAGGAAAAGAGATTGTTTTGGTGGGTCGCCTCTCCACTTTTTTTGTGGGAGGAGTGGCGTTTCTTGTGGCCAGTAAATTTCAAAGCATCCTCAAGACTCTGGGACTTGCTTCTGAAATCATGGCGGAAGGCCTTTTTATTCCAGGAATAGCGATGGTGTTTCTGAGAAAAAGACTGCCCGTTGCGGGATTCTTGAGTCTTCTTCTGGGGGGAGGATATTCAATCGTTGGCTTCTTATCCGAGCTGGATCTTCTGTCCTTGAGCTGGCCTTCATGGCCCTATTCTGTTCCTTATGGGCTTGGATTGAGTCTTACTGGATTCTTGGTTGGCTTTGGCATAGAGAAATATAGAAAGGGATCGCATCTTAACATTTGACATTTCCCATGAAAAAATTAATCAATAGGAATTTACTTTAATGCCTATTAGGATAAAAAAACAGAAAAATGAGAAATGTCAAAAGTTAAGATGCAACCCTTTTATTTGGATTGTGGTTTACTGTCTCTAGTGTTTTGTATATCATTGTGCCGATGTCTTTTTTCCGCAAACTGCGCTGGAGCCTAGTCGGAATTTTGGGAAAGCTAGCTCTCTGGCTCTGGGCGAAATCTACGAGAATGAAAATCATTGGGGAAGAGAGATACAAGGAATTGAGAAACAAAGGGAAAGCGGTGATTTTCCTGGTATGGCACGGCCGGATTTTTATCGTTCCTTATTTTTTTCGAAAAAGAGAAATCATGCCACTCATCAGCCCCAGTAAAGATGGGGAAATCCCCGCTCAGATTATGTCTAGATGGGGATACCGAAACTTAAGAGGTTCAAGCTCGCATGCGGTCATAAGGGTGTGGAACAAGATGAAGAATGAGCTGAAAAAAGGAGGAGAAGTGATTATCGTTCCTGATGGGCCTCGAGGACCTGATCGAGAGATGAAGCTTGGCGGAATCAAATTGGCCCAGGAGACAGGAGCGGTCCTCATACCGTTTACCTTCTCGACTTCTAGAAAAAAGTTTTTAAAAAGCTGGGATAAGTTTTTAATTTTTTATCCATTTACTAAGGTTGTGGCTGTCTACGGCCCACCGATAAATGTCGACCCGGCCCTCAAGAATGATGCGCTTGAAAAAGAGCGTCAAAAAATAGAGCGTGTATTGATTGAGCTGGATGAGAAGGCGGACCGATTTTACAGCTAATTCAGTTTCTTATTGTCCGGCTTGAAAAAAATATGCTATAAATATCGGCAAAAAGGAGAAGAGGATGAAGGCGAAGTCATTTTTCTTGATTCTTTTATTTTTCAGTTTTTCTTTTTCTTTATTTTCCCAGGATGCAGAAGACCTGATTGCTCAGGCGGATGAATTGTATCTTGAGATGAAAGACATGGCGACCGCAGAAAAAGCCCGGGATTTGTACTTGCAGGCCCTTGAGAAAGCAGAGAATAAGTACGAGCCGCTCTGGAAGCTGACGAGGATACTCTATTACGTTGGTGACAATACAGAGATCAAGAAAGAAAAGAAGCTCATTTTTAAAAGTGCGATTGAATACGCGAAACAGGCTGTCGAGTTGGAACCAGAAAAACCCGATGCCTACTACTGGCTCGGTGTCGCTTATGGAGTGTATGGAGAAGCGAGAGGTGTCCTCAAGAGTTTGTTCCTGGTGGATGACATCAAAGAGGCGATGAGGAAAGTCATCGAGATAGACCAGTCTTATGAGGAGGGAGGCCCGGATAGAGTTTTAGGGCGAGTGTTTTTCAAAGTCCCGGGATTTGCCGGAGGAAGCAAGAAAAAATCTCTCATGCATCTTCAGAAGTCCCTGGAATATGGTCCCAACGACCCCTTGACGCGTTTTTATCTAGCTGATACCTACTTTGCGATGAAAGAGATTGAGAAGTCGAGGAAGGAATTGGAATTCGTCCTGAGCATGGAATCAGATGACCGCTGGGTTTCCGGAATCAATGACACAAAAAAAGACGCGGAGGAGCTGCTCCAGAAGAAGAAATTTAAGAAGAGATAGAAAAGTAGTTAAATCCTAAAAAAAGGCAGAATATACATAGAGGGATCAAGTTCCTGAAAAGGGATTTCTTCAGATAAATTACCTAACCGAATCTTCCTCTTTTCCTTCTACTCTTTGTTTACTCGATATGTTCTTCTGAGAAGACTTGAGCAGAAAATTTTTCGATGTGAACGTCTTTCTTCCATTCGTTTTCATCCAAGCCTGCTTTTAAACAGCCCTGAGAGAGATAAGTCTCTCGATCCCATTTCCACTCAATTGGAACCTGAGGAAGCAGGAGGCCTTTATATGCGCCCTTGGAAACGATAATCCCGTGTTTTCCCACTATGATTTCCTTAACATCCTTGACTGTTTCAGGGAGAGTGAGAACGGATATTTCAATCTTTGTCTCGGATAATTCCTCAAGAGTCAAAGGCTGAAAACGGTAGTCTTGAGTCGCCGCCGATACGGCTGCATCTCTTATGGTTTCCCACAGAGGTTTATATGGAAGAGGGAATCCGATGCACCCACGGAGTTGGTCGTTCACTTTGAGCGTCACGAAAGCCCCTCTTTTTTCAACAAGCTCAGGGTCTTTTATTTTTCTCTTGAGTGTTTTTCCTGTTGTCAGATAGTGCTGGATGGCTTCCCGTGCCAATCTGAGAAGAAGCTTCTGCTGGTCGTTGTTCAAAAATTTCTCCATTGCGCTCTCTATTATTTAGGTTTTTTTAACTTGATCGGCACGAGAAGGAATTCTTTGTCACGGTCGATGATGTATGGCTTGATAGTCATTTCTTTCTGTGAGTTATGATTGATTTCTAGAAAAAGTTTTCTGTACGCAAACGGAGCCAAAATCTTTTTAATTTTCTTTTCATCCGGTCGAAAAGTGAAAAATCCCAAAATTTTTTCTTCAAAGAATTCATCCAGTTCCTTGTATTTTTCAAGACAGGGGAAAAAACCTTCCAGCGAGGGAAAGATCTTTTCCACGAAAAACCTATGACCTCTTTTGTGGCCGATGAGGAATCCGTCAGGAATAGAGTTTGGAGATACGAGCCACAGAGCTGTGAGGGATTGGTAAGCCTCCCGGGATAAGTAGGCGTCCATCGAAAGAGATTATAACAGATGTTAAGGAGTAATAAAAAGGGATCTCGTTTCATATGAGCCCTAGCATGGGAGCGATGAACCGGATGCTAAGCCAGATGATTATGACTCCGGCGATATTCAGCCAGAACCCGAACTTTATCATTTGAGGCAGACGGATCATTCCCGAACCGTAGACAATAGCGTTAGGAGGTGTCGCGACAGGAAGCATGAAGGCAAAGCTGCAGCCGAGAGCGCTTCCCAGGACAGGCGGAAGAGGATTGATTGAAGCCGCTTGAGATATGGCGATGATGATGGGAATGACCATGTTGGCCGACGCTGTGTTCGAAGTCACTTCAGTCAAATAAACGCTAAATGCGATGGAAAGAAGGGTGATGACAGAGAGGGTGGCTGAACTCCCCCCTGAGGAGATAAAGAATTTGCCGATGGCATCAGCCAGGCCAGTTTCAAACATTTGGAATCCCAGTGAGAGACCACCTCCAAAAAGGAGGAGTGTTCCCCAGTCGATCTTCACAGCTTCTTTGAAGGTCAGTGTGAATTGCCCTCTTCTGAGATTTATCGGAAGGATAAAAAGGAGTCCTGCGCCGATTATGGCGGCCACGGATTCAGGAAAGTGCCTTTGAAGCCAGAGGAAAAAGGGGGCTTCTCTTCCGAGTATGAGTGAGATGAAACCGGGAAAGACCCAGAGGAAAACTGTTGCAGAAAAGGCGATCAGCACATTGACCTGCGCTCTTGTGAGTCTTTTCTGAGTTATGGCTTCTCCAGGAAGAACGATATCTTTGACTTCTTTCGTTTTTTTTTCGGTTTTGAGCGAGAACCTCATAAAGAAATAGAGGACAAAGAACATTGGAATAAGGACTAGGAAGCTGGTGAGCATCCACTGGAAAAAGGTGACTCTGTATGAAGCCAGTTTTTCGAGCATCCCGATGGCAATCAGGTTTGGCGGGCTGCCGATGGGCGTCCCGATGCCTCCTATGGAGGCAGAATAAGCGATGAGCAACAACAGGACGATGCTGAATGAAGAGGTTGCGTTTCTGTCTTTTTTTGACTGGAAGGAGTCCAGGATTCCCAGAGCGATCGGGAACATCATGGCTGTGGTGGCCGTGTTACTGATCCACATAGAAAGAAAGAGAGTGGTCAATCCCATGGCAAAAAGGATTTTTGTTTTTTTATGAGCGATGGATTTTAGAGAGAGGATTGAAAAAGCGAGTTTCTGGTCTAGGTAATGGGCACTCATCGCTCTAGCCAGGATGAAACTTCCCAAAAAGAGCATGATTATGGGATTGGCAAACGGAGCAAATGCATCTCTCACTGGAGCGATTTGAAAGACCGTCAGGAATACAGGGATGAGTAGAGCTGTTACAGGGATAGGGATGCACTCTGTCACCCACCAGACGACAATCAATAGAAAGACTGCCAGGAGACGGCTGGCCCGGGGATTTTGTGGAAGAATGGGAAAAAAATAGGCCAGAAGAAAAAGAACTGGACCGAGGAAAAAGCCTGCTTTTTTCCTATTTTCCATCTTTCAGGCTTAGGGAGTCACTGTACAGGTCTGAGCCATGGATTTCCTGTGCCTGCATATGAGTCTACCCTATTATTCGTAAAACGGATAATGTTTGTTTTGATTTCTGGGGATTGAGAATGAAAAGAACCTGTCATCATTCGGGGGGATTATATTTTTTTTGTTTGGAAAAAACAAGAAAAACAAAAAAGGGACCTGTCCCCTTTTTGTTTTTTCGTTTCTTGACTCATTTCAAAGATAGAATTATCATGAACAAGAAATGAAATACGAATCACTCATCGTGGGGCCATTAGAGACAAATTGTTATTTTGTCTACTGCCCGGAAACCATGGATTGCGCAGTCGTTGACCCTGGAGCAGAGCCTGATTCTATCATTCGAATGATAGCCCAAATGAATTTCAAGCTAACGCTCCTACTGAATACACACGGCCATATCGACCATATTGGAGCCAACAGAGACATTAAGGAGAAATTTGATATTCCTCTTTATATTCATTCAGCTGACAGTGCGATGCTGAACAATGTCCTTCAATCTGAAATGGGACTATTCCTGGGAGCAAAGGATTCGCCAGCCCCGGATCACTTTCTTGAGGAAGGAGAGAAGATAAAAATTGGTAAGCATTCCTTGAAAGTGATTCATACACCGGGTCATTCCCCTGGAAGTGTGAGTTTTTTAGGTGATGGCTTTCTCCTTTCCGGAGACACTCTTTTTTTTGGAGGAGTGGGGCGGACCGACCTTCCTGGAGGTTCCTGGCAGGAAATGGTGAATTCGATTAAGAATAAAATACTCACTATGCCGGATGAGATGATCGTTCTTCCAGGCCACGGCCCTCAAACAACGGTTGGGCAGGAAAGACGCTCCAATCCTTTCATCACATGAAAGATGCTTCCCTGAAGTTTGAGTCTGTTCTCCAGATATTCCTTGACTTTCTTTCCGTCGAAAAAGGGCTTTCTGTGAATACAGTCCTTTCTTATTCGCGGGATGTACAGAAGCTATTTCTGTTCTTTCGAAAAGAAAAGATAGACTGGTTAAAAGCTGGAGAGGAAGACCTCATACGTTTTATCCATCACCAGAGCCGTGCGGGTCTTTCTCCGCGGTCCTTGGCCAGAGTGATTTCCTCTCTGAAATCTTTTTACAGATTTCTTGTCATGGATGGAATCCTCAAAAAAAATCCGGCGGTGAATCTTTCTTCGCCAAAGACCTGGCTTGCCCTACCCAAGTTTTTAACAGTCAGAGAGGTGGAATCACTTCTCAAACAGCCTGATGAGGAGACTGTTCGCGGAATCAGGGATAAGGCTATGCTTGAGCTTCTGTATGCCACAGGTTTGAGAGCATCTGAACTGGTGTCATTGAAGATCAAAGATTTGAATATGGAAGATGGATTTCTTCTCTGCCTAGGAAAGGGGGGGAAGGAAAGGCTCGTTCCGATCGGAGAGTCGGCTGTGAAAGCTGTTCGACATTATCTTGATACCGCTCGTCCCTCGCTTTTGAAGAAAACCAGTGAATCCCTTTTCGTGACTCAGAGAGGGGAAGCGTTCACACGACAGGGATTCTGGAAGCTTTTAAAAGGCTATGCCCAAAAGGCCGGATTAGACCTGAAAATCAGCCCCCATATCCTGCGCCATTCATTCGCCACTCATCTGCTGGAAAGAGGGGCGGACTTGAGGTCTGTGCAGCTCATGCTCGGACACAGCCAGATAACGACCACCCAGGTGTACACCCATGTGAGCCGAAAGAGGCTCCGCCGCGTCTATGATAAGTTTCATCCCCGGGCCTAATTTGCCTGAATTATTCATAAATAGGGGTCGCATCTCAACATTCGACATTTTTCTTTCCTGATTGTTTTTGATTTGTTAGTCATCCCAGAGAGCTAAAAACAACAAATTGTTTTATTCGAAATGTCGAATGTTGAGATGCGACCCCTATTCTTCGCGGATTTCATCCAGCATGGCGGCAGCATTCCTGAGATGGGGGATAACGATAGAGCCTCCCACGACGAGCGCGACATTGAAGGCTTCATAGAGCTGCTCATCTGTGAGCCCGATCTCGACACATCTGAGAATATGATAGGTGACACAGTCGTTACATCTCAGGACGAGTGAGGCGACCAGACCCAGGAGTTCCTTTGTTTCTGTGGATAGTGCGCCCTCTGCGTAGGCATTTTTATCCAGAGCAAAAAAACGCTGGATCTCCTTATTCCCGCTTGCCAGGATTTTTTCGTTCATTTTCTGACGGAATTCTTGGAATGGTTTGAGTTTATTACTCATTTCTTCCTCCTCTTAGAAATTTGCATATACCGTAAAAAGTCTCTTATGTCTAGTCAATAAAGTTGATTGGAGTCTTGACTTGCCTCTTCAGTCCTGTTATTATAACTTATCGGTTTATTAATTAAACTCATCAGTCTAATTTAAAAACTAAAAGGTTTAAAAATGAAAAAGAAGGATCTCAGGACAGAGAGAGAACGCAACAGGAAAGAGGGAAACAAAAAGTTTATCCTGAAAGTTGCAGAAAGGATTTTTACACAGAAAGGCTACAGTTTAACGACCATGGACGAAATCGCTGAGGAGGCTCAATTTTCAAAAGCCACTCTTTACCAGTATTTCAAGAGTAAGAGTGAGATGTTTTTCGAGATTATCTATAAGTCTTTTGAAGAATTGCTCCAAAAAATTGAAAAAGTCCGGAAAATGAAAATGAGCGCAGAAGAGAAGCTTAAAAAGGTTATTTATTTAATCAGCTTTTACTATCACACGAAAAAGAACATCGCCCGAATATTCATCATGGAAAAAGCTTTGATGAGGAAGCTTCTTCAGCCGGATTCAAAAGTCCAGACTCCCTCAACACATCATCCCCCCATTCCTGGCCGATACAAGGCTATATTGGATGAGACTTTCAGTCACATGTGTGAGATTATCGAAGAAGGGGTAAAGAACGGAGAATTCAAGAGCGTGGATGTCAGACAGGCGTGCTTCATTTTGGGCGCTATGATTCGCGGATTTCACTTTAAAGGTCCGGTCAGAGAGAAAAAAGAGCTGAGCGTGCAGGAAAGCACCGATCTTCTTCATAATTATTTTCTCTATGGGATAAAAAAAGAGAGAAAGGCATAAAAGGAGAGTCAGTATGAAGAAAGGAAGAACCGTACTCTTGGTTGTCTTGTTGGCTTTATGGGCAGTCCAATTTTCTTTTCCACAAGAAAAGATTACCCTGACGCTTGAAGAGAGCATTCGTCTGGCTCTTTCCCAGAATCCATATCATCTGGCAGCTGAGGAAAGAGTGGAAACAGCCAGGGCCCAAGTCAGGGAGGCCGCAGCGGGTTTTTTGCCATCATTGAATGCTCAGGGGCTTCACACTCTTGATGAGAAGCTGTTTGAACTGGAATTTCCTGATCCAATCACCGGTCAATCTCAGAGGATTTCTGTGGACTTTACGCGGGACTATCAATTTTCTTTATCTCTTTCCCTGCCCCTTTATACCAGCGGCCGTTTGACTTCCGGATTTAAACAAGCAAAATACAACCTCCATTCTAATGAGGAAGCAGCGAGACAATCAGAACACTTGACCATTTTCAATGCGAAAGCCGCTTTTTACGGCTATCTGTTGACAAGAGATTTCGTAAAAGTCGCTGAAGAATCTGTTGAACTGGCTGAGAAGCTCTTCAAAAATATCGATAGTCTCTATCAGGTTGGAATGGCATCGAGATTTGATCTCCTGAGGTCTGAAGTAAGAGTTGCCAACTTGAAGCCTCAGTTGATTAAGGCCAGGAATAATCTGAGAATAGCCGAACTGAACCTGAAGACTCTTCTGGGTCTGGACCTTTCTTTGCCGGTCGAGATCAAAGGAGAATTAACTTATGAACTTTTTGAACCCGATTTAGAAACAAGTATTGCCAAAGCTCTTTCAAACAGGCCCGAACTCAACCAGATGGAATTCCAGAAAAAGATGGCAGGTGAAATGTTGAAACTGGCGAGAGCTTCAAACCTTCCCTCTCTAGCCATATCTGGTACCTATAATTACTGGGCCGATCAATTTAACTTCAGAGATGAGACCTGGCAGAATTATTATTCTGTTAACATTGCCTTAACATTACCCATATTTAACGGCTTTACCACATCTGCCAGAGTCGCCCAGTCCAAAGCCATGATAAAAGAACTCGAGTTCACCAACAAAGGACTTGTGGATATGGTGAAATTCGAAGTCAGAGAAGCTCTTTTGAGGTTAAATGAAGCCAAGGAATCTCTTCTGTCTCAGGAGAAAAATGTAGAGCAGGCTGAGGAGAGCGTGAGGATTGCTGAGCTCAATTTTGCAGAAGGGTTGGTCACAACTCTTGATGTCGGGACAGCTCAGGCGGCCCTAACTCAGGCGAAGGTCAATTATACTCAAGCCCTGTATGATTACGTCATGTCCCTGGCTCAATTAGATAAAGCCATGGGAGTGGGGTGGAAGGATTGAATAGATGAGAGAAGAAACCATGAGAATGACGAAAGAAGACCGGAGGAAAAAAATGAATAAAAGGCAAATGATAAAAGTTTGTGCGGTTTGGATTCTTTTCTTTTCCTTCTTAACCTGTCGTCCGCCGGAGGGAGAGGAAGGAGGAACAGAAGAAAAATTTGGTGCGGCTCCAGTGAAAGTGTTCAAAGTCCAGAAGCAAAAGATATCAGAGAGATTATTTTACACCGGGGTGATCGAAGCCTGGAATAAGATAAATGTCACTCCTGATATCGGGGGGAAAATCGCAAAGATTCACGTCGAAGAGGGAGACGTTGTCCAAAAAGGGCAGCTTTTGGCAGAGTTGGATACACGGGCTGTCCGCCTTCAACTGGAACAAGCGGAAGCGGCTTTAGCTGTAGCAGAAGCCAATCATAATGACGCTCAGAAGAACATGGAGAGGATGGAGCGCTTGAGAAAAGAAGACGCCGCTTCCGAACAGCAGTATGATCAGGTCAAGCTGGCCTTTGAAGCGGCAGAGGCACAGCTCAGGCAGGCCCAGGCCGCCGTGAATCTGTCTCGTTACAGCCTGGACGTCTCACTGATGAAGGCTCCTTTTGGTGGGGTTGTGGCATCAAGAAACGCAGAAGTGGGAGAAGTGATTAATCCGATGATGGGAGGATTTTCGGCGACGAGCGGCGTCCTGACGCTGATGGATTTTTCCCGCGTGAAGATAGAGGTGGATGTCTCTCATCAGGACGTTGTTCGGATCAAAAAGGAACAGCGCGCGCAGTTGAGAGTCACTGCATTTCCTGACAGAGTTTTCCAGGGAAAAGTGTCCATCGTGAACATAACGGCTGACCCGATGACTAAAAAATTCCGGGTTGAGGTCACTATAGACAATCCTGGTTTAGTTTTGAGGCCGAACACATTCGGTGAGGTCATCCTTGAAGTCAGTACCCACGAACAGGCATTGGTCATTCCTCAAAAAGCAGTCCTGGAGAATAAATACGTCTTCCGAGTCAAGGACAATGAGACAGTGGAGAAGATTGAGGTCGTCCTTGGTCTAGAGAACGCTGACAGGATTGAAGTCGTTAGTGGACTCAGAGAAGGAGACCTGGTTGTCGTGGAAGGGAACTTTGGACTCGAGGAAGGCACCCAAATAGAGATTAGAGAGGTCATAGAATGAAGATACCAGAACTAGCTGTTAAACGAAAAGTCTCAACGGCCATGCTGGCCATGATCCTGGTGGTTCTGGGATTCATCGCCTTCGCCAGTCTTGGCCTGGATTTTTTCCCGGACATTGAGTTCCCCACTGTATCAGTTGTCACGACCTACAGCGGGGCTTCATCCGAGGATATCGAGAACACCATCACCAGGCCCTTGGAACAGATCATCAACACCATCAGCCGGGTCAAGGAAGTGGATTCGATGACGACCGAGGGAGCGTCGGTGATCATGGTGGAGTTCGAATGGGGCACAAACTTGGATTTTGCCGCTCAGGATATCAGAGACCAGATCGGTCTCTACCGGAATTTTATTCCTGAAGATGCGAGCGACCCGCTGGTGGTCAAGTGGAACCTTGGCCAGATGCCCATCATTTTCGGAGGGATCACCGCAAAAAGATCAACTCTGGAGTTGAAAGAGTTGATCGAAGACGAGGTGGCGCCGCGGCTGGAAAGGATCGACGGCGTAGCGTCAGCTCAGGTTTTCTCCATGGATACCCGGGAGATTCTGGTGGCTGTGGATAAGGCTGCCCTGGAATCCCGCAATATATCTCTTGACCAGATCCTTATGGCTCTCTCGATGGAGAACCTGAACCTTCCTGCCGGACGAGTCACGGAGAGACACTCTGAATACCTGTTGCGAACCCTGGGAGAGTTTAAAAAGTTGGATGATATCCGGAATACGATCATCGGCACAACTCAGACGGGTCAACCTATCTATCTCACCGATGTGGCTGAAGTCAGGGATACACTAAAGGATACGCGTTTGATCAGTCGCACTCAAGGAGAAAAAGCAGTTTTCTATTTCATCAGCAAACGTTCCGGCGCGAACACCGTTACCACAGCCCAGGCTGTCAACAGAGAACTGGATAGAATTATGCCGACATTGCCTCCGGATGTGACTTTTCATCCTTTCATGGACCAGGCGGATATGATCCAGAGCGTCGTCCGACGCACCGGCAACAATGCCCTGGTCGGCGGGATTCTGGCCATATTCTTCATCTTTATCTTCCTTCGCAACTGGCGTCCAACTTTGACCATCGCTCTGGCCATTCCTCTTTCGGTCATCACTACTTTCATCGCCTTTTACCTTGCCGGATATACCATCAACTTACTGACTCTTGGAGGACTGGCGCTGGGCATCGGAATGTTGGTTGACAACGCTATCGTTGTTATAGAGAGCATTTTCCGCCACATGGAGGAAGGCGAGAAAAGAGGGGAAGCGGCAAAAAGAGGCGCTTCCGAGGTAGGTATGGCCATCACCGCTTCCACGCTGACCACGATCGCTGTGTTTTTCCCCATGGTCTTTGCTCAAGGAATCACCGGAAGGTTGACTCGTGGTTTGGCGCTGGCCATTGCCTTTTCTTTGCTGGCCTCCCTGTTTGTGGCCCTCACTGTAGTCCCGATGGTGGCCTCTGTCCTGTTCAAAGCCAACAACAGGCAGGATGAAGAAATAAAGATTAAGAGAAAAATCCAGTTTGAAAAGGCCAGAAATTTTTACAGGAATCTCCTGCACAAGGCCCTTAAGCGAAGGGGGCTGGTTCTGGGGGGAATTTTTGGCTTATTGGCTCTTTCTTTGGCCATCGTTCCTTTCCTGGGGACAGAATTCATGCCGGCCATGGACAGAGAGATGATCATGCTCCAAGTCAAGATGCCTGTGGGAACGTCACTCGAAGAAACTAATCGTGTGGTGACTATGGTCGAAAGATTGATGGCCAAGGAACCGGAGGTGCTGAATGTATCGGTTCAAGTCGGTTCCCAGGCAGAAGAGAACCCGGCGGATATGGCCGGAGGAATGTCCACCACGGGCTCGCACGAAGGATTGCTCTGGGTCGGATTAAAACCTTTAAGAGAAAGAGACCTTTCTGACCTAGAGGTTATGGAAAAGATTCGAAGCAAACTTCCTAAGCTGAAGGATGTCAAGTTTGAGTCTCTTGATCTCGGCCAAGCCATGATGGGAGGAGCCACTGCCCCGGTCGAGATAAAAATCTTTGGTAAGGAAATAGATATCCTCAAGCAGATCGGAGATAACGTGGTCGAGAGAATCCGTGATGTGGAAGGTTTGAGGGATGTCACTCATTCCCTGGCCGAAGGAAAGCCCGAGTACCACATCACTATAGAGCGGGAAAAGGCCTCGCGGATGGGATTAAAGGTGAGCCAGGTCGGTAACTCGATTCAGACCGCTACGTTGGGTAAGGTTGCCACACGCTTCAGAGAAGGCAATGAGGAGGTCGATATCAGAGTTCGGTTTGAAGAGAAGTTCAGAGACAACCTGGAAGACATCAGAAGCATACCGATCATGACTCCTTTGAACACTATGGTCAGCTTGGGAGAGGTAGCCACAATCACTCGAGGAGAGGGCCCCATCCGGATCAACCGGGAGAACCAGGCTCGGGTGATCATGGTTACAGGAAATATAGTCGGTAGAGACCTGGGGAGCGTGGTGAGAGACATCAAAGGAAGGATAGCTGATATCGAGAGAGGGCTGCCAGCCGGATATTTCACCGAATTCGGCGGTCAGTTCGAGCAGATGCAGGAAGCTTTCGTCATCATGGCCGCTGCTTTTGCCCTCGCCACTCTGCTGGTTTACATGATCATGGCCTCGCAGTTCGAGTCTTTCCGCCATCCCTTTGTCATCATGTTCACTATTCCACTGTCCATCATCGGAGTGATTGTCGCCCTGCTCGTTGCGGGCAAGCCTGTCAGCCTGCCGGTGTTGATCGGCTTTATCATACTGGGCGGAATAGCGGTCAACAATGGCATTGTCATGGTGGATTATATCAACCAGTTGAAGCGAAGAGGAGTAGAGAAGAAGGAAGCCATCCTTCAGGCATGTACTGTGCGACTGCGTCCTGTCTTGATCACAGCTTTTACTACAATCTTAGGTATGATGCCCATGGCCCTGAGTGTTTCAGAAGGCGCTGAGATGCGGGCGCCTATGGCGGTGACGGTGGTTGGAGGGCTGGTGGCGACGACCTTACTGACACTCTTTGTCATCCCTATTATCTACAGCCTTTTCGACAGAGTGAAGTTTAAAGAAAAGGCTGCTTAAGAGCACTTCTCAGAAAGAGCAGGTTCCGTAGAAAAAGAAGGGGTCAGGGCTCGACATTAGACATTTTATTTTAGTCAGTTAAAACCCATTAAAAGTAATGTATCGATTTCTCCAGGGGCTAAAAGTCTAATGTCGAGCCCTGGCCCCATGAGGGATTAAGTCTTGTACCTGAGGAACGCTCCGATCTTTCCGTATCTGTTTAATTTGGATGGGGATGTGACGTGCTTGACTTGGCAGTTTTTATCCATGGCCGCCTCCACGGCTTCGTCGATGATATCCAGCATTTTATCTGTTTTTCTCTGACAGGAGGGGCAGTTGAGCTCATCCGCAAACAGAAAATGGCATTTGGGACACTTCCTCCCAGGCTGAGAGAAATAGCGAGTCACAACAAGAGTCTGGACTTCACTTTGATTGAGGCTCCTTAGAGTCTGCTTCAACCCGGAAATGGCCAGTCCACCTTTTTCCAATTCAGAAATTAGCCGGGGAATAATCTCGTCCTCTTCCTGCTTTTTCAGCTTTTTTTCAAGCTCCAGAGATTCTTTCAAGAGTGTGGCCTGTGAATCGCTGGGCGTCGCTTTGAGCCTTCCTTTTATTCTGTCTTTGATATAAGGATGGAGGAGCGCTTCAAAATCTGAGGAGTATTTTTCTCTGCATCCCAGGAATATCCAGTCAAAGTGATTTTGTTTGAATAACTTGAAGGTTATCCGAGCTATTTTTTTGAGGTTGTCATGGAGGTGAGTGGCCACGTGTCTTTCGATTCGCTTCGATTCGTAACCTTCCCAACCTCCTTCTCTGACTTTACTGGGGACATCCTCCTTATGGCTATCCAGGAGAGAGATTTCTCCCATGAATATGTCGTACCATTTGGCTTCTTTGCGGTCTAGAGTCAAGGCGAAGATTCGGTGGTGTTCATCCAGAATCGCAGAGAGCGGACGGACATAAGGATTTCTATCGAATATGATTCTGTTCCGCGGGGGGCTGGGAAGATTGAAAAACTGCCAAAAATCCTGGCTGCTGCAGGAGAATATGGCTAGTCCTGAGAAATTATTCGATGAGAGATTTTGAGAGCAAAAGCGGTTTATTTTGTTCAGGTCTTTATAGAGCGATTCTTTATTCTTCTTGCCCGTATCCATCTGTTCGACTTGGGATTTGCTTTGACTCAAAAGGTTTTTCAAAGAAAGTGCAATCTCTTTCTTTCTCATTTGGCTCTTGTCTGAGTTGAGATAAAAAGAGGTTGTTAAAAAATCTTCACTCTTGAATTTAGATAGATCTTCAACCTGCTCCCGACTCAAAAGTTTCATCAGGCCTCCTTTTCTTGAGTTTTATGTGAGTTTGAGGATTCAGATGAAAAGACATGACAAAATTTGGAGGGTGTCACCGAATGTTAAAATAAGAACTGAACCCCGATTTGTCAAGTATCAAAAATTTGGGGTCAGACCTTAGTAGGTTCAGTAATTATTATTGTTAATATTGATTGTTTAAGTCGGACCTTGATAACTCCAATTTTATTTAGAAAAAGATTGAAATTACCGCAGTTAATTAGCGTCCATTTGGATAGTCAGATTGAAATTACTGAAGTGACTAAGGTCTGACCCCATTACTCTTGTTCTTTACTCTCAAACAAGAAGGGATTATAATAAGAGCGCTCGAGAGAGTGGAAGGCTTTTGCCTGCGGAAGTGGCGGAATTGGTAGACGCGTAAGCCTCAGGAGTTTATGGTCTTTTAGACCGTGTGGGTTCGAGTCCCACCTTCCGCACCAGCTTGACTCCAGCATTGGGGCCTGATTCGGCCATTGCATAGAATAATGGACTTATGTCCCTTTACAAGAACATACTCCTCGTAAATCCCTGGATTTATGATTTCACTGCTTATGATTTCTGGCTGAGGCCTTTAGGGCTTTTGTATATTGCTTCCCTCATTCGAAAACATACACGCTTCCGTTTGGACTTTATCGATTGCTTGGACCGCCACTCCACACTGAGTCGAGAAGAAATAAAGATAAAACCTGATGGGAGAGGTCCTTTCCATAAAGAGGAAGTGCCTAAGCCTTCTGTCTTGAAAGATGTCCCTCGGAAATTTTCTCGCTATGGGATTCCTGTCCCACTTTTTCTCGATAGACTTGGACAGATTCCTCCCCCTGACCTTGTTCTTGTCACCTGCACGATGACCTATTGGTATCCAGGGATACAGTTAGTGGCTGAGCTTATCCGGAAAAAATATGGACGGGTTCCCATTGTTTTGGGAGGAGTCTATGGGACGCTAATGCCTGAGCACGCCAGAACTTTTTCAGGTGCGGATGTAGTGTTTCAGGGAGCAGGAGAAAGGGAGATTTTTTCCTTGCTCAAAGATATTTTAGGAGACAGCTCATATCCGGATTATCGGTATGAAAACCTGGATGAGGTTCCCTGGCCTGCTTTTGATTTGCTGTCGGCCAAGGACGTTCTCCCTGTTTTGACTTCGAGAGGATGCCCGTTCAATTGTACCTTTTGTGCCAGTCCTTTACTCCATGAAAAATTTGAGCAACGGACTGCTTCCTCGGTTGTTTCTGAAGTCGAACATCATTATCGAGAGCATAAAACCCGTAATTTCGCCTTTTATGATGATGCCTTGCTGATGAGAAAGGACAATCACATCATTCCTTTGTTAAAAGAGCTTCTCCCGAAAAAGCTCCCTGTTTTCTTCCATACACCCAACGGTTTGCATTTGAGGGAGATCGACTCGGAAATAGCCTCTCTTTTCAAGAAAGCGAATTTCCAGTCTCTCTTTCTCAGCCAGGAATCTGTTGATGAGGATGTCCTGAAAAAGGCCGGCTCCAAGGTTTCTAAAGGTGATTTGGAGAAGGCTCTGGTTCATCTGGAAAAAACGGGCTACAGACGCAGTGAAATCAACGTTTATCTGATGGTGGGATTACCAGGCCAGGATATTGCCAGCGTGAGAGAGAGCATTCTTCATGTTCAAAACCTGGGTGCGAATCCGAGGTTAACCTATTTTTCTCCTGTTCCGGGGACCAAGGAGTGGGAAGAGCTTGTTAAAAAAGGTTACTTGGCTCAAGATGCAGACCCACTTCTTCATAACAAACTCGCCTTCCTCTATCTCTCAGCAGAGGTCTCACCCCAGGAGCTAAGATCACTCAAGGAACTTGCGCTTGGACATGGTCCAGGCAATGGCTCAGAAGAAGAAATATGAGGAATTAAGAGCACGGTATCGACTGAGGAATTTTTTATGAGAGGATAAGGTCAAGAATTCGATTGCGTGGATTTTCACAAAGATATTCAAGTGCGGAGGAAAGTTGAATCAGAAACTGAAACGGAAGGTGAGTCTGAGCGTGCGTGTTCCAAACAGCGATGTGATATTTCTGTAGGTTGAGCTTAAAACTCGAGTGCCCGAAATTGTGTTTTCGTCATCCGGATACCAGAATCCCCCGTCGTTTTGAAAAGTGAAATCGGTCTTGTTCCCGAAGACGTTCAATACATCCGCAGCAAAACTGATACTCCCTGCTCGCCCCGCTCTAAATTGCTTTTCGATCCTCAGGTCCAGACTGGAATAGGGTTCGGTTCTTCTCTCCCCTGGTTTTTCGAGAAAAACTGTGACTGGAGTGTTGAACGCATTGTTTGCCTGGGTCCAAGTCGAAGGCGGGATGACAGCAACACTTCTTGCCCATGGAATACCTGACATGTATCTGTAGTAGAAGCTCAGGAAAAATCCTAAAGGCATTTTATAAGTGCCCATGAGCTTGAACGATAGGGGAATGTCGTAAAAGAATCTTGAATCTTCAGGAAGGTTCACGAATGAGTTTGGATTTAATATATTATTCGTGAATCCATAATATCCAGGATCTATGTGACTTACGTTTCCCGTGGACTGGCTGAGGACAAGTGAACCATTCAATTGCCAATTGTGTGACATTCTTTTGTTGAATGCTATCTCAAGAGCCCGTTGCTTTCTTTTTAATTCGGGAACGTTATTGATTCTGGAAAAAAGAAGAGGGGCATTGTTTGACCTGTAATAGACGGTGAAGCGACTGTCGGGATAATCATCGACGCCAGGCACGATGGTCTCGAAAGGTATCCACCAATTCTGTGTATCTTGAGCGGTGGTGTACCAGTCTTTATCCAGGTCAGGATCATAGAGAACATGTGCCAGAATATTTTTCTTTGTTTTTTGGAAGTAGCTCACTCGGAAAGAGAAGTCGCGGAAGATTTCTTGGTGGATTCCAACTGCAAATTCATCCGTATAAGGGGCTCGAATTCCTGGAGCCACTCTATCTCTGGAATAATCTTCAAGGTATATCCGGTAATCTTCAGGGTAGGGAACATATGTATCAGTGATATCTACTTCATCATCCATATTTTCATCGAACCAGATGAATTGGTGAGAACGATATGGATTCAAAGGGTTTAAATCGGTGAGATAATCAAGCATTATGGATTCATTGTATCTGGCAAAAGAGGCCTTGAACAATGATTTTCCGGTTCCAAAGATGTCGAAACTGAATCCTATGCGAGGTGAAAACGAGTTCCAGACGATTATGTTTTTCCAACTCAGTGCCGAGAATATCTCGTAAGGATTGGACTCAATCACTGGTTGGATTATATTTTCACCGACGAATAGAGAGACATCATTACCACTCATTCCTTTGGAATGTGTTGAGAGTTCGGAATCGCTCCTGTCGAATCTGAGACCCAAAGTTAGAGTCAGCCTTTCCCATAAGGTGATTGAATCTTGGATAAAAACGCTTAACCTGCGGCTTTCGGCCTTGGGATTATTCTCTAATCCGTATCCAGCGGCGATAGAGAAAGAAATCAAACCTTTATTCACAAGGAAGCCTGTTGATGGGGAAATATCCTGGCCAAAAAAATTAGGATTATCGTAATAATAATTAATCAACAGGTTATCGTCTTTCCAGACTGAATATTTGTTAGATATAAACTCGATTTCGGCTCCGGCTTTTAGTTCGTGGTCACCGCCGAGGAAGTTATCTCGAAAGTGAGTTATAGAGGCCGTGAGTTGAAACCGGTCTTGTACCCTATCTTCGTTGAATCCAGAACTTCCCCAAAGATGTTCTGTTCCTTGGTCCAAGTATTGAGGCTTATTTCTTCCGTTTGCGTCAAGTCCGAGTGGAAATTTTTTGTGAGTGAAGCCTATTTTTCCAAAAGCCATTGTATTCTGGTTAATGTTGTAGCTGAGTACTCCGGTTCCAGTGTAGCTAATTTCTTGGTCCATTGTATGAGTGGATTCTTTAGGTCTGTTCCAACTCACAGTGGGTTCATAGACTGAGCGGTAGCGGCTGTTATAGTTGAATAATGCTGAAACTTGAAGTTCCGGAATAAAACGGGTGGTTAACTTTAAAAATCCATTTTTTTCAACATTTGACCTATGAAATTCCTTGTGTTCGATTCCTTGAGGATCGGTCCAAGGGATAAATGGAGTGGTTCGTTTATGAGAAAACACCCGAAGATTCCCGAAATAAGAGAGTCTATCCTCGTAGAGTAGCTCTCCAAGAGAGAGAGAAAAATCCCACAATCTTTTATCCAGGGCGGGCGGAGAGATACCTGGGTTGTTGAGTGCATCCTCGGTCCTGAGAAGGCTTGAGATATTATCGCTTGTGTGATAGATAACAAGCTCTCCATTCCCTCTACTCATACCTGATTTTGTGACAACGTTGACATACCCACCCTCGGTCGCTCCTATTTCTGCAGGATGAGCCGCAGTCTCCACTTCGATCTCTTCTAGGGTATCGAAAGTGAAGTGAGTGAAAAGCTGCCGGTTTGAAGGGTCGGTCATGAATACACCGTCAAAAGCGAAAGTGTTCGCTCGTGCGTCTTGGCCGTGAATAAACGAACGTTTAAGGAAGGGGACTCTTTCAGTCGCCACGCCCGGTATTGAATCTATGACATCCACGAGATGTCTCACAAAAGGAATATGCCTGAGAAGGTCTTTATCTATACTTGTCGCATTTTTTGGCGAAACTTTATCTATTGGTGGGGTGGAGAGAGTTCTTGTGATTTTTTCTTCGGTCGGAGTGGTTTCCATGGTTATATTCAGGTGGGCTGTTTTACCTGCTCTGATGATGATATTATCAATGCTGACTGTTTTATACTCTGGGATTTCGACCATGAGCCTGTAGAGCCCAGGGGGAAGGCCAGAGAATATGAAATTGCCCGTTTCTGAGGTGAAATAAGTCCGGATTCCCAGAAAATTTGGTGAAGACAAGTAAATGGAGGCATCGGGTAAGGCGGCTCCTTCTTCATTGATTATTTTTCCCCTGAGCGTTCCGGTATATGTTTGAGCGAGTGTGAAGGTTGTGAGTCCAGTCAGAAAAAACAGTATCGCAAGGATTCCAAATGATTTCTTCACCACCTTGAGCCTCCTTACTGGTTGCGTCTTTTGAATAGGCTTTTTCCAGTTCTTCATATGAGATAACTCTTTTTCCTTGTATTTTGATTCAATTAATTACAATAAATGACTCCTCATCAAGAGTCAAGGTTTCCTGAGATTAACCAAATGCGAGCAAAAAAAGGGGACAGGCCCCTTTTTTAAAGAAAAGGGATAGTCCCTGAGAAATGTAGCCTATCCCGTTTTTTTTGACGACTAATGGAGGGAGTTTTATGCAGGAATTTATTTCTTTATTGCTGCCTGTTCCTTTGCCCACAAGGCCGCTCCAAGAAAACCGGCTTTATTTCCAAGGGAAGCGTTCTCGATTGTGCAACATTCATAGGAAGCCTGGTATGATCTTCTTTTGACTTCTTCAAGAGCAGGGGACAACAAAAGTTTGCCTGCGGACATAACCGCACCGCCCAAGAGAATTTTATCCGGGTTTAATAAATTCATGGCTATGCCCAATCCAATTCCAAGGAAGTGTCCGGCTTGAGCAAAAGCCTGCCGGGCAGCTATTTCTCCTTTTTTCGCTCTGGCAAAAACCTCTTCTCCTGAGATTTCCTCGTCTTTTTTTCTTATCTTGTTGTAATTCCTGACTATTTTTGGAGCTGAGACTTCTGTCTCCAGGCATCCCTGGCCGCCGCAGTTGCACTTTTCCCCCTCTGGATTTACGGTCACATGTCCCAGTTCTCCGGCAAATCCACATTTACCTCGCCAGAGATTTCCATCAAGGATGATTCCTGCACCAAGACCTGTACCAATGGTTAGAAAGATGAGGCTGTGAGCTCCTTGTCCAGCCCCACATTTATATTCTCCGAACGCGGCCATATTGGCGTCATTGTTGACCCAAAAGGGAACCTCTATGAATTCAGAAAGGGCGGGGAGGAGGTCAAAATTGTCGAGCTCAGCATAGTTAGGAGATTGAAGAATTCTTTGTTGGTCAAGGCTGAAGATTCCAGGAAAGCCGAAGCCTATCGCTGCGACCTTTCTCGTTTCTTTTCTCTTCATGTCATTCCAGAGTTTTTCCAGGAGTTCAAGCAGCTGTTTAATGGTGGGTGGAGTGGCGGTTTTCGAGTTAAAGATGATTTTTCCGGTGGAGTCGGTCAACCCATATTTCAGGTGAGTTCCTCCCAAATCAAACCCAGCATAGATAGGCATTTTCAGGTTTTTGTCTTTTTAGCTACCAGGCTAAGTGATGGCAGGGACGTTCTTCTCAGCGAGAAATATAGCTGAGGAAATGGCCTCCGTGTATAAGAGAGATTGATGAAGGGATTCTCTTTTTCTATTTTTGGTGTGTCAATAAGTTTTTCAATGAAGCGGCTCATTCTTCCTTAGCAGGAGGCTGAGGTTTATCTGGGGGGGATTCTTTTTCCTTTGAACTTATTGACTTTCGAAAATTCTTTATGCCTTCTCCTAAGGATTTTCCCAGTTCCGGTAGCTTTCGCGCGCCGAAGATGATGACGATGATCAGAATGATCAGAATGAGTTCTGTCGGTCCGACAGGTCCTATTAAAAACATTAAAACCTCCTCTGAAGGCTCAAGGTATTATTATCTTAATTACTCTTAACAAAATTACTTGAGTCTGGCTGAAAAGTCAAGGGAACCAAATTAGGGTCAGACCTTAGTAACTTCAGTAATTTGACTAATTTTTATGTTTTTGCCATTATTCTCAATTCGAGACGTCATATGGATAGAAGATGTCTCGAAAATTAAGGATAGAATTTCCTGGAGCTTTTTTCCACGTCTTGGCAAGAGGAAATAATAAACAAGTTATCTTTAAAGATGAACAGGATTACAGAATATATGTAAATCGTCTAAAAAAATATCATGAAAGATACAAATTCATCCTTTATGCGTATGTGCTCATGCCAAATCATGTCCATCTTCTCATTGAAACAGGAATGACTCCTCTCTCAAAGATTATGCAAGGTATTCAGCAAAGTTATACTGTTTATTTTCATAAGAAGTATAATTCTGTAGGTCATCTTTTTCAGGGTCGGTATAAAGCCATTTTGTGTCAGAAAGACGCCTATATTCTGGAGCTTGTGAGATATATCCATTTAAATCCTGTGAGGGCTTTTCTAGTCAAGTGGCCTAATGATTATCTGTGGAGCAGTCACCAAGTTTATATTGGAAGTATGTATCAATCCTTTATTGAAAAAGATTTTGTATTCAAGATGTTTACTGAGGATAAATTTGAAGGAAAGAAATTATATTGCCAATTTATTTTGGAAGGCATTGATGTAGGGTATCGAAATATTTTTGGCAATGTAGTTAACCAGACATATTTAGGAAGTAAGAAGTTTATTGAAAAAGTTAATGAGAGATCAAAGAAGCAAGATCAAAAAGAGAGAAAAAAAAGAGAAAATAATATAAAAGATTCATTGGAGATAGTCTTTTTAAGGAATAAGGATCTTACAGAGATCATGGAAGCAGTTGCTAAAATCACAGGAGTCACTTCTACAAGCATCTTAGGTAAAAACAAGGAACAGTTAATCTCTAGAGCTCGGAGTCTATTTGCTTTTATTGCAGTACGACAAGCAGGATGGAGTAATATATCTGTTGCTGAATTTTTAAATAGAGGGATTTCAGGTATTTCAAATATGATTCGCACTGTAGATGAAAGAATTGAAAAAGATAATGTGCTCAGAAATCAAATGGATGAAATTACTGAAGTTTTTAAGGTCTGACCCCAATGAAGAAGATTAGGAATTTTTCGATTATTGCCCACATCGATCATGGGAAATCCACCCTTGCTGATCGTCTATTGGAGAAAACAGGGGCCCTCTCTCCTCGGGAGCTGAAAGAACAAGTGCTGGATACAATGGACCTGGAGCGAGAGAAGGGAATTACCATAAAAGCCCAGACAGCCCGCCTTCGATACATCAATCGGTCTGGAGAAGAATACATCCTCAACTTGATCGATACACCTGGACATGTGGATTTTACCTATGAAGTATCCCGCAGTCTTGCCGCCTGCGAGGGAGCGCTCCTCGTCATTGATGCTTCACAGGGAGTCGAGGCTCAAACCTTAGCCAACACCTATCTGGCCCTTCAGAATGACCTCATTCTCATACCTGTCATCAACAAGATTGACCTCTCTCAATCCAATCCAGAACTCACCCTCGAGCAATTGGAGAATATAATCGGAATCAGTCGAGAAGAAGCGATCTTGGCAAGCGCGAAAAAGGGAATCGCCATCGACCAAATCCTCGAGAGTGTAGTCGATCGTATTCCTGCTCCAAAAGGAAACCCAAACTCTCCTCTTAAAGCTTTGGTCTTTGATTCCTGGTTCGATTCCTACCGAGGGGTGATCATTCTGGTAAGGATTTTTGATGGAGCAATTCACACTGGAACTCAGATTGAGCTGATGTCGAGCCGAGCCACATACGAAGTGGAGGAACTGGGTTACCTGACTCCTAAGCAGAAAAAAAGTGACTGTCTGATCGCTGGAGAAGTCGGATACATTATCGCAGGAATCCGAGAGTTGAGTCACGCCAGAATCGGAGATACAGTCACGGAAAAAAACAGAAAAGCGGACCAGCCCCTTTCTGGTTTTCAAGAGGCGAAGTCCATGGTTTTCTGTGGGATGTTTCCGGCCGGAGAAAGCAGTGTGAAGGATTTAAGGAAGGCTCTGGCAAAGTTAAGACTCAATGATTCCTCCTTCCAGTACGAGCCAGAAAATTCGCCTGCACTGGGAATGGGTTTCAGGTGTGGATTTTTGGGACTTCTTCACAGGGAAATTGTTCAAGAAAGATTGGAGAGGGAATTCGATTTGAACCTAGTCACCACGGCACCGAGTGTTAATTTCAGAGTCACCCAAAAGGATGGCCAGGTCGTGGAGTTCCACAATCCATCCCTCATTCCTCCGCCGCATGAGGTTCAAAGGATCGAAGAACCGTTGATTGAGGCATTAATAATCACTCCCGATAAATACTTGGGTGCTGTGCTCAAACTTCTGGAAAGCCGGCGGGGGGAGCAGAAAAAGCTGGAATACATCAGCACTCAGCGCATTTTTTTGACATACCATCTTCCGCTGAATGAAGTCGTCATAGATTTTTACAACCAGCTGAAATCGGTTTCGCAAGGTTATGCGTCTATGGATTACGAATTTGCAGGCTTTAGAGAGTCTGCTCTTGTAAAGCTCGATATCTTGATCAACAGAGAGGTCGTGGATGCGTTCTCCTTGATCGTCCATAAAGATAAAGCCTATGCCCGGGGAAGGGTGTTGGTGCAGAAGATGCGAAGGCTCATACCGCGCCAACAGTATGAGATTTCTCTTCAGGCAGCCATCGGAAAGCGAGTGATCGCGAGAGAAATCATCAAACCCTACAGGAAGGATGTTCTCGCCAAGCTTTATGGAGGCGATTACACGAGAAAAATGAAGCTCCTGGAAAAGCAGAAAACAGGCAAAAAAAGAATGAAAAAAATTGGGCGGATTGATGTTCCTCAGGAGGCCTTTTTGGCTCTTTTTGAGACAAAATAATATATAAAAATTGGGGTCAGACCTTAGTAACTTCAGTAATTAAAATAATATTGGGATTAGACTTTAGTCAGTTCAGTAAATAAAATATTTTTAGGTCAATTATTAAGAACTCAAATTTCTTATTAGAATAAACTGAGATAACCGAAGCAGTGCAGATGTAATTTCGATTGTCAGGTCGAAATTACTAAAGTTACTAAGGTCTGACCCCAATTATTCTCTTTACTCCATTTGTCTTAATTCATATTATAGAATACGCCATGCCCAAATTTCCTCTTGAGAAGACTGTCGACAACGGAATCAGCTTCCCAACTGAAGTCTTTCCTTTAAAAACATATCTTTATTTTCCTTTTCTCAATGCAACTCTTTTTTGGGCCATAATGAAATCTCAAGACTGGAAGAAGGAGAGATAAATGCTGCCGACTATCAAGTGGGAGAAAGACCACATCGTGATGATCGACCAAAGGAAGCTGCCGGAGCAGGAAGTTTATGTGGAATGCCAGGATTACATCCAGGTGGCTGAGGCTATCGAAAAGATGATTATTCGAGGAGCTCCGGCCATCGGAGTGGCGGCTGCGTTTGGTGTGGCCCTTGGTATTTTGAAAATCAAAAAGGATGCAGATGTGGAGGGGGAATTCAGCCGGATTCTGTCAAGGCTGGAGAGGACAAGGCCGACGGCCCGCAATCTTTTCTGGGCGTTGGAGCGGATGAAGAAGACTTTTGAGGAAAACAAGACCCTCGATATTTCTCAATTGAAACAGAGAATGATCAAGGAAGCGCTGGATATTGAAAAAGAGGACGTTGAGATCAATAAAAGGATCGGAAATTGGGGAAAGAACCTGCTCCAAGATGGCGATTCCGTCCTCACACACTGCAACGCTGGTGCTTTGGGTACGGCCGCGCATGGCACAGCCTTGGGGATCATTAAGGCCGCTTTTCAGGAAGGAAAGCAAATCCATGTCTATGCGGATGAGACCAGGCCCATCCTTCAGGGGGCTCGGCTCACCTGTTGGGAACTTGATAGAGAAAATATCCCCGTAACTTTGATAACGGATAACATGGCCGGTCATTTGATGCAGAAGGGAGCGATTTCAAAGGCGATTGTCGGAGCAGACAGGATAGCGCGGAATGGCGACACCGCCAACAAGATCGGAACCTACACAGTGGCTGTTCTGGCAAAGGAACACGGACTGCCGTTTTATGTGGCGGCCCCAACCCAGACGATAGATATGAGTCTGGGTAAAGGAAGCGAGATTCCAATTGAAGAAAGAAGCGCCCGAGAAGTCAGAGAATTCGGAGGACACTGTGTGACCGTTCCCCATGTCAAGGTAGAGAATCCTGCCTTTGATGTCACTCCCGCAGCCTACATCTCTGGTATCATCACAGAGAAGGGAATTTGCCGCTCGCCATATGGAAAAAGCCTGAGAGATTTGTTCAAGAAGGATAAAAGGGAAGAGTAAAGAAGGAACAGAAAAAATGAATGTTTTGGGAATTGAGACATCGTGTGATGAGACGTCGGCGTCTGTCCTGAATGGCGATTTCAGAATCCTGAGTAATGTTGTTCTCTCTCAGGATGAGATCCATGCTCCTTTTGGAGGAGTTGTACCGGAACTGGCTTCACGACAGCATATCACTTCCATCGTCTATGTCGTCCAGGAGTGTTTAAAGCGCGCTCGAATCAAAATTAGCCAGGTCGATATGTATGCAGTCACACAGGGTCCTGGCCTGATCGGTTCTCTGCTGGTCGGCCTCTCTTTTGCCAAGGCCCTGGCTTACTATTTTGAAAAGCCTTTGGTTGTGGTCGATCATCTTGAAGCTCATATGGAATCCGCTTTTCTTGAGAATAAAGAGGTCCCTTTTCCCGCACTAGCTCTTGTCGTTTCAGGCGGACACACCTCGACATTCATAATGAAGGATAAAGTGAACTATCAACTCATCGGCAAAACAAGAGACGATGCGGCTGGAGAAGCTCTGGATAAGATCGCGAAATTCCTGAAACTGGGTTATCCGGGAGGCCCGGTGATCGATAAACTGGCCGAAAAAGGCAATCCGGAGAAGTTTGTCTTTGCGCAGCCCCACATGACGGATGGAAGTCTCGATTTCAGTTTTAGCGGTCTCAAGACAGCGGCTCTAAGGAGTATCAAAGAGAGTAAGCTCTCAAAGAGAAGCCCTCTTTTTATTGATTTTCTCGCCAGCTTCGAGATGGCGGTTATCCGGGCATTACTGGGAAATCTGGATCAGGCCGTGAAGCTTTACAAGCCCAAATCCCTGCTTCTTAGCGGTGGCGTGGCAAGAAACAGGAAGCTCAGGAAGAATTTCACTGAGCTTGCCCGAAAGCACCGTCTGATCTCTGCCATTCCGTCACATGAATTCTGTACAGATAACGCAGCCATGGTCGCCGCAGTGGCTTTAGAGAAACTCAGGGGAGGATTGAAACCTACGCTATTGTTGGATTTAAACGCCTATCCCCGCCTTCCTTCTGTCTATCCTTCCCCAAAACGCAAGGAGTAGATGGGATTCCCTTCTTATTCCCGCTTATGCGGGGCGAGAAAATTCGAACCTATTGAACCAATGAGGACGAATATTCGTATTATTTGATTGAAACCAAAAAAACAAGATAGACTGGATGATTGGACAGGATGATTACATCTGTTCGTATAAATCTATACCAGGAGGAGTAAAGTGAAGAAAAAAGTGAGTTTTATTTCGGTATTGATTTTAATCTTATTCTTCAAGCCTTGTTATTCTCAACAGGAAGAAGTTCTCTCTCTGACTCTTGAAGAGTGTGTCATAAAGGCTTTGAAAGATAATCTCAACGTCGCAGTGGAAGTCATCAATCCGGAATTGGCCGATACCTCTGTGACTAGAGCCAAAGAGGTTTTTATGCCCCGGCTTGATATCGGCTTCGGGAACCAGCGGATAGCGAATCCGTCCTCCTGGTGGCTTGAGCAGGCAGATACTGTCATCAATAAGGATTTGAATTATTCTGCGACTCTTGTACAGCAAATACCCACAGGAGGCAATTTTTCTCTCTCTTTAAACAACAACAGGTATGAAACAAACTCAGGCTTTCAGGTCATCAATCCACGATATGGAAGTACTTTGAGATTCGGGCTAACCCAACCATTGTTGAAGAATTTTGGTTTCAAGGTCAGCCGGAGAGAAATCATCGTGGCCCAGAACAACTTGGATATTTCCATCAATCAATTTGAAAAAACTTTAATAGATACGATTTATAGTGTGGAAGAAGCGTACTGGTATCTTGTTTATGCAATCGAAGATTATAAAGTAAAACAGCAGTCGTTACAGCTAGCTCGAGACCTCCTGGCCAAGAACAAAAAAGAAGTGGAGGTCGGAAAGCTGGCTGAAATTGAGATCTTGAACGCCGAAGCAGTGGTGGCTTCTCGAGATGCAGACATCCTTCAAGCCGAAGCCCTCGTACTCAGACGTGAGGACGTGCTCAAAGACCTGCTCAACATTTCAGAGGATGAGGAGTTGCCACCAAAAAGGATCATCCCTCTGGATAGGCCGAGTTTTATCCAGAAAGAGGTTTCCCTGGAGGAAGCATTGAGGATAGCATTAGAGAAAAGTCCGGATCTGAAGATGAAGAAAAAGACTTTAGAAACCAATGAGTTAGACTTGAAGGTGGCGAAGAATCAGCTTCTTCCAGGTTTGGATTTAGAGTTCTCTTACTGGAGTCCGGGACTTTCAGGAACAGAAATTGTTTTTGATCCTTTGAATCCCTTCGGTCCTCCGATAGGAACGATTGAACATCCTGCCTCTGATGCTCTAAAAGATGCTATTGGCTTCAAATACAATAACTGGTCTGTTGGTTTGACTCTTTCCTTACCTCTGAGCAGTTTCACAACTAAAGCGGATTATGCCAGGGCGAAGATGGAAATAGAGAAGAGCCAGCTTGAACTTGTAAACCTGGAAAAGCAGGTCTTCCTCGAAGTCAGAAATGCTGTGAGGGATGTGGATACAAACTTCAAAAGGGTTCAGGCTTACCGGGTGTCTCGTGAGTTAGCTCAGAAAAGGCTGGAGGCTGAGGTGAAAAAGCTGGATGTCGGGCTGACGACAAACTATTTTGTGCTCCAGTACCAGGAAGAGTTGGCAAGGGAAAGGTCGCTGGAGCTAAACTCGCTGGTTTCTTACATACTTTCCGTGGCGCAGCTGGAAAAGGTTCTGGGAACGAGCCTAGAAAAGAGAAATATAGTCACGTCACAATTTCTGAAAGACTAATCAAGAAGAAGTGCTGTCATAAAAAAGAATTTTCATTATTTTTTTAGGAGATTTACATGCTTTGCTCGCTGTGACACCTAAAAAGTGTTACCTAATTCGTGAGTATAGACAACTGTCCATCTTCCTCATTAATAGAGCTCAAGGGAATAGCTCCCAAAAAAAGCCGATGCGCCTTTGACTTGTTTGACTAGACGAAAAAAATCTAGAGTCTAAATTTTTTTTAAACTTCTTTGACTATTTTTCGTTGTTGTTCTATTCTATCCAGTGCAAAAAATCGAGATGCACGATTGAGGAATTGTTCATCCGGGAAATTCGCATTCTGTAAGAAACTTAAAGAGCTGTAAAGCCAGGCTCCTTGCTCTAATAAGGCATGGCTATTGATCCTCATTCGGGTTTAAAAGAATTAAAATGCCTGAGTGGTTGAGCGTGGATAAGAAAAGATTACTCGCTGATTTAATCAAAGACTACAGATCAAAGCATAAAAAATCAGAAGAGGTTTTTAAAAAGACTGCACAGTATTTGATCACCGGTGGCAGCCATAACCTTCGGTTATTCAGCCCCTTTCCTTTCTATGATGTTCAGAGCAGTGGCTCCAAAGTCTGGGATGCCGATGGGAACATCTATGTCGATTTCTGGCAGGGTCATTTTGCCAACGTTCTGGGACACAATCCTCAAATCATCATTAAATCCCTGCAGGATTATTTTCATAGGAACCAGGGTTTAACCACCGGATTTCCGGGCACTCTTCAGAGGGAATTGGCAGAACTTATCCTCAAGCAAATCAGTGCCGACAAGATTCGTTTCACTACGAGTGGAACATTGGCGTCGATGTCTGCGATCATGCTAGCCAAGGCTTTCACCAAAAGGGAATTGGTGATGAAGGTGGGCGGAGGCTGGCATGGGGCTCATCCCTATGCTTTAAAAGGGATCACAGTCTACGATCACGGCATGAATCGGCTGGAATCCGCAGGACTTCCGAGCGGCACGGATGCAATGATTATAGTCAGCCGGTTTAATGATATCCAGGATCTTGAGGATAAATTCAAAGAGCATGGTGAAAGAACGGCCTGTTTTATCCTCGAACCCTTTATCGGAGCAGGCGGTTTTATATTTTCTCATAAGGACTACCTCCAGAAAGCCAGGGAATTGACCCGACAGTACGATGCTTTACTCATTTTCGATGAGGTTGTATCGGGATTTCGCTTTCATGCAGGTGGGATTCAGAGCCTGTACGGAATCCAACCAGATCTAACTGTTCTGGGGAAAGCGATTGGAGGAGGCATGCCGGTCAGCGCAGTGGCTGGTCGGGATGATGTGCTGGCATTATGCGGTCCTGAGGCCAAGCCAGATGAAAAAGTGAAGTTTGAAGGAGGAACCTTTTCCGCTCACCCGGCGGCGATGCTGGCCGGTCTGACCTATCTGAAGTATCTGATAGAACATGAATCAGAGGTCTATCCCAGAATCGGCCAGCTTGGGGCAAAGGTCAGGAAGGGAATAGAGGAGATATTCGCCGCGCATGGATTCAACGTTAAATGCACGGGCTATGGTGACTCGATCACAGAGCACAGCTCCCTTGTTGGTGTTCAATTCCTCGAAGAGGAGATCGATCAGATTTCCTTTGCAGAGCAAGTGTGGAATCCAGAGGTTTGTGATATAGAACTCAGGGAAAAGATATTCAAATTGTCCATGCTTGAGGAGGGATTCAACATCTTTCATGGGTATGGAGCCATTTCCGCTGCCCACACGAGTAGTGAAATCCAAGCATCTCTGGATGCGGTGGAGAGAGTAGCCAAGAAATGGTGTAAATATAAATAGAATCATTTCTTAATTAGATGGGGAGGGACTACAGATGGAAAAGTACAAAGTCATAATCTTCGGATGTGGTGTGATGGGCCGAAAAACGGCTCAAGCTCTGCTCGATAAGACAAATTTTGAGATCGTGGGCGCTGTAGATATTGACCCGGAACTTTTCGGGAAGGATTTAGGAGAGATTTTTGAGCCCCCAAAAACACTGGGAATTTTGATTGAAAAAAAGCCGGATGATCTTCTTTCAAGAGTCAAAGCCGATGCGGTTGTGCTCACAACGACTTCTCATCTCGAAAGTGTGGCCCCCCAGGTCATTCAATGCCTGGAGGTGGGTTTGAACGTGGTTTCCACCTGCGAAGAGCTTTCTTTTCCCTGGAAGCGTCACCCTGAGCTGACTCAGAAACTCGATGACTTGGCCAAGGAACATGGAAAGACTGTTGTCGGGACAGGCATTAATCCGGGCTTTTTAATGGATATGCTTCCGCTTGTCCTCACCGCTCCTTGTCTCAAAGTTCAGTCTGTCAAGGTCAAGCGGATGATGAACTCAGCCAAACGGCGAGTGCCTTTCCAGGTAAAAGTCGGTACAGGCCTAACTCAGGTAGGGTTTAAGGAAAAGATTGAAAATAAGATTATCACAGGCCATGTGGGATTACTGGAATCCATCCACATGATCGCCTCCGGACTCGGCTGGGAATTGGATGAGGCCGTGGAGCTTCCTCCTGAGCCGGTGACAGACAACAAGGAGATTAACACTGCGCTTGGAACAGTCAAACCAGGAGATGTGGTGGGATTGACAAGCATCGCTTTTGGCAAAAAGAACGGTGATAAAGTCATTTCTCTCGAGTTCTGTGCGAACGCCGCTGTGGATGAAGAGTATGACGAAATCATCATCGAAGGCGAGCCTCGTCTCCACCAGAAAATCATGGGGGGGGTTCACGGGGATATCGGGACTGTCGCTGTGACCATCAACACTATTCCTCGCGCCGTGGAAGCACCATCTGGTGTTGTGGTGATGAAAGATCTTCCTCCTCCCCATGCTGTTCTCTAAATAGGGGACATGCATTGAGTTCAATAATCTGTCAACACTTTTGCATTATCTATCGAAGAGGGTGGTGTCATTGCGAGCGAAGCGCGGCAATCTCATAGAGTAAAATACATTTCTTTTTATGGGATTGCCGCGCTTCGCTCGCAATG
>JABAOF010005555.1_pt2 | contig 45458 bp, 41 predicted proteins | sample 7062171 | NCBI WGS metagenome assembly JABAOF01 (sample SAMN14538628, study PRJNA623070) | marine sediment metagenome | biome: marine biome [ENVO:00000428]; feature: marine pelagic biome [ENVO:01000023]; material: deep marine sediment [ENVO:00002113] | place: India: Gulf of Khambhat ... | reverse complement strand
GTGGTCTTTGCTAACAGGCGGCGGACGAGCCAGGCATTGATGGCAGCGCCCCTTGATCGCTGCTCTAAAATCAACTAAAATTGCCTTTTTTCTTTTAAAAACCATTTATAATCACCATTTACCGTACAGATCGCCGCTCGTTATAGTAGGCGAACAAACCTATTTTTTAGGCGTAAAAAAAAAGCCAGATTATCAGCAAAATAATCACCATCAACACTTTAACCATCACGCTTCCCTTACTATCCATTCCTTCACCCATTCTTTTCTTCTTCTCTTCGTGTCCTTCGTGGCTTCGTGGTTCACTAATAATTCCTACCTCCTTCTGATGTTGAAATAATTTGATTTCATTGGAAAATATTTGTTTTGCTGTTTCTAATTTATGGAAAATTTCTTCGCTGATAGAAGGAACCGCGATAAGTTCAAATAAATCCGCCCATTGAAATAATTTGGGGCTTTTATAATGTGTACGTGTACGGTGTACGGGGTCGCGTCTCAACATTTGACATTTCTTGTGCTTTAGCGTGACGATTTTTAGGATATGCTTTTGAGACTTGCTTTATTCCATCGCCTTCAGGCGTATAATTTTTGTTTGCCTGAAGGGCACATTTTATTTTTTTTATGGAAATTTGGCATTTCTAAAGACGAATGTCCAATGTTGACAGAATGTCAGAGAATTCAATATTTCTGAATTTTAAGAAAACAGACAAAAAATCCCCGGCCCACTGGCTTTCTAACCGTTCGCCGCAGGCGATTTAAACTTGCCCGAAGGGCACCTTATCTCTCATACCGCACGGGCACTCTGAAAAGACTGATGCCCTCCGTGCGGATCTACTAAACCATATTTTTATCTCCAGGATGGCCAGTAATATCTTTGAGCTCAAAAAACGTTAAACCTGCCCATCCTGAAACTCCTATGCCTCCGGCGGCCAGGGGGCTCTTTTGGGAAAAACCGCCCCCTGGACCCCCGCAAAACTTTTTATAGCCCTTCTGGCGTTTGGTTTACCGTCATTTGAGGGTTGACGTAACACTAGGGAGTAGCTCTTGAAATACGCACGCTTTTCATGTAAAATCTATCCGGGCTTAAAATATGAATTAAAAATCAATTTGAAGCACCCAGGAGGTATTAACAATGGCTTTTAAAAAAATACTGGTGCCTGTGGATTTTAGTGAGTCTTCCGACAGTGCCGTGGAATACGCAATGTTTATGGCCAGAAAATTTCGCGCTGAGATAACTCTTTTGCATGCGATTCTTCTATATCATGATGACATCGATGAAGAAGAACACATGCAGGCCTATGAAAAAATCATCCGCAAAAAGGAAAAGCAGAGCAATAAACAACTGGAATCACACTTCAAAACTGCCAAAGATCAGGGACTTAAGGTTAAATATGTATTAATTCGTGCATTTGCAGCAGCGGATTCTATCCTCAATTATATTTCCGAAAATGATTTTGACCTGGTGGTAATGGGAACACACGGCCGCACAGGTTTGAAAAAGTGGATCCTGGGAAGTGTTGCCGAAAAAGTGGTGCGTTTATCTACCATCCCGGTGTTAACCATCCACAAGGAGTTTTATAAAACAGATATTAAAAAGATACTGGTCCCTGTTGATTTCTCAGGATATTCCCAAATTGCGGTTAAGCGGGCAGCAGCTGTAGCTGAAGAATTTAAGGCAAAACTGGAATTCCTCCATGTTGTTGAGATGGAAGCCCATCCTGAGTTTTATTCCATAAGTTTCGAGCCGATTCTTAAAGCAAACCCGCACTTAACCGATCACATCACTGAAAATCTTATAAAGTTAACGGGAATTGCCCAAGACAGGGCCACTTATGCTGTTAGAGAAGGTAAAGTGCATAATGAGATAAAAATCTATGCGGAGAATAATCAAATTGATCTAATTGTGATGGCCAATCGTGGGATGAGTGATTTAGAGCACCTGGTGTTAGGCAGTAATAGTGAACGAGTGGTTCGAGTGGCCTCCTGTCCGGTATTAATAGTAAGGGAAAACGCATAAACTAGTATATCGTTCCGTAAATTTGGTAGCATAAGATTTTAAATTCGAAGCACGAAATACGAAATCCGAAACAAATCCGAAATTCAAATGTCCAAATGCTTAAAACATCTTTAAAGAGCTTTAATAAAAACTCTGATGCGCCTGAAGCTCTTGTTTTGGATTTTGAATTTAGGTCATTTGAATTTGTTTCGAATTTCGATATTCGAATTTCGGATTTTTAGTATATTATTTAAAGAATGCTCTACTAGTTCGCTTCGCTCACAATTGGAATGATGGTTTTATCTCTGTTTCTTAAAAACCAGGGTTACCCTTTGGCTTTCCACAAGTTTTCCCCTGGAATCGAATAGCTTTAATTCATATTGAAAACCGGAACTTTTGCGAACTAATACCCGTTTATCCCGGGGAATTTTTATTTTGGCAAAATCAGGTAGAACGCTGCCTCCTCCCAACTGCCCCAGGCTGGCCAGCAATCGCCTGTTCCTGTAAAGTTTTAAATGAAATCGTTCTTTGGTCATTTTTATCATTGCTTTTATTTTCCTGAGATCCACCTGGTAACACACGGGGCAATCATTGGGGCGAGGGAAGACTTCCAGGCTGCGTATTTTATTCAACCATTTAGGAATCATGGCAATGATGGCAAATTTTTTGCCAAAGGCATCGCCGTCCAATGATTCCAGCACAATACTGTAATGACCGGGAGCCACATAGCTGCCGTTTTTTAACTGCCCTACCTTCCAGTTAAAAAAGCCATCTTTTTTCTTGCAGTGATCGGCAATTAATTTCTCTCCCAGGTAAATATGCACCCTTTGTTCCCCTTCGCTATTAGGGGCCGTCCATTTGATAGGATATGTGGTTCCCATCACCAGGACGCCTCCCTGGGGTTGAATGAGGGTAAGGTCACCAAAGACCGTTCCCTGGATGAATACCACTGATAAAAAAAACAGGAACATTTTCTTCATCATGGTTCGTTCCTCCTTAATGTCTGTCATCTAACCTAGATAAAAGTTTAGAAAACATTATCTCATTTTTTATTGCCTATTGAAATTCTTTGATTTTTTCTTTAAAATGCAGTTTTAAAAAATTTTTTGCCATCAAGTACCTTTTCGAGGTGAAAACAAATGAACCGGAATGCTGAAAACATCAAAGAAACCATGCAGCCGGACCCCTGGTTTTTGTACCGGTTGATGCTGAAAAGCCGCCTTTTTGAGATAGAAGTCACGCGGCTTTGGCAGGAAGGTCACATCCCGGGTGAGATGCACCTGGGGATGGGTGAGGAAGCGATTATCGCCGGAGTGGTAGGACAGTTGAGCGAAGGAGATGCAATGGCACTGGACCACCGGGGTACCCCCCCTTTACTGATGCGGGGTGTTGACCCTGTCCTCCTGCTGCGAGAATTCCTCGGCCGTTCGGACGGCCTTTGCCGGGGCAGAGGGGGGCATATGCATCTATTCTGCCAAAACCCCCTGGCTGCATCTTCTGGTATTGTGGGGGCATCAGGCCCGGCTGCAGCGGGATTCGCCCTGGCTGCCCGGTACCTTCGGCCCGGGACACTGGCGGTGGCTTTTTTTGGCGAAGGTGCAGCGAATCAAGGCATGTTGATGGAATCCCTGAACCTGGCCGCCGCCTGGAAACTCCCGGTGCTGTTTGTTTGCAAAGATAACCAAAAAGCAATCACTACATCTTCCCCCTCGGTTACAGGTGGGGTATTGACGGAACGCGCAGAGGGCTTTGGCATACCTGCGGAAGCGGTAGATGGAATTGATGCGGAACGCATATGGCATGCTGCTCATGAAGCAATAACCCGGGCCCGCAAAGGTAAAGGCCCCACCTTCCTGCATGCCCGCTGCGTCCACCTGGAAGGACATTTCCTGGGCGACCCGCTCTTGCGAATTGCCCGCCACCCCTTAAAAGAAATGAGACCGATGGCCGGACCACTCATGAAGTCTTTGCTCAACCCAAAAGGCTCTTCAATGGGAAAACGAACCGAAAGTTTACGTACAATTACCTCTTTGATTAAAGAAAATATCAAACAGCGGTTCTCAAAACAAGGTGATCCATTGGCATACACACGGAAAAAGTTGCAATCAGACAAACCGCGGCTCAAGGCGCTGGAAGCAGTGGTAGAAGCAGAAACCCGGCAGGTGTTGGCAGCGGCTTTAGCACCCAACCCGGACGATTAGGATAGGAGGAAGGTCATATGAAAACCAGGAGTTTTGCAGATGCTATTGAAGACGCCCTGGCAAAGGCAATGGCCAGGGATGCCAATATTATTATATTGGGAGAAGATGTTCATACCCTGAGGCGCAATCTGTTTGTCCGCTTCGGCAAAGAGAGAGTTCTGCCTACCCCTATTAGTGAAGGGGCGTTTGTGGGTGCGGCAGTGGCCGCAGCCATGGCCGGAATGCGACCGGTGGTAGAAGTCATGATGGTGGATTTTATCGCTGTGGCTGTGGATGCGTTGCTGAACCATGCGGCAAAGATCAACGTTTTCTCAGGCGGCAAATGGAACGTACCCCTGGTAGTAAGAACTGCCTGCGGCGGCGGTTACGGCGACGGCGGCCAGCATGAACAAAGCCTCTGGGGATGGCTGGCCCATATCCCGGGGCTCACTGTCGTAGTTCCCTCAAACCCCGCAGATGCCGCAGGACTCATGCTGGCTGCTCTCGAACATGACTCACCGGTTATATACCTGGAGCATAAATTGTTGTCCGATTACTGGCTTGATTTGCTGGGGGCCGGCGGCCGGAAAACAGTACAATTCGATGTACCTCCCCACGGTACCAGGGGACCTGTACCTAAAACCCCGGCAAAAGTACCTATCGGAGAAGCTGCTTACCTCCGCGAGGGAAACCATATGACAATTTTTAGTGTCGGGGTAGGCGTACATCGCGCAATAGAGGCTGCAGAGGTACTGGAAAAACAGGGGATATCCGCCGGTGTAATCGATCTGAGAACAATTTCACCCCTGGACCGCAACACCGTGTGCGAGGCTGCTGCAGCAACCGGCCGTATCTTGTGCGTAGATGAAGATTACGAAAATTTCGGCCTTTCAGGCGAACTGGCCGCGGTTGTTTTGGAACAAGGAATCCCGGTAAAGTATGCCCGGGTATGCACAAAAGAGACCATCCCTTACGCCCGCCACCTGGAAGACCAGGTACTCCCCAATAAAAAGCGAATCCTGGAGGCCGCGGTTCAATTAATGCAAAAATAAAACATAACAGTTAAGCCCCAGCCACAAGCCGCAAGCACCAGCCAAAGCTAAAAGCTGGTGCTTGCAGCTAAACTGTTACAGCCCCAAATCCACTTCTGCTTTTCTTTGTTGAAATTATCTTGTAAATTTAATAAAATAGACATCGAAATGATGAAACGTTTGTTTAATCGAGGTATTTAAATGGAAACAATGAAAGCACTGGTAAAAAAGTTGCCGGGAAAGGGCATTTGGATGGAAGAAGTCCCTAAACCCGAAATTGGCGTTAACGATGTCCTGGTAAAAATGAAAAAAACAGCTATTTGTGGTACGGACCTTCATATTTATAAATGGAACAAGTGGGCGCAAAGAACGATTAAGCCCCCCATGATTATCGGGCATGAATATGTCGGAACCATTGTTGATATGGGTGCTGGTGTGACCAATTTGAAAATAGGGGACCGGGTGACAGGTGAAGGGCATATTGCCTGCGGCCATTGCCGGAATTGCCGGCGCGGGAGCAAACACGTATGTCAAAATACCATCGGGACCGGCGTACATATAGATGGAGTATTTGCCGAATATGCTGCTGTACCTTCTGGGAATATTATTTTACTGAATAAAAAAATAGATGATGATTTAATCGCTATTTTTGATCCTTTTGGAAATGCAACCCACACCGCTCTTTCATTTCCTGTGGTGGGAGAGGATGTTCTCATAACCGGGGCCGGACCTATCGGTTGTATGGCTGCTGCTATCTGTCGGTTTGCCGGGGCCAGGTACATTGTGGTTACGGATTTAAATGAATACAGGCTTAATATTGCCGGGAAAATGGGGGCAACGAGGGTCATCAACCCGGCAAAAGTAAAAATCGCGGATGTTGTAAAAGAATTAGGAATGCTGGGTTTTGATCTTGGGCTGGAAATGTCCGGCTCTCCCGAGGCATTTAACGAAATGATCGATAATATGTACAATGGCTCTAAAATTGCGCTGCTGGGAATTTTGCCTGATTCTACCCGGATTCAATGGGATAAAATCATTTTTAAAGCCATTCATATAAAAGGTATATATGGAAGAGAAATGTATGAAACCTGGTATAAAATGGAACAGATGATGTTGTCGGGTCTTGATATCAGGCCGGTAATCACCCATCATTTTTCAATAGATGAATTTCAGAAAGGTTTTGATATTATGGAAGAAGGAAATTGTGGAAAAGTTATTTTAGATTGGGAACGCTGAATTCGAATAGGAAAGGCGAGGGAAAGGTGCCAGGCAGATAAGCCACTCTAATAAAAAGTTTTGCGGGGGTCCAGGGGGTGGTTTCTCAAAAGAATCCCCTGGTCGCCGAAGGCAAAGATGATAAAGAAATAAGGTGTCAGGTAAGTTATCCCTATCGGAGAACATTTCTACGTTATCAGAGAAAATTTCTTCATTTGGGGGAGAAAAATCGCTAATCGGCGCTTTCTGCCTGTCACGTTTTTCGTTTTTTTTCCGTTGGCATTGTCGGTGGGAAATGTGTTATAATAGAGAGGCATGAATTTTAAATTGAAAAGATTTGAATATGGTGTATTGGTTCAGCCTAAATTGGAAAAATCGTGGGTTTCTATAAGCAACCTTCTTTTTCATTAATCTATTGACAATGAACAATAATTCTTTTATTATTTCAATATGATTAAAAAAGGAATTTCCTATGGTCTCATATGATACAATGTTTTTAGGATAATACGTATGGAAAAGATTATAGTATTAAAAAAAATCTCTGGAGTTTTTTTAGGATTGGTTATTATTATTGCTGTTTTTCTACCCTGGGATAACCACTGGTTTTACAAGAAGGAAATGGGTGAATATAAGCCTGTAACAGTAGAATTAAGGATCAATGAAAATTACGATGGTGAACGTGTAGTAACGCCAGTGAGAATTAGCTATTTCCTTGGAGTCAGGATTTTCGCTTTTGATGAAATGCTAGGATTCCATTATATTACAATAATCTGTGGATTATTGTTTATTATATCTGTTTTCCTTATTGACAAATGGTGGTGGTGGAAATATATAGGTCTGTTTTCTGGAATCCTAACTTTTATTATAGCAGGAAACGATCTGCTATATTTAAGAAAATATCCGTCCATTCTGATGAACCGAACCGGAGTAGGGTTATGGATTACCTTCATTGCTGCTGGTCTGGCAATACTTCTTATGCTCTTCATGAAAAGAAAAAAATAATCACAGTCATGTCCGCCCACCTTTTTATTTCGTTAGCGTAAAAAAGTGCCAGGCACGAATGTCAGCACAAAACCGACAGGCCAACCGGTACACATGTTAAAACTTATCTCTATAGAGTATAAAATTATTAGGGTACGAACTGATGACCTTTAACAAAAACGGAGCCAACCTTGGTTTTGAAAACCAGCTATCGGATAACTTATCTGGTACCTTACTCGTTTTTTAAATTAAACTTTTTTTAAAAAATTCTTAAACCGGTGAGAATTCGGTAATCCGTTTAGTTTAACAGCCTTACCCAGGCTGTAAGAATTTTTTACAGCCTCATCAATATTCCAGTACCTTTGAATAAAAGGGAGCAGCGCGGTGTTGTATTCCGGTCCTTTCTTGGCTCCTTTTCTCGGTGTTAGTTGTTGAACGATAATCTTTTTACTGCTTTTAACCGCCAATTCCCTCATCATATATAGACTTGGTTTATATGGAAAGTTTAGTTCCACATTGTATGGATTTCTAAAGTCCGGTTTTTTCAAGCCCGGCAAAATTTCTTTTTTTATTCCCAGGAATTTTGAGAACCCGGTCTTGTCAGCCATCAACCAGGATTCTGATTCATCGCAAGCCACCCTGAAGATCAAATTAGGATTTATTGGCATTTCCTTAAACCACTCCTTGATTAATAAAGGGGGGCAATCACTCTCATCCAGGTCGGTAAGTACGCAAACCGGTAATTCCAGGCGATTATATCCTAAAATCTTCTTTTTTATTTCTCCACCTCTTATCGGCTCTTCCCTTATTACATTGAACTCTTTGCCAGTATGTCGAAGAAGCCTTTTTATAATTTCCCTTGTAACCGCATCTTCTCCCACGATTATAATATCAATCATCCTCAATCCTCAATTGTTGTTTGGAGTATTCGTTCGACATTTTCCGGGGCTGTTGCCGGGATGACAGCCTCTGCCATTGAAAAACCGGCATCCAGGTATTTCCCGATCTGCTCGATTTGATCGACTCTCTCTGCTTGTGTACCTTCTTCTGTAGGCTTTAATAAGACCACTTCATTTGACCCTATATCACCGCCGCTCAGCAGATCAAAACTATGGGTGGTTATAATGACCTGCCGTATTGTGTCTTTCTTCCGTTGAAGTTTTGAAATGAATTCCGGCAATTGTTTAATAATTGCCGTATGTAAATATAATTCGGGTTCTTCGAGTAATACAGTTTCCCTCCCGTCGAGCAAAACCCACATAAACCCAATTAACCGCAGTGTCCCATCCGAAAATTGCGTTTCCTGCTGCTTTGCACCTTTAGCACGCCAGTGTATATACACGGCTTCCAGGTGAGGAATACCTTTAATATCTTTCGTGAATTTCAGTTCCTTTAATTGAGGTACGGCAAAATGTAATACTTCATTTATTCTTTTTATATGAGAATTCCGGGTTCTGGGTGAAATTTTGTTCATTCTATCAAGGAGGTTCCGGCCATAGTAATCTTCTTTATTGGTCGATATCATATAAGATTCGGCATCTCTAACCAACTGTGGAACAATGTGCAAGTATCGTGTTTCCTGGAAAAAACGATAAACATCCCTGAATTTTATGTTTGAGGTAATTTGTTCGAGATGGGTGAATTTTAGTGTTTCATGGTCTTCACCGGCTGATTTTTCATTTCTATCAAGTACCCATTTATTTTCTTTTTTGCTCCATACTTTTTCTTTGACGATAGCTGCCTGGCTTTCGAATATCCCTCCACCCGTATGTTTGAAAGCTAATATGTATTTCCAATCAGGTTTTTGACCCTGAGCCTCCGATAAATGGACTTCGATCTCGACTTGAGTTTTTTTCCTGGCAGAAAGGCAGCGAATTTTTGAAACTCCTCCTCTTTCCTCAACAGCATGCTGCAAACCTCCGGCCCGTTTTACGATATCTCTTAAGAATCTTATAACATCCACTAGATTGGATTTGCCGGAGGCATTAGGCCCAATGATAAAAACCCTGGACTCAAGGTTGACATCGATGCCCCTGAAATTCCGCCAGTTGATGAGTTTTAATCTTGATATATACATTTTATTTCTCCTTTAAAGCCCAGCCCCGCGGCGCACAGCGTCACGAGTCAAAGAAAGTATTAATAAAAAGCGATGCTTCCATAAATATCCCGCAAAATCTATGATCATCATTTATCATAAATATCACAGACGAATTTTTTTGTCAACAATAAGACCGAATCAATCCCACTCGGTTTTCGCTCTCCATTTTGAACAAATTGAGGGGTTCATTCCTTGCTCTTTTCTAATTGTCAATAATCAATTGTTAATTGTTAATTTTTAATGGCTGCTTACTGCCCGAAGGGTGCCTTTGCATACTAGTCCCAGCGGTTCTTTTTTATCAACTGTTGCTTTAATGCCTCGCCTTTTGAATAATAGGAATTGGAGGTTGACTTTTCACCTTTGCGAGAATAAATATCAGATAAAATATAATAGCCGAAAACCGTATATTTATTTTCCGGTTCGATTTCAATTCCTTTTTTACAAAGTTCCACGGCTTCTTCAATGTTTTCCCAGCGGTCCATGTAATACTTGGCAACCATGAAGTAAGGAATATTAAATTTGGGATTGCTGTCAATGGCCTGTCGATAGTATTTGACAGCTTCCTCATATTCCCGCCGCTTTACCAATATTTCTGCCAGGTTATAAGCGGCTTTAAAATCCTTGGGGTGATTGTCCAACTCCTTTTTATAATGTCCGATGGCTTTATCCACATCCCCCTTTGCTTCTTCTACTTGTGCCAGGTGAAAATGAAGCTTCCTGAAATCAGGATTGATTTCCAATACCCTGTCCAGGAAGGTTTTCGCCTGTTGGAAATCTTTCCTGATAATATATACCACCCCGATTTCATGTAAAGCCTTGGGGTTCACTTTTTCAATACCAAGGGATATATTAAAGATTTCCAGGGCTTTATCGTATTTCTCTTTAGCAATATAAAGGTCCCCCATTTCGTTGTAAATGGTGTGATCGTTAGGAAACGTTTTTAAAAACCGCTTCGCTTCTTCAATGCCTTTATCATATCGCCCCAACCGTCTCAAGGAACCGACGACATTAATCATGGCAGCATTGTAATCGGGTTTCTGATTCAATACCTCATAATAATATTTTAAGGCTTCTTCGTACATTTGTTTCCTGGCGTATACATTTCCCAGCTGCAGTATCCCATCGACAATGTTGGGATCGGTTTCCAGGATTTTCTTCAACACCTCGATGGCCTTATCGAATTCCTTGTTGGCCATAAACTCCTTGGACCTGGTGAGATTGTTAAACACATGTACTTTGCCTTTGGGGTCCGGGAGGTCGGTTTTTCCGGAGGTATCCACTACCGTAGTGAGATACCCCAGGGCTGCCAGTCGCTGCATATCTTCTTTATCCAGGTGCTTGATATCCCCCGGGGTTTTGGCATCTTGGGATTTCTCCCGGATGAATCGTGCCATACGGTCTTTTGCTTTCCTGGACTCATAGGATTTCTTCAGGGAAAGATTCTCTTTCTCCTGGTTATCCGCTTCAAGATCATATAACTCATCTTTGGGTGCCAGGATATATTTCCAACGATTATCATAATACAAGGCTTTTAACTCGGACCAGCCAAAGTGCAGCCTGGTGAAATAGGTTTCAGTATAGGCCACATCCCGACGTTTGCGATCCTTTCCAAACATCAATCCCAGGAGAGATTTTCCCTGGTAGAAAGAAGGCAGTGGGATATCCAGGGCCTCCAGGATAGTGGGTGCCAGGTCTACTAATTCCACCACGTTTTTTACTTTTTTTACAGGAAATCCAAAGGGCGCCCGGATGATTAAAGGCACCTGTACTGTTGGCTCGTAGATAAAAAAGCCATGGGTGCGCTCACCGTGCTGGCCCAGGGCTTCACCGTGGTCTGAAACCAATATAATCAGGCTCCTGTCGTAAAGCCCTTCAGCCTTAAGGAACCGGAAGAACAATCCCAATTGATGATCCATATATTCTACCTCTCCCCTGTATGGTCTCTTAGGAAATTTTTCTTTAAAGGGAGAAGGGGGATCATAGGGAGTATGGGGATCATACAGGTGAATCCAGGTAAAGAATTTATCATTTTTATGGGCTTTTAGCCACTGCTTTGCATCTGCCAAAACCTCTTCAGCGCGTTTCTGAACGCTTCCTAATGAAATCCGTTCATACTTCGAGAGATCGAAATCATCCGCATAGGTATCAAACCCCTGGTTGATTCCCCATTGGTTGTGCAGCACATAAGCAGCAATAAAGGCAGATGTCTCAAACCCCTGGTTTTGTAAGGTTTCACTGATAAGTTCCAGGCTCTCCGGTACCAGGAAGCCGCCGTTGTCGCGTACCTGGTGGTATAAGGGATAGGTTCCCGAGAGAATGGTGGTATGAGAAGGCAGGGTCAAAGGGGTTTGGGCGATACAGGTTTCAAACAGGACACCCTCCTCAGCCACGCGGTCCATGTGGGGTGTATTTGCCATTCCTTTTCCATAAGCACTGACAAAATCCACCCGCAGGGTGTCCAGAGTGATCAATATAACGTTGAGTTTTTTCAGGTGCTTTTTTTTGAATCCGGTGCTCAGGGATGGCCAAAAAAGCAGGTAAAACACCACCAGCAGCACCACAAGAATCCCGACATAGGGAAGGTATTTTTTACTGCGGGAACTGGTTTCGGTTGTCTTAACCGGTGTCTTTTTCGTTGTCTTTTTTTTCTTTTTACGTTTTTGCTGTACCATCTGTGAATATTAATACAAATAAAGGTACTTGTCAACTAACTGTGCCTCCGGCGGCCAGGGGCTCTTTTTAAAAAAACCGCCCCTGGACCCCNNGTCCTCTGTGTCCTCGGTGGCTTCACTTAGTCAAAGATGCTGTTTTCAAAACAACACCGTCTCTATCAACGGGATAGATTTTCTCCAGCAGCAGTTCCCTGGCGGTAAAAATAGAAGAAAAACCGAACCGCTTTTTGACATCTGTGATGCCGGAACTCAACTTTTCGGTCTTTAGCGAAACAAAAGGCAGGATATCCCGCTGGTGGGAGATATCTTCCACTTTGACCCCCACCAGCCGCAGCGGCAGTTTCTTTTTCTTCAACAGGCAGTCCAGCAGATACAGTGCCCGTTTCCACATATTATTGTAAGAATAAGTGGGAAAATCAAGGGACATGCGTTTGGTATAAGTGGAAAAATCGCTGAACCGGACTTTTACTTCGATGCGTCCGGCGTATAACTGATGCTCGATCAAATAAACCGATAAGCGGTCCACCAGGTAGGCCAGGTGAGACATAATCAAATCCCGGTCTAAAATATCCTCCGGGAACGTGGTTTCCCTGCTGAAACTTTTGGTACGGGGTTCATGCCTGTCCGGGTAACGGGAGCCGGAATAAATATGAGGAGCAATGGTTCTTTTCCAGATCGCCGGGTAAGCATTTCTTAGTTCTTTCACCCGTTTGATCCCCAACCCCTGGAGTATCACCAGGGTATGCCTGCCGATGCCCGGGATTTTTTCCAGCGAGAGGTTGGATATAAACTCCTTTTCATCCCGGAGAAAAAAAATATTGCCGGGCTTTGCCACCTCTGTGGCCAGTTTGGCCCCCATCCGTGAGAACCCCAGGCCCATGGATACATTGACACCGATTTCCTGTTCAACCGTGCGTTTGATCTTATGGGCCAGATCATACACGGAGGGATAAAGGTAGCGCATACCACTCAGGTCCATATAGGCTTCATCGATGGAAGCCACCTCTACCCGGGGTGAAAACCTGCGAAGAACGTCCATAAATCGTTCGGAAGTCTGGCTGTACACATGAAAACGGCCTCTTAAAAAAATCCCGTGGGGGCATTTTTGACCAGCAGTCCGCAGGGCCATTCCTGAATGAACGCCGTATTTCCTGGCTTCGTAAGAAGCAGTGGAAACCACCCCTCTTTCGTCCGGCATACCGCCAATAATAACGGGTTTTCCTTTTAACGCCGGATTCAGCATCACCTCGACGGCAGCGAAAAAGGCATCGATATCAATATGAAGCACAAACGGTGATCTCATATTTTCTTACCTCGCAGGACTTTCTTGCGATACGATATATCGCCTCCTTACACCTGGTACTGCTTACTTTCCCCGGCTTGCCAACTGCCTACTGCCAACTGCCAACTCCTCACCTGTACCTGTACCTTCTTAAGACGCCCACAACTTTTCCTACTAGTTGAAAGGGTTGGTGTATCTCTTCATAATCGGGATTTTCAGGCATCAACCACGCTTTTCTACCATCCCGTCTCAACCGCTTCAATGTAATAGAGGAATCTTCAAGAAGTGCCACCACCATTTCACCGGCTTCTGCACTGGGAGTTTGCTTTACCACCACCACATCGCCATCCTGGATATAGGCATCTTTCATACTTTCACCCTGGACCCGGAAAGCAGCGGTATCTCCTCCGCTTCCCAGCATCCATTCAGGAAGCTCGATCTCTTCACCCAGGGATTCGAAAACTTCAAGGGGAGAACCGGCAGGCACAATACCCATCAAAGGCACCGAGGAAGAATGGGGGGATAATTCCCAATCCTTGCCCTTCCTTTTTAAGTAGCCTTTGGCAAATAACCGATTAAGATAAGAATGAACCGTAGCTGGCGACGAGAGCCCCACTACTTTCCCGATCTCGCGAACGCTGGGAAAATACCCTCCCTTCCTCACCATTTCTTTCAATCGGTCAAAAAATGCTTTTTGTTTTCTAGTCAACATTTGTTCGTCCTTTGTTCGTGATGCCTATAATATAATATTTTTTTATTCATTTGTCAACACCCAAATGTGAAAAAAAATAAAAAATTATTGGTTAAACATTTGCATATTTCTTTGGAATTTATTATATTTTATTTCTTACGATTTACAATACAATACAACAAAGGAGATATGACATGCATGTAAAAACCTCATTGGAAGGTAAGAAGACCCTGATGGCTGTATCCGGCAGCATCGATATCCCTGGCGCCGAGCAGCTGAAAAAATCACTGACAAAAGTTTTGGATAGTGATTCCGACGAAATTATCATTGATTTTGAAGAAGTCAATTTCATCGGCAGTTCCGGCATCGGAAAACTGTTATTGTTCTATAAGAATTTTACGGCCAAAGGTGGCCGGATTACGATTGTCAATTTAAATAAAGAAATCACCATGTTGTTTAAGGCCATTAAACTGGATAAACTGTTTAATATCTAAGCATTTAAACGGTTGGTGGTATGTGGTGAATGTGCGGTAATCGATAATTCAGGGCCAGGAGATCCGTTGCTGTGCAAGGTAACGGTGTAAGAACAACGCCCCAATACCCCAATACCCCAATACCCCAATACCCCAACGTTCCACGTTCCGACGCTTATGTGGATACCTGGACGTTGTTACGTTGGGGTGCTGGGGGTGTGGGGGCGTAAGGGGGCAACCTGGCAAACACAAAATTATCAAAAAAAAATTAAATAAAACTTGATTTTTTTTTGCATCTTTACTATATTCTTTTCTGTGAACAAATTATACAAATTTAAGGAGACCTCTAATGAACATAAAAGTCGCAAAAGAGGAAGACAAAACAACAGTATATCTGTCTGGAAGCGTTGACATCCCCGGGGCAGAGAGTTTGAAGAAGGCTTTGAATCAAATTGCGGACGATAATCCCAAAGAGGTGGTTATCGATTTTGACGAAGTCAATTTTATAGGCAGCTCCGGGATCGGCAAACTGTTGTTGTTTTACAAAAAATTTACTGCTAAAAGTGGTAAGGTATCGATTATTAATCTAAATAAGGAAATTTCAGCTTTATTTAAAGCCATTAAACTGGATAAATTGTTTAACATTTAATTGGACATACAACAAACCAACGTTTGAGATTTAACAAATGAAAAAAACCATTTTGATTGTGAATGATTGCCCTGGAGTCCTCAAGGGAATTTAGCTTAGAAGGTAAATATGAGTGATTTAGGCGACTTAATCCCGGAATTTGTCGAAGAGTCCTTGGCGCATCTGAAAAATATTGAAGAAGATATTATTATTATCCAACAGGGCAGTGCAGAAAAAGAGTCAATCAACCGGGTATTTAGAGCCGTTCATTCCATAAAAGGAGGGTCTTCTTTCCTGGGATGGAAAAATATTGAGATACTCTCCCATAAAATGGAAGATATCTTTAACCTGGTGAGAAATGATGAAGTAGCATTTACAGCAGAAATTTCCTCCGGTGTTGTGAATGCCATCGCTAAACTAAAAGAAATGCTGGAAGACAGCGAAATAAGCAATAATTACGATATAGAAGCAAACCTGGAAGAATTAAAAACGTGCATAGAGAAAAAGCCCATTGATAAGATTGCTGAGAAAATGAAAGAGGATATTGAAGAGGCCACTGTTAAAATTGACAAACACACATTTGATTCGCTGAGGAAACAGGGCAAAAAGGTTTACCTGGTTCAATTCGAATTTATTGACGAATCGCTGGGGGGGAAAAATCACCTGGATTTCTTTAATGAGATTGAAAAAGCCGGTGAAATTCTCGTCAAGAATGTAGACATGGAATTGGTGTTAAAAGATGATAGTTTCACTGGTGAAGGCATACCCCTCAGTATCCTTTATGCCTCGGTCCTGGAAAAAGATTTGGTGGCCCATATTTTTGGAATCGATGAAAAGAATGTGATAGAGGTAAAACCCAATTCGTTGGTTGAGGAAGAGGTTATTGAAGATGTCCTGGTAAAACATGAAGGGAAAAAGAAAGGCTATTTACCCGATGTGGAAACTTACTTTGCTAAAGATGAAGCTGAGGAAGAGGTGGTTCCTTTGACAAACCCAGCGAAACGGGCGCGGCCGGGAAAAACAAGAAAAGAAGAAACCGCCGATACCGGGGAAACTGGAGATAAAAAATCGTTGAATTCCGGGAAGGGAGATTAAAATGAGCTACAAAGGAAGTATCTTAATTATCGATGATAATGTCGATTTGTTAGAATATCTGAAAGATTTTTTTATGATATACAATTATGAGGTCATATTGGCAGAAAATGGCAATGAGGGCATTGAAAAATTCCGTGAATTCTCACCGGATATCGTGATTTCAGATATCCGGCTGCCGGATAAAAGTGGTAACATCGTTGTAAAGGAAATCAAAGAGATAGATAAGGATGTACCCATCATTGTCATCACCGGTTATTCCGATCACAACCTGATCCTCAGCGCTATGAAAAACGGTGCCGTGGAACTGTTGAAAAAACCTTTTAAACCCAAAGATTTGAAATACCTGATCAGTAAAATCGAAACCTTATTCAAAAAAATAAAAGTCAAACTCAGTTCATCCTTTTTGCAGTGGGAAAAGCGGCATCTGAAAATCGCCAATGATATCCATATCATCCCATCAGTGACCGACTTTATTTTTTCCAACGTGGATTATATATTCGGGGAGATTTCCTTCATGAAAATCGGTCTCCAGGAAATATTAATTAATGCCATTGAACATGGAAATTTAGATATCTCTTATGATGATAAGCAGCAGCTGTTGACCACCGGGGAATACAACCGGGTTTTAAAGCATAAAGCCGCCCTGCCGGAAAATGTGGACAAATACGTTGATATAAAAGTATTCTCTACACCGGAGTACTTGAAGCTTATTATAGAAGATATGGGCGAGGGCTTCGACCTATCCGCCATACCTGACCCGGAAAATCCTGAAAACTTTCTCTGTGAACACGGCAAAGGGATTATGATGACACTGAACGCCTATGATGAGGTAACGTATAATGAAAAGGGAAACAAAGTCACCCTGCTGAAGTACTCGGGGAATAAAAAACATGGAAAGCCAGTGATCAAGGGGGAACTGGAAAGTTTTGAATTGGTGGGTAAGTTGAATCGTCTGACCAAAATGAAAGAGGAATTTGATTTCGAGTTGGATTTAGCCGCGGAATTTCAAAACACATTTTTACCCAAAAAGAGAGATTTAGACAGGTTTACCGGGGTCAGAAGCGATTATATCTTCATCCCTTTGCAAAAGGTTTCCGGCGATTTTATCGATATTACCAAACTGGAAGAGAGTATCTACGGCTATTTCATATCGGACATCTCCGGCCATGGTGTTGCCGCAGCCCTCATTTCATCCATGTTAAAAGTCTTTTTTTCACTGTATGGAAAAGATGTACTCTCACCTGAACTGCTGTATGAAATCTTAAACGAAGAGTTTTTCTCTTACTTGAATTCTGGGGAATATTTTACTTCCTTTTACGGCATCTATTTTGAAGAGGAAAATAAATTCGTCTACACCAATGCCAATCATCCGCCGCCGCTTCTGTTAAAAGTAAAAACCGGTGAAATCGTCCCCCTCAATACCGAGGGGTTCTTTGTGGGAGTCTTTAAGGACACAAAATTTGAAGAAAAAGAAGTTTTCCTGGAAAAAGGAGACCGTATCCTCTTCTATACCGATGGCATTACTGAAGCCAAAAATCTCAACATGGAAGAATTTGGTGAAGGACGGTTGAAAAAAATATACATGGAAGAAGCCAACGCCAACATTTCTCAATTGATTCAACGCATTAAGGATGCTGCGTTTGAATTTGCCGAGGGAAATATCGAAGACGACGTCACCATCGCCATTATAGAAATCAATTAAAAGAGCAAAGAAGGAGATTACTAGTGTCGTGTCACACATCAAATGACGTACAAAAGTTTAAATCCGAAGCACGAAGCACGAAATCCGAAACAAATTCAAANNTTGAACATTTGAATTTCGGATTTGTTTCGAATTTCGTGCTTCGAATTTCGGATTTCCACGGGTGAAGCAGCTTTTTTATGGAATTTGACTGCACCCGTGGGAGACCGGTTGCATTATTGGCGCTTTTATGGTACATTGGTATCATGAAAAATATAGTACTTCCGCTGTTGTTTGGTTTAAGCTCAGCCAGTCAAAGTGGAGACATCATCGCGTTGATCTCAGAGGCCACCCTGGTAGGAAAATTAACACTGCTCATCTTGCTGATATTCTCTGTTGTATCGTGGGCGGTGATTATCTTTAAATTGTCAGAATACGCCAAAGCCAAAGCCAACTCGCAAAAATTCATTCAATTCTTCAGGAAAACGAAAAATTTTTCCGCCATCAACCGCTTTGCTGCGTCCTTCCAGAACAACCCCCTGGCTGTAATATATAAGTACGGCTACAAAGAGTTATCCATGCAGTTGGGAGCCGAACGTTCCCATAACTCGAACCCCGCCCTCAATCCGAATTCCATCAATGTAGAGAGTTTGAACCGCGCCCTGATACGGGCATCCATCTCGGAGATTACCCGTTTGGAGCGGTTAAATGGGTTCCTGGCTACCACCGCCACCGTGACGCCCTTTATCGGGCTTTTTGGTACGGTATGGGGAATTATGACCGCTTTCCAGCAGATCGGCATCCACGGCATCCAGATGAATGCCAACCTGCAAACGGTTGCTCCCGGTATTGCCGATGCCCTGATCGCCACGGCCATGGGTTTATTTGCCGCCGTACCCGCGGTTATATTTTACAACTTCCTGCTTAGTAAACTAAAAGTACTGATCGCAAATATGGAAGATTTTAGCATGGAATTTATCAGTGTCAGTGAAAAAGCAAAATAGAGAACAAAAATGGCAGTAAAATTATCAAGCTCCAATAAACTCTCTTCCAGTTTATCGGAGATCAATGTCACCCCCCTTGTGGATGTCATGCTGGTGCTGTTAATCATCTTTATGGTGACGACTCCCATGATGCAGTCGGGAATCCGGGTGAATCTGCCCTCCGCGGAAACACCCGGGAATCCCAGAACCGGTGAGCTTGTGATTACCGTCACAAAAGAACGCGATATCTATGTGGATGGGCAAATTATCAACCTATTTTTACTGGAGACACGGATAAAAAACTATTTTGTCGGACAAGACCAAAAAAAGAAGATCGTTTTTATAAAAGCAGACAAAGACGTGGCCTACGGTTATGTCATCGATGTGATGGATGCATTGAAAAAGGCAGGTATTGAAACCGTTGGCATGATCGTCGAGCAAAAAAAGAAAAAATGAAACTTAAAGTTGCGATTATCCTGTCGGTGGTGATGCACCTGTCGATATTTGCCATTGCTTTGTACCTTCCCGCCATCAAAGGAAGCAGCAAAGGAACCGTTTATTACGTGGATTTAATCAATATGCCCGGTGGAGGCGGAGGCGGCGGAAAAGGCGGGACCAGGCCCAAACAAGACTCTCAACTGGTCCAGGAGCCCCAACGAATGAAGGACCTGACCGCTAAAAAACAAGAACCTCAATCCAAACTCCGCTACCCGGATGAAAACCTCAAAAAAAGTAAAAAAAAGAAAAAAAGAAGCAGCAAAAAAAAGAAACCCCTGATCACGGTAGTCAAAAAAGATAGGACAAAAAATAAAAAAGACAGGATCTCCGTTACCCGCAAAACCAGCGGGCCTGACAATGTACTTAAAACAGGCATATCCGCAGGCAGCGGCGGGTCCGGCGGAGGATCCGGCGGCGGCTACGGTACTGGCACGGGAACTGGTTACGGTCCCGGCAGTGGCAGCGGAGGGTTCCCCTACGCCTACTACATCGAAACATTAAGGAGTAAAATCTCATCCTCATGGTACAGTGCGTTAGTCTCCCCGGGACTGCGGGGAAGATTTGTGGCTGTGGTTTATTTTAAAATCTCACGGAACGGCCGAATCCAGGATTTAAAACTGGAAGAAAAAAGCGGTATTAATGCACTAGACCTCTCTGCTCTCAGGGCCGTCGAAAACGCAGCGCCTTTCCCCCCGCTTCCCAATACCTATGCCCACCGTTACCTGGGGGTGCACTTTGAATTTATATGGGAGAAAAAATAAAAAATGAAAATGAAAAAATATCTACATATTTTCGCAGTATTGGGTGCTATGATTGTAGCAATAGCACTCAACTTCAATGGTCATGATAATGTTTATGCTCAAGAAGAAGTAAGGATTCGAATCACCGAAGGGATGCCTATGATTCCTGTGGCGCTCCCGGAATTCACACTGAGGAAAAGCTCCATATCTGGTGAAGATACCAAAAAACAAGTTTACCAGGTGCTCTGGAATGATTTGAACTATTCCCGGGTGTTTAAGTTGGTGCCAAAGGAATATTACAGTTATATTCAAAAATTTGACCCGGCCAATATCCGCTTTAAAGACTGGGCCTCTATCCAGGCCAACATACTGATTGTGGGTGAATTGGAAGTTTCAGAGGGCCGGATTATTTTCTCCATGAAAGTGTATGATGTCCGCAGTGAGAAGTTCATATTCGGTAGGAATTTCGGGGGAAAAAAGGAATTTACCCGTTTGATTGCGCACCGGGCCGCGGATGAAATGATGAAATACTTTGGAGAAAAACCCATTTTCACTACCAAAGTCGTATTTGTTTCCTCCCGGGACGGCAACAGCGAAATCTACATCATGGATTACGACGGCAAGCGAGTCAGACGTATTACTTATAACGATTATATCGATGTACTTCCCTCATGGAGTGCAGACAATGAAAAGGTCCTCTATACGTCTTACAAGAAAAACAACCCTGATTTGTATATGTTCCACATATATACCGGGAAAACCGAAGTAATATCCTCCAGTAAGGCTAATTATGCTGCCGATTGGTCCAAAGAGGGTGATAAACTTGTATATACCTCCACCAAAACGGGAAATGCCGAAATCTATGTCAAGAATATGAAAACCGGTAAAGAAAAACGCCTCACCTTTAACCCAACCATCGATACCACCCCTTGCTGGAGCCCCACTGGAACCGAAATCGCATTCACCTCCCAGAGAAGCGGCACACCGCAAATATATATCATGGATTCCGAAGGCACCAATGTCAGGCGCATCACTCACGACGGTTCCTATCATGATTCGCCGGCCTGGTCCCCGGAAGGCACCCGGCTTGCCTATGTCTCCCGTATCGAAAACCGGTTTGACATCTATGTCTACAACCTCAAAGACAATACCATCATCAAACTAACCGAAGAGAGCGGCCGCAATGAAAATCCCACCTGGTCGCCGGATGGCCGCCATCTTATATTTGCTTCCAATCGCACCGGCTCTTACCAATTGTATTCCATCGATTACGACGGCGACAACCTCAAACAACTCACCTTCAAAGGTGAAAACAAAATGCCCGACTGGCAGAAAAGATAGTTGGCAGTTGGCAACAGGAAAAAAATTTTTGAATAGGCTAGCAAGAGCGGTATGAGTATACCCTGAGACCGGATAGATGGCAGAATTTCAGTAACTCATTAACTTTATTTTCAAGACTAAACGTCATTTCCCCCTTTACATTATCTGTCAAATTGAAACTCACCACCACATCATCCCTTGCCATCTCCGCAATTTTGGTCAATTGGGTTTTGATGGTCTCGATTTCATCTCCTGTTATATCGCCTTCAACAGTGATAAGAATTAAATTGCCAATTTTTTCTACTAAATACATATCTCATTCCTTTTAACCTTTTTTATTCCAGGAAATTATAAGTATAATATATTAGAAAAATAAAATCCACAAAATTTGCAGAACTTGTCAAAAAATTTTTTTAAAGTGACATTTAAAGGGACATTTTAAAGTGTCAAAATCGCCTTAAGTATCATTTTAAAGTATCATTTTGCAGGTTCCATCCCAGGATCATATTCAGGTAAAGTGTAGATTATAAAAGCCTTTTCACGGTAATTTCTCACATTTACAGTGACATTTAAAGGATCATTTTAAAGTATCACTTTTCAGATTCCGACTCCAAGGGCATACCCAGGATAAACACAGATTATAAAAAGATATTCACAGATGTATTCTATTTTTACAGTGACATTTAAAGTATCAAAATCGCCTTTAGTATCATCTAAAGTATCATTTTAAAGTGACAAAATTGCCTTAAGTATCATTTAAAGTATCATTTTACAGCTTCCATTTCAATATCACATTGAGGTAAAACACATATTATAAAAGGGTTTTTGCAGTGGCCTTCTATTTTTACAGTGACATTTAAAGTATCATTTTAAAGTATCAAAATCGCCTTAAGTATCATTTAAAGTATCATTTTCAGGGGCATGATCCTTTAAATGAATTTTGATTCTCCAGGCGCCTTTCTTTTTGCCTCCAATACGTTCAAGAACATTCAACTTCTTTAATTCATCAATATAACGTTTGATGGTTGGGATACTTTTGCCCATCAGTTCAGCAATTTCATCTATTGTTAAGTCTCTTTTATCCTTTATGAGCGCAACTATTTTTTCTTTCTGCGGAGCTAGTTTTTTAGGGACATTTAACGTATCACAATCTTTTAAGTAAATTTTGATTCTCCAGGCACCTTTCTTTTTACCCCCAATCCGCTCAAGGATATTCAACTTTTTTAACTCACCGATATGACGCTTGACTGTTGGGATGCTTTTACCCAACATTTCAGCAATTTCATCGACTTTGATCTCTTCCTTCTCAACCATTGCCAGGACTATTTTTTTCTGTACCGTTGTCAGTTTTATAGGGGCATCTCCCGCATCGGTATCGCTTTTGATATCATCCTCACTTTCATTTACATAATCATATAAGGAACGTTCAGTCACAAGATGACCTTCATACGGGCTTTCCTTAATAATACTTTTCTTTCCTATTCGATACTGACCGTTCATTTCTTCAAAGGGAAAGATCATTTTAAAATAGTAACCCTGGACATTGTTTTCAATGCGTGGTTCTACATAACCGGCAGCTTTCCAATTTTTCAAAATTTTCATCATACCGCTTCCGGCAACCTCGGCCCACCCAATCATCCGGAATAATTTTGCCATAATCGGATTCCTGGGTTCGGTCACTTCATCTTCTATGATTTCCTGCACTGTCCTGGGAGTGGAACCGGGATTAACCATCTCAATCCTGTCCCGGTAAATTTTTACACGCGATTGACCGTGCTCAAAATAGTCTCTATGAATAATCATATTTACCAGGGCTTCCCTCAGCGCAAGTACCACCGGTACTTCCTCTGTCCGGGTCATATGGTCGTCAGCCAGCGCAAAGGGGATTTCGATCTTACCTTTTATATATTCTATCGCTTCGAGATAGGTTTTCACCAGGTTGCATTCATATATTTTCCTGTCATTCCAGCGGACTCCCTGGGCAACCCGGTCATCCCTGGGGACAAGATAGACATCAAGTTCGTAAGCAGGGAATCGCTCCCGGATGGAATCGTCTTTTCCAAAAAGCAAAAGGCCCGCCATTGTCAGTTCTTCTTGATTGTCCCGTTCCTTGTTTGTGGTAAGACAGCCCAGCTTTCTCAGGAAAGCCTTTTCATCCATTACCAGGAAAGGGCTCTCCGGGTCTTTATACTTAAGATACCCTTTGTATATAGTTACGGTTTCACTGTCGATATCGTCGATAGTAAATCCTTTTAGCATCATAGAATCGGACGAATGCTCCGAGGCTTGCCTGAGCATTCGGTTAATTTCTTCCTTGCTGCAGCGGTGATCTCCACTTCCTTGCCTGATATATGTATTGCGAATATCGCCGCCGTAGTAAATGGGTTTACAAGTGATAGGCATGGCATGAATCTTGAATAGGAGAACTTTTTTGCCATCAAAGTCAAATATATGTCCTTTGGTAGACAAAGGTATATTGAATTTTTCACCCCGCAGTGTGGAAATAAAATCATTCTGAATTTTTTCGATGTTTTCAACTCCGCTTATTTGAAATGTCCCATCTTCTATCTCTTTTATGCCCAAAACAATAATGCCGCCTTCCATATTAGAGAAAGCGCCAACTGTTTTCCATATATCTTTGGGAACAGCTCTCCTGGCTTCTTTTACTTCAAAGTCATCCCACTCATGAAATCGCAGCCGATCAGACAGTTGTTTTTTGTCCATTTTCTTATATTCCTTACGTTCCCCCAATATTATACAAAATCCAGGTGCTTTCGTCCACTGAATAAAAGCTTTTGCGGGGGGTCCAGGGGGNNCCCCCCTGGCCGCCGGAGGCAAAAATTACTTCAACTGCTTCATGATCTCGTCAACGGCGGCGTCCAATTGCGGATCCTTGCCTTCAAGGCGATCCTTAAACGTATTCTTGATATAAATATCCGGTTTCACCCCGGTCCGTTCAATATTTTTCTTGTCCAGGGTATAACATCCCCAGGAAGGCAGCCGGTAAAACGAACCATCCACAAGGGACTTACCCGACGTAAATATCAACCAGCGATAGGTTTCGGTCCCGATTACTTTCCCCAGTTTCAGGGCCTTGAATCCGGCTGTAGTCATTTCAGCATCACTTAAGGATTGCTCATTAATCAATACTACAATGGGTTTGGCCGCCGGTGAAAAATTGGGCTGCGGCGCAAATTTACCACCCCGGTATTTCCACAACGTATAGGGTCTCCGGCTGAGAAAATTCAACACCGCATCATGAACACTACCACCGGTATTATACCGCAAATCAAGGATTAGTCCCTCTCTTTTGAACGCTTCTGTGGACATCTCGATGATAAAATTGTTAAGCTCACGTCCCCCCATATTTTTCATATGGATATAGGCAATCCGCTTGCTGCTTTGTTTATCCACCCGCTGCTGGTTATCTCGAACCCACTCGTCATACAAATTTCGTCGAACTGAAAAACTGGAGGCAGGATGAATTTTTACATTAAAAATCCGTTTTTCCTTTGTTTTTTCATCCTCCCGTTTGAAACTCAGGAGCAGTTCATTTTCTTTTTTGGGGGTAGTGAAGTAATATTCCCTGTTTACCCTGGCGTCCACTTTTTTGTCATTAACAGCAATCAACCGGTCTCCGGGTTTAATATCAATACCTTTTTTATCCACCGGTGAATCCGTTATCACTGTTTTTACTGTATAAGGATCCTGATCATCGAACAGCAAGCCGGTTTGCATGCTGCGGAGCGAATTAAAGGTTTTTTCTTCATCTCCCCTTGTACGGAATCCCAGGTGTGAAGAGTTCAATTCACCCAGCATATCCGCAATCAATACTCTCAAATTGGAACGTGAATGAATAAAAGGCAGAAACCGCTGGTGCTTTTCTTTTACCTTTCTCCAATCCACCCCATGAAATTGATCATCATAAAAATTCTCTTCCACACCGGCCCACAGCTCGAAAAACATCTGGTAGAATTCTGATTTCAGGTTCCGTCTGAAGGTGTAACTCATTTTGATGGGCTTAAACGTATTCCCCTTTAAATCCAATTCACCGATTTCCCCTTTTACCAGGGCATAGTATTTATCTTTTGCCGCTGCGATCAGGGGATTATATGTTTGTGCACCTTTTATTTTTTTGGTTTCCGGGGATTCGAAGGGTTTCAATGTGGTCTTCCATAGATTGTGAGACTGGCCGTCATGATTGGAAAGGTAAAGTACGATGGTTTCATCCTTTTTGACGATCACATAAGGCAGTTCCTGACGTCCCGGGCGGGGTGAAATTTGTTCCCAGCGTCTAAACATCTCGTCAAAATCAAAAGTAACAACCGGTTTTTTATCCGTTTTTTTTGTTTCTTTTTTATCTTTTTTTGAGGGATTCTCTTTTTTTGTTTTCTTTTTGTTTTTATCTTTATCTTCTTCTTTAAAGAGTTTATCCCATTCCGTGGATTTGAAAGGTTTCATGTATTTGTGTAACGGCAGCCTGTAGATTTTGGCATCCCGTCCACCGCGCGGATATGAGGGACTCGAACGATCACAAGCAAAATACAAATACTTCCCGTCCGGCGACCAGTAAGGATCAGATTCCGATACCCCGGTATCCGTGATATTAAAGGTTTGCCCTGATTCCAAATCATAAACCAGGACATCCTCTTCAAAGTTCCGGTGAGCGGTAAATACGATATATCGATCATCCGGTGAAAAATAGGGCTGGCTGTTATAATATCCCCACAGTTCATCGGTCACCACGGTTTTGGCTTTAAAGGTGTTTAAATCCATGACCTTGATATGGTTTCTTCCACTGAGGTAAAGGGCCTGTGACATCTCGTTGTTCAAACTGATATTGCGGTTATTGACATGATCAAAAGTCAATTGTTGTTCTTTTTCTTTTTTATCGGCACGAATCTTAAACAGGTTCTGCCAGCCGTTGACAGTCTGGTTAAACAAAAGGGTTTTATTGTCCTTCAACCATTTCACTTCCATGACCCGACCGTCTGCTGCGGTTTCCAGTTTTCGTATAAATTTACCTTTTATATCTGACACAAAAAGTTCTCCCCTGGACACAAAAGCGAACTTTTTACCGTCCGGCGAACCGGCAAAATAGGTTATTTTCCCATTTACATCAAAATCCTGTTCGGTTTTTAATGTATCATTGCGGAACAAGTTGATATTGACTTTTTCCACTTTCACGTCCCGGACGTTGTAAGTAAACAGCCGGTAATCTTTCTCAAAAGCAATTTTTTCGCCGTTGGCGCTGACCAGGGGAATTTTTATAGACGTCTTAAAGGACGTCAACCGCTCTTTTTCTCCATCTTTTAATCGATAGAGATTATATTCGCCGTTGTAGCGGTCGGAGACAAAATACACGTTTCCCTGTTTATCGATAGTGGGCCAGAAATCTTTTCCATTGTAAGAGGTATGGACCTTGTATTCCTTTGTTCCAGGATTATAGGACTTAATATCCGGGTTGTAATCCCCTTTGTATCCTTTACGCATGGCGAATCCTAAGCTTTCCCAGGTATCCGTGAAGTACAGGGCAGATGATACCGGATGTTCCACCACACCGTGGATCGTATTGAAATAGTGTCCAAACAGGCGTTGGGGAGTTCCGCCTTCACGGCTGACCTTATATCCTGTAAATTCATTGTACCTGCCGGAATTGAAATAGATATATTTAGAATCCCATGACCAGGAATCCACACGATCCTGGGCTTCATGAAACGTCAACTGTTTGATTTCGCCGCCCTCAACCGGCATTACATACACATTGTTGTTGCCATCTTGAGTACCGGAGAAGGCAATCCACTTGCCGTCCGGTGAAAACCGGGGATACCGTTCTTCTCCATCCATACCGGTTAACCGGTACGCAGTTCCACCGGATGCATTCACAATCCAGAGATCGCCCTCATAACTGAACACGATTTTCTCTGCATCCGGGCTGATGCTGGGATGAGTGGCAAAATACACGTCAGCGGATTTTGAGTCCGAAAAACCAATAACTGCTGTAAGAAGCACGATTATAGGTTACCATCATAATGTGTTTAACATTCATTTATTCCTCCTAAAAGTTCATTTAGCCACGAAGGCATTTACAATACGGTTTTTAAACGAAGAAACCCAAAGGAAATGCCACATTCTTTTTCCTATATTAAACGTTTGACTTAAGGATAGTGATACGTAATTTTACCAGAAAAGGTTTAAATTTGGAAATAAAAAGAAATGGTAATATATGGCTGCCCCGTGCTGATATATGATTGCCCCGACCTGATATATGGTTGCCCCATGCTAATATATCATTGCCCCGACCTGATATACGGTTGCCCCGTGCTGATATATGATTGCCCCGACCTGATATTCGGTTGCCCCATGCTGATATATGATTGCCCCGACCTGATATACGACTGCCCCATGCCAATATATGGTTGCCCCGCGGTAATGTGAGATTACTGATGGGCGATAACTCATTTTGCCATAAAAAAACTCCGTTGTGCCCTTTTTGTGTATTTTTGCAGCAGTGCTTCTTTTGTTTCCCTGGTGGTTTCTACTTCTTCGCTTCGTAACAGCTAAGCTCCAGCCACAAGCCGCAAGCCACAAGCAGAAAGATAAAAACTATAATCCGTACTTTGATCAAAAATTTGCTGCCACTTAAAGTTTTGGGCTGGGGCTTGAAGCTGGGGCTTGTGGCTAAACTGGCTAAAATTTTCTCTTGCAGATTTTTTCAATTTATGGTAATTATAATGCATGCTCAAAGAAATGACATCTTTCGGAGAGGTGGTTTAGAAAACTCAATTGAATTAGGTTGAGGTTGAGGTTAAGGTTAAGGTTGAGGGATGAATATTTCTATTCAATTTGTAAACAAAAAATCCTCTCTGAACTGAAAAACTAACTTAGCGAAGTAAACGTTTGTCAAATCTATACTCTTCAATGTTTAAAATCGTAACCTGCTTCATATCAGGATGTGATGGATTAATCAAAATATTAAACTCATGCTGGACAACGGCAGACGGAACCCGAAGCAAAAGCGTTTCATTGCCTAAAGCCCACTTTGTCCCTAACTCAGCTAATTCAGATGGTGCAGGCCAGTTTCGCCAATTGACCGGTAAATCAGAGATTAAGATTTCCCTGGAAATAATATTATCAGGTATCTCAATAGAGGAAATACTGATATCATCCGGCATCAACGATAAAGGTAAATGAACCATGTATTCTAAAGTTGCCAAAGCCCTGGTTTCAGATGTGTAAATAATACCGATTCCCTTGTGGTTCCACCTTCCCCCATATAATCTCGAACCTACTCCTGACAAATCCCGAATATAGTTTGCCCTGGCAATACGATAAACAATCATTTATTACCTATGAAAATACTCCATACTCCATTCGTCCAAGCTCATCCAAAACCATCTCTGCCCCAAATCTTGAACCAAGCAAACCTATTGGCGTTTTGTTACCAAGAGCTCTATTGGGCTGTTTCAACCATAATAAAAATTTATCTTTATCTCCAAATACATCTGCTCCTCTGACTGCCACTTCAGCAATTTGTAAGATTTGCTCCGACACAATACGATTAAAGCTCTTTTCCAGGGTATATCTCTGGATGGTTCGTTCAGTCACGGCAACAAGTTCAGCCATCTGGCTAAGAGGTATATTAAGATATTTTGCCAGGTGGACCAGGGCATCTTTTGTAATCCCCTTATCACCTAATTCAATTAAATCCATTCGGCTGTTGATCTTTCGGTGAAGAACCTCGGGTCCTCCTAAAACGTCTGCAACTCCTGTAAGTTCCATTTCAATTACCTCCACATCACAGGCATGACATCTGTCGTAATTATAACGTCACATGTCTGGTTTGTCAACTCTCTTTTCAAATTTTATTCAGAGGGAACGTTTCTTTGGCTGCCAAGAAAATAGGTAAGTGAGTCGAGTAAGGTGAGTAAGTTGAGTGGGGAACTCTCTGTGACCTCTGTGATCTCTGTGGCTATTTCCATTCGTCTCCATGCGAGGCCCGCGGCATCATGATGAACTCCTATGAAAATGATTAGAGGGGCTTGCATCTATCCCCGGGAATTGGTATGATCGAACCATGAAAAACATTCTCATTACAGGGAAGCCGCGAGTGGGAAAAACCACACTCATCCAACGCCTGGTAGAACACCTGGATTCCGCGGGTGGGTTCTACACACAGGAAATCACCTGCAATAACGTCCGGGAAGGTTTTAAAATCATCACCCTGGACGGCAAAGAAGGCATCCTGGCAAAAAAAGGCATGCCCTCTCCCTTTCGCGTGGGAAAATACGGTGTTTTTACCAGGGACCTGGAAGAAATCGGCGTTAAAGCTATCGAACAGGCAATTTTGACAAAAAATGTCATCGTGATCGATGAAATCGCGAAAATGGAATTGTTTTCGCCCCGTTTCAAAGAGATGGTGATCAACGCCCTGGACTGCCTCAAACCGGTATTGGGAATTATACAGATGTCCAATCACCCGTTCCTGGACCGGATCAGAAAACGTAAGGATGTAACCATATACGAACTCACCGTTCACAACAGGGAATCGATTTATCAAACGATTACTGCCGGAGAACTGTTTTAGCGGCGGCAGGCATGAAAGGTACACGAAGATTTTTTTTCTTTTTATTTTTAGCCACGAAGGCATTTACAATGCGGTAAAAAACACGAAGTTACACGAATAGATTTTTTTGCCTGGCGACTTTTTTGTTTATCTTCGTGTATCTTCGTGGCTAAAAAAAATTGGCGGTGGATTCAGGCCAACATTGCATATTGACATGAGAGACAAAAAATGATATGTTTACTCTTACTTACGAATGAATGCGCCTGTAGCTCAGAGGATAGAGCTTGGGATTCCTAATCCCAGTGCCGCAGGTTCGAGTCCTGCCAGGCGCATGTTCATTCCTTAAATCTTTTTATCATACTATCAAAAAAAGGAGGAAAAAATCATGGTCCCAACATTCAAAAAAAAACTGGTCTTAAACAAAGAGACCGTCGTCAATCTGGACAATGGCGAGATGAAGCTCGCAAAGGGTGGAACAGAACTATTATCTAATTGTAACGATTGCTTCACCATCGATACCAGGTGCGATGTTTGTACGATTTACTGCACGGTAGGAACGCTGTGTAGACCCTGTACTCATCTTTGTTAGAAGCATCAATAGACAAGTCTCTGAACAAAACATTTTATGGATTTTAAAGCCTTGCTAAACTCCATCAATACCTTAACCCAACCGATCTTCACCAACTCCCGGGCAGCATTATTTCGCACAAATTCATTTTTATCCTTTAAGGCGTTTACCAGTGCATCCATTGCCCCGGCCGAACCGATCTTTCCCAACGCCCGAACTGCATCACTTCTCACATAGCTGTCTTTATCTTTTAAGGCGTTGATCAGTACATCCACTACTTTAGCCGAACCGATGTTCCCTAACGCGCCCACCGCATACCTGCGGACATCGCTGTCCGTATCGTTTGCGGCATCGATCAACGCATCCACTGCCCTGGCTGAACCGATGTTCACCAGAGCACGGGCGGCATTCATCCGAACTCTTTTTTTAGGATCTCTTAGAGCAACGATAAGCGCATCCACTACCTTATCACTATCCGAGGCAATGTTCCCCAACGCCTTGGCAGCACACACCCTGACAGCGATTTCCGTGTCCGTTAAAGCCTTGATCCACGCATCCACTGCTTTATCTTTATTCGAACCAATGATCAACAACGCCCAGGCAACTTCACTTCGCACATAGATCTCTTCATCTTTTAATGCTTCAATCAATGCATCCGCTGCCCTGGACGAACCGATTTTACCTAACGCCTCAGCAGCAGTACTTCGGAGATAAATGTCCCTATCTTTTAATGCCTTGATCAACGCATCCACTGCTCTAACCGAACCGATGTCCCCCAACGCCACAGCAGCATACTCCCGGACATAACTGTCCGGGTCGTTTAACGTGTTGACCAGGGCATTCACCACTCTTTCCGAACGGATTATCCCTAACATGCGAACAGCACCCAGCCGCACATAGCTGTCTTTATTCTTTAAACCGTTGATCAGTACACTTACTGCTTTATCTTTAAACCAACTGATATATGTCTCAATAATTTCAAAATCTACTATTTTTTGTGATTTCATTCCGTCATTGTCTGCCAAACAAGCGACAGAAGAAATAAACAATAAAATAAAAATTATCGATCTAACCGCATATGTTTCATGTTTCACGGTACTCATTTTAACACAGAAAAGTCACGCCGTCACGCACCCTGTCAACCCTGTCAACCACCTATTTTTTTAAACCGCGGCTAAATTTGCGCTGAAGGCGTTTAAAATCTGTCCGAAGGACACCTCTTCGTTTGGAATTTGGGATTTGGAATTTCCCGGACAAGCAGGGACCTTTTTTGGAAAAACCGCCCCCCTGGACCCCCCGAAAAACTTTCTATAGCCCTTCGGGCGGTAGAAAATGAGAGCAGCGGTCCGCTGCTCTCATTTCAAGAAAACTTATAGCTTTAAAAGATTAACACGAAGTGGCTTTACAGGTGACTGACTTCTTCTGTGGGCAGCATTTGCCGTGGGTCCCGTGCTGGCAGCATCCCTTGGAGCCTTTCTTACAGCAATCATCGAGGTGTTTTTTCTGTTTGTCGGTGAGCAGATTGCGAACGTCCAGGTAACAGCTATAACATTCCTTCAGGATCTGTGCCTTGATCCGGGCCATTTCATCGATCTTGGCATTCACTTTCTTTTTGTCTGCGTGGTCGACAAAGAGTATTTTCATATCCAGTTCCAGTTTTTTCAGGTCTGCGTTGAGGGAGATCATCTTTTTTTGACACGCCACACCCAGTTCCTGGATTTTGGATTTCTGCTCCGGGGTTAGATCGGGGATACATTTGGAAATGTCACAGCACATAACGCCGGGGCCACCAAAACAGGTATGAGCATGAACCTTTGCGCAGCACGACGAGTGGCTGCTGCCGATTTGAGGATGCTCTTTGCCGGAAGCCAGCAAAGGCACTGAGGATGTTACGATCCATAAAACAGTCACAATGACCACTAAGTAAAGTTTTTTCATTTTCATTTCTATATTTCCTCCTTTTTTTTATTTATCTCGTGCATCATAAATACGTTCCTTTACGGTGTTTTCTGCCCCCCTTTGCTCCCCTGATTTTCCTTGCATCCGGATTTTTGTGGTATGGCCTCGCTGCTGCAGGAAGCTTGCTTTTTACAGCACAATTCCTGGTGAAAGTAGTTATACAATTTTCTCTGCTGGTCACTGCTGAATACGCTCTTTATCCGGAATAAATGTCGGATGAATTTGTCCTGGATCCTTGATTGAAGACCGGTGATGGTTTGTACGTGCCGGTGAGTTTCGGATTCATCCAGGGAATCTTTTTTCAGGAGCTGAAACAGTCCCTGGCGCTCCTTTTCAAGTTGGCCTTTGAAAGGAGCGATCTCCTCCTTGAATTGATGGAGATGTTTTTCCAGTTCTTGAATTTGCTGAGGGGTGAGGTACAACTCCAGGCATATGGAACAATCCTTCCAGTGAATACACTCATCTGTATTTGCTCGGGGCTGCCGGGGTGATTTGGCGATCAACTTAAAAAGGACTCCCACATTAAAAGCGAGTGAAATAACCAGTAATATGAAAAGTATTTTGGTTTTCATGCTGTTTTTCCTTATTTTTATTCCTTTAATAGGGCATAATAAGCGGAAGCAAAGGAACCATCCGGGATATCGGAGAAGATGGAAAGGGGAATCGTTTTTTCCAGTGTGCTTGAGATCATTTGCTTCTCCATGGATTTTTGGGCTTCTATTTTATTCCCTATCATGCTGCCAAAAAAGAAGAAGACGGCAACCAGGATTAGAAAAGCAAGGCTCGTCAATGCCGGTTTCAACAGTAGGAACACCGGCTCCCGCTTCCGGGCCACCCGCTGCCTGACTCTTGAGATAAATTGGGGCGAAGGTTCTATTGCTTCGGGGGGCATTAATAACTGGTGGACACATTCCAGCCGTTCCTTTTCTTCCTGGCAGGCGGTGCACTTTTCTATGTGGTATAACAGTATTTTCTCTTCGTTCCTGCCGGTTTCTCCGTCCAGGTATTTTGACAACAACAGCTTTACTCGTTTACATTTCATTTTTGGTCCTCATTTATTTAGACACAAACAGGTAAAAAAAACCTGCATTTAAATTTCTCCTTTTTTTTTCAATGGGAGCAGGAACCTGGCTACATTCTTTTTGGCCCTGAACAGGTGTGATTCCACGGAGGAAACCGATACATTCATTAGTTTAGCGATTTCCTTATAAGAGTATCCTTCGAACCTGGAGAGGATGATGGCCATTCTCTGCATCGGGGGCAGTTTTTGAATGGCCCGGTGTACCCAGTACTCCCGTTCTTCTTTTGTCAGCATGGAGAGGGTTTCCCGGTTACTACCGGGGATACAGTCGGGATTGCCGGTGATATCGGCAGGGTCGATATTGGATTCCAGGTATTTTGCTTCATTTTTTTTGTCCCTTCTATGATTCAGGCAGGTATTGACCACGATGCGGTAGAGCCACGTGGCAAAGCTGGATTTACCTTTGAACTTCCCGGCGTTTCTCCATACTTTTAGAAATACGTCCTGGGCGATGTCTTCAGCTTCATTGCGGTCATGGAGAAAATAGTAGACAAGGTTGATGACCTTCACATGATAGCGGTGAACGATTTCCTCGAAAGCAGTATCATCATTCTCTGCGATCAGTTGGACCAGGTAGTTGTCTTTAACTGCTTTCATTTTCAGATGTTTCTTAAATTCATCTTTTGGACGTTTCTGTTTCTTCTAATCATTTAGACACGTGAACCCTTCAATATCTTGCTTAAAAATTTTTTTAAAAAAAAGGGGACGGGAAATCCCATCCCCCTTCGTCATTCGTCATGAACCACTGGACCGATTAGCAAGGAGCGCAGCACATCTGGGGTGCGGAATCATTTGACGGGCACTGGGTCATGCATGCCGTGTACGTAATTGGAATTGGGCAGCGCCTCGTATCAATGGCTTCTAGACCTCCATGGGCTGCTTTCATTTCTTTGCTGTGCAAATCGGCAATGGTTTCTTTGTAGAATCTGAGCTTTTTCTTAAATTTGATGTTTTTCATGGCAATCCCTTTAACCTCCTTTTATTTTAAATTGATTTTCCTGAATCAGCACATCAAAGACACAGAATGATTATAACAGCTTTATAAAGAATGTCAAGAAAACGATTATTTCCTCAGCAATTCTCATTTTGAGAATTGCCAGGTTAAGGTTAAGGCTGAGGTTAAGGTAAACTCCTGGAACTTTCCATATTTTTTTGTGAGAACAGGTGATTTTAAGCAGTTTTTTTCTCCTCAACCTTAACCTCAACCTCAACCTCAACCTCAACCTCGCCAAAATTAGAATTTCTGTTATAATATTAGGCGTCGTCCTCCGGTTCCAGTTGGCAGTAGGCAGTAGGCAGTTGACAAAAGAGGAAGCGAGGAAGTTATGAAGAGAAGAAGTTGAGAAGTTGAGAAGATAAGAAGAGAAGAAAGACAATGATACCAATGGGAAATAACTTTATGAAGCTTGGTACGATGATTGACCGTGTATGAAAAGTTTTTGGAGGTCCAGGAACCTTTTTTCAAAAAGGTTCCTGGTCGCCGAAGGCGTTAATAAAAATGTCCGCAGGACGCAAATTACCTCAATATAGACGTAGTTGAGATGTGAAAGTATGTTGCGCGCCTCAATTTTCAAGTAGTTTCAAGTTGCTCTTCAATCATGCCTTTGTTTTCATATAGATACTGGTTAAAATAGGCCAGCATGGCATATTTGAGTGGGCGTATTTGTTTCATATACCGGAGCATCTTTTCAATTTCATCGTCAGTTTCGTCGTAATCATGAGATTTGCTCTTTGTTTCTTTTCTTGTTTTTGCATCGGCAGCGGTGGTGGTATTTGTACCGGGGTTGGCTGCCGGGTCCATGAACATGGGGCCTTCCCCGGTTGCCAGGTAGCCGAAGTTTATTTTGTACCTTTTGACCGCATTTTTCAGGAAGTCGTAACCGGGGTTGTAACGGCCTGCTTCGATTTCAGACATGTAGTTATCCGACATGCCGCAGCCACGCGCGAAGGTTTTTTGGGTTTTGCGCAGCTTTTTTCTTATCAATTTAAGTCTCAAGCCTAATTCGATTAAGTCACTTCTTCTCATTTTACCTCCTTGCTATTTTTGCCACCAAGGCACCAAGGATTTTCATTTTAATTCCTTTGTGTTCCTTCGTGTCTTTGTGTCTTCGTGGCTATTTTTCCCGTTTAACATGGATATATTTTACCATTAAATCTGGTTCATAGCAAAAGTAGGGGTTCGGCCGGCATGTCGTGTTCACCCACCATTCTTACCGGGCACAGGTTAATTGTCGGCCGCCGTCGATGCTGCAAGTAACACCGGTAATCCATCCGGCTTTATCGGAAGCCAGAAAAACAATCAAATGAGCAACTTCCTCAGGTTGTCCCACTCTGCCCAGGGGATGGGTGGTTTTGCTGTGTTCCAGGAACTTTTGGTAAGCCGTTTCATCCATACCACCCCGGCGGTGCAAATTGGTTTGCACCACACCGGGATTCACCCCATTCACCCGCACATTTTTGGGAGCCAATTCCAGGGCGACAGCGCGGGTGAGCTGATCCAGCCCGGCCTTACTGACACAATAAGACAAAATCCCGGGAAACGCACGCGTCCCGGTCACAGAACTCACATTCACAATATTGCCGCTGGTTTTTATTAAATAAGGAACCGCCAGTTGGGTCAGGTGAAACACGGACCGCAGGTTAATATCCATCATGATATCGAAATCTTCCAGTGTCGTGGTTTCAATGGTGCCTGAAGCGATGATACCTGCTGCATTCACCAGGACATCCAGTTGCCCGAAGGCATCAATGACAGCAGCAAGCAAATCTTTGCGAAATTCGGCATCCGTAATATCACCGGCAAGAATCGCACAGACATTTTTGTCTTTATTAAAGGTTGCTTTTAACTCTTCCAGGGTTTCTTGGTTTCGGCCGGTCAGCATGAGCCGGGCACCGGCATCGGCAAAAACAAATGCTGATGAACGACCGATACCACTGGTAGCACCTGTGATCAACACGACTTTATCATCAAAGCGAATGTCCATAAATCCTCCTTTTTCGTTTCATTTATTAAAATTATTTTATTTTACCACAGAGGACACAGAGAACACAGAGAACACAGAGGAAAAAAAATTTGACATCCAGGGAAAAATTTGATAAAATTCTACTTTGGTGTAAGTAAAGGTGGGGAATTTTTCTTCAAGTAAAGTTTCATCTTTCTTGTTGTGAACGTTCCCATCCCTAGTAACACTAAGATTTAAACAGGAGGCAATAAACTATGGCCGAAGGAAAAGTGAAGTGGTTCAACACACAAAAAGGTTACGGATTCATTGAGATGGATGATGGCAATGATATCTTTGTCCATCACAGTGAAATTCAAGACCAAGGCTTCAGGTCTTTAGATGAAGGCCAGCGGGTCCAATTTGAGATCCGTGAAAGCGCCAAAGGCAAACATGCTGTAAATGTCGTCAAATTGTAATTCCATCCCGTAATTTCCCGTTTCCTTATTCACAGCAAGATCAAGCCCTTTAAGCACTAGGGGGACGGCGTCCCCAGCCTAGATTAGTCGTTCGTGAGGTTTAAAAGGAGTTCGTTCTTTCAGGTGGAGGTGAACATGAAGAAGATTGACGTTCAGAGTACACGCATTCCTATTTATCGCGACGCGGCATTCTTCTTGAGTGATGAAGAAACCATTAAAAAAGCGTTCAGGGACGAGTTGGATCATCCCAGGTCCCCGGAGATTTACATCTACGCCCGGTACCGCAACCCCACCGTGGTAGCGGTGGAAGAGCAGATCATGGCGTTGGAAGAGTGTCAATGGGCGCTGCTCACCCAGTCCGGCATGTCTGCCATTGATGTGGCGCTGTCGATTTTCCAAAAAGCAGAAGAAACCGGGACCTGGCTGTTCTTCAGCGAAATTTACGGCGGTACCAACTCTTATATTGACCGGGTGTTACAATTCCGCCGGGGCATTAACATTAAACGGTTCTATCCGGCAGGATATCGATACGACCTGGGACAATTGGAAAAGGAATTGGCAGAGACGAAACCCCAACTGGTCTATTTTGAAGCCATGTCCAATCCCATGCTCATTGTGGCCGATTGCCAGTCCATTATTTCAATGGCTAAAAAAGCAGGAGCTGTGGTGCTTGTGGATAATACCTTTGCCACTCCTTACCTGTGGAATCCCCTCCAACATGGGGCAGATATCGTGGTGCACAGTGCCACCAAGTTCCTTTCCGGTCATAACAATATCACCGCCGGTGTACTTTGCGGCAATGATGCGCAAATGGAAAAAGATGCCATTGAGTATCGAAAGTTCGTGGGACATATGCTTTCTGCGGATGATGCTTACCGCCTGGGCACCCAGCTGCGCACCTTTGAGCTGCGTTTCGGCAGGCACTGTCAGAATGCCGCCCAATTGGCCAAAACCCTGGCAGATCATGAAAAGATTGAGAAAGTGCTCTATCCTGGCCTGGAATCTCATCCCACCCACAACCAGGCCCAAAGGTTGTTTAACGGAAAAGGGTTCGGTGCCATGATCACCTTTGATATAAAGGGAGATACCCCGGAGAAAAAAGGCCAGGCAGCCCGGGGTTTTATCTCTGCCATGAGTGAACACGTTCCCCTGGTGCCCACGTTAGGCGATACACAAACCATGCTGCTTCACGTGGAATCGGTATGGGGAGACAAGTATCCTCTTCCCGGCATGATTCGTCTCTCTGTGGGTATCGAGAATTACCCGGAGCTAGAAGCTGCCTTCCTCAACGCTTTAGACCAAATCGCTATAAAGTAGAGGAAAATGGATTTTAATTCATTCTTCTTGAAGGGACAGGGATTTTTCCCAGTTGATCTGTTTGATGATCTCAGCGCACGCGTCCTGGTCTTTTTCAAGAAAAGTAGAAGCCTTCCTTATCTTACCCTCTGATATAATATTGACCAACTTCAAGCTGCCGTTTTCCTGGTTGAGATAAACCAGGGGATTGTCTTTTAATGCGGCTAAACGCTCTTCCAATTTCTCTCCTGTAAATATGCCCTTGTCCAAAAGCAATTGCCCAAGAGGCGTATCCACATACCCGATTCGCTCTTTTTCGTCTTTAAACACATAATCGGTTAAATCGAACATGGCTTCAATATGGCTTCTGGAAATATGATAAGTTCGCCGAATCTGGTCATACCACGGCAAATGCCGCCGTTTTTCCGAATCAGAAATCCTAATACGTTCATCCCTGCGTATGTTTTCGTAAATTAAATGATGAATACCGCAAAACCGGTATCTATTATCTTTAAGCTTGACCGCTATGATAAACACCGCTGTATTCTTATGATGCCGGGTGATTACCGCCGGTATATCATAGTTCAGGATATAGTATCCATTTATCTTTTTGATGGTGTGACCATACATTTCCAGAAAGTCTGTTTCCGGCACCATGATTTCAAACAGTTCGTCCGCATTTTTTTTTATTTTGTATTCCAATATTGCTCCAAAGGCGCCAATGATCTTTGCTTCCTGGAAACTAACCTTAAACTTTTCTTCAAATTGTTTTACCATTTCCGGGTATTTTCCCATCTCTTCCTTACCCTCGATGGCAAATTGGAGTTGACTGGAATAGTGACAGGCAACAATGGCCTTGTCATTCAGGAGGATTCCGCTTAAACTGGCCATGTAAATGACATCTGCATACGGTTCAATGGATTTAATAATAGCTGATTCATAGGTGACTTTATTGGTCTCCGGTCTTACAGCAATAATAGCAATGGAGGAATCCTGGAGTTCTTCCCTGGTGATATGGTAAGGAATTAAAATATCAGGCGTGACTTCCTCATGTTTACCAGGCATAACGTTTTGTATCATACATCAATATATTACACCTTTTCTATTTTTTTTCAACTGGAATTTTCTCAATGGCAGCAATTCTAATTTTGCCGTTTCAAGCAAGGGTAAACACAAGGTTTACCCCTACGAATGACCGAAAACGTTCATCAGAGGTAGGGGCTCGGCCTGCATTTCGTGTTCGCCCGGGCTCAACTACCCCGGTTTCAAAATTAAAGAATCGAAATTAAAAAAAATTTTTTTTATTGACATTTTATCTTTGAAAAAATTTTTCAAATAAGTTACAATTGTTTGGTTTAGGCGAATGATCCCGAGCCTTACCAAAAATTTAAAGATAAGTGAGGTAAAAAGATGAGCGAATACAGCATCGTCAACAACTATTGTGTGTTTGAAGAGTTAAACTCTGACTCGGTTGGGATCAATTACAGGGTTGGGGAAATCAAAGACAGGAATGTGGAAAAGCATTGGCTTTTAACAGAGGTTTATCCCTCGATATCCAATAACCCGGCCGTATGGAAGCGAGTTGCTGTTTTGATGGAAGGGATAAAAAAACCAAATATTCCTGGTCTGTATTGTCCTGAAAAAATAATCGAAGAAGGCGAAAAATCTCTTTTGGTCTATCCATTTATAAAGGGAAAGTCACTAGAAACCATCCTGGAAGACGTGGCCCGAAGCAATACCCCTTTAGAAATCGAATTGGCCTTTTCAATTGCTGTTGATATTGCCGATGTATTAGAAACTGGTTCTACGATTATTATCAACAAGACAAAATCCTTTCATGGAGTTCTAACTCCAGATAATATCATGATCAACCTCGATGGCAAAATATTCCTGAAGAACTACGGGGTATTCCCCTACCTGGGAAAAGATCCACAGCTTCTAACCGAGACAAGAAAAAAATTTAATAATATGCTGGCACCTGAATTCATCAGAGATGGGCAGCTGACACCTCAGACAGATATTTACTATGTGGGAAATATTATCCATCGTTTACTGACCGGTGAATACTTCTATCATTCACCGGAGAAAGATTTCGAATCTCAATTATCCGATATCGGAATGACGGAACACATTCTTGCCGCCGATGATGATTTTTCCTCGAATATTATTGAATTATTCAGGAAAACCTTAAATCCTGATCCTGCCAAACGATTTACCAGCATCAAGGGATTCAAAGATTATGTTTCCAAGCATTTCCAAATTGAAGAACTGTCTTCTGCTACCTTTATTATTGCTTATTTTATGAATCAACTCTATATGAAAACAATGGAGGAAGATGACAAGCGGTTAAATGATGAGTTAGCCCACACCCTTCCTGAAGAGAGAGTAAAAACAGAAAGGGAAAAACCGCTTGCCAGAGAGAAGATCGATGATCACGTTATAGAAGACATATTAATCGAGTTGGAGCAGCAAAAACGTACAAGGAAAAAGATTGTTATTCCTCTTGTACTTGTTATCATTGTTATCCTGGCAGTATCCGGTTTTATAATCATCAATCAACAAAGACAAGCCAGGATCCAGGAGCAAGCTCAATTGCAAAGGGAACAGGAATTGGCAAATGCCATGGCCCAAATGAGGACGGAGTTGAAGGCAGAATACGAGAAGCGGTTAAAATTCATCGAAGATAGAGCCGCCACCACTGAAGAAGAAAAAAAAGCCCGTGAAAGAGAAGTCGAAGAATTGAAAAAGTGGCGCGAGGAACAGGAAAAAAGAACAGAGGAACGACTTAAAGCACAAATAGCGTTGAAGAAGCAAATGGATGCTGCCAAAGCCAAAGAACGGGAAGCGAAAAAACAGGAACAGGCAGCCAAAACCCAGGCAGCCAAAACCCAACCGCCCCCCCAGGAAACCACAGAAACCACGGAAACTACAGAAACTACAGAAACAATAACGGAACAGAAAATCGAACCAAAACCCGTAGAACCCGTAGTGAAAAAGGAAGAGCAGCCAGAGATAAAACCAGACTCCAATATTGTGGAACGGGGTGATATTATCCCCATTGATTCGGTAACCTTTACACCCTCCAAATTAAGTGGGATGCGAAGCTATAAAGCGAATGATCTCAATCTTTCAGCAAATACCCTGGATAAATACGCAGGGCAGACACTAACCGTTCATTCCGACATTTTGGTAGATGAAAGAGGAAATGTACTGGATACAAAAATAAAAGAACGTTTTCCAGGCGACCTTCAGGCAAAATTAACTGAGGTCTTAAAAACATGGACATACATTCCTGCTGAACTGGATAAAACCAAAGTAAAAGTCTGGATGCCGGTTGATTTTAAGCTGGCCTTTGAGGGCACACCAAAACCAAAAGAGGCCGCACTGGTTCCCCTGGATTCCGTAACCTATAGACCCTCTAAATTAAAGGGGAATAGAAAGGTAAGTGCCGATGAACTTAAACTTGCCAACTCTATTATGGATAGGTATGCAGGGCAAACCTTGACCGTTCAATCAACTGTTTTAATCAATGAAAGGGGTAATGTGACAGGTGTAAATATAAAGGGTAATGTGCCCAATGAAATAAAGGTAAAAGCAACAGAGATCCTAAAAACATGGAAATTTACCCCGGCGGAGAAAAATAAAACCAAGGTAAAAGTCTGGCTGCCGGTTCAATTGGGCATTACGTTTAAAGCGAAACCAAAGCCAAAGCCAAAGAAAGAGCCGGAAATTGTCATCGATGAAAGCACCATTGTTCCCCTTGACTCTGTTACCTATAGGCCCTCTAAATTAAGGGGGAATAGAAAGGTAAGTGCCGATGAACTTAAACTTTCCAGGTCTACCAGGAGTAAATATAAAGGGAAAACACTAACCGTTAGGTCAGAAGTTTTAATCGGCGAACACGGTAATGTATTAAAGGTAAGAGTAAAAGGCGATTTTCCCCGAGAATTAAAATTAGGAGCAGCACTGACCCTGAAAACCTGGAAATTTGTTCCGGCGGAGAAAAATAAAGAGAAAGTAAAAGTGTGGTATCCGGTTCGCTTGCTTATTACCTTCTAATAACCATTTGTTGTTGGTGAACGCTGAACGCTGAATTGTCAATTAAGCCTCGTGCAAAAATACATAATTCGGTTGAGGAAATACACATGGGGCGAACACGAGGTTCGCCCCTACGGAGCGGAAATGGCCGTCAGTAAGGCGTCCGCCAGCGTAGGGGCAAACCTTTTGTTTGCCCGGCAAGCTTAAAAAGGGAAGCCCTGGGCATGCACATTGGTGAGCCCGGCTTCTCTCGCCCACTTCAATGTTTCCAGGTATTCTGTGCGTGAAATTCTCCGGGAAATTTTCGGGTAGTTAAATGCTTTGTAACACGGCCTGTACTGGGACATGATGTTGATAAACGTATCCTTGGGCAGATTTTGGGCAATCCAATCAAGTATTATTTTTGATCCGCTGACCCGGTTTGGCAGCACCAGGTGACGAATCATCAATCCCCTGTACATGAGGCCATCTTTAGCGGCTTTGGCGACACCAACCTGTCGGTTCATTTCTTTATGGGCTTTTTTTGTAATTTCCGGGTAGGTATCGGCACCGGAGGAATACTTGTCTGCACTTTCGCTGGTTCCATATTTAAAGTCTGGCAGGTAGATATCGATGATACCATCGAGTTTTTTCAGAACTTCCAGCCGTTCCCAACCGCTGGTATTGTATACCAGGGGAAGCCGCAGACCCCAGCTTGCAGCCAGGTCCACTGCTTTCAGGATGTGGGGTGAGTAATGGGTGGGGGTTACAAAATTGATGTTGTGACATCCTCTTTTCTGGGTTTTAATCATCATTCTGGCAAAGCTTTCAATGCTTGTCACACTTCCGATGCCCCTATGGTTAATTTCCCAGTTGATGCAGTACACACACCTGAGATTGCAATTGGTTAGAAATATAGTCCCGGAACCACCGGTACCCACCAATGGACGTTCTTCACCAAAATGAGGATGAAAAGATGAAATTTCCAATTTCGCCGAAGAATGACAAAACCCCTCTTCTCCCTTGAGCCGGTGGGCCCCACACTCCCTGGGACAAAGCCTGCACTCTTTCATCATGTTCCACAGTTCTTCCGCACGTTTCTTCAACTCTCCGTTTCTGTGAAGTTTCAAATAAGAAGGTTCAAAATTCGGATCGATTTTTGCTGTTTTGGCAACCTTGAGTCTTTCCTTTTCTTTATCTGCTGCATCCAGACCTAATGGAAGCAGTGAAGCCCCCAGGCCGGACAGGATTAGATAAGTGCCTGTTTTAATAAATTCTCTTCGTGTGGTTTTTTCTTCTTTCATTTTTCTTCTCGTTAATAATTATTTTTGTTCCATTTATAATATTATTTTCCAGAAATTTCCACACAAAAAATAATTTTTAGGAATTCTGATTTTAGCCACGAAGTTACACGAAGGAACACAAAGGGAGGAATAGAGGCATTACTTATGTGCATCGGGGTGGCAGGTGGTACAGTACATTTTGCTAACCACTTCAGGTTCGTTGGGTGCTTGTTTACCTTCACCCAATCCCAGGATTTCTCGACGTGAATATGTTTTTTTCATAATAAACCTCCGTTTGTCACTTCAAACAAGCGATAGCCTGTAAAAACATTGCCCTGGTGGTCTTTTGCCGTAACTTTCAGGCGGTGAATACCCGGCTTGAGATCGCCCGGCAATGGAGCAACCCAGATATGGGAGCACATGGACGGTTCCATCCAGTCTTTGTATTTGTCCTTGTTCTCCATCACCAACTTTGTAAAAAACGGATCTTTCTCTATTTTACGTTCCATGGCAACTTCCACTCCGCTGTCCAATTGATAGGTCACCACTGTCCCTGGAGTTCCGGCAAATACATTAACATGTATCTGGCAATCCTTTACGTCTTGTAGAGACAGTGTGCCCCCCGGGCTGTTGATGCGCATCTGGCTGTGAAAAGAAGGCCCAGCGGGACAAAAACGGTAATTGAAACGATTGCCGTTGAAACTAAAAAGGAAATAGCCGTTGGGTGTACCATCGGTGCTCAACCCGATTGGGATTCCCCTGGCATCCCTGGGGCCGTGCCACCAGGTCCCGCACCCGGCGCCGGCGGTTAAAGAAGGAAAATTCGCTTCTCCCTTCCAGCCGTCTTTTTCAGTGAACTCCAGGTATTCCACGAAATGCATATGTCCGGCCAGGGCCAGTAGATGATCCCAGTTTTCCAATATCTTAAAAAAGTTTTCACGGTTCACGATTTTGGAGCTGTCTTCCAGGTATATCATCGAAACCACCGGGATATGCATGCACAGCACCACCAGGTGGTCCTCCGGTACAACGGAAAGGTCGTTTTTCAGCCATGTTAACTGGCGCTCATGGAAATAACCGATGTAATCGCCGCTTTTGTTTTCTTTTTTGTTCCAGCCTTTGTATTTGATTGAATTTAGCACCACGAAGTGGACTTTGCCGTAATTGAAAGAATAGTAATCAGGGCCGTGAAGCCGTTTAAAGGTTTCGGCTTCGTGGATATGATCCGGCACCCGGAAATTCATATCGTGGTTTCCGATTACCTGATAAATGGGAATGCCGATCTGTCCTACAACCCGGTTCATTTTATCGAAAAGGCTGAGATCATTGTACATGATATCTCCCAGGGCCAGGTAAAAGTCAGCGTTAATGCCTATCATTCGCGTTACCACTTCGTCCCGGTAAAATGTCAATTCTTCCGGGGTGCTGGTCTGAGGGTCCGCCACCACAATCACATTAAACATCTCTTGGGTTTTTCCTTTTATCAAGGGAAAATAAATGGAAGCCGGTAGTTTTCCTGTGGGTTCGATGCCCTTGTATTTCAAACCGGGAGGCGAGCCTGCTGGTTGATGGATATAGTAAAACCGGGGCAGGTTGTTTTTATCCAGGGGGAGATCGTACCCGGCGGGTTTGCTGACAAAGATAATGGTTTCTTTTCCTACAGGCAGGCGAAAGTGTCCATTTTTGTCGGTGAGGACCACATCGTATTG
>JABAOF010000640.1_pt2 | contig 45471 bp, 32 predicted proteins | sample 7062171 | NCBI WGS metagenome assembly JABAOF01 (sample SAMN14538628, study PRJNA623070) | marine sediment metagenome | biome: marine biome [ENVO:00000428]; feature: marine pelagic biome [ENVO:01000023]; material: deep marine sediment [ENVO:00002113] | place: India: Gulf of Khambhat ... | reverse complement strand
CGCGCGGTGGAGGATTCTCAAGTCGGCGCTTTTCTGATGGCCGCTTGTCTTCGAGGTCTGTCCAATGAAGAGACGAGCGCTCTCGCTCTGGCAATGGCGGAATCGGGCGACATGCTCGATCTTTCCTCCATTCCGGACACGGTTGACAAACACTCTACCGGCGGAGTGGGGGACAAGACCACTTTGGTAGTCGCGCCCCTGGTTGCCGCCGCCGGAGTGCCGGTGCCCAAGCTTTCAGGCCGCGCCCTCGGGCATACCAGCGGCACCATAGACCGGCTGGAATCCATCCGAGGGCTGCGAACCGACCTGGAGACAGACGAATTCATAGCACAGGTGAAGGAGATTGGTGTCGCCATTGGCGGACAGACGGCCCGACTTGTACCCGCCGACAAGAGGATGTATGCCTTGCGAGATAAGACTGCGACGGTTGATGTTATCCCATTGATTGCGGCCTCAGTCATGAGCAAGAAGCTGGCCGGCGGCGCGGCGAATATTCTGCTGGATGTGAAATGCGGACAAGGAGCCTTTGTCAGAGACCTGAGCCAGGCGAAGCAACTTGCTGAGACTATGGTTCAGATCGGAAGGGCAGCAGGCCAGCATACGCGCGCTCTGGTGACAGCTATGAATCAGCCCTTGGGAAATGCAGTGGGGGAGGGGCTGGAGATGTGGGAGGCGATCCACACCCTACAGGGCGAGGGGCCTGAGGATTTCCTGGAATTATGCCTGTTGGTGGGTTCTCATATGGTGCATCTGGGTGGAAAGGGGAAATCCCCCGAGACGGCCAGGGATTTGCTGGAGAGGCTGCTGAGAAGCGGCGGCGCCAGGGAGAAGTTTCGCCAAATGGTGGCCGCTCAAGGAGGTGCCGCGGAGATACTGGAGGAGCCCGATTCATTGGCCCAGGCGCGCCATCGGGTCGAAGCAAGGGCCTCAGCAAGCGGATATATTCAAGAGATTGATGCCCGCGTCATCGCCGAGGTGGCGCGCAGTCTGGTGAGTAATCACACCGGTGGCATTCTTCTGAAACACAAAGTGGGAGAGCAAGTAGTTGAAGGGGATACTATGGCGCTCCTGCTGTCTGATGCATCCGAAGAACTGGATGAGGGTCGCGCCAAAGTTGAAGCCACTTATGTCATCGGCGATAAGCCGCCTCAGTCAGCCCCCTTGCTTCTCTGTCCTCCTATTGACTGAGGCCTGCCCTCCGGTATCCAACAGAGCCTCTCAACTCTCAAGTCACGCCTGTACCCTTCTGCCCGCGGCTTCCACCAATCCTTCAATGAGTCGCCTCTGTATCGGACAGCAAGCCCACATCCTTTCCGGATGCCACTCAATGCCAATGAGAAAAGGCGCCGAAGGCTTCTCGACAGCCTCGATCAGCCCATCTGTCGAAAAAGCACAAGCGGCCAATCCTGTTCCCAATCTGCTTGGTGCTTGGTGGTGGGAAGTATTGACGAAACAAGGACCTTCTCCCAGAAAGCCCGCCAGCCTGGAGTTGGCTCGGATTTCCACAAGGTGACCGAGAGCGTCTCCAGGTGAGGGAGCATCGTGAACCAGCGCGCCGGGCAGGTCGTCAGGGATGTGCTGAAGGAGTTTGCCGCCGGCGGCTACCACAAGCACTTGCATCCCCCGGCAAATCGCGAGCAATGGAAGGCTGTGCTGCAGGGCCTTCTGACAAAGGAGCAGTTCGAATTCGTCCCTCGCGCGAGAAAGCCGGCGAGGTGCCACCCGTTCTGCTTCACCATAGAATGAAGGTTGAATATCACCACCACCGGTTAGGATGACGCCCGGCAGATTTGAGGGATCGAGTGAGCCGCTGGACTCCGGGGTGAGCAGAAGCGGTTCCCCTCCGGCGGCATGAACAGCACTTGCAAAAGACTCCCAGGCTGGCTGGGTATTGCTTTCCGCAGAGACGCCGATGAGGGGCCTTTGGCGTGGCATTGATAAGAGAGCCTATCTGAGAGCGCCCTAGGCTTCAGTGGACTGGGCGGGGGCGACTGCTTTATTAAGGCGGCGCGCGAGGCGAGATTTCTTTCTTGCAGCGGCGCGCTTATGGACTACCCCCTTTGTTGCTGCTTTGTCCAATGCGCGGGAAGCCGCCTTTACCGCCGCAGCCGCATCCTCGGGCGCGGAGTCGATTGCTGAACGGGCCGCCCCTACCGCGGTCTTCACGGTGGACTTTATCGACATATTGCGCAACTGGCGCTTGCGGGATTGCCGCAAGTGCTTCGCCTGTAAGGAAATCTTCTTTTTCGGCAACTGTATTCTCCTCTCAGAAATGCCCGCAGATTATAGCACGGCCTGAAGCCATCGGGCAAGCCGTCTTGGATTGGGCGCGATACGCCCTGATTCAACCGGTGAGGGCGGTTATTCTCGCCATGAGTTCATCTGCTCGCGCCCGTTTTGGCGCTTCAACTATTATTCTTATGACCGGTTCCGTATTGGAGGGTCTCACTTGGAGCCAGGAGCGGTCGGCGAACCTGATCTTGAGCCCGTCCGGCTGAACGATATCCCCTTCCGCAAAGACTTGCCGGGTACGCTCCATCAGCCCTTGCGCTTCTGCTTCGCTCTCATAGCGTATCTTGCGTTTGAGCATGTAATAGCGAGGCAGTCTTCTTGCGACCTGAGAGAGGGTTTCACGCTGTAGAGCCAGATGTTCCAAAACGAGTGCCATCGCAATATGGCTGTCTCTGCCGTAACATACCGGCGGATAGATTACGCCTCCGTTTCCTTCCCCGCCAAAGCCAACGCGGCCCTGGTTATGTATTTCGATAAGCGCACGGGAGAGGTTTATCTCGCCCACTCTCACCTCTGCCAATTCCGCGCCCGCAGCATTCGCCAAATCATCTATCATCTGACTGGTGGAGGTGTTCTTTACGACAACCGGCCGGCTTTGCCCGTGGCGCTTCAGCAAGTGTCTTACTACAACCGCCAGCGTGTATTCTTCACCAATAGGTTTCCCGCTTTCCGATACCAGAGCGAGCCGGTCAGCGTCTTCGTCCTGAGCCAAACCCAAGTCGAATCCTTTGGCTCGCACGGTCTCTGCAAGCATTGCCAGATTCTGCGGAGCGGGCTCGGAATCCCTCTTCACACGCACCATATCAACTTCACACCCAAGAGACTCCAGAAGTCGAGGTGCCACTCGCTCTCCGGTACCACAGGCGGTGTCGAGTGCTACACGAAAGCCTCTTCGTCTTATCGCCTTCGCGTCAATCTGGGCAAGCACTTCTCCCAGATGCGTCTCAATCGCCTGGGTGTTTCGGTCCATCGGGCAGGAGACGGGATCGGGATGGATTTGGCCTGCCCTGATGTCCTCTGAAAGTTCGAACATCCTTTGAATCTGTTTCGCATCCGCGACGATCGCGTGAGGGCCCAGCAGGAACTTGAAACCGTTCCATTCCGGGGGGTTGTGGCTGGCCGTGATGGCAATTCCTCCGTCGGCTTTAAGTCTATGCATCATAACCTGAGCCGTGGGCGTCGGAACAATCCCCAGGTACACGAGTTCGGTCGGCTGCGAACACACGCCTGCCAGAACCTCGAGCAGCAGCCATTCCCCGGAGGGCCTTGTATCTCGCGTTAAGACGACTACGGGCTTCTTCCCGGAGAGCAGAAGACGAAACGCCGCCCCGAACCTGCGCGCCACGTCGGGAGTGAGTGAGGAGCCGACTATACCTCTGACCCCCGAATAGGAGATCTTCAAGGAATCACTCTGCTCGGCGAAATTGCCTCCGCCGGAAGCTCGGCCTCGCTCTCTTAATGACATGTCGAATGTCCTTTTTTCGAGCCAGGTGCCGCGACTCGACAGAGCGGAAGCAGTTCTACTGCGCGCTCCTTCTCTGCTTCCGTAAGTTCGCTTGAAGTGAATGCTACTCCCAGGGCCTCTTCAAAGCCTTGCCGCAGTGCCTCTGCCGCCTCCTCAGGCCCGACACTGCGCCCGGCCGCTTCCCACAGTCCCATGGCGGCTGAGCCCTCTGAGTTGCCGTCCATGCCCTGGAAGAATTCCCGCCATTTATCCGACTCTATCAGGAAAGGAAGCGAGTTCTGCTGAAGTAAAGTCTGGCCTCGATGCACCTGGGCGGAGCCTACGATTTTACGGCCCGCGACCATTAGATCACAGCGGGCTTTGACCGCGAAACAGGCCGCCGGTGAGCCTTTCTGTGTCGGTTTGACGGCGGCCTGTGGGCTTTGCGCGGAGCGTTCCATCAGTTCCGCGGGTACGCCCACTTTGTGCAGACCGGCAATGATGCCCTGGGCGAGATAGCGGTAGGACTCCATCACACCTTGAGTGCCCAAAGAAGAAAGGGGAGCGATGATACTGAAGGTAATCTCCTTATCGTGCAAGATGGCGCGGCCTCCAGTGGGACGGCGCGCAACTTCCAACCCCTTGGCTCGGCAGGCGTCGAGATTCAGGGCCCTTTCCGGACGCTGAAAATGCCCCAGAGATATTGCCGGCGGCTGCCAGGAGTAGATCCTCAGCGTGGGAGCGACTTCGCCCCGAATGCAGGCTTCGAGGATTGCCTCATCCACGGCCATGTTCCAGGAGCCGGTGCCGGGGCCGCTGTTAATCAGACGCCACATCTTTGGGTTCCGCGCGAGTGGATTCGGTCAGTGAGGCTTGAGGATGTGGGGCAGTGCTTGGAATCGCTATCGCCCCAAGTGACACCAACTCCTGGAAGAGCCTGCTCGCTTTTCCGTCGGAAAAATCGCGCTCTTCAATAGGAGGCGCATTTCCCAGCAGCACCTCACGGCCTGCGCGCAAGGCTTCCCCGGCGGCCTCCAGATTGGCGAGATTGCCCTCTCCAAATGGAACCGCACACACTACAACGATCTCCGCGGCCTTTGCCAGGGCGCAGTTCTGTTGATGCGCCTCTTCGGAGATGGGCGAAAAAGGCGCCTCTTCTACCCGCTCAAGATCAAGGTTCTCCGCGGTCTGTTGATCCGAATCTGTTACGTTCACCACACCAACCGAGACCTCATAGCCTTCCGTCGCGAGTTCGGACAAGAGTCCGGCTCCGGTGCCTGCTCCACAGATGACATGCACTCTCCGACCCTCTTTGCCAGCCTGCGCGACGGCTTCGAGGGATGGCTTTTCCACTGGAGCGGAAATGGGACGGTGTGCCAGCGTAATGTAGGGACGGCCGGTGGCAGGATGTGCTTTAACGCGCGCATGCACTCCATAAGCGTGCCTGATGCTATCTTCAGTAATAACTTCGTTCGGAGAGCCGCTTGCTATGGCACGGCCTCCGGCGAGCATGACGAGGCGGTCACAATACATGGAGGCAAGGTTCAGATCGTGTAGCGCGGTAATCACGGTCAAGGCTTTTTGGCGTATGAGTCGTTGGAGTAAATCGAGCACCTGAATCTGATGATTGATGTCCAGATGGGCAATGGGCTCATCCGCGAGCAGTATCTTGGGCTGTTGGGCAAGTGCCCGCGCAATCACTGCTCGCTGGCGTTCACCGCCGGAGATCGCTGTGGCGGGACGGTGGGCAAGACCCTCCATATTGGTGAGCCTGAGACATTCCCAGGCGACGCCCAAGTCCTCTTTCCCTTCCACTGTGAAGCGGCCGAGGTGAGGGGAGCGGCCCATCAACACCATTTCCAGAACGCTGAAATCGAATGCGACTGGAGAGTCTTGCGGGACGACCGCAATCTTGCGCGCCAGCCAGGACGCTCCCTTTTTCCGGATGTCCTCTCCCTCGACTCTGACTTCTCCGGCTAGGGGATGCAGAACGCGGCTAAAGAGGCGAATAAGAGTGGATTTGCCGGAGCCATTGGGACCCACCAAGCCGATGAATTCTCCCTCCTGCACAGATAGGGAGAGATTCGAGATTACCGGTCGCTCGTCGTAGCCGACAGCGACTGTTTCCGCTTCAAGTAGTCGTGCCTGCCTTTGCATTGCGCCCTAATGGTAGCCGTTCCGCGCCGCCGTCGCAAGTAAGCGGTCCGGCCGAGAAAAGGTCGAGGCGTTCGAATTGCCTCGACCCTTGACTCTCGACTCTGGACGCTTGACCCCGGGACCCTCAGGCCGTCTGGGGCTGTTCAGGCGCGGGTTTTGGTTTTGGAGCCGCGGCAGGTCGTTCCGGCTCCGCGGAGGGTTTTGCCGGCTCCGGTTTGGGCTCAGGCCGAACAAGGGGCGGCAAAGTCTCCCCTCGCATGAGGGCGCGGATTTCTTCACCGGTAAGGGTTTCTCTCTCCAAGAGGATTTCTACGATCATTGCCGCCTTCTCGGAATTCTCGCTGAGGAGTTCCTTTGCCTTGGTATAGCATTCCTCTACAATGCTGGTGATTTCCTCATCGACCAGCCTGGCTACGTCTTCAGAGTAGCGGCGCTCATGGAGTTCGCCGAGTTCCTGGCCCAGGAAAACTTGCTGATTGCGCCGGCCGAAGGCCAAAGGCCCCAGTTTCTCGCTCATGCCCAATCGGAGGACCATGTTCCTGGCGATCTCGGTGGCCTGCTCCAGGTCGGTGGCGGCGCCGGTGGTGGTTTCCTGGAAGCGAAGTTGTTCCGCCACTCTGCCTCCCATCAGCCCCGTAATCTTGTCAAGTAGTTCGCGGCGAGACACCAGATAGCGATCATCCAGGGGCAACTGAATGGTGTAGCCCAGAGCGGGCCCGCGGGAGAGAATGGATACCTTATGTACAGGATCGGCGAGAGGCAGAAGTTCCGCCAGGATGGCGTGCCCGACCTCGTGGTATGCCGTAATCTCCTTCTCCTTGTCAGAGAGGATACGTGCTCTTCTTTCCGGGCCTGCGATCACCCGCTCCACAGAATCCTGGAGTTCATTCATGGCAATCTTCGGAAGGTCTCGCCTGGCGGCAAGCAGGGCTGCTTCATTTATCAGATTGGCAAGATCAGCGCCATTGAAGCCGGGGGTGTGGCGGGCCAGCACGTTCATATCCACATCCTCAGCCAGCGGTTTCTCCTTCGCATGGACTTTCAAGATTGCCTCTCGGCCCCGCAGATCCGGAGCATCCACCACGATCCTGCGGTCAAAGCGGCCGGGCCGGGTGAGCGCCGGATCCAACACATCCTCCCGGTTGGTAGCTGCCACCAGGATCACTCCAGAATTGGGCTCAAAACCATCCATCTCCACGAGCAGTTGGTTGAGAGTTTGCTCTCGCTCATCGTGGCCGCCGCCCACTCCAGCGAAGCGGCGCCGCCCAACCGCGTCTATTTCATCAATGAACACTATACAAGGCGGATTCGCCTTCGCCTGTTCAAATAGGTCTCTCACGCGGGAGGCGCCGACTCCAACAAACATCTCCACGAAATCGGAGCCTGAGATATGGAAAAACGGAACCCCGGCCTCGCCCGCAACGGCCCTTGCCAGCAGGGTCTTGCCGCATCCGGGGGGACCGGTGAGGAGAACGCCTTTGGGGATTTTTGCGCCGAGCGCCTGGAACTTCTTGGGGTTCTTGAGGAAATCTACTACTTCCTCCAATTCCTCTTTCGCCTCTTCAGCACCCGCAACGTCCTCAAAGGTGACCTTTTCACTTCCCTCGCCAAAGCGTTTTGCGCGACTGCGCCCGAATGCGAATGCTTGCCCGCCGGCGCTCTGTGACTGGCGAAGCATGAACACCCAGAAGCCTACAAAGAGCAGTCCGGTGAAGAGGAAGATCAAGAGATGAGGTGTCCAGTTCTCAGCGGCGGAGGGACCCTCAAATTGTACCCCTTCGGCGTGCTGCATGATTTCTTGAAAATCAGGGGCGATGAGTGCCTTGTCATCCGGCAGTTGCACCCGAAACTGCTGATTGGTGGTCGCCAGTTTCCCTTTTACTGTATCCCGGTGAATGGTAAGCCCGGGGGCAATGGCATCTCGCCTTACCATATCCATGAATGCGTCATATTTGAGATCAACAGTCTGCTCTCGCAGCTGCTGAGACTTGTAGACAAGCAACAGCACCATGGCGATGATGGCAAACCACATCATAACCTTGAACATTCGGCTCATACTTCTATCACTCCACTAATACTATTCTATCCCTTTCCCATAACTTAGACAACCAAGGGAGCTAAAGTGTTACCCTGTTTTGGGCATGTATTCCACACTATGCGTCAGGCCTAGGGCGAAAAGGAGACAATCGAGGCTGAAAATGTTCCAAAGATAATCCGGCTCTGCGGGCAGAGAACACTAGGCGCACCGTGTTTCTTGTTCACTAGGACATGCCGCAACAGTGCTTATACTTCCTGCCGCTTCCACATGGGCAGGGAGCATTGCGGCCCACTTTCTTGGGTTTAGGGGCGCGGCCCGCGCGGCCTGATCGTGACGCGGGAGCGCTGCGGCTTGCTCCTTTTGCAGCGGGTTCGGAGGCTTGCGGCGCGGCCGCATGTACCGGGCGTCGCGCAGGTTTTGCCTCCGTCTGTTTGGCTATCTGGACCCGGAACATGTAATGAGCAATATCCTCTCTGATGGCTTGCAGCAGAGACTGCCAGGCTTGAAAGGTCTCTTTGCGATATATGATGAGAGGGTCAATTCCGGAGTAGCCCTGGAGGTGAATGCCCTCCTCCAGATATTCGATATATGCGAGATGGTCGGTCCAGCGGGTGTTGATCACCCGTAAGGTAACCATTCTCTCCAATTCTCGCATCATCTCCGCGCCGGTTTCAGCCTCCCGGTCGGCATAGGCCTGCAAGATCATGCTCTGGAGAAACTCCTCCAGCTCATCCCGCTTCTTGCCCTCCAGGTCTTCAGGGGAGGCGTAGAGTTCAAGCGGGAAGACTTCGTTTAATGACTCATACAAGGTATCCAGTTTCCACTCAATAGGGGGGACTTCCGCGGGGATGTGCTCCGCGCAGCGCTGGGAGACAAGGTCCTTGAGGTGATCGAGGATCACCTCTTTCATATCTGCGCCTTCCAGCACCTTGTAACGCTGGGCGTAGATGACCTCTCTCTGCCGGTTCATCACCTCATCATATTGCAGGCGATGTTTTCGAATGTCGAAGTTATGGGCTTCGACCTTCTTCTGCGCGTTCTCGATAGTCTTAGTGGTCAGCCGGGCTTCAATGGGCTCAGATTCCGGCACTCGGTCGAGGAGAAATGAAAACCTCTCCGGCCCGAACAGCCGCATCAATTCATCCTCGAAAGAAATATAAAAGCGAGAGGAACCGGGATCTCCCTGGCGGCCGGAGCGGCCCCGCAGCTGGTTGTCTATGCGGCGGCTCTCATGGCGCTCGGTGCCAAGAATATGCAGCCCACCCAGAGAAAGCACCTTCTCCTTGTCCGCGGCACAGATCCTCTCGGCTTCATCCTTTGCCCGCGCTTTGTCCTCTTCGCCGGCCGTTTCAGGGTCTATTTCCCGTTCGACGAGGAGATCGCGGGCGAGTTTCTCCGGATTGCCGCCCAGCAGAATATCTACACCGCGGCCCGCCATATTGGTGGCGATGGTTACCTTGCCGGAGCGGCCTGCCTGGGCGATAATCTCTCCCTCCTGCGCGTGATACTTGGCGTTCAACACTTGATGGGGTATGCCCTTGTCCAGCAAGTCGGAGAGTCGTCCCGGATCGTGTCCCAAGCCGATGATTTCCGCCAAGCGGGTGATATTGCTGGAGGCGCGCGGATCAGCCTCCATTCCGCAGGCGCGCAGCAAGGCCGGTATGCGTCCGGCCAGGATTTCCTCCAGTCTCTGATAGCAGACTATTTCCCCCATGCGAGCGATTTCTTTGCCGGAAATTGAGCCATTGGAGGAACCCAGTTTATTCGTGAGATCCTGGAGTTCCGCGGCGAGTTGGCTTATCTTCTGGAGGCGCAGCTCGAGGCGGCGGTTCTCTTCCGGCTGCACAACCCGCAGTTTTCCGGTTTCAAAACGTTCCACCGCTTTCTCCAGCCGTGACGCCTCCTGTCTGGTCTGCTGGAGCCGCTCCGAAAGCGCGCGGCGGAACTCGATACGCTCCTTTTCGGCAAGTGAATCTCGCCGGGCAAGGTAATCTTCCAGCAAAAGGTTCTGAGCGAAGAGTTGCAGTTTATCCGGCCGCAGGCGTTCGGATAGATGTTCGCTGACTTCGATGGAACGGGTTCCCACAAGCACAGGCCGGCCCAGGCTCTCCAATTGCAGTATCTCTGCAACAATACCGTGGAACTTTGCCTCCACGGTCTTGTAGATAATATCCGAATGATCTTTGCGGATCATGGGGCGGTTCGTGGGCACCACTGTTACTGGCAGGCCGTACACCTTGATAAATTCCTGTTCCTCGGTCTTGGCGGTACCGGTCATTCCGGCGAGTTTATGATATAACCTGAAGAGGTTCTGATAGGTGATGGTGGCGGTGGTGACCGATTCCCGCTCTATCTTGACTCCCTCTTTAGCCTCTATCGCCTGGTGCAAGCCTTCCGCGTAGCGCCGGCCCTCCATCAAGCGCCCGGTGAACTCATCAACTATTATGACCTGCCCGTCCTTCACCACATAGTGGACATCCCGCTGGTAACAAGCATGTGCGCGCAGTGCCGCGTTGGCATGCTGAAAGTACTCTATGTTCTCCGGATCAGAGAGATTCCCGACGCCAAGGGCGGCCTCCATCTTCTGGGCGCCCTCGTCCGTGAGAGCGGCGGTCCTGGACTTCTCGTCCACACTGTAATCAATCTCTTTCACCAGCCGCCTGATCGCCTTGTCCACCTTATGATAGAGGTCGGTCGGTTTGGTGCCCGCGCCGGCCAGGATTAGAGGGGTTCTCGCCTCATCCACCAGCAGGGAGTCAACCTCATCCACGATGGCGTAGAACATCTCCCGGTGCACAACCCAGTCAATGTGGTCAACCGTGTTATCCCTAAGGTAATCGAAGCCGATCTCCGAGTTGGTGGCATAGGTGATATCACAGCGATAGGCGGCCTTGCGTGAATCGAAATCTATGTCATGCTGGATGATGCCGACAGTCATCCCCAGGAATTCATAGACAGGCCGCATCCACTCCGCGTCACGCATCGCCAGATAATCGTTGTGGGTGACAAGGTGAGCGCCCCGGCCCCGCAGGGCATTGAGATACAGCGGCATGGTCGCCACCAGGGTCTTACCCTCACCGGTTTTCATCTCCGCAATCTTGCCCCAGTGGAGCACACAGCCGCCGATGAGTTGGACGTCAAAGGGCCGCATGCCGATACTGCGCCGAGCAGCCTCTCTCACCACGGCAAAGGCCTCAGGCAGAATCTCTTCAAGACAGGCCTCTTCGACCTCATCCACGCGGCGCTCGTATTCCTCTGTGCCCTCCTGGAGCCGCTCCCCGGAGATGACCTCCTGGCGGGCCTGCGCCAGGCGCTGGCGGAACTCCTCGGTCTTGGCGCGCAAGGCCTCATCGGAGAGTGTCTGTATCTCCGGTTCCAGAGCATTGATGCGCTCCACAATAGGAGCGGCGCGGTTCAGGTCCTTCTTGGTGGAATCCCACAATGAAGCAAGAAAACTCATATCTACCTCTTGTTGGGATTATAGCACACCAGCCAGTTCGTTTCTCCTGTACATTGACCTGGACTGCTGGCTCGGCGTGAAGACGAGAGCTGCACTGCCTCATTCAAGCGGGCCTCTTTGAAACAAGGACCAGTAAGCCGAAAAGGCCCTCACTATGGTATATAGACTAAGGAAGATTAAGACACGAGGCTCGCTGCCGCGGCAAGGAGCGGGCAGTGCTTCGCGGGTGATATGATGATGTCCTTTCATACCCTCAGAAAAGCGATTATCCCAACCGCCTTTCTCCTGTTTTTGGTCGCCGCGCCCATAACGGCGGCGCCGACTATCGTCTATGAGGTTTACACCCTCTTGCCCGGTGACACTCGAGAGAATCTCGCGCGCCGCAACGGACTCCAGCCACATGAAATCATAGAGGTTGATGACGGCCCCTGGCAGGCGGGGAAGCGTGTGGCCCTGCCAAAGGAATCCTCTGAGCCGGCCGATTCCGCTTCCGAACAGGCTGCTGACGATCCCGGTGCTCCCCGGGTGGCCAATGTGGTTCGCGACCGCGTGGATATTCGTTCAGAAGCGGGAAAGGGTGACTCCCTGTTTCGCCCCAGAGAGGGCTCAAAGGTGGTTGTCGTTGAAGAGACGGATACCCACTACGGGGTGATGATGGCGGACCGCTCCACCGGCTGGATGGAGAAGTCCGCCCTTTCCGTAAAAGGCCCTGTCGAGGATGAGTGGCTGGAAGGCCTGCTTTCCGGGGCGCGGAACGATATCGTGCAAGAGGCCTTTCGCTATCTGGGCGTCCCCTATCGCTACGGTGGAGATTTCCCCTACAGCACAGACTGTTCACTGCTCGTCCAACAGGTGTTTCGAGCGAGGGGAGTCAAACTGCCGCGCACCGCTGCAACCCAAGCCTACATAGGAAAGAAGATCTCGCTGAGTCATGTGCAGCCTGGAGACCGGCTTTACTTCGCCAACAAAAGAGGCAGAATAGACCACACCGGCATCTACATCGGCTCAGGTCAGTTCATCCACGCCTCTTCCAAACGCCACTGTGTGGCGGTAGACGACCTGGCCGGCCCGCACCTCAACAGACTGTCCGTCATCCGCCGGTCGTAACGACAGTTCCGAGTTCAGGGTTGTGAGTCGAGACTGAAACCAATCCTTGCTCTCAATGCTGAACCCTCAACTCTCAACCGGCGAGACTACTCCGCCTCCGGATAAGACCCCAAAACCCTTACGAACAAAGTCTGACCGGCGAGGGCCTCCAGGGCTTCGGGCAGCGGCTCTTCCCGGCTGTGGCCCTGCACATCCGCGAAGAAGACATATTCCCAGGGTGTCTCCTGGGTGGGGCGAGACTCAATCATGGTCATATTGATCTTGTAACGGTGCAAAACACCGAGGGCCTCCCACAGGCTTCCCGCCCGGTGTTTCACCGCAAACATCAGCGAGGTCTTATCCTTGCCGGAGGGCTGCGCGTCTTCCTGGCCTATGACGAGAAATCGGGTGCGATTATCGGGCCGGTCCTGAATCTCTGCAGTTAATATGGGAAGATCATAAAGCGAGGCGGCGAGTTCTGTGCCGATGGCGGCGGAACCCGCCTCCGCGGCCGCCATCTGTGCCGCCCGCGCGGTGCTTGAGACTTCGATGGTCTCCGCCTCCGGCAAGTTCGTCCTCAGCCAGTTGCGGCACTGATGCAGAGCCTGGGGATGGGAATAAACCCGCTTAATCTCTTCCCGGGTGCCCTTGCTGAGAAGATTGTGCTGAATGTCCACATAACATTCCGCGCAGATATGCACGGTGGATCCTACGAAGCGGTCGAGAGTGGTTCGTTCCACCCCTGCGATTGAATTCTCCACCGGCACCATCCCGAAACTCGCCTCTCTTTTCTCCACGGTCATGAATACATCGTCAATATTGCTGAAAGGCAGCATCGCCGCGTCAGGTCCAAATTTGCGCTTTGCCGCCAGATGACAGAAAGTGCCGGGAGGCCCCAGGTAGGCTATTCCAAGAGGGATTTCCAACACCCGGCAGGCAGCGATTATTTGTTCGTAAACGGCGGCAACGGACTCAGCGGAAAGCGGGCCTGGGTTGCTGGAGGTCATCCTCTCCAGGATCTGTTTCTCTCTTGAGGGCACGAATTGAGCGGCATTGTCCTTCTGTTTCACCTTGCCGATAGAGGCGGCAAGACGGCCCCGCTCAGACAGCAAGGAGAGGATCTTTTCGTCTAAAAGGTCTATTTGTGCCCGCAATTGGTCGAGATTCATCTGCTTCTCCAAGAGGAACTGATGAAGTTTTCGCCGAAATAGTGTAATCTCCTGCCAGCGGGGGTTAATGCAAAATGCCAAGCAAGGCCAAGAAAGCAAGTGCACGCAAAACCGCCAAGGCGCCCCTTCGAGAGCGTGTGATGAAGGGTGTGCCCGATGACCTGTGGGTGAAGTGCACAGGCTGCTCCACAATGCTCTACAGCAAGGAACTGGAGCAGAGTCTAAAGGTGTGCCAGAAGTGTGGATACCATCTCAGGCTTTCCGCGGAGGAGCGTATCAGGCTGCTCGTGGATGAGGGAAGTTTCCAGGAACGCGACACTGACCTTACTACCCAGGACCCTCTGTCTTTTCCCTCCTACAAGAAGGATATCGCGCGCTACCGGAAACAGACCGGGTGCGCCGACTCCATGGTTTGGGGAGAGGCGACCATTGGCGAGAGGGCGATCATTCTGGGTGTCAGTGAGTTCGGCTTCATGGGCGGAAGCATGGGCTCGGTCATGGGTGAGAAGGTCGTTCGCGCGGCCGAGGAGGCCGCCATCAAGCGGCAGCCGCTGGTTCTTGTATGTTCCGGCGGTGGAGCCAGGATGCATGAAGGGATAATTTCACTGATGCAGATGGCAAGAACCACAGCCGCAATGGCACGCCTAGCCGATGCCAAAGTTCCTTACATCGCCATCTTCGCGGATCCCATGTTGGCGGGCATTGCCGCCTCCTTCGCTTTTATTGCTGATATCATCATCGCCGAGCCCGGCGCCATAGTCGGTTTTGCCGGCCCGCGCGTAGTTGAACAGGCCTATCGAATCAAACTCCCTCCCGGCAGTATGACCGCGGAATTTCATTTGGCTCACGGTATGGTGGACATGGTGCTGGCCCGGAGGGAGATAAGGCCCATGCTTGTCCGTCTGATGAACATACTTAGATGAACGCAGGAACCCTCGAAGACCTCGGAGGATCATGAATCGCTGGCTCCCATTTGAAGAACCTCTGCGTGAACTGGAGGAACAGATCGTGGAACTGGAGCGTTATACCGCTGCCAAGGGTATGAACCGCTCCCGGGAAATCGCAGCCCTTCGTACTCGCCAGGAAGAACTCACCCGGGAGATTTTCTCCCGCCTCTCACCTTGGGACAATGTGCAGTTGGCCCGCCACCCTGAGAGACCTTATGCTCTCGACTATGTCTCCGCGGTGCTGGCGGATTTCGTAGAAATCCACGGTGATCGCCGCTTTGGAGACGATCCTGCCGTAATTGCCGGGATGGGCCTGTTGGAGGAGCGTCCGGTCGTCGTGGTGGGTCATCAGAAAGGGCGTGATCTCAAGGAGCGCCAAGCGCGCAACTTCGGCTCCGCCCGGCCTGAGGGCTATCGAAAGGCCCTGCGGGCGATGAAACTGGGCGAGAAATTGGGCTATCCGGTTATCAGTTTTGTGGACACACCCGCGGCCGACAGCCGCCCCGAATCTGAAGAGAGAGGGATCTGTGAATCCATCGGACGGAATCTCGCAGAGATGTCAACACTTCGCACCCCCGTTCTGGTCGTAATCATCGGCGAGGGCGGCAGCGGAGGCGCCATTGCGTTGGCACTGGGTGACTGGATAATGATGCTGGAACACTCGGTCTATTCTGTGATTCCCCCTGAATCCTGTGCCGTCATCCTTTCCGCTTTTGACAGAGATGCCAGCCGCGGGCCGGAGGCCGCAGCGGCCCTTCGGCTGAGCGCCCGGCAGACACAGGAACTGGGTGTGGTGGACGAGGTTTTGGATGAACCACTCGGAGGGGCTCACCGCAATCCTGATGCGATGGCCTCTATCATCAAGGAAACACTCATCGAGCGCCTGGACGGCCTTTGCCAACTGGATACTGAAGAACTCCTCCAGCGCCGCTACGAAAAATTCCGCCGCATCGGCAGTTTCGGAACCTAGCGCTGATTTAAGGAATGCGACTGAAGAGCTTCTGGGGGACGAGCCAGCGGCTCGTCCCCCAGATTCAGCCTTCGTAGCCGAGGGCTACCACGGCGAAGTAGGCCCCCCTTACCCGCGTTTCATAGTTACTGAAGAAGATTAATGTTTGCACTAGAACTCCGCAGCGTGAGTAGGAGGTGAAGGGATGATGCGCAGTAGGTAAATATGAAAACCAAGAAACAAGGGCGGATTGTTCGCAGCGTATACGTCAGTACCGAGAAAACCGGGAGGGGAGTCTGAGGGGGAAACCGGTGGCTTCCCCCTCAGGAAGTTGCGGTCTCAATACGGGAGTATTCAAGTGCTATTCGCTTGAAAAGTGTTTTCCCATTACCTCGAGGGCTTGCTTGGTATCCTGGGCCATCTGCCGGACGAGTTCTTTGGAACTGGAAAACGTGATATCTCCGCGCAGGCGGATGAAGAAGTGGATGCCCAGATTCTTTTCGTCTAGTTGCATCTTCTTATCGCAGATGTGGGCCTCGATGAGACGCTCTCCCGGGCCGAAGGTCGGCCTGCTTCCGATATAGACGACGGCCGTGTGACCCTGGGGATGATTCAACATACTCTCCCCGGCCTGCATCTTATCATCACCTATACTTACTACACATGCATACACCCCATCCGGCGGCAGAGCCTTATCCGCCGGAGGCCGCAAGTTGCCGGTGGGAAAGCCCAGTTTCCGGCCGCGGCCGGTTCCGGTGACCACCGGTCCTGATAGTTGGTAGGGCCGGCCCAGCATCTTTGCTGCCTTTCCCATGTCGCCGGAAAGCACCGCCTGCCTTATTGCGGTACTGCTGACTATCTCGCCTTCCCGCTCAATCTCCTCCATCACTTCGACATCAAAACCCATCTCCTCTCTGAGCATCATGAGAAAGCAGGCATTGCCTTGGCGGCCTTTTCCAAAGGCGAGTTCCGGCCCTGCCACAATATGTTTCGCGCGTAACTTACCTACGAGGATATGCTTTACAAAATCGCGCGCGGACATATTCGCCAGCGCCTGTTCAAAGCGCGCCACCACTGCGATCCTTAGGCCAAGTTCTTTGAACAGTGCCAGTTTCTCTTCAGTGCAGGTGAGGAGTGGGGGGCCGCCCTTGGGGGAGAGGATTACTTCAGGATGAGGATCGAATGTTAAGACCAGAGATGTCAATCCCCGTGCGCGGGAGATATCTACAACAGAACGCAAGAGGCGTTGATGCCCCACATGCACGCCATCGAAGACGCCCAAAGTAAGGCAGCATTCCTCCTTGATATCTAAGGATTGAAGATCAAAGAATGACTTCATGGCTTCCTCAACCGCACAGCACGATTTCCGGTGCCAGAGACAGCCCCGCTTTCTTGCCGATTCCAATCATCTCTTCGCCGTAGACACGGAAGAACTCCTGCTCCGCTGAGGGTATTTCCGCCACTGTGGAGCCCTGGCAAAACCGCGCGGCCTGCTCGGTATTCAGCCGGATCTCAGGGAGATGACCCAGCGGCCAGTCAATTGGAAGCAAGGCTGAAGCAAAGTCAGCCTGGAGTTCCTCCAGTGTATGAGTATCCTCGAGCCGAAAAGGGTGTACTTCCTTTCTTATCAGAAGACCCACATGTGCGCCGCATCCGAGCGCTTTTCCTATATCAGCGCAGAGAGAGCGGATGTAGGTCCCTCCTGAGCACGATACCTCCAACAGCGCAGTAACCGGTGGTCCGCTTCGGTAGTCCAGCAGTCGGAGTTCATGGATATCCACCTGCCGCGCAGGCAGGTCGAAATCTTCTTTCCGTTGCGCCAACCTGTAGGCGCGTTTTCCCTGATAGTGGACGGCCGAGAACTTCGGCGGTCTTTGCTCAATCCTACCGGTGAACCGGGGGAGTATCTGTTCCAAGTCGGCGAGAGACGGCGCGGCGTCACTCTGTCCGACTATGGCGCCCTCCGCATCGAGTGTATCTGTCTCTATTCCCAGGACTATCTCACACACATAGGTCTTGTGGTTCTTCCCCGCGAAGCGAGAAAGCCTGGTCGCCTTTCCCAGACAAAGGGGCAATACTCCTGAGGCGCCTGGGTCCAGTGTGCCGATGTGCCCGACTTTGGTGGAGGGCCGCCGCCCGACAAGCCTCCTGACGAAGTCCACGACATCGTGGGAGGTCATGTCCGGTGGCTTCAGGACATTCAGCCAGCCATGGAAGGGTTGTGTGTTTGGCGCAGCCATCTTCTTCGGAGTGGATTTCTACCGCTCGTGTTATGGGTCAGGGACATGGGAAACAGCGCCGTCGCGGTTACAGCGGCTAAATCGGGACGGCCGGATTCGAACCGGCGACCCCCGGCCCCCCATGCCGGTGCGCTAACCAAGCTGCGCCACGTCCCGAGAACAGGAAAGCAACAACGTGGATTATACTCCCAGCCTCGGGCCAAGTCAATCAGTCCCTCTATTCGGAGCTTCGTCCAGAGTCCAAAGAGGCTTCTTCCATTGACCTTGTTGACTGGATATACTAGAATCTGGTTGGATAGACTGGAACACTGAGAAAATCGGGGTGTAGCTCAGTTTGGTTAGAGCGCACGGTTCGGGACCGTGAGGTCGGCAGTTCAAATCTGCCCACCCCGATTCTGTTCTCTCCTATTCCTCGCGAGGGTACCCCCTCTTATTTGCCTCCCCGGCCTGGCAGGACACTTCGCTGCGTTTAAGGCTTGATCTTATTCTGTTATAATCTCGCCAGTTCAGCATTGGCATTGGAAAGGTCGGTGCGATAGTCGTTGTTGTCGGGGGCGAGTTCAACCGCAATGGCCAATTTTTCAACTGCCTTCAACAGTATCGCGCGTTTGGCGTCCTTTTCTTGAGATAGACGCCGTTGTTCACGCAGGAAACTTCGACCGAGAGTGTGATGCAGACGCGCGCTGTGAGGGTATTTTTCAAGGCCGCGACGGAGTATCTCGCGTTCTTGCTCGCTGACTGAAAAGATTTGAGAAAGCTCAATATAGGCAGTCTCGCAATCGGGCCCCTTCTCCAACAATTCATCGCCCGTTCTACTGAAAAGAGAAGGAAAGTAGTAATCCAGGATCTTGTCAGCCTTCTCCATATCGCCCAACTGCATGCTGCAAAATGCGCTCAGCAGAGTGGCCCACTTGGGCAAGGCGGTGCGCAGGTCTCCGCCGATGCCGCTGGCTTTGCAGAGATCCAAGGCGGAGGCATAGTCGCCTCGCCAGTACTCGATGTCTGCCAGTCTCATGAGCACTACTCTTGATGGGCGCGGCACATTCTCCACTATCCAGCGCAGTTGTTCCTCTCCTTTACAAGCATAATCGAGGTAACCGGCAGCGGAAATGGGGTACTGCTGAATCAGGCTCCAGCATTTCTCCTCGAAGGCTTCTTCTCCATGCATCCGCTTGGTGAGAGAGGCGATGTCACCAAGATATCGGCCAAGACCCTGGCTGGCGGGGAAACTGGCTACCAGACGCTCATGTAGTTCCAGCGACTCCTGCAATCTGCCATCGGCTTTCTCTGCCTTCGCAAGCCTATACAAGAATCGCTCTTCAGCGGGAGTTCCCTGCAGGTTCTTCACAAGGCTGTAGCCCAGTGTCCTTCCCTTCCCGCGGAAGACCCAATCATTGTATAGTGGCTTGAGTGCAGCGAGGAATTCATCGTCGTTCTTGTCGCCTGATGCCAGAAGCCGCTCCATGACGGTTTCGGCCTCTTCATGTTCGCCGAGCATTATCATTTGCTTAATCATTTCCACGCGCAGTTGGGTGCCAAGTTCCTTGGCGGCGAATCTTTCCGCTGCGCGCGCCGCACGCAGCGCCAACTGTCTGTCATCATCGGTGGGCCGCCAACCGTGACGGGCGTATTTACCAACAGAATAGGTTGCCTCCAGCGCGGCAAGAGTTACCAGGGTTTCATGTATCATCGCATTATCGCGGCAGCCCGCGATGGCCAAATTGGCGAACACTTCCAGCGCCTCTTCACGGTGGCGCAACCACCGCAGTGACTTTCCCTGCCACCAGCGTGCCCAATCGGGCACGGTCACGTCTGTCTTTGCCTTCCACTCATGTGCGGAAGCGTAAGCCTTTTCTGCCTTTTCCCAGTCTCCCTGGTAGTAGTAGATGTCCCCACGCTTGAATAAGGCATCGTATTTGGCGGCAGGGGAGGAAGCCGCAGCAATCTCGCGGTCCAGGGTTCTTAGATCCGCGCGGTACTCGATCGCCAGATAGCGCCTCGGCGCGAGGTGGAATGACTGATACTCAGGCGGATCCATGTGTATGTCCCAGTTCAGATGATTGCCACGCAGGAATAGCTCTTTGGTGTGAGGCTTAAAGAGGACATTGATGCCCAGAGGCTCGGTGATTTCGGCAGGAAGCATGACTTCATCGCCTTTCGCTTCCGGCGCGGCCGAGAGTGTTATCTCGCGCTCTCCCAAGAAGGCTTTACGGCTGCCTACCTGGCAGCGGATTGTCAGCGGGCCCCGCTTCACGGTGAAGGTTCCAGCGGCCGCGTCCCATTCGGGCTTGCAGACCCGTCCGTAGTAGAACGTCTTCGACGAAATCAGGGCAGTTTTACCGCGCACCAACGGAGGATGACCATGGTACTCCCTGTCTCTGCCCAGCGGGTCCCTGTAAACGACTTTCAGCCCAGAGGGGTTGAAAGTGATTCTGACATCCTCATCTGGCTCGAAGTTCTCCAGCACCAGCCTATAGCCTGAAGGCGTCCTCTCGAATCCCGCCGGCTCCAGAGAAATCACCTGATCGGGCTCCATGTCCACAAGATTGACATCAATCTCCGCGTGCCCGATGGAACCCTTCCAGTGCGCTCCCGTTCTCAAGACATAAATGAAGGTGTCTTTATAGAGCGATGGCGAGGGCATCGAAAGGTCTCGTTGGGTTCTATATCTAACCCGCACTCTGCGCTGGCTGCCTTTGGGAAAGGCAACCTTCCAGTAATAGAGGTGTTCTGCAAACGCTTCCGTTTGGCGCTGTACTTCGACCTTGTTGCCCTCCACCCAGGCCTCGAAGTCACGCATGGGCGATCGCCCAAAACGGTGGGCCGGAAAGCCCATGACTTGCTCGCATGTCTCGCCATCATTCCGGAAGATGAAGTCTGCGCCGACTTCGGCCGACATGGGTGAGAGGGTGATGATCACCCTCTCCCACACCATGCGGATGGAGTCGTTGTCAACCGGCTGCAGGCTGTCGCCTACCCAGGCCAGCGGCTCGCCGTCGGCGAGAAGGGGAGGCGCACTGACAGCTGTCGCCAACACAGAGACCAGAATGAGGAAAAGAACCAGACTATTGTTTGCAAAGACGCGGCATATTGTCTTCATGGCAGTCTCCTCGCTTTTCCATTTGTTCTCTGTCTCGGTAAGGCCAGAGGGAAGTCGAAAGCACCGCACACTATCTACTTAGACAACGCTTCTGTACTCCCTGTCGCGCCGATTCGAGACTGTAAGGTTGGCATTTCAGATCTGCCCACCCCGATTTTCGCCAATTTACTCGAGAATAGCCCCTCCTGAGCCCTTCGTTGAGCCACGAATCCCCCCTTTCTGTGTCTAAACGGTCGTTGCTCATTTTGCCTTAATGCTCATGGAATATAGAACTTGGAGCAAAAAAGCCCCTTAAATTGCAGACGGTGCAGTGACAAGGCAAACCTCTCGCAAGGGTGGGACGCAAAGCCACGGGACCCACGCGGTCAGCCGGGCTGCCAAACGACCGTGCTTTCAAGAGGAATCCTCTTGAAATGCGTTTCCTTTGGCCCCCTCTGTGTGATTGCGAGAGCCTTGAGGGATTCTGGACAATCACGCGCTAGCAACCGTCCTAATTGGGCAAAGGAGATTGAAGTGGTATCCAGGCAGGGCGTATGCTTTCTTCTCGTGATGTTACTGGGAGTGTGGTGGACGACAAGCGCCGGAGCTGAGGTCGTTGTTCAGGTTGACGATGAGGTGATCGCCTCCAAGACCGGCATGGGCTACAACGTGGGGCCCTACAATACGCCGTGGGACGGCAATCTTGTCACCGCCAACATTGTTGATGACTCTGCTTTTGAAGATGGTCCCAATACCAGTGAGAACACTGCACATCGCATCTTCAAAGGCTGTTCCAAAGGCTGGCATGTTGATTGTTGGATAGACGGCTTTCAGTTGGCTCCCAGCATAGACAGCACCACCAGCGTTTCCGGGACCCACAGCCAGCGAATAGATATCGCCGCTTATTCAGGTGAAGTGCGGCTTGAGACTTGGCCGGGCGCAGGCGCACCTCAGAATCACCGCCATACGCTCAAGGCTCAACTGAAGAGGGCGGCGAATTACTCTGCAGATGTCAGATTTCGGGTTCGCACGGAGAAATCGGGGTGCATCTATAGCCCTTACTTCAGCATTACCACGGACTGGTCCGACTATAGTTGGACTTGGACTCCCTCGACCCAAGACAGAATCTATGATGTCGCTCTCTGTTTCTACGGAACAGGCACGGTCTGGGTGGATGATTTCATAGCGTGGGACGCGGACAATGTGAGTGCCAACGGATTCCCCCAGACGCTGGTGAATAGATTGAAGGAAGTGAAGTCATCCATGCTGCGCTGGGGCAGCCTGTATGTAAACCCACTTACCTTGTCTGGATCGACTTTTCACCCCTGGGGAATGGAGTACGGTCCGCCGGCAAAATTCGGAATACCGGAGTTTCTCGATCTGTGTGTTGATGTTGGAGCAGATGCGATGATTACAGTGCCTCCCAACTTCTCCGATGACGCGCATCGGGACCTGAGCTATTCGCAGGGTTTGGCGAATTATTATCAGGAACACCTCGACCTGTTGGACTATGTCGGTGGAGACACCACTACCACCTGGGGAGGAGTGCGCGCCAATCAAGGTCTCGAGCCTTGGGATACGCGGATTCAGAAGATCTACTTCGAACTCGGAAATGAGATATGGAACAGCATGTCCCGTCCTTTCAACATGGGCGGGAGTGACTACGGGGACTACTGCAACAGGCGCAGTCAGGCGATGAGAAGCCATTCCACCTGGAAGCCGAACTATCGGCTCGGCTTCGGGGGACATTGGGCCAGTTCGAACACTCAATGGGGCTTTGATGCAACAGTGGCTGCCGGGTGTGGGCAGCACATAGATTTCTTCACCGAGACTGTCTATTATCCGTGGACACCTACCTATTCAGGTTTCACTGTGGCTGACTCCGACGAGATAGTCTACAGCGCGCTCTTCGCAACACCGCTGGAGCGATACAATGCTATCCCGCTGCGTCAGCAAGCCGTCAAATCGGCCGCGGGAAAAGCTCTGGAAATGATCATCTACGAGGCCAATACCGAAATCCACGCGACGAATGAATGGGGATGGTGGAGAGAGGGCCAGGACCCGTTCTTCTCAAAAAACCACAGCATTGGAGCCGGTACGGCGACACTTGATCTCTTCGCCAAGATCGGCTCGCTCGGCGTAAAGTACTATTGCTGGTATCAGGCGGTCTCAAAGGATATCATGGGCGCGCTCATCTCTTATCCTGATTTTCAGCCCCGGGTGGACTTCCTTGCCCATGTGCTGCTCAACAACGAACTGGGAAATTCTGTTTTGCGTACAAAGACCAGCGGCGCGGCCACCTGGAATGATACGCGCTTGCCTCTGGAGAATGTCCCTTATGTTGAAGGCTACGGCTACCGGGAGGGCGAGAATGCCTACAGTGTATTGATCGTCAACCGCCACCGCACCGACCCGCAGCAGATCAGCGTGCGGTTGCCCAGCCGTGATTTTGGCAGCAATGCCACTCTCGTACGCTTCACTTCTCCGAATATCAATGACAATAACAATGCCGGCCCTGTGGTTCGCATTCAGAAGGACACCATCTCCGGTCTCACAAACCCCTACACTCTGGATGTGCCTCCTTTCTCGGCCTACATCCTGCAGGTGACGGCAGGTGGAGTTTCGCAAACATTGCCTGCTGTTACGATGACTGTATCTCCGTCGGGGCCGGGGCCCAACGCGGCAGTCACCTACAGCATTACGTACGAGAATTCATCCGACCAACCAATAAGTTCGAAATCCCTGAGGATTCCCGTGCCTCAGTATCTGACCTATGTCAATGGGTCTGCGTCTGACGGCGGGCAGTACGATCCGGTCAGCAGGGAAGTGGTATGGACGGTCAGTGTTCCAGCACACTCAGAGCCGGCTACTGTGACTTTTCAGGCTACTGTTGACTGAGCCGCGAAAGCCGGGGTTGTCCCTATCTCTCGAAGGTTTCTCCGAATATTCTCTGACGCAGGAGCAGCCAAAGGAAGAGAGGATCGCGGAACAGGTATCTTCGAGCCAGCCGCCTGGGATTGTGAATTAGCCGGTCCAGCCAACCCAGGCCCATGCGCTGGACCCAGTCCGGCGGGGCATGTTGGAGCCCTGCAACAAAGTCAATTGCGGCACCAATCCCCACGGCAACTACGCCGCCCATGAATTCCAGGTAGCGGGCAATCCAGATCTCCTGTTTGGGAGCACCGAAGGCCACGAAGACGACATCCGCGCCGGCGTCTTTGACCTCTTGCGCGATAGCGCGGTTTCTTTCGTCATCATCCAATGACACCGCCGGCGCAAGGCAAGTACCGGCGAATTGCAGGCCGGGGAAACGTTCATTGAGAACTTGCACGGCGCGCTCGGCAGACCCCGGTGCGCCTCCCAGAATAAAGGGTCTCAACCCGCTGGTAGCCGCTTCACGGCAAAATGCGGGAAAGAGAGCAGAGCCCATCACGCGGCCGCGCAAGGGTTTCCCCAGCAGCCTTGACGCGAGGACGACATAAAAACTATCCGGAAGCACCAGACTGGCGCGCGTGTATGCGCGTCGCAGGTCGTGGCATCTATGATAGAGAACCACATGGTCTACATTCGGCGTGAAGACCGCATGTGGCTGTCCGCTTCCGGCAAGACGATGTATCTCCTCAATCGTCTCGGGGAGAGTCAAGTCGTGGATCCACAGCCCGCAGACATTGACTCTTCTAATGGAGCCGGAGCCACTTTCACATGTCTCACTCTGTTGTGAAGAACTCTTCATCTCGGTGTTTCGCTGTGTTCGGAAAGCGCTGTGTTTTCACCCTCTTGGCGTTCGGTGCGCGCTCCCGCCAATCCCGCGCCCTTAATTATGGCGATGTCGCAGGTGGATGTTCGCCAGACAGCATATATGGGTGCCCATAGAATGGCAAGCCAAACAGCCAGGAGGGGCCTTGCTCAGTGCCAGTCCGGCCTCCTTACCTGCCTATTGCCCCGCTGATTCCGCATCTTATTCATCCGACTTGGCCCCGAGCAGAGGAACATCCCTCTTCTTCATCTTACGAAATCCGGTAATGTGAGCCTGGAGTGTCAAATGGGAGTGCTGACGCTGCCGGTAAGAGACTCGCCAGATCGCTGCCGGAAACACTGGAGGGTATTGCTTAGCCAGTAAAGCCCCACACCAATAAGGGGAAGGGAGAATAAGAGAAAGATCATAAAGGCAAGCAAAGGCGACTCAATCGCCCTTCCTACGAGTAGCTGCGGACGATAGTACTCCAGGTACCATATCAGGGGCCTGGCAATATTCATAATGACGTAGACGGCAATGCTGCCAATGACGGCAAGCGGAACTAACCGCCGCTTGCTCTGCAAAGCGAACAGGCAAGCGACAATGGGAACCACAAAGGCAGAAGCATGATGTTCTTCCGAAAAGGGGGAAAGAAGAAAGGCAATTGACAGGGTCATTGCAAACTCGAGGCAGGCTGTCTCTGTAGTAACCTTTCGGGCCGCCATTCTGGCAGTGGCAAACAACCAGCAAGAGAGGACGCCAATGGCGACGATGACCAGCAAGATGGTAGCGGAGAACTGCGGTGCTACTGGAGACAGGAGTTCGCCTGCATGGGATACTATGCCGACGCGCGTTGCGCGCTGAATACCGGCATACAACGACTGGTTAAGAGGCATTAGCGCGCCCTTATAATAGCCGAGATAATGCCACCAGCGAATCGGGTAGCCAGGACCGAGCCAGGCCATGCTTATCAGCAAAGCGACCACTATGGTGGCGGCAAATGTTGCGACCGCTCGCCATTGCCGGCGCAGTATGAAGTGTATGATGAGCAGTAAAGGAAAAGGTTTCACGGCGCCGGCCATGCCTACTGCAAAACCGGCCACGCCGGGTCGCCCGCGTACATAGGCGAAGAAAGCCAGCCCTACAAAGAGCACTACCAGTTGGCTTGACTGCCCCAAATACAAAGACCATATTGCAGGAGCGAATGTAGCAGTCAGGAGAAGCGCGGGTCCGAACTGAGCAAGCGTCACGCGCGATGTGGCAGCAAGTGTGATTGCGACGCCCCCAATAAGACACAGAGCTCCCATGGCAAGCCACACCCACATCGCAATTTGGGGTCGGAAGAATGCAATCGGAAGAGTCAGAGCAAATGCGGGGAATGCAAGTTGTGGCGCCGGTCCCGGCATCTCCATACCGTGTGCTCGAGCCTCTTCTCTCAAGAAATCCAGATTGTTCGGATCCTGGCGTTTAACCATAAGACGAGTGGCGCTGTAATAGCAGGGGAAATCAACCTGCCGCCCTTTGATCAGAATCTTCGCCCCGGGGAGACCGATCAATACAACAAGAGCCACAAGGCTCGTTGTAATACCTATCCAGCGCTTCATTGTAACTACCTCAATTGCTATCTTGCCGCGGGGTCGAAATCCAGCCCAGTGTCTTGCCTTTCACCGCAGCTGCCGCATATATAGAAGTCTGCCAGACTGCATAGAGAGGTCCCCAAAATAGGGCGAGCCAGAGAGCGAGAGGCGCCTTGATAAGCAGCAGGCCGACGAGGATGTGAACGGCTTCTCCCACCAGCCCGATGAGAGGTATCCACACGAGCGCACGCAATGAAGGCAAGAAGAACGCAATCACAGCGAGCGCCACTTGCCCGACCACCAGAGAGGCGAGTGGAGGCATAGCCAACTCAATCGCCGCGTCAAGAAATGCCGGGTCTCTTCTACGTATGCTTAGAGCAATAAGCCTTGGCAGCAGTCGCCGGGCGAGTTGTAAGCGGCCCGACTCCCAGCGGAGGTGCTGGCCCCGTGCTCTTTGCGGTCGACTTGGCATCTCCGACCACACGGTCGCTTCCGGTGCAAACTCTACTCTGTGGCCCATCTCCAACAATCTCAAGCCGTATTCTACGTCTTCGGTCAAACAAAAGGCCTCCCAGGGCAGTGCCTTCAGCAAACTTGTGCTCAGACACATTCCGTTGCCGTGAAGCCCCACCGACCATCCCAGCCGGCTGCGCGCCAGAGGTCGAAGGTAGCATTTCAGGGAAAAAGCGAGATACATCAGGGCTTCCAGAGGAGACCGCCTCTTGCTGACAACAGAGTAACGCGCTTGCAGTGCCGTTGCCCCTGCTCGCAGGCGATTCGAAAACGCGGTCAGCAAGTTGGGAGAAACGATGCTGTCGGCATCAATGAATACCAGTGCTTCCCATTCTTCCAGATCTGTCATCCTCTCCAGGAACCAGGCAATCGCATATCCTTTTCCCCGCAGATCTGGAACATTGCGCTCGAAAACCGTTGCACCATTTTCCCGCGCCAGCGTCGCGGTTTCATCTGTGCAGTTGTCGGCTATTACGAAGACCTGAAATGCCTCCTTTCGATATTCCAGTCCAGTTAGGCTTTGCAACGAACGTTCAATGACATCCGATTCGTTATGAGCGGGTATGACAATGGCGAGTTTTGCGGGCTCATAACCTTCACCGCCTGGCTGGCTCAGCCTTTTCTGGCCGAATGCCGCGAGAAGGGAGAGGAAAAAGAGATAGAGGCCGAAAAAGGCCAGTCCGCAAGCGACGACACAGAAGAATATTCGCAGCAGTAACAAAGAGAAATGGACAGTCATCTTCTTGCTGAAACGTCAGGTTCGCATTTGCACTTCAGATTCGAGATGAGCAGTACTCCAGCAAACGACCTGCCTTCCATAGGCCGCTTGCTCTCAAGAATCTCGTGAGATATCTTCCACACGATAGATGACAATGCTCATCGGCCCCCCGAGAGTTTCGCCGCAGAAGGTGGCAACTGCCTTGGCGCTCTTCTCCAAGCCGGAGTAGAATTCCCACTCCGCAGGCCATCGTTCGCGCCCTTTTGAAGTGACAAAAGAGTCACGGATATGTCCCAGGATGATGACATACTCCGCCCCTTGCTCCAGATACCACTCTAGATCCCGGCGTTGGTCCTCGTGGAGAGTGAATGTGGGCGCGTTTGGAGTGCTCTTGTCCTCCTCAGCCTTCCACCATTCTCGCCTCCTTCTCAGCAGCCAGTAAGTAGGCCCCGTATACCTGCCGGCGGCTTTCATCCGGTAGTGGAGATACTCACCAAGATGCTTGTAGAAGCCGGAGGGCGGCTGTTTCTCCACGGCGACAAGCGACTCCTGAAGACATTCTTCACTTTCCATCAGGGGGGGTAATACATTCACTCCGCCATCCATCAAGATCACCGAGCCAGGAGGAACGTGACTCTCCACCCACTGCTTCGCCATCAACCTTGGGTCAGGTTTGGCGAGAAGAAGCCTCAATTCACCTGCGGTCTGCAGACCAGGAGGGATTATTATGAGCGCGGCCAGCACAACCATTACCCATACTCTTTTACATCCGCTCTTCAGCGAGTCCGCAATCCACCCGAATCCAACACCGAGCATGACGAGGATGGCAGGGAAGACCGGAAGAAGCCAGTGGGAGTAGAATCTTCCCTGAAAAGCGAGAAATGCGACGAAGGCAGCGGTGAATGAGACGAAAATCACGCCATGAGCTATACGCTTCTTCAGGAGGACCACTGCTCCCAACAGGCCTAGAGCGCATCCCGAAGGAAGCAGCATGTTCTCCCAGCAAAGGGACCTCCCCATGGCCGCAATTATCTCCCAGGCTGATTTCCCCGCCGCCAGGTTGTAACTCAACTGAAAGACGAAAAGGTCAGCAAAAAACTTCTTATAATCAATGACCCCGAACGGACATCCCACAAAAAAACCCAGAGCCATAAAGAGGAGTGCCAGCCCAATACCCGCAAGAGGAGAGCGCCCTTGCAGTGTCTTCGAGCGGGAGGCCAAGAAATGTGCAAGTATTATCGGCACTATCAGCAGTCCTCCCAGAATCTTGGTGGCTAAAGAAAGGCCATAGAAGAGGCCCGCCTTTGCGCTGGCTTTGAGAGAGCCGGTCTCTGCGACTGATTGTAGAGATAGAAGACAGGCGGCAACAAAGAAGACCAGCAGCGAGTCCGGCAATGCCACTCGATTACGCACGACAAGGGCTGGAATCACCCCAGCCAGGCCCGCGGCCACCAGTCCCGCATTCTTCCCCGCTGCTCTCCGCGCCATCAGGTAAACGAGAGCAACCGTCCCCAATCCCGCGGCCACACTTACTATCCTTGCCGCGGTATAAAAAGGAATGGGATCTTGGAAAAAGGAGACCGCAAAGTCGTCAACCGACCCCACCGCACCCGTGAGCCTTAGGAAGACGAACATCATCCCATAGATGATGAACACCAAGTACATCATGAGGGTGCCATACCAGAACTGGTGAGGGTTCAGATCACCACTGCCGAAGCCAAGTGCCACATTGACAACATGGTGTTCATCGTGATGAGGCAGGAGGGTCAGCCCGACAACACGCAATCCCAGCGCCGCCGCTCCAATACAGACCGCGGCGACGAGCATCTTGTATGCTTTGTCGCCTTTCGGAAGTAGTCCATGGGCGGAGGAGTGATTATCGGCCATCTATTTCGTCTCTGCGGAAGAAATGTTCTCCTGTTCGCATTCTCGCGCCAAGAGCCAGTCAACCGCCTCTGAGAGATCTTTCACTACTGCGTCCGGGGAAGAGTCTGTCAACTCCTCCTTCGTGCCGGGGGGCTTTATCAACAGTGTGGTACATCCAACCGCGGCGCCTGCTTGGATGTCACGCATTCGGTCTCCCACCAGATAGCACGCGGGAAGATGTAATCCCATTTCGCGCGCGGCTCGCTCAAGCAGGCCGGGCTTGGGTTTGCGGCAAGGGCAGTTTTCATCAGGCCGATGTGGACAATGATAAATCGCGGAGATTCTTCCCCCCATCTTCTCAATCTCCGTGAGCATGTGCTCATGGATGCGGGCAAGTTCTCTGTCTCCCATCAACCCTTTTCCGATGGCGGCCTGGTTGGTGGTAATGACAACTCGCCAGCCGGCAGTGGTAAGGCGGGCAACGGCTTCGGCCGCGCCGGGCAGAAGAGAGAACTCGCCCAGGTGTTTCACGTAGTCAGGGCGGTCAAGGTTGATGACTCCGTCCCTATCCAGAAAGACGGCTCTCGCGTCCGACTGCGCCATTACTGACATCCAGAAGGATCTCGCTGCATCTGTCCACCGGCTCAAACGGCAATTCCACGAAATCGCGGAAAGCGGCCCTCAGCCGCGCGTGGTGTTCGAAGGGACAATGCAGAAGCATGAAGCCTCCGCCTCCGGCGCCCAGAATCTTCCCGCCCACGGCTCCGGCACTGATTGCGCGAGTGTAAAGTTCGTCCAGTTCCGCGTCACTGATTCCATCGGCGAGGCCCTTTTTCATCTCCCATCCGCGGTGCAGGAGGAGGCCGAAGTCCGGCCCCATCCCGTTCAAGAGACAATCCCGCAACTCCCAGGCGAGGTTTCGCAGGGTGCAGAGGGACTCCACTCGCTGAGGGATGTTCTTTTTTTGCTGGCAGAGGATGGTCTCCGCCTGCCGGGTACGGCCGGTGAAAAAGAGAAGGAGATTCTCCTTCAGCCAGCGGCGAGAATCCGGAGAAAGCGGAATGGTCTCGATTTCCACTGCTCCGGATTTCAGGAAACGAAACATCCTTAGCCCTCCATATGCGGCAATATAAGCATCTTGCTTGCCCATGGGCCGGCGGAGAATGTCCATTTCAATTTCACATGCATCTCGGGCGAGAATTTCAGGGGTGTGAGGTTTGCTGGTATAGGCGTAGAAGGCGTTCAGAAGACCCACAGTGAGGCTTGAGGATGAGCCCAGCCCGCTACCCTGAGAGGGGACATCCGCCATTGTGCAAATCTCAATACCCTGGTCTATGCCGGCTCTCTTGAGGCTTTCTCTCACGAGATCGTGGGCTAGTTCATCGGGGTGGTCAACCATTTCAGTGCGCGTGTAGGCCACGCGAATCTTCTTGTCAAAGCGGTGCTTCACCACCACATAGACATAGTGATCAATCGCAGTGCTCACCACCGCGCCCTCGTGCTGGAGATAGAAATCCGCGAAATCAGTACCCCCTCCGGCAAAACTTATCCGCAAGGGGGTGCGAGAAATGATCATCGGTCAGCCTCCGAGAGAACGATTTGAGTGCTGCCTTCCGTTTCCGTTTTCTCCTCCTGTGCGGCCGGCAGGAGCATGGCCGTGAAGAGATGCTTGAGTCGGTCGGCATTCTTGTGCAGGTTGAAATCCTCCATTACACGATTCCTCGCCTCTCGCCCGATGCGTTGGCTCAGAGAGACATCATGCATGAGCCGCATGATAGCATCGGCAAGAGCGGCCGGGTCAGCAGGTGGGACCAAGAGTCCGTTTTGATTATGTATTACGAGTTCCGGCACACCTCCCACAGAGGTGGCAACCAGCGGAATGCCTTTTGCCATCGCCTCCATCAACACACCCGGAACTCCCTCGGCAAGGCTGGAGAGAACAAAGATGTTTGTTCTCTCATAATAATCTGCAAGCCGTTCTTGCGGTAGGGCCCCCAGGAAGTGGAGAAACGTATCAACTCCCTTCTCTTTACAAAGAGCTTCGAGTTTCTCACGGTCAGCGCCTTCTCCAACAACCGACCAGGAGAAAGATTCTCCGCGCTGCTTCAAGATGCGGCAGGCCTCGATTAATGTGGGATAATCTTTGTCTTCAACAAGTCTGCCCACAGAGAGGAAATGAGGGACTTCGTTCTCGCGTGCCTTATCAGACGGCTGAAAGCGCTCAACATCAACTCCCATGTGCAGGACTTTGATGCGGTCAGGATCCGTGCCGGGTGCGCGGTCAAGAATGAGGCGTTTCATATACTCAGAGATGGCGACAATGAAACGCGCGCCTTTCACCTTTTCCGCGGTAAGAAGTATGTCTGCTGTGCTTGAGGATTCATCAATATCATGATGATGAGCAGTGAAACTGTATCGAATGCCGCTGAGCGCGCAGCCGACTTGGGCCGCAAGAGCGGTGGTGGCGAAGTGGCAATGTATATGGTCTATGTTCTCTTCGTGGATGAATGCAGCCAGCCTGAGGCCCTGCAGGAAATGGAAGCAGGCCTTGAGGCGATCACGCAGCCCCAGGCGACGAATCTGATATCGTGCGAAGAACCGCAGCACGACGCGAGGACGGCAGAACAGGTGGCGCAACCCCGCCAGGATGATACGGCCCCAGGGCAAAGGCGTAAGATAGAGTGTCTCATCAATGAGTATGAGTGATTCCTGGGAAAGAACGGCTCTCGGCGGCGGCCGTCTGACGGCAAGGGCGCGCAGATCCATGCCCAGGCGGCGCAGTTCAAGTATCTCCCGATAGACTAGCGTCTCGGAGAGAGCCGGGAACTCCTTCATGAAGAAGCCTATTCGCGGGGCTCTCGGAGAACTGCGCGCCGGTCTTTGACCGGAGAATTCCCGCATCAGCATCACTCGACACCAACCCCACAAGTGGGGGAACTTGGCAAAGCAGATATGTGCGCCACAGGTCAGGGCTAACTTCAGAGTTCTTTCCCTGAGAAAGATGTGTGTTGCCGTGCGGAAGAAGACGTAGGCGGCCCAACATAAAGCAAGCACAACAGGAAGGGGATTGCGCAGCAGCAGAGAGGCAAGTGGAGCCAGAAGCCAGAAGAGGGGAGTGATTACGCTTCGCAGCAGAGTCCTCCAGCGCCCTTGTGCGCCTCGACGCCAGGCGAGTGCCTGCACCATTCCGTCTCGCACCAACCTCCTGCAATATGCCCGGAAAGTATCGAAACCGTAGTCATGATAGGCCATGAGGTCGACAATCCGCAGGATGCCCCGGCCCGAGGATCGCAGGTATTCACCAAGTTCTGCCTCCTCTCCGAAAGGCATCTTATCATTGTAGCCGCCCAATTTACGGAACTCTTCCGCGCGAAAGAGCCCGCCGCCACTTCCCATTCCGCCTATCTCCGGACGGTGAAACATCTGTTGTGCGGTGTGGACGCGATCATACCAACTTGGCTTTCGCTGGTAGTCGTCTATCCTACCGGCAACTCCTATAACCCCTTCTTCCAGTAGAATTGGGACTGCCCGCTGCAGCCAATCCTTCGCAAGCACCATGTCCGCATCGAGAAACTGAACCAAGTCACCTTGGCAGAGTTGAAGACCGGCGTTTCTCGCACGAGCGGAACTTGTGCGTCCTGCGCTTAACAGATGGACGGTGGCACCGTGCTCTCTCGCGATCTCCACACTCCGGTCAGTCGACCTGCTGTCCACATAGATGACTTCTGTTACCTCGGCGAGGTGACGCGGATAATCGGCCGCCTTGAGGGACTCAAGGCACTTCCCCAGCATCTTCCCTTCGTTCTTACCAATCACGACAAAAGAGATTCGTGTCACTGCGCCGCGTCTTTGTCCGGTTGGCTGTCCTTGGTTTCTTTAGGCATTACTTGAGAGCGACATAATATGGTACAGAGTCCGATTAAGGCAAGTCTCAACTCCTGCCTATACCAGTTACTTCCTCTTCTGCGACACAGAATCGAAAAGGGAAGTTTCGCCAGAGAGTACCCGAATGCGAGGAACATCAGGCAGCGGGCAAGAAATGCCTGCCAGAAGCCATAATGCTTTCTGAAAAAGGCGAGTTTGCTGGTCAGATAAGAGGAATAGAGAAGCCCGCGGGAAAAGTCCTTCCCTTGGCTTGCCGCGGCACTGATGCTGCCATAATGGACTACTTCCGCGGTGGGAAGATAATAGACCTCCAAGCCCGCTTGTTTCAACCGATAGCAGAGATCAACTTCCTCGGAGTAGAGGCGAAAACGCTCATCCAGCAGTCCCACGTTTTGTAGAGCGTCCTTGCGAAGCATCAGGCAAGCGCCGGAGATCCAATCCACCGCTTCGCCACCAGACATTTGCTGAGGATCGCCGCCTTCCTTCGATATCTCATTTCTTGCGAACCTGGCATCGATTCCGGTCTGCATGAGAAACCATCCCCAGGGAGTTGGGAAGGGTCTCCCGGATGGCTGTTCCTTGCCGTTTTCGTCCACCAGCCTTGGTCCCACCGCGCCGGCCTCGAAGTGGGAATCCAGAAATGCTGCCATTTCCTGGAGCGCCCCAGGCTGGATTTCAGTATCGGGATTGAGCAACAGCACCTTTTCCCCTGAGCATTTGCGCAGGGCGAGGTTATTTGCTCTGGAGAAACCGAGATTCTCGCGCGCCTCTATAAGATGGACTGCAGGAAATTCTCCCTCCACCATTTCCAAGCTGCCGTCGTGAGAAGCGTTGTCCACCACAAAGACTTCAGTCTCCAGGCCTTGCGCTTCGGCGAAGAAAGAGCGAAGGCAGCTTCGGAGGAAGTCCCGGGCTTTGAAATTCACGATGACCACTGAGATCAACGGTCTCCTCCGGCAGGAGAATAGGGAGAGGTATCTTCCTCGAAAGAACCCATGCGGTTGGCGATTGCCACCATGATCCAGAAGAAGTGTCCATGTTGACCGATAAACCATGGGATCGCCCACAGGGCAATGAATTGTCCGGCGAACATGGCGACCAGTGCCCAGGCGAGAATCCTGGATTCCGGCGAAGCGCTTGTAATAGAAACTCGGCAGAGATGCCACAGGATGGCAAAGGCCAATAACATGAAGGCCGCCAGTCCCACCAATCCGTGGCGCAACAGGAGGTTGGCGTAGGCGTTGCACATATCCTCCCTGTAGATGAGTTGCTCACCGACCGTTCCAGTGACCCCCTTTATCTTCTCCGCCTCCAGTCCTTCTCCGAAAAGAGGGTTGGCTGAAAGGCCCACCCAGGTCGCTTGAAGTATCTTCACGCGATGCTGCGAATGTAATACTGCCTCCGTCGTTACCGGCTCTCCCAGAGCGATCCCTCCCCGCGCGGAGATGAACAAGAAAGCCGCCAATGAGATAACTAACCCGGCCAGCAAGGCCAGTGGGAGAAGGTGTCTTCTGACGTCCGCATGCAGCAGGATCGCTACACAGGCGAAAGCCGTCGCTGCCCAAACACTATAGGACAGAGTGAGCAGGATACCTATGGCAATCAGCACCATGCTCACAAGGGCGAACGATCTTGTGTTTAGTTTGACAGGCGAGTTGCCGGTAAGGCGCGCCAAGGCATACCAGGCCAAGGCGAGAGGCAAGAGCATTGCCAGCCAGCCGCCAAGGGCAAGAGGCTGGTTCATGCCCAGATGCACTCGCAGTCTTCCCATCCGAGTAATATCTTGACCCCACGTTCCGCCAAGAGATTGCCCTTCCACGGAATACCAGATAGTGAAGGGGCTGGGGAGTATCTGGCGGAACAAACCTTTCCCTGCCGCTGATTCCACCACAGCAAGAATGCCCGCCAGCGCTCCGGAAATCAACAAGAGCCGTACCAGGCCTCGGACCTCGCCGGAGTTGGTTAGAAGGCGGGTGGTAACGAAATAGAGAAGGGCGCCTGATCCGACCAAATAGTGCGTAACAGCAAGTGGAAATCGCAGCAGATTGACGAACACCAAAGAGGGGGCAAGAATGAGGAACAGGAAGAGAAGAACATAGATAGACAGAGGACTTGCCTTCGCCGGCCTTGTCTTGGTGGCCCACACATTGAGCAGAGTTCCGGCGGCCAGAGCGGTGATACCGAGTTCAGCAACTGTTATCCATCCCCATGGATAGATAAAGCGATGATAGCCAAAATACAGCGGCATAAATGGTAGAGCAAAGGTATACGCGAATAAGGCAGCCTTCGGACGGAAAGAGGCAAAGAGGAAGAAAGCCAGCCATACGAAAAGGAAGAGGCTGATGACGGCTTGTGCGAGAATCAAGGTTCCGAAGAATATTGCCCCTCCAACTGCGACAGCAACCCACCTTGGGTCAGCGGTTGAGACTTTCAATCTGTCCTTAAGTACAGAAACCGCCCTCATGACTCAGTCTCCTGGCTCCGAGACATTTCCCGGGCAACGGGTGAGGCCGGGCAAGTCTTCTCCGCAGGGGCCACCTCTTCAGGCAATTCCCGACGAAGCGCTTGTCGCCGATGGAATAGTCCGTCTCTTATCTTCTGAACACCCCTCTGTAGCATAGCATAGTCTTCTTGTAGAAAGTAGCGCATCATTGCCAACAGGCCCAGACACACCGCGGCTGTGAAGAAGGCATTGCCGAGCATCACGATCAAGAGGATGGGCTTGGAGGGGGAGGGGACAAGATGCAAGAACATGTGTCGCAGCAGTTCCCCAAGACCGCAGGCCAGTCCGGTGGCGATTACCGGCGGCAGAATTATGCTGATCAGGAACTCCCGCAACGACCATCTGGTCAGCCGGTGGAAGATGCAAACAAAATAGAGCGGACCAACGATGTAGGCAAAGAGAACCGTGAAAAGAATGCCGGGCAGCCCGAATCTGAGAGCGAGGGGGATTCCCAGCCCCACCGTCAGCGCCGTCAACAGGAGGCTGCTCTTGATTTCGGCTTCGAGTTTGCCCATGCCCCGCAGTAGAGAGGTGCCCATTCCGGTGAGGACTATGTTGGAGGAATAGGCCAGCAGCAGACATTGGAGGGCGATTGCGGAAACGCCAAAGCCGGGCCCCATCCAGACATGAAGGGCCTCAGGCGCATTCACCAGACCCGCCGCCAGCACCGGCATGGTTGCAAAAACGAGCCAGCGGGTTCCCCGACGATGTAGCTGCTGGAGCTCTTTGTGCCTTCCTCTGGCGGCTAAATCGGAGGCTGCCGGTATGACCGGTTGGTAGATGGAGACACAGAGATTCGTAATCATCTCCGCGGCGCGACAGCCGATCTGATACATTCCCAGGTAACGAAGGGAGAGAGCGTAGCCGGTCAAGGCTCTGTCGAATTGCCTGGAAAAGACGGCCAAGGCCGATATGCCCTGCATCTTGATGCCGAAAGAGAAGAGGCGGCGGAAACTCTTTCGGGTGGCAAGCAAAGGATTGATGCGCAGCTGCGGGAGAACGCGGTGGGCGCATATGACATTGGCGATGGCGGCGAGAAGAAACATAACGGCTGCATTGAAGATGAGACCGCGAATTCCCAATCCCTGCCGCAGAACGAAGACCATGCCCGCGGCCGTAAAGAGAGAATGTCCGATGACGATTCTATTGGAAATATCCATTCGCTGAAGGCCGTTGAGTACCGCAGGAAAGACGCTCATACAGTTAGTAGCGGCGAAGATGAGGACGGCTCCAATTAGCGCGAAGTGTGCCTCTTCCCAAATCGTCGAGGAAACCTTGAAGAGGGAAAGCAGCGGAGACGCCAAGAAGAAACAGACGAGGCTCGCCGCGATGATCCAGAAAAACACATAGAAGACTATGCCGGTATTGACGACTTGGTTGAGTGCAGGAAAATCTCGTTTAGCGTGATCCTCCGCGATGTGACGGACGAAAGCCGCTCCTATCCCAAGGTCGGCCAGCCCTACATAATTGGTAAGCAAGAAGACCAGGACCCATACTCCATACATGTCCTTGCCAAGGGTCTTTACCACGAAGGGGAGAACGAGCAGGGCGATGGCCGCGGCCACCACTCGCGCCAAAAAGGTGTAACCTGTGTTTCGAAGCAGTGTTCCCCAGGGGGACTTCGTCGGAGCCTCACCGAGTTCTCTTTGCGTCTCAACAACCTCAGTCAAGTTCGTCTTCTCCCCGAACGCACACAGGGTTCGCCTTCCATTTGGAGAGATGTTATCACCTGTGGGTTACGAGAACACGTTTGTCGTGCGCAGAGGATACAGACCGAACTCTTTCAGTAGGCTCCTTTTGTGCTGATAACCGCCAGAGGGGTCCTGGCGAGAATCGCCATATCGAGAAGGAGTGACTGATGCTCTATATAGCGCAGGTCTAACTCTACCCATCTCTGAAAAGAGAGTTCGCTTCTGCCCGAAACTTGCCACAGACACGTGATCCCGGGTTTCACCTCCAGGCGACGGCACTCCCGCGGTCCGTATTCGCGCACTTCCCTGGAAAGAGGGGGCCGCGGCCCCACCAGGCTCATTTCTCCCTTTAATACATTCCAGAGTTGGGGCAATTCGTCTATACTCGCCCTCCGCAAAATATTGCCCAAAGGAGTAATGCGAGGGTCATTGCGTATCTTGAAGATAGGGCCACTGGCTTGATTGAGGGGCAACACGCTCTTGAGTCGTTCCTCCGCATCGGCATACATGGAACGGAATTTGTACATCCAAAAGAGCCGGCCTCCTTTACCCACACGCTGCTGCCGGAAAAAGACCGGCCCTCGTGAGGTAATCTTGATGGCCAGAGCCACCACGGCCAGCAGCGGAGAGAGGACTAACAGGCAGCCTGCGGACATGCTCATATCCATCAGCCTCTTCATCAATGCGCGCCATCCATGCATACCATTCTGTCGAATGGCCATTTGAACGGAGGTGCCTTCTCCGTTGATTTGGGTTTCCTCAGTTGGCAGGCCAAGCGGAACGTCTGCGAGCGCACAGTCTCCAATCGACCCTGCGACCTGTGCGCCGCTCAAGCTGTCATAATAGAAGGCTTGGGAAGAGCCGCTTCCATTGCCTCCGTTTCCAGAGTCGGAATGCGGCCACGCGGAACCCGGTGCTGAACCGCTTTGGGGCGGCAGAGTCCCCGTGCCTCCGCGCGGTTTATCCTGGTCATAAGGGTGGCTGGACGTCCCATTGCCGCCCGACCAGAGAGAAGCTAAATGAGGGGCGGAAAGAGATGAACACACATTTCTGCAGTCCAGCACCAATCGTGAATGAGTCACAATCGCCTGATAATCGAAACCAGTGTGGTCTACCAGGATGATGACACAATCGGCGCCGGCGAGTGTCTCGGGAGTCAATTCCACTGATTCCATGAGCGTAGAATCAGCCAGCCTGAGTTCTGCAACCAGAGGATCGTGATAGGTCACCTGCGCGCCGGATTCCCGGAAAAGGCTGATAAGTCTGAAGATAGGCGATTCTCTGGTATCGGCGATGTCGCGTTTATAGGCCGCGCCCAGAAGAAGTACTTTTGCCCCGTTCAGAGATTTATTGGCCCGTTTGAGCGCCTCCGCGGTCTTGGTGCGAACATGGTTCGGCATTTGGTCATTTATGCTGGAGGCCAGTTCAATGAACTTGCAATCGAAGTTGTGTTGGCGCGCCTTCCACGAGAGGTAGTGCGGATCAACCGGTATGCAATGTCCGCCCGGACCGGGGCCGGGGTGGAAGGGCATGAAGCCATAAGGCTTGCTGGAGGCGGCCTGGATTATCTCCCAGATATCCAGCCCCATTCGATCACACAACAAAGCCATCTCATTGACGAAGGCGATATTTATATTCCGGAAAGTGTTTTCGTGGAGTTTGACCATCTCCGCCGCTGTGGGAGAGGATACTGTAACAGTTTTTTCCACTGTCTGGCTGTAGAAAGCCTGTGTCAGAGCAGTTGACTTCTCGCCGATACCGGCCAGTACTTTGGGGGTGTTGTGGAGCCCGTAATTGGGGTTGCCCGGATCAACTCGCTCCGGGGAGAAGGCGAGCCAGAAATCTTTCTCGGCCTTCAAAGCTGAAGCCTCGAGGATGGGCTTGACTAACTCCTCCGTGGTGCCCGGATAGGAAGTGCTCTCCAGGATCACCAATGTCCCCGGTTTCAAGTAGTAGCGTATGCAGGTCGCCGCGGTTTCAATCTGAGAGGTATCCGGTTCGCGGCCTCCGTTCAAAGGGGTGGCCACACAGATTACAATTACCTCTGCTGCACTGAGGGCGGCCGGCTGGTTGCTGCAAACCAGCCGCTTTGACTTCTGAAGTCGCTTCAGTTCTTCCGCAGAGATACCTGGAACACCGGAAATGCCATTGCGGATGGCAGTCACTTTGGCCGGGTCAATCTCATAACAGGTGACAGGAAAGCCGATGCGTGCCGCCTCCACCGCCAGGGTGAGGCCCACATAGCCGGCGCCCATCACAACGACTCGCGCCTCACGCTGCTCAAGCCTCTCCAGTAGTGTCTGGTAGCGCCGTTCCGTCGCCGCAATGCCCATCTTCTCAGGCAGACTGAGTCCCATGCCTATGTCCTTCTTTTCTGATAGCCCATCAGTGAGATTTCGGTCTCACTGGTCTGGACGCGCCACTGCGGAGTCATCATGACTCCGCCCAGGAAGGGCCGCCTGCTGGTAATAGTGGGCATGGAAGTAAAAACTGTCTATGTGCTGTGGCGACAGCCCGTTAACTACAACTCCGAGTATCTTTGCTCCGGCTTTCTCCAGAGTCGCCTTTGCCTGCAATTCATTGCCGCGGGAGGCATCTCCCACCCTCACCACCAGGACGGCGCCGTCCAGCAGAGAGGAGAGGGTCACGCTTTCACTGAAGGCCAAAACGGGAGGTGTGTCTATGAGTACATACTCGAATCTCCCCTGTAACCGCCGTAAGGTTTCCTTCATTCTCTGTGAGTTGAGCGAGGCGGAAGGGTTATCCGCTTGCGGGCCCGCGGGCAAGACGAACAAACGCGGGACTTCAGTGTGCCGCAGAGCATCTTCGATTTCTGCATCTCCGGCTAAGACGCTGGTGAGGCCCACCTCATTCGGCACTTTGAAGATGATGTGCTGCATGGGCCTGCGAAGGTCCGCATCCACCAGCACAACCGTCTTGCCGGCCTCTGACAGAGAGATGGCGAGGTTGGCGATTGTAGTGCTCGTTCCTTGGGCAGGCGAGGCGGCCGTAAACATGAGGGATTTAACGCTTTGTGCGTGACCATTGGAGAGAATGCTCGTGCGCAGGAAGCGATAACATTCAGCATAAGGCGAAATGGGCAAGGCCCGCGTTATCTGAGGAAGCGCTTCCCTCTCCACACCTACTACCTCGGGAATGGTGCCGCTGAGAGGGAGTTGCAGCACTTGTTGAATATCCTCTGTGCTTCGGATGCTCTCATCGAAGAATTCAGCCGCAAGACCCACACCAACTCCCAGCCCCAGACTCAGCAACACTCCCAGAACAATCAGCTGCACAAGATTCGGCCCTCGGCGGGTAGATGGACCTTCCGCGAAGCCGGCCTCTTGGATTATCCGGATATGGGCCGCGCCTTGCTGGGCTTCCTCTTCAATCAGGGCTGCTTGTAGAAGCCCACTTACCGTGCGATACGACTCTTGTGCAGCCAGGTAATCGGCCTTGCTCGTGGTTATGTCAACTTCCTTGCTGCTGGCCGCGCGGACCTTCTGCTGGTCTCGCGCCATTGTTGCTCGAAGGGCAGAAAGCCTTGCCGTAAGCGCGGCCTCCTCTATATTCAATTTCACCAGCTCGCTTTCCAGAAATGTCCGCAGCGGGTTGGGGGCGATTGTCTTGTGTGTGGTCATCTCTTCCAGGGCCGCGGACAGGCTGGCCTTCACCTTGTCAACCTGCTCTTCAAGGCGTTGGACTTGCCGGTGCTTCTCCGTGTAGCGAATTCTCGCGCTTACCAGTTCCCGCTCCAGCCGCGCCAGTTCCTCCTGCAGGGAGGCGACGCGCGGGTTTCCGGTAGTGCTGGTGAGTGACTCTTTTCTTTCCGGCTGGAGGGTGAGTTCTTTTTCGGTTCGGAGCCTGCGCTCTCTCGCTTCACTCAACTGCGCGCGTAGCGCATCCACTTCAACCTGCAATGCATTGGCGCGAGAAAACGAGGGGTTGTTCTCCATGCTGGCGGAGACGGAGATTTCTTCGCCGCTCAGAGCGCTGACTTCCTTCTTGGCAGCTTCCATCGCTTGGCGGAGCCTTTCAACGCGCTCTTCCAGTAGGCGGCGTTCTTCTTCGCTTTGAGAGCGACTAAGTTCCCGATAATGCTTTGCCAAAGTGCGTGCCAGTTCATTGGCCAGTTCCATCGCGCCTGTCTCGGTGCGGTCAAAAGCGGTGATACTGAAGGCGACCCCGAAGGCGGGTTGCACCGAAATCAGTTTGGCCATGTCCTGTGTGTCGGTCTCAAGCCCCAGTTTCTCCTTCGTCTCTTGCAGTACCGCGTGGCTCTTCACGAGATCCATGAAAGCGGGCAGGCGGGCATCTCGTTCCCTTTTGTCAATACGGTAGTGTTGAGTCCATGTGCCGGTGTCTCTGCCCAAGGGATTTTGCAGGGCCGCTTCCGAAGGCATTACCACCGCGCTGGCGCGGTAGTAGAGAGGCATGAGAAGAGCGCCCAGCACTACTATTGTGAGCGTACCGAGAGTGACCGCTCCAACCAGCCAGCGGCGGCGTCTCAGAAGTCTGTATAATCTCACCAAGTCAGCACGCGTCACAAATACTCTCCTCTAGAGTGAAAACGCCCAGAGTATGGGAACGAGCGTGTTCTTGAGAAAATCAAAAGAACCCTGTTTCGGCGCGTCGCGCTCGGCCACCCATAGTACATCGCCGTCATGCACCACCGGATTAGCGCTCATGTCTCCCTCGCGGAGAACCTTTTCCAGATTCACTTCGATCCATTCAATGTTCGGCTTGTTGCGGACCAGAACGGCTTCATTCAGGATTGCGCTGGCCTTGAGCCCGCCCGCATTCCCCACCGCCTGGAGATAGGTCGTTCCCTCCTCCACCAAATAGGGCCCAGGCATGTTGACCGCGCCCTGCACGGTAATCTGGAGGGCCTTGCGAGGTACGAAGATTTCATCTCCGGGCTGAAGCGGCAAGTTCGAAGGATCGGCGGGATTGGCATCAAGTGCCATCAGGTCAATCGTTAGTTGTGTACCGTTCTTTGTCATCAGGAGGGTCCTGCGGGGGTCGGCATCCGGGGTCCATCGGCCCGCTGCCTCCACGGCCTGCAAGATACTGGGTGGCGTTTCTTTCCAAAGAGGATAGACCCCAGGGAACTTGACCGCTCCCGATACCCTGAACTCCTGTCCCAGTTGACTTCGACCCACCAGGATTTCATCTCCCGGCCGGAGCGGAGGGTTCTGGGACTCGTCCGCTTTCTGAAGGAACTTCTGCGGCGCCAACGATACCTGCTCTCCGGAGGCGCGCTTCAATTCCACTCTGGCCAATGAGATTTCACGCTTCGCTCCACCCGCGCGAGTAATGGCATCCATGAGGGTCTCTCCCCCACTCATCTCATAACTGCCCGGGTTCGCCACATCTCCGGAAACGATAACGCGAAACTTGCTGACCTGGAGAGATACAGCGGGATCATTCAGGTATTGGGCGAGGGTCTCGGTCAGTCGGGCCTGAGTTTCTTCAAGAGTAAGCCCTGCCACCGCTATACTGCCGACCATCTCGTCGGAGAAAAGGATTGTGCCTTCCGCCCCCACCAGGAAAGAGCCGCAGTAAGCGGATTCTCCGGCAACGGAGATTTCCAGGGTGTCTCCGGGTCTAACCCGATAGCCCGACTCTTCAGGCTGGGTCTCTTCGCTCAACGCCAGACCCGGCTGCAGGAGCGCTCCCAGGATGATGCTGAAAGCCAAAATCTTTGTCAGACACCTAATCATTGGCCATCTCCCGGCCTTCCTAAGTCAGTGGTGGAAACTGCCTGTCGGCGGAAGACAGGCCGCGGCCTCGACAATATCAGCATTTCAATCGGGCCTTCAGTGCTGCTTGCGGGCGCTGCGTCTCTTTCTGCGTATCCCGGTCCAGGAAACTGCTGCAGCAAGACCTGCGCCGAGCAAGGCCAGGGAGGTTGGCTCCGGCACATTTGTGATCCAGAAACTTTCTCCCTCAGGCGGAACGATGTGTACGGAGGTGCGGTTGAGGTCCCACGCGCTGGCTGCGGTGCCCAGATTGGCGGAAAAGGTGGCTGTGCTTCCGGCGTAAAGGAAGGTAGATGAGCCTCCGGCCATCCATCCAAATGCGGCGTTATCCATGGGGTCTGCGGAGTTATCGTATTTGCCCCATTCCCAGCCGCCGTTCAGATTGGTCCACCCGGCGGTATTGCCGGCATCGTAAGTTGTTGAGGCCTGCGCCGGACTGGGGTAGGTCGTAATGTCAGTCGGGTAAGGCACAAAAGCCCTGATGGACCATTCGCTGGTCAGGAGACTGTATGGATCTACTGTAACCGTATAGACCCAGATGTTAGGGTTGAATCCGTCTTGGGCCACGCTTACTGAGTAATAGGGAGCATAGGTAGTAGCATCCCAACTGGGCCACGGATCAGCGCCTACGGGACCGAGTGCCATCAGAAGCAGCCCTGCTCCGAGGATTGTCAGCATTAATACCTTTCGCATTTTCCCCTCCGTCAGAGAAACCGTTCGCCACGCACCTTTTCCGGCGTGACCACAAATTCCCGTCTAAACATGGAAATACGCAAGAATCGTGCCAAAATTGCAAGGGTTTATAAGTTTATTTCTCATCAGCCGCAAATTCGACCCTGGTTAGCAGGATTTCTCCCCCGGCAAGCGCTGGCTTCAACTCGAAGCCTTCGGGCACTACATTTAGCGCTTGCCAGGCAACCAGATTTTCGCCCGATGGGTAAGACAAGAGGTGTGAAGATAGGAAGATCGCCTTTATTCTCTGATGAGGGCCGTCAATGGCGACAAAGGCATCCGTTCTTGTGGGATCGCCAAGAGTTTCTCCCCTTTCAATGCGAATGTTCGGCAGCCAAATCGCATCTCTGTGAGCATACCAGGCTACTCCCCAAGGAATGTCGGTGGCCACTATTGCTTCGGCAGGTAAACCACGCTCAATCTGCTGGAGGTTTTGTTGCCGCGGTCCGGCACGGCCTGCGGGAAGCAGAAGGTTGATAAGAATTGGAAGACCTGCAACCACTATCAACAATCCCTTGGCGGCAGCTCTGAGTCGGATGGAAAAACCTCGTGACTTCAGCAGCATCTCAAAACAGGCCGCGGCAAAGATGGTTATCAAGGGGATGAGGGGAGAGAATATTTCTGCAGCGCCTGTGGTCAGTGCCCCGCCGATGCTCATCAGGATTATCATCGCATACAGGCACTTTCGCAGGCTGCGACTGCGATCCTCTTCGAGGCGATGGAGTATGCCGGCAACGAAGAAAGGCAGGACATAAAGCCCGCAGAGGAGGGGAAAGCCGTTGTAGAGGCTGCGTGTGCCCAAGACCGCTTTTTTCAGCATTTCGATCTTGTGGGAGAAGACAAAGCCGAGTACCCCTCCTGCGGGAGGTGCGGTTTCTCGCATCAGGCTGAAGCCCTGATAGGTCCCGCCGAACATTGCCAAAGAATACCATCGCAGGCTGAACCAGGGACTGCCGGTCAAGATTGCATTGCGTATTCCCCAAGGTGTAAGGATTAGCAGACAGCCGACAACAAATACTCCGAGGTGTGCCCATCTGCGTTCTCGCAACATGGAGAAGAGGAGCCAAAGAAGTGCCGGCAGCACAAACAGAGACGCATACTCGGCCAGGAAACAGAGACCAAAGACAACCCCGAGCAGAAGCGATGTTTTCAGGGCTCCTGGGTGCCGTAAGAGGAGAAAAAAGAGTAAAGTCATCAGAAACAGCCAAAATGCAATGGGCGCTCCGGAGATGGCTATCTGCAATATGGCGACATTGAGTCCGACAAGCAGGATGCTGAGCCCCGCCACGCCGCTGCCAAACATCCTCTTCGCCAAGAAGAAAGTCAATAGAAGTGTGAGAAGGAAGAAGAAGCACGAGGCGAGAGCCACAGTCCGATCCGAATCCGGCAAGACACAAAAGAGAAGCCCCAGTGTCAGGGGATACAGTGGCGGCTGATACAGGTCGGGGTGATTCTCAGTCTCAGGGTGGTAGGCCAGGCTCAAGGGGCGAATGAATCCGGTTGTAAAACCGCGCCCTTCGCTGATACGACGTGCCGCCTGGGCCGCATCCATGGTATCAGCACGATACAGAGCGCTGAAATCGTGATGGTACATCAGGGCCAGGACTATCAGGCAGAGTACCGGCCA
>JABAOF010011894.1_pt1 | contig 45873 bp, 43 predicted proteins | sample 7062171 | NCBI WGS metagenome assembly JABAOF01 (sample SAMN14538628, study PRJNA623070) | marine sediment metagenome | biome: marine biome [ENVO:00000428]; feature: marine pelagic biome [ENVO:01000023]; material: deep marine sediment [ENVO:00002113] | place: India: Gulf of Khambhat ... | reverse complement strand
GCGATGGATATAATAGCGGCAGAACCAAAACTCATAGAACAGATAAGTGAACTCATTCTCACGGCAGGGAAGCAGAAACCCGTGGCCGGATAATTCTTAGATCAAGGATATTAAGAACATAACCATTCCCGAGACTACAGGGATCGTTAGGTTATCATCAATCCTTGAGCCTAGTTCGGTTAGCGAAGAAGCTATCGCACCTGCCAACGAAAGAACGGGGTTAACGAAAAATATTCCAGCCAAGAATGATCCGAAAAAACATGCTAGGGAACCTTCAAAAGTTTTTCTCCCTATCTTGTGCTTACCGAATTTCTTACCAACGAGGGTGGATAGCGAATCGCCGACAGCTAGCATGATGCATGCAGCTGAAGCGATTGGAAATGGGAAGAAAATGAAAGCTATTGTGCAGCCTATATAAAAGAACATCGCCCCTGTGAATGGATTCTTAGCGTCTTCCCTTTCGAACCTGAAAAAGAACTCCCTAAATTTCGATTCAAATCTTTCAAAGTACTTCGCCAGCCTTCTTTCCTGACCTCTCACATACCAAGAATAAAGTAAAAAGAAAAGCGCGATCAGGGAGAAATAAATTATCGTCATCTCCCTTTCTATGAATTGAGCAAGTATAACGAAAACCAGGCCTGATAGGTGGACCATTTGCCTTGGAAACTCGGTTCTCATATACTGTTTTTACAGGTTGAATATATTTAAGTGAGCCCAAACAATATCTAAAAAGGTGGTAAAATTAGAGGGATAAGTCCGATAATATCGATAATAGTTGTGCTGCTCATAGCGGTGAGTCTTTCGGCAGCTGCATGGGCATACATATCCGGTTACTGGAGCGGTCTTGTAAGTTCAGCCATGGAGGTAACTTCCACCATTTGCCAAGGCGGAACTAACGCTACGATATACGTTCACAACATCGGGACTGGCAGGTTGAACATTACAGATGGTGCGGGTCTTGATATAACAAGGACTGATATAGGTGGTACAGCAAGCTTTGAATACGAACCAGCAAATGGGATGCTGCAGCCGGGTGGTACAGGAAAGATAAAGGATACGAACTGCGCTTCAGGAACGCCAGTAAGATGTGCATATGATATAGTAGAGGTTGGTTCAGGAAGACTCCATCAAACCTACACGACATGCTCTGGTTAGGTTATTTATTTTCTAACCTAAAATTATAGTGATGGGAATAAACTTGAGCAGTCAACAGAGGAAACTTTTTGAGACTTTTTTATTCTTTATTAAACTCCTTGTTTTCTCGATACCTCTGTATCTTATTTTGATTTTCCAAGGTGTTCTCCTCCCTTTACAAGAGGTTGTCGGCCAGAACGTGTACTACATTTTGAAATTCCTTGGTTTAGAGGTTGTGAAGGACGGGGTTTTGTTAATCGCGAACGGGTTCGCGTTTTTTATCTCAGAGGACTGTACGGGATGGAAAAGCATGCTGTTCCTGACCGCCCTCGTTTTTTCGGTTCCGAGGGTCCATATAAAAAAGCGGGTCCTGGGCTTGGCAATCGGGATACCCGTAATCTATATCGGCAATCTCTTTCGAATTTTGATCATGGTTTTCATCTCGCTTACATACGGGTATGAATTTGCAAGCATAGTACACGATTACTTCTGGCAGCTTGGTTTGATCTCGCTGGTGTTGATTGTGTGGGTTTTTTGGTTGGTGTGGATTGGAAAAGTAAGAAGGAAGGAGAAAATAAAGTTTTTAAAGCGTTTACGCAAATTAATAAAACCAAGGTGAAGGAATGGATGATATTGTCGGACTGGTACCAGCAGCCGGAATAGGGAAGAGGCTTTATCCCTTTTCGAGGGCCGTCCCTAAGGAAATGTATCCCATACTTGGTAAAGCTGTGATAGAGCATAGCATAGAGAACCTGAGGGTTGGTGGCGTTAAAAAAATATACATGATAGTGGGCTTCCAAAAAGGAGCTTTGATGGATTACGTGGGGGATGGATCGTTCTTAGGGGTTAATGTTACCTACCTTTACCAGATGAAGAGGATGGGTTTAGGTCACGGTATCCTTCAGGGGAAGAAATGGATAGACCGAACATTCGTCACCCTCTTAGGGGATTCGTTCATAGAACCGAAAGAGGAATTACGTGAGCTTATAGAATACCACAAAAAGGAGAAACCCCTAGCAACAGTAATGCTTTTCGAGGTTGATGACGTGTCCGGCTACGGGATTGCGAAGTTCAAAAAACTTGAAAACGGAACCGGCAAAATCGAGAAAATGGTCGAGAAACCCTCAAAGGATCAGTCCAGAAATTTGGAAACGAACGGGAAGTTTTTCGCCTTGTGCGGGGCCTACGTGTTCGAGCCAAAGATTTTCGATTACATTGAGAAAACACCTCCCGGTCTCAACAATGAAATACAACTGACGGATGCGATGATACTTGCTTTGAAAAATGGAGAGGAAATAAACGGCTTTGTTTTGAAAGGAAGGTATCTTGATATTGGGAAGTGGCACACCGTGAAGGAAACCGAGAAATTCCTAAGGGAAGCGATGGATATAGAAAAGCATTACGAAGAGCGCGAAAAGATGATGGAAGTTGTTCGCAAGCATGAGGAAGAAGAGAACGAAAGGTAGAGTGAATGCCAACGGCAGAAAAAAGTGTCAGGGTATTTCTTTTGTTTTTAAGTTTTACCATACTCTTTGTCCTTTTGTATTTATCGGATGTATGGAAGGTTATCGCTGTCATTTCTAATGCCAATTTATACTACATCTTTTTTGCTTTCATGCTCTCCCTTTTTCTCATGCCGGTCAGAACATTCAGGTGGAGGATGCTTCTAGAAAAGATCAAAATACATGTGAAATTTACGAAATTATTTCCCGTGTACATGTCGGGCATGCTCGTTTCAAATCTCACACCAGGGAAAATAGGAGAGCCATTCAAAAACTATGCACTTAAAAAAACATCGGGTGTATCTATTTCGAAAACACTTCCCTCTGTTTTCATCGAAAGGGTTTTTGATGTGTTTTCGACCATTATACTTTCATTTATCGGAATTTTCATGCTCACGCTTCCCGGGAGGGTTGGAATAATTCTGTTCGCTGTTGTCATGCTGTATCTTTTGTCAATAATAATCATATCGTACATAAGTGCAAAGAAAAGTAGGATTTACAATTTTTCCAAAAAGATATTCAGACTTTTTTGGTGGCTTCCATTGATTAAAAAATTCGAGATATTTTTGGAAGATTTCGCTGAAAAATTCAACAGATCGATAATCAAATACAAGGATGTGAAGATATTGCTTAAGAGTTTCATTCTGTCAATGGGTATATGGATAGTTGAGGGGTTCATCGTTTACCTGTGTTTTCTTTCGATAGGTATAAATGTCAACATTCTGGCTGCCGTGTCATTTTTAACCATATCAATGCTAATTGGAGTGGTTTCATTTTTACCCGGAGGTTTGGGTTCAAGTGAAGTGGTAATGGTTCTGCTTTTCACAACCGTGTTCCTTCTGCCTCTACATTCGGTTACGGCGGCTGTTCTCATCGCGAGGTTTTTAAGTTTATGGTTTAACATTATTGTCGGGTCCCTGTGCCTGGGTTCGCTAAAGTTGAATTTAAAATAAAATATAGTTTTAAAAACAAATATCAAATCATTTGTTATGAGTAAAAACATCCTCTTGACTGGTGGAGCAGGATTCATAGGTTCCCATCTAGTTGAAAAACTACTTGAAATGGGAAATAAAGTTATTTGTGTGGACAATTTGTCAACGGGAAATAAAGAGAACATAAAACTTCTTCTGAAAAACCCGGATTTGGAATTCATCGATCATGATGTTTCGAAACCCTTGAAACCAGATTACAAAATAGACCAAATTTACCATTTGGCTTCTCCAGCCTCTCCTGTTGATTACCAGAGATATCCAATAGAAACGATGATGGCAAATTCGTTAGGAACGCTAAACATGCTTGAACTCGCGAAAAAAAAGAAAGCGAAATTCTTGCTCGCCTCCACCTCGGAAGTCTACGGTGATCCTGAAAAACATCCACAGAGCGAAAGCTACTGGGGTCACGTTGACCCCACGGGTCCTCGTTCCTGTTATGATGAATCGAAGAGATTCGCCGAATCCTTAACTTTCGCATACCACAGAATCCACGGGATCGATGTGAAAATAGCAAGGATTTTCAACACTTATGGTCCAAGAATGCGATCAGATGACGGGAGGGCGATTCCGAATTTCGTAACGCAGTCATTGAATAATGAACCGATCACGGTTTACGGTAATGGAAAACAGACAAGGAGTTTCTGTTACATCTCGGACATGATTGAGGGTTTGATCAAGTTAATGGAATCCAAATATACAGGGGAAACATTCAATCTGGGAAACACAAATGAGATGAAAATAATAGATGTCGCAAAAAAGATAAAGGAGATGGTAGAGTCGAATTCTGATATAGTTTTCAGACCTCCTGTAGAGGATGATCCCGCTAGAAGGAAACCCGATATAACAAAAGCGAAAGGGAAACTAGGCTGGGAGCCGAAAGTCGGTTTGGAGGAAGGGCTTGAAAAAACCATAGAATGGTTCAGGGATTCCCAATCTGTTTCAATATAGTTCAGATTTCAAACAATTTAACCTCCTTAAGCTAATATATTTTTATGTCTTTAAAGAGGGAGATCGCGAAATCGAACTTATTTTTCACTATTGGTAGAATTGCCTCCTCGATAATAGGATTCTTTTTTTCTATCATCCTCGCAAGATTATTGCAACCTCATGATTTCGGTTTGTACTCCTTTGCTTTAGTTGTTGTTAGTTTTTTCGTAATATTAACGGACCTCGGAATGAATTCCACCTTGACAAGATTCACCGCAAATTATCTGAGCAAAAAAGAATATGGGAAGGTTAAAAGTTTGATCGAATTGATTTTTAAATATAAAATTATTTTAATATTCCTCGTCGGTATTCTGGTCTCCCTGCTTTCGAATGAAATAGCTACCTTTGCTTTCAACAAACCAGAAGCTGGATTTGTAGTTTTCCTTTCTGGTCTCCTGCTAATGGTAAATTCCTTATTTGATTTTTTACATCACCTGTTCTCGGGTCTAAAGAATTTCGCTTTTGTATCTGCCATCCAAATTTCGGAGAATGCCTTCAAATTCGTGATCGTTCTCGCTCTTGTCATTTCAGGAATGGCGGTAATGGGCGCTGTACTTGGTTTGATACTTACTTACACGCTTTTAGTAGTTATATCGACCGTAACAATCTATAAAAAGTACAATTTCATTATCTCTGAAAAAGGAACGTGGATAAATAGAAGAGTTCTACTGAGTTTTAATGCTTGGGTACTACTAACCAGCATGGGAGGGATGGTCTATGGCCTGATCGACCAGATGATGATATCAAATATGCTAGCCATCGAAAACCTAGGTTTCTATAAAATCGCTTTGACTTGGAGATGGTCTATAGTATACCTAGTTCCTATAGCTTCTTATGTAATGTATCCGTATTTTTCCGGTGCTTTAAACAAACGTCAGCTAAATCTGATGTTCTATAACTCTTTAAGATACGGTTCCATGTTCATATTTCCTCTGGCCTTCCTCCTATCGGCATATTCAGGACCTCTCATTCTATTCTTGTACAAGGAACCTTTTCTTCCAGCGGCTTCTGCTCTATCGATTCTGGCGTTCGCATCCATCTATTCTGTTTTGGGTAGTGTGTTGATGAGTTTTTTCACCAGCATAAAAAGACCGGACATAGTAACAAAGGTTTTATTATTAATGATCATGTTGAACATAATATTGAACTATTTTCTAATCCAATTATACGGGATCAATGGCGCAGCCATAGCAACTTTAATTTCTGTCTTTTCACATCTAGTGATTATATTCCTAATAGCTATCCTCGTTAAAAAGATGATGTTTAAATTAGCCATTATTTTGAAGCCTTTGGTGGCTTCGGTTATAACCTATGTAGTTTCCCTGTATTTCTTGCCGAATGTTACAAACTACTTCACGTTGGCGTTTTATGGAATTTTATCTCTGGGGGTATACATTATAGTTATGCTACTGATCCGAGGGGTTACAAAACAGGATTTCGTTCACTTTAAAAACAGCCTGAAAAGTTTATTTTAGAATACTTCGGGTTCACTAGGCTATAAATTCTTATATTCAATTATTTCTCCGGTGTGTTCTTCATCTGTTAAATCACACCCTTTGCAAATGGGCAATTGTTTATTCAATATTTTTTTCCTTATTTTCATGTACTTCTCGTTTCTGAAGATTTTTTTAAATGGCTCCCTGAAAACATTCCCAACTACGTAATCTCCTTCAAAATCAGCACAGCAGATAGCTACGTCACCGTTCCACAGGATAAAGGTGTTGTCAAATGTGAAGGGACACGTCTTCGGACCTCCAATTATCTTATAATCCTTATCGAATCTCGTGTAATTTTTATTTTTTGGTAACCACTTCCCTGCTAATTTCCCCCTGTCCTCGTCTGTTAAGTTGGTCCACAAAGCTAAGGTTTTGAATCTTAAAAAATCTGGTTTTATAACCTCTTTGGTCAGCCTTTTCATCTTTTCTATTTCATGTTCGTTATGCTTCATCACAAGAAACTGTAAAATTATTTTGGGGTTTTCTGTGTGTCTTTCTCTTTTGGCTTGGCATACTCCAGCAACGCCTCTTACCAGCCTGTCAAAATCCCCCCCTATCCTATATTTTTCATATGTTTCTTTTGTTGCGCCATCAATCGCAATGCTAATGGCCGTCAAACCAGAGTCAAGTATTTCGTCTGTATCAAACTTGTCCAAGAGAACTCCATTACTTTGAATGATTGCTTTGATACCCTTTTGCGAAACATATTTGACCATCTTGAACAGGTCTTTATTCATCAAAGGCTCGCCTGTAATTCCGAAGATAATTCGTTTCAAAGGAATATCGATTTCGTCTATAATTTTTCTGAACTGCCAAAATGTCATAAAACCTCTTTTTCTTTTCATTGTTTTGTTAGAACACAGGGGGCACTTAAGATTGCAAAAGTTTGTCGGCTCCATTAGAATTTCTTCTGGATACATTATCAGACCAGGGACTTTTATCAATATATTTGGAAGGGATTTAGACATGATTCTTTTAACAGAATGTCTGGGTCCTCTTCCTTTCACTAATCTTAAATATGCTTTCCATTTTTTAAGTTCAAAGCCTAAAATAGCAGGTTTCATTTATTACCACTCCTCATAGGAGTATATAATTTAATTTTAAATGTTTTTAAAAACATCAGCCAATGTGAATTTAAAACCCATTTGTTCAGAAATTTTATTTAGCAAATTCTCACTTTGGTCTTTCCCCTATTACTTTAGCTGGAACTCCCGCCAGTATTTTATAAGGTGGGACGTCTTTAGTGACGACAGCTCCTGCACCTACTACAGCCCCGTCCGAGATTTTTACACCAGGCAATACAATTGCACCTGCACCCACAAAGGCGTCATTACCTATGATAACATCTCTATTTTTGACTACCTCTCGGATAATCTTTCCTTTTTTATAATAATTAGAAGATGTGAATATCATTGCTCTTGGTCCAATAATGGCATTGTCTTTCAAAATTAGTTTAGTGTTTTTATTCGTATGGATATAAGCTCCGTTTTCAATAGCACAATTATTTCCTATTATAATTTTGCCTCCCCCCCTGATAAAAACTAAAGGGCAAATCATAGAATTGCTGCCTATAGATAAATTTCGTGGATTTTTTATCGTAGCTTTTCTATGGATCAGTGTATTTCTTCCTATTTTACTTATTCTCCCACCTTTAAAACAGAATAATAGCTTGGAAAATGTTTTATAGATTTCAGGAAGCATTCAAAACCTCCTCAAAAAGTTTTTCATATTTTTTAGCAACCACTTCTATTGAAAAATTTTCTTTTGCGTACTTAAGAGCATTTCTGCTTATCTTTCTGTATAATTTTTCATCTTCAAACAATCTTTTTATTTGTGATGCGTAAGCCTTGACGTTGAAATCTGATACCAAGGCATTGTATTCGTGTTTTAGATAATCGGTGGCTCCTCTCCCGTTGTTCAAGGCGACCACAGGCTTACCGCACATCATGGCTTCGCTGAAGACCCTTGCATAACCTTCAAACCATAAACTTGGGAATAGGACAACATGGGAAGAATAGTAATATTTGGGCATTTCACTGGAAGGTACCCAATCATAGAATTCAACCCTTTCACCGAGGTAACTCCTAATCAGCACTTTAAAATCCTCTCTTTGTATTCTCGAGAGGGATATTAGTTTTACATTATCAACCATCGAAACGGCTTCTGCTGCAAGGTGAGCGCCCTTGGCCCATGTTCTTCCTATACAAAGCGCCGATCTTTCATCAAATAGTCTGACTTTAGGATCTTTAAGGAACACGGAATCAACGGGTTGTGGTATTACATTTATTTCATTTTTAACACCCGCTATTCGCAACATCCTTTTCAAAGTGGGGGAGATACAGACTACTCTATTCGCTTTATTCAACGTCTTTATCCTGTCTTTAAAAATTGCATATCTCGGGATTGACGAAAGGATTTTAGGGATTCTTTGTTTTAAAACGGATTTTTCTTTAGGGCTACAAAAAAATGAACCTAGAACAGAGCACTTATAACATGGAACACCGTATTTTGTTTCCCTCTTTATATGCGTGCCTTTTGTACAACTTATAAATCCGTTAACCGTAATTACAAGGGGTATTTTTTTCTTTTCACAAATTTTTTGGGCTTTCTTCATGTCTAGTATATTCTGGTGTAAAACCACATCACTATTTTCAATCTCTTCTGGGGATGCTGTAGAAATGACACTATGTCCTCTTTTTTTGAGCGCATCTCTAAGTGTGAGCGTACTGATGAAACCTCCTCCTCCTTTACGTTTTTGTGAAAATATACATATTTTCATAAAATTTAATATCCCCAAATATTTATAATCGTTATCGTTCCTTGTTAATTTAGTAAATTTATATGTCATTCGTTTACTTATAAACTATGGATATCAGTATAGTAATACCGGTATTTAACGAGGAGTTGAATATAAAACCTTTATATAGGCAACTGGATTCTGTTTTAGGTAAAAAGGAAATTGTAAACAGTTATGAGATAATATTTGTTGATGATGGGAGCACAGATAACACGTCCTCATTTCTGGAGCAAATAGCTAAGAAGGACAAAAATGCAAAGGTTATAAAATTAAGGAGAAATTCAGGAAAAACCGCGGCGCTCAGCGCGGGCTTCGATCTTGCTAAAGGCAAAATTATAATGACGATGGACAGTGATTTGCAGAATAACCCGTCTGATATACCGTTATTAATTCAGAAAATTAGAGAGGGTTATGATGTTGTGAGTGGTTGGAGGAGTGAAAGGAAAGATCCCTTCTTCTCGAAGAAAGTTCCATCAAAAATTTCGAACTGGATGGCATCAAAACTCACGGGAATTAAAATACATGACTTCAATTGCCCGATTAAGGCGTACAAAAGAGAATCGCTTGAAGGTATAAAACTATTCGGTGAGATGCATCGCTATATACCGGCGTTGGCCGCGTTGAATGGTTTTTCCGTCACTGAAATCAAAGTGAGGCATTATCCGAGAAAATACGGGAAGAGCAAATACGGTTTCGGGAGGTTAATAAAAGGTTTCTTAGATCTCGTTTATCTTGTTTTCTGGTCCAATTATTCTACAAGGCCTTTTCATTTTTTCGGTATACTGGGATTGTTGGAAATGTTTATCGGATTTGTCATTGTTTTGTACAAACTTATTGTGGAATTGTTGATATTTAAAATGCCCCTTGTTATAGGACCACTGTCGATATTGGCTTTAATAACGATAATAACGGGAATACAGCTTTTCGTGTTCGGACTTCTGATGGAGATTCAAATCAGAACCTATTACAAGGGAGGGGAAGAGGTATATCACATAGAGAAAATTTTAAACAAATAAGGTTGACCCAATTTACGGATATTAACTAATTTAATATTTCTAGTTACTTATTTAAGGTACATGTGCGGGATATGCGGGGTTGTAGGATTTGAAGATAAGGCCTTGCTGAAAAAGATGATGGAATCTATAAGGCACAGGGGACCAGATGATAGCGGATTCTATACAGGCAAAAAGGTTTGCCTTGGCAACAGAAGGCTCAGCATAATAGACCTGAAAACAGGTAAACAGCCAATACACAACGAAGACGAATCGGTCTGGATAGTCTTCAATGGAGAAATATACAATTATAAAGAACTGAAAAAGGAACTTGAAAACAAAGGTCATAAATTCTACACGAATTCTGATACGGAAACAATCGTTCATGCATATGAGGAATACGGAGAACAATGTCCAAAAAAACTCAGGGGAATGTTTGCTTTTGCGATATGGGATACCAAGAAAAAAAAACTTTTCTTGGCCAGAGACAAGCTAGGAATAAAGCCACTTTATTATACGGTTCTTCAGGATAGTTCGATAGTTTTTTCATCCGAGATGAAGTCGATCCTTCAACATCCAAGAGTTAAGAGGGAAGTTGACAGACAGCGACTCCATGATTATCTCAGCTTCAGATACGTGCCTGAACCTAGAACTATTTTGAAAGGGATAGAAAAGCTCGCTCCAGGACATTGCATGGTTTACAAGAATGGTTACTTCAGTTTAAGAAAATATTGGAGTTTGGAAAACGTAACTGACCAGAGAATCAAGGAGAAGGAATACATAAAGATATTTGGGGATATGCTCGAAAAATCTGTAGAGGAAAGATTGATAAGTGAGGTTCCTCTTGGTATGTTTTTGTCAGGAGGGGTTGATTCTAGTACAATACTCGCTTTAATGAGCAAGATGAAAGAAGAGCCTGTGAAAACCTTCTCGATAGGGTATGGTTTAGAAGATTTCAAAGATGAGCTGGATTCTGCAAAGAGGGTTTCAGATTATTTCAACACTGATCACCACGAATTTATCATAGATTTCAACCCTATGGATCTTATGCCCAAGGTTGTGTGGCACATGGATGAGCCTATAGCCGATCCGACAGCCTTGCCTGTTTACTTACTTTCAAAAATGGCAAAGAAATACGTTACAGTTGTGTTAGTCGGAGAAGGAGCGGACGAGTGTATAGGAGGGTATGAACAATATAAGATAATGATGGTGGCAAAAAGACTGAGGTTCATACCAAAACCATTACGATTACACACCTTTCAAAAAATATTCAAGATTTTCCCGGACGGCACCCTAGACAAATTATTCAGATATACTTCTTCTTTGGGGGAAGAAGGTAAAAAGAGGTCAATAGATTTCGTTTCACATTATAATGGTTCTCATGATGATTATTCGAAAATAAATTTCATATTCACAGAGGAGGAAAAAAACAATCTATACAAGAACCCGGAATTGGTATTGAAAAATAGCAGCCGAATCCTAAAACCCTTTTTTAATGTCAAAACAAAATCAAGCCTTTTGAACAAAATGTTGACTGCGGATAAAAACACTTTCCTTCTTCATCTGTTGACAAAGGCGGATAAGATGACAATGGCCTGGGGGGTTGAAGGTAGAGTTCCATTTCTGGACCATAAACTGGTCGAACTATGCTCAGAGATGCCGGATAAAATGAAGGTCAGGGGCAAGACTGACAAATACGTTTTGAGAAAGGCAGCACGGAGAGTCGTGCCAGATTTCGTTTACAAACAAAAGAAGACGAGGTTTTTCGTGCCCGTACATCACTGGTTTGAAACAACTTTGAAGGAAGATATAGAAAAGATATTCTCTAAAAGGGAAGTGGAAAAACGTGGTTATTTCAGATACGAATACATCAAAAAACTCCTTAATAATTACGAAAAATCAAGGCTATACTACGGAAGGCAGTTATGGAATTTGCTAACTTTCGAATTATGGCATAGGATTTTTATAGACAATGAAAGGATTTCCATCAATCCAGAAAAAGTTAGGGTCAAACAGTTATCTTGAATGAAAATTTTGTTTCACTTTTCTTGTTAATTTCCTTCGAAAGATCTTTGCCAAAAACCTTGGATTCCACCAAATCCTGCTCCTGATAGTATTTAGAGGATGCCATGAATACTGTGGTGAATTTTTCAACCTTTTTCATTTCTTTGAGTTTCAGACCGTTATTTATAAACGTATCTTCAATGGATATGGAATCATCCAAAAAAGTAAACTCTCTTGCGATTTTGAGATCAATCGGTTTCTTAGGCATTATGAATCCCTTCACTATGAACCTGTTCCTAATAAAATTGTTTATTTTGTAAGAACGACCTACCGTAAGGTTGAACATCCTGAAAAGGAAGAATTTCAAAGGCGTCATTACCCTAAGAGGAACATGGAAGAAATTAGTCTCAAATTTAACCTTATTGTCATTAACAATTACCTCATCTGTATAGTTCAACATCTGGGAACTTATCTTTTTCCCGTTCCTCAGTGTCCCGATATATCCGCATTCGCTGTAAACGAGTTCCTTCTTCTTTTTATCGTAAACTTTTAAGACGCCTCCTTTGGATACGCCCAAAATCGCATAGTATCTTTTATTGCTCTTAACAAATAACTGGGCATCAGGGAAATGTTTTTCGAATTCATTTTCGTAAGGGAGTTTAACCTTTTTTATGGGTTTTGACTTCTCGAGAAAAGCAAGAACATAAGATGTAAGAAACGGGACTAAATTCCTTATGTCCATTTCATTCAGGTGTATTGACCCTTCACCTATCGATTTCCTGAACCTTTCCGCGATTGAAGCTGCCTCTGGTATCTTATCCGAGAGGTATTCAAAGCCGCTTGGATAGTATAGTTCAGTATTCCTGCTGCCGTATTCCCCGCCTATCGTTCCATTTGGATGGACAAAATAAGCAAGGAATTCCAAGGAATTTTTGAGCATTTCCAGCACTTTCTTTTCTCCGCTCATCTTATAATAACATGAAAGATAAGAAGTATCAAGAGTCTGATAACCTGGGTCGGCCCCGCCATATTCAAGGAACCACCCATCATTGGATTGTTTCTTCTCTATGCTGTTGATGTAAGAATGCGCTTCTTTGAGATACTTCTCATCGCCTGTGATTTTATAGGAAATGTAAAGGGCGCAGGCAGCACATGCCCTGTGGTTGGATATGAAGCCGTGTATTTCATCGAGTTTCACGAGGAAATCAGCCGCTTTTTTCATGGATTTCAGAAATCTATTCTTTGTTTTCGGATCCAATTTTTCCTCGATAATTATATAAGTCTCGCCTATCTCATAAAGAGTGAAAGCAGTTCCGGCAAAACTGTGCTCGTTTACGTAAAGGTGGTCGAAAGATCCATCCTTATGTTGAGCCCTGCACCAGAAATTTATCCCTGCGACTATCCATTCTAATACTTTGTTTTTATTGAAATAAACATTACCTCTGAATTTGTTCTTCCACAGTAGCGCTAAGGGATATACACTTCTCTGTAAGTCGATGTTGGCGAAATCCTTCGTTACCCATGCCCAGTATTCCCTGTCAAAACAGCCGTACAGGGGAGAGGTAGGATCTCTATCCTGAGAGCTCAATATCCTTGGGATTGCTTTCAAAATTTCTTTCTTGTAAACTTCCTTATCTTTCATACTAATACTAAAAACCTATCAAATTTTTAAGTGCTTTATACTGCCATATAATTTCTTTTGGANNATATACGACGGTCTTAAATAAAATTCTTTATAAGCTCTCCTGTAGTACTCCTTAAGGGTTTCCTCTGTCATTCCTTCAGGAATAAAGACCAGATTACCAGGAACATTTTGGTTTAGTCTGTCCCAAGAGTCTACATTTATGTTAAACTCATCCCATAGTTCTGTATTTGGATATGGTGTTGTTATTGCGAAGTTTACAGAATCTAAAGGGAGTAATTTAGCGAAGTTTATTGTATCAAGCATGGTTTTTTCTGTATCACCAGGCAAGCCAAACATAAAGAATCCCCTAACTTTTATACCCGATTTTTTAGTCATATTAACAACTTTCCTTACCAGTTGGGTTGTGAGTCCCTTTTTTATTCTTTTCAGAACATAATTATTTCCTGATTCTATACCGAAAGAAATTTGCCAGCATCCCGCTTTCTTCATCCAATATAACTGTTCTTTTGTTACATTATTAGTCCTTCCTATACATGTCCACTCAATGTCTATATCTCTACTTATAATTTCTTTGCACATTCTTATTATCCTGTCGTTATCCAAGTTTATAACATCATCCCAAAATCTCAATTCCCTTGCTTTATGTTTGAATATCAATTCTTCAACCTCTTCAACTACATTTTCAGGACTTCTTGCCCTGAACTTGTTACCGAATATGGCCTTATCACAATATATACACTGATAAGGGCAACCTCTGCTGGTTATAAGAGAACCTAAAGGTGTTTTCTTAGATGATGCTGGTGTTGGTTTATACATTTCTAAAGGCGGTAACAAATCTCTTGCTGGAAATGGCAAAGAGTTAAGATCTTGAACTAATTCTCTTGGTTTTGTTAAGAAAACTTTATTGTTTTTTAAAAAAGCTATACCCTTGATTTTTTTATCTTTTAAATTTTTCCCTTTTTCAAAACGTTTAAACAATTCATGAAGTGTTATTTCTCCCTCACCGAAAACACCGATATCAAAACATTCATTTTTTATTACATCTTGAGGTAATGCACTCACATGAGCACCACCTATTATTACAGGAATCCCAAGTTCTTCCTTAATTTTATTCGCCAAAGAAATTGCAGAGTTTACTTCAATAGTTGTAGCCGTTATTCCTACTATATCCCCCTTAATTCTTTTGATGATATCAAATTCTGTAAGATCTTCTATCAACGAATCTATAATTTCGACTTCATACTCATTTTCTCTTAAATGGGCTGCAAGATATGCTATGCCTAGTGGCTGCTGATAGTTTCCTACGTCTTTCAACTTCCCATACAAAACTTCTTTCTTAATTGGTGGTTTTATTAATGTTATTTTCATATTTCATCATCAAAAATTTTTTCCTCTCCTTTCCCATTTCACGTATTCGAATAATAATCTTAAGGTGTTTAAAGGGTTTTTTATTAGTAATGGTATATGCGATAAAAAATATCCAAGCCTGAAATAATATAATCTGTAAAATTTAAACATAATTTTATTTATTTCTTCTTTGGGAATGATTGTATCGAAAATCACATTATGAGGAAATAAATTGAATTTAACATTCCCTTCTTTCTGCATATTCGAAAAAAGTTCTGTTCCAGGATAAATGCGAACTATATTTAATGTTAAAAAATCGGGATTGGTAAACTTGGCAATTTCTAAAGATTTTTCAATATCTTTTTTTGTTTCAATGGGGGCGCCGAGCATAAAAAACCCGAAGGACTGGATACCCACAGATTTCATATCAGAAAACAGTATTTTGATTTTTTTTAGATTATAATCTCTGCCATAATATTTCAAAATTCTTTCCGAGCCAGACTCTATACCAATCAATATTCTTAAACAACCTATCTTTTTCATCGCCTTCAACATTTCCTTGTCCAACGTTTCTGGCCTTGAAAGGCAGCTCCATCTAATTTTATATTTTCTTTTTTCAAGTTTTTTGCAAAATTCCAAAACCCGTTTTTTATTGAAAGTGAAGGTATCATCAATTATATACATTGATTTTATCCCATGTTCTTTCACCATTTCATCAATTTCAGCAATTATATTATCAACACTTCTTTGCCTTAAGACATCACCATATGTTCTTATACAGTACGTACATCTATATGGGCAACCTCTTGTTGTAAGAATGGTTGTGAATGGTTTTTTATCTAAAAATGCAGAATAGTAAAGGTTATTTTTTATCAGTGATCTGTCTGGAAAGGGCAAATCATCCAAATTTTGTATATTTTTCCTTTCTTTATTTTTTTTAATTTTCTCTCCTTTTCTGTATACCAAACCATCGATATCTGATAAATTCTGTTTTTTTTCAACTGCATCATAAAGCTCTGATATTGTTATTTCTGGCTCTCCGTGAATTATAAAATCGATATCGAATTTTTTCATTATTTTATTTGCAAAAATTGTTGGATAGAAACCAAAACAAACCAATTTTGAATTAGTATTTTTTTTAACATCTTCCATTATGCCCAAGTCATTTTCTATGTTCTCGAATCCTGGCATGAAAATTACCATATCTGGCATGAACTGTTTTAATTCGTACATTAACTTGTCTATTCCTATCTTCTCTGCTATACAATCTATAAGAATTAGTTGAGCAGATTTTTTTCTATTCAAAATCCCACCGATGTAACACAACTCAATTGGTGGAAATAAGTAGTGACCTTGTTCTACAGCACATCTCCAGCGTCTTGTTATATGCTGTTTTGCTGGAGGGTTTACGAGGGCGATTTTCATATAAAATCACTAGTTGTAATACTTTAATAGATAATTTCAAATAATGTTATATTTTTATATTCAAAGAGTTTTTTAAAGCTCCCTTCCTGTTGAAGGTAGTCAATATTCGTGTGCAGGGTCGAGTGTTCCCAGAACCCCTTGTCCTTCCATAAGGGATTCGCTAGAAGATAGTGGATTTCTCTCTTTTGCAATTCCTTCAGCACTTCACTGATGGTCCTGTTCTGATAATCAAATATCATGTCGGGTTGGTCTGCGGGGACGATATTTCTTTCAAAATAGTATCTCCTATTCTCAAATGAAAGTATCTTTGCATCTAAAGGTAAATTCTGATTTATGTATTGTCCAGTTACATAAATATCATCCCAATACTTTTTTATAACCTCCTCTTCGGAAGGCAATTCCCATATGCTGACCCTTTTCATGAAGGAAACGTAACCTATTGGCGTGACCATAAGGAAAATGATAACCAATGCCAAAAGTTTATTGCTTGTTATCACCTCGTACCTGTAAAGGGCTAAAACCGGTGTTATCATCATAGGCGGTATTGTGATCAGCAAGAGCAAATCCGCTCTCATTATGTAAATGTTCATCCCTAATATGAGCATTACGATTGACGTTACCAGTGGTATGAAAGCAAATTTGAACGATATCTTTTTGCTAGTTCTGTCCCAAAAATACATACCTGCAAATATGCTCATCATGCCCAATTGTGGTAATATGTGTCTTTGAGCACTAGTGGTAGGTAGAAATGCTGATGTTATAATGTAAACTGGTATATATAACAAAATTGATAAGTACAACACTTTCTCAACACGTGAGCTATTCCTTAGCAAAAACACGCCAAACAAAAAGAAAAATACCCAAATGAGAACTCCTGTCTTGAATATTATATCTAAAAAGAGAGCGATGTTTGTGAAATCAGGTATCATCCAATTTTTCCAGAATAACTGACTCAAAAAATGGTTGTAATTCTTTCCACCGAAAAATAAAGGGAAAAGGGGGTTATGATAGTAGATGATGTTTCTCATATAAAAAAACAGGGAAACTGCAATAGCGATTAATGATATCGTGATCGGTTTTTTAATTTCCTTTTTAACTATTATTATGGATAGCACAAACAAGAAAAACGGAATTATCCAGACATATTTAATTGCTAATGTAATACCAAACAATACCGATGATATTATTAGAAACGATTTTTCCCTGTTTTTTTCGTACAGAACATAAAAATATATCGCCAAGAGTGGAAAAAACAAGACGTACATCGGAGAGAGTATGAATACGCTGTAAGTGGTGAAGACGTTAGTGCTGAGGAACAGGACTGAACAGAGGGCAGAAATTGATTTGTTTTTGAATAGGAGGTAGGAAAACCTGTAGATTATTAGGAGGTTGAATATGCTCCATAGCGGGATAAGGATTCTTATGAAGAATTCATCAAAATTCCCATACAAAGCAAAGTAATAGTTATTCAATAAAACAGGGAAATTTTGGTTCCCCCATGCCATCCCGAATTCATGATAGGATGAACTCATTAGAGGAATGGTTTGTTCCTGCCAAATGACTTTAGGCCAGTAAGCGAAGCTGTATACGGAATCCCAGTGTACTACCGGGAAGAAAATGGCTTTGTAAAAGCAGAGCAGATAAAATATTATCAGGAATGTTATAAAAATTCTGTTAATTTCCGTTTTTTTGAATTCATCCCACAGATTGCCACTTAGTTCAAAGAGGGATTTTAATTCTTTTGGTAAATTTATTCTCCTGTAAAAACATGCCAAAATTAAAAGTAAGGAGGTCAGAAATACCGAGATCAGTATGTTTTCTCCTGTCAACAATATCCCAAGATACTGATTCATCACAAAAAGTATCATTACGACTGTGACGTTTCCGAGACCGAATGACAGTAATATTTTATCCGTTTTTTCCAATTTAACTTTCAGCAAAAGTGTTTCGAAAAGACCTATTAAAAAAACAATAACTGTCCCGAGAAAAAACAGGAGGAATTTCAGAAACATTCAATCACTATTTTTTTTCTTGGGTATAAGTTTAGCAGGTACACCCCCAACAATAGTCTTTGGTTTCACGTCTTTGGTGACAACTGCCCCCGCTCCTACAATTGCGTTTTCTCCTACTGTTACTCCCGGTAGGATTATGGAACCCGCTCCCAGATACGCGTTATCTTCTATCACAACCCCTCTTATGCGCGGTTTTTCTCTGCTCTTGCTGGAATCGTGAGTGAATATCATCACCCCCGGGGCGACTTGAACATTCCTGCCGATCGTTATGTCTCCTGTTATATCCAGGATGCAATCTGCACCGATAAATGTATTTTCTTTAACAACGAACCTTCCCTTTCTTCTCTTATCATTGAAAATAATTTTCACGCCCCTTGATATGGACGATCCTGCTCCTATCTCATACCCGTGAAACAGCCTCTCGAAAACCTCTCTTTTCTTGGGAATGATATCAAACAAAAACTCAAACATAATCTTCTTCCTTATGATTATGAATTGGCTAGATTAATTTAAAATGCTTTTATTTATTAATTTACTTGAAGAATTCATTTATCTTTTCGCAGACAAATTCCACTTCGTCTTTTTTCATTGTCGGGTATATGGGTAGGGATAATATCTCTCCGCACATTTTTTCTGTTTTCGGTAGGTTCCATTCATTCGAAAATATTGGCTGTTTGTGGATAGGAAGGGGATAGTGAATTCCGGTTTCTATTTCGTTTTTGGACAGGAATTCCTTCAGTTCGTCTCTTCTCTCGGTTATTATAACGTATAAATGATAAACGTGTTTTCCGTTTTCATGGTTTATTGGTTTTGTAACCTTGTCCGTAAGGAGCTTATCGTAGATTTTAGCTATATTCCTTCTCTTATCTATCCATTCGTCAACATATTTTAATTGTTCGATCCCCAAGACGCCTGATATTTCGGACATCCTCATATTCAAACCAAGAAATGTGCTCTTGAATTTTCCTTCCTTCGTTCTGTAGTCCCTGCCATGATCCCGCAACGCCTTCATAATTGCATCGAACTCCTCGTTGTTCGTTATGGACATCCCCCCGTCCCCACAGACCGTCAGGTTTTTTGAGGGGAAAAACGAAAAGCAGGATATATCGCCAAAGGTTCCGGATTTTTTACCTCCGAATTCCGCTCCATGCGCTTGGCATGCGTCTTCTACCAAATAAAAACCGTGTTTTTCCTTCAGCTCTATGAGTCTTTTCATATCACACATCTGACCGTAAAGATGAACGCAAATGACGGCCTTTGTTTTTTCTGTTATCTTCTCCTCCAAGTCATCAATACTCATAAGATAATCGTCTCCGACGTCAACGAATACAGGTTCCGCGCCTGCAAACAAAATAGGAGTGGCTGATGCGACGAAAGAGTGAGAGGGGGTTAAAACCTTATCACCCTTTCCTATATTCAACGCCCTCAAAGCTATGTATATCGCCGAAGTCCCGCTATTCACACCGACCCCATGCTTGACACCGCAATATCTTGAAAATTTCTCTTCGAATTCCTTTACTTTCGGTCCCTTGACAAATCTCCTGCTATCCAGTACACCAGCAACACTCTTCTTCATATCTTCTGTTATCGTTGGGGTGGATAATGGGACTTTCATATCCTTATCTCAACTCCTTCCTTTGCAGACCTCAAAGCCAATTCGCATAACTTTGTGACGAACAATCCTTCCTCTCCGCTATTGAGTGGCTTTTTATTATTTTCAATGCAATCAATGAAGTGCTGCAACTCGTCTTTCAGAGGTTCGTTTTTCGTTCTGATTTTTTGGCAACCTGAGTTCACGGTCTTTTCGAGTGAAATCTCTATCGAATGTTTTTCAATTTCTTGGCTTAAAAAATCAGCATAGATTTTGTTCTTTGTTCCGATAATCCACATGTCTCTTTTTTTCAAAGGGTGTAGCCAGCTTGTTTCTAAGGATGCTGTAAAATCACCGTAATCGAGAAATACCTCTGCGTAATCCTCCCTTTCACTGGATAGGTGATTTATTTTTTTGCAGAATATCTTTTCCGGCTTCTTTTCCAATACGAAATTAAGTATGTCAAACAGGTGGGATGTGAAATTGAAAATAACACCGCTGTCCCTCCTGGGTGGTTTGCTCGAATGTACGTATCTGGCTGTAATGTAGTTTATACTTCCAATTTCCTTCAAAAGCTCTTTTAATTTTATAACAGAAGAGTTGAACCTGAAGAGGTGTCCTACCGCGAGAACGAGACCTTTTCCATTAGCTAGATCCACGAGTTCTTTTGACTTCTGATAATCCAATGTCATGGGCTTTTCAACGAGAACATTTTTTCCTGATTCAAGACATTCCCTGACGATTTCATAGTGTGTATTCGTTTGCGTAACAACAGAAACAGCATCGACATTCGAAAGCATGTCCTTGTAATTTTGGAAAAAATTCGCTTTGTACTGGTTTGCTATCTTTTTAGCCTCCGATGAAATGTCCGAAATGCCGATAAGTTCACAGTTTTTAATCTCGGAAAATATCCTTACGTGGTTGGCTCCCCATTTGCCGCAGCCTATAACTCCAACTTTTATCATGTTATCTCTTGATTATGCTTTCGAGGAACTTTAAATAGTCTTTACCAATTTCTTCCCAAGTTTTTACCTCAAATTTTTTAATATTTCTAGAGAGCCTTCTCCTAAGTTCTTTGTCTTCTATTAATTTCCTCACCCCATTCCCCAAATCATCAACAAGCAAGGCATTAATATTGTTCTCCAGGATATAACCAGGCCTTCCCTTAAGGCCTAGAATGGCTTTCCCCGCCTTTATGTATTCGAACATCTTCAGCGTGCAGTCATCATCGGCTGCAAATATCAGTATATCCGCCCCCCGCAGATATTTCGGGACTTCTGTATGTTTAACCTGGCCAAGGAAATGAACGTTCTTGCCTGCTAATTTTTTGAACTCATCGTTTACTTTACCTAAAAGATAGAGGTCGCAGTTAAGTCCTTTCACTGCCTCTATAACCTTATCTATCATCTTGTATCTCGACTGAGAACCAAGATACATAACCTTTACTTTCCCCTCAAGCTTATGTGGTTTGCCTTTCATGAAATCAGGATTCACTCCATGGGGTATATATTTCGCTTTTATTCCGAACAATTCGCATTTTTTCTGCAAAAACCTGCTAGGGGTAGTTACGAAATCTGAATTCTTTATTATGAAGTGCTCAAGAAAGGCTATCCTGTCTATACCGTGTATTTTCCCCATGACATCTGTATAATCATCTGTCCAGTCATGAACTAACGGGATTCTTATTAAATGTAACCTTTTTAGAAAAGTCGGGAAAGATCCTATTACCCCAACAGTAATTAAAACATCTGGTTTGAATTTCAGATACCTGAAGTAGAATTTCTTCCAGTCTTTCATAAGAATGTGATCGACTTTATGACCCAATTCTTCAAATAACAGAGGTAAACGATGCCACCTCATTTTATAAGATTTGGGATCGAGTTCTTCTGCGTGCCCGATAAGTTGTATTTTCATATTATCTAACTGTTGCGTAGCTTTTAAAATTATACGTTACTTGAATATCTTCTCGGTAATTTTTCTGGTAAAGGAAATCAGAAGGCCTCTTTCAATTAATTTACTATTAAGAATGGGGTCTCTTATAAATTCATACTGTAATATCGGGGCTACTATTTTCCCCATTAATCCCATATCGCTTATCTTCCTTTTGAACCATCTCCTTCTTATTCTCTGTCTTATTTTTTTGGTGAGCGTGAGTAATTTTTTCCTGTCCTCATAAGATAGTTCCGGTGTTTTGAATACAGGTTCGTCATCCCAATGTGATGAGTCATTTAGATATGTTTTAGGATCCTTCAGAAAATAATCATTTTCTTTTATCCAGTCATAAAGTTCTGTCTGCGGAAACGGTATGATGTTGTAAAACCTGACATCTTTTATCTTGTATTTGAGCGTGAGCTTTATTGATTCTTTTATGTCTTCCTCGGTTTCTGTGGGGGAACCCAGCAAGAAGAAAAGCGTTACCTCGAATCCGAGATCAACTGAAATTTTTATTGCTTTATCTATTGACTCCAAGTTCTCTCCCTTTTTTATTACTTTTAAGACCCTGTCTGTCCCTGCCTCCACCCCGAATGAGATGTACTTGAAACCTGCTTTTCTCATTTTTTTCAAAATATCGTAGTCGACCCTGTCCGCCCTAACGCCATTATCAGCAGCAAATAAGACCTTCATCCCGCTCTTTATAATCATGTCGCAGAATTTGGAAACCCTCTCCTTAATCATAGTGAAATTATCGTCATTTATCTGGAAATAGGTGTATGATCTTCCCTCCCAATATTTGACCTCTTTGAATATGTTTTTCGGGCTCCTGAACCTGAACATCCTCCCCATTGTAACTTTTATTGGGCAATAAATACACTTGTATGGACATCCTCTGGACGAGACTATTGGTATTGACCTACTTCTGTATTTTTCCAGTTCGAATTTCTCGTATGTGGGGAACGGGATTCCATCCAAGTTTATTATGGGTCCCCTGTCCTCGTTCTCTATTATTTTACCATTCTCTTTGTAAATCAGATTTTTTATTTGTTTCGGCTTTTTTCCTTTGCATAGTTCAAGTAACGCGTATTCACCTTCCATTTTTATTGCAAGGTCCGCCTCGCATTCCTCAAGAACTTTTGCCCTCAGTGTGGAAATGTGAGGGCCACCAATTACAACTGTAAAGCCAGCTTTTTTTATGTCATTTACAAGCTTATATGCAGTGTCATGTTTGAACGACATTAAAGAAACGCCGATTAAATCAGCACCAAACTGCCTCGCCTTTTTTATAACATCATTAACCGTGTATCCCAATCTCATATCGATTACGGTATTGTCTATATCATGATCGCTAAGAAATTGGGAAAGGTAGCCAACCCCAGGGTGAGGAGCTCCCGGCCAGCCGAAAACTCCAGCGTATTGCGGTATGCAGAACAATACCTTTTTGAACATAACGATCACTTTGCATATTCTTTATAAATGTTTTTTATTCTTTTAGCCAGTTCTTTCCAATCGTATTCTTTGGCTGTATTTATCGCATTTTCTGAAATTTTCGATAAATCAGTTTTATTTAGTATGCCGAAAATGTAATCTGCTGTTTTTTTAGGGTTTGAATAATCAGCTATGAATCCGTTTTTCCCGTCTTCCACGAAACTTCTAAATGCATCTATATCATTAACTATCACGGGTAAACCGGCAGCCATTGCCTCCAAGACCGAGATTCCGAAACCCTCATACTCCGAGGCTGAAACGAAAAATTCGGATTTTTTCAAATAATCTATTTTTTCCTTTTCTGAAACTCCTCCTGTGAATATTATGTTTTTATCTAGGTTTTTTTCCTTTACCGAATCTTCAAGTATTTTCCTTTGTCCTCTCCAGTCCTTGCCTACAATGTAAAGTTTTATATCAGGTATTTTGTCTTTTAGGAGATAAACAACCTCTATCAAGTGATCTATCCCCTTGTTTGAGGAAAGCCTGCCTATGAAGAGGAACGAATTTTTTTTCGGAAGCCTTTTGATCTCTGAATAAATTTTGAAATCAACCCCGTTAGGAATGAAAACCACTTTTTCTGAGATTTTAGAAAATAATTCTTCATCGTTCTTGCTCACGGCTATTATTTTATCAAAATTTTTTAGTGTTTTCCTGCACAGTTTATAGAAATATTTCTCTTTGATTGGAGAAGGTTTTTTTGTGTGAAACATTCCCCCATGAGTTGAAAGAATTAACGGTTTTTTGTGGAATGGTTTGGTTATGGAGAGGGTATCAGAAAAGAATCCTAATCCGTGTACATGGATTATATCATAGGGTTTTATGATTTTGAGTATTTTTGGTGCGACTCTGTAAGGAAGATCCTTTTCTGCGGAGAGTTTCAGATAGGGTATCCTGTATATGTTAATGCCTCTGTATATCTCTCTGGATTTTAATTTTTTACTGGAGTGAGCGTATCTGTTCAAGCAGCATACATCAGCTCTGTGGCCCAATTTGATCAAATTAAAACAAAGGTCTTCAACATGCTTCTCCACACCGCCAACGACAGGATAAAACCTGTCGGCTACCTGAAGTATTCTCATGGTTTTACTCCTTTGGAAATTATACCTATTCCCCTGAAATCATTTAAAAGCAAATCAAAGTTGTAAATAAATGCAAGCATCTTTGCAAACAATACCTTCAGAGTGAAAGATAAATTCATCCGGATTGATTTGCTGTATTCAGGTTCCATTCTATATGTCTTTTCCATTGAAATCTTGCTGAATTCTCCTAACATGCCCGAAATGTCGGTTATTATTTTTCCAAAAAACGGATACTCGTAACTTATGTCAACAACCTTAAAACCAGCTTTTTCAAGCATGGTCTTTATTTCCTTTTTTTCAAAACCTTCTGTTACGTGATCTTTGGGTTCCACATCACCTAAAATTCTGGATAGCTTTGGGATTGGGTTATCCTTTTTCGATGGGACGCCAACCCATAACTCGCCGTTTTTCTTAAGGACCCTTTTGCATTCCCTTAAGACTTTATCAGGATTTTTAACATGTTCCAGTACATGGTTACAAATAACCAAGTGGAATCTCTCGTCTGGAAATGGAATGTTATAACAGCTGCCAACTTTGAACGTCAAATTAAGTTTGTTCCTTTCAGAAATTTTCTTCACAAAATCTATAATTTCATTTTTTATGTCAAGCCCGTATCCTTCGAAGCCCTTTATATGCAATGAGAAATCAAATAAAAAATAGGACATGCCGCAGCCAACGTCCAAAACCTTTATTTTTTCCAAACCAAGCCTTTTTTTAATTTTTTTAAGATTCCTCCTGTTCCTCCCTATCCTAGCATTTGCAGCTGGATGGTAGGCTGGCAGATAATTTACAGGGTATATCATGCTCTCAATACTCCTATTATTAAACCGACTGAAAAAACAAAGGTTCTCAAGATTAATAAAAATGGGGAAAACAAACCTAGTTTCCTGTCTTTTCTGAAAATTTTGTATGATAATGGTAAAGTTAAAACTATTAGCAAAATCAAAAATAGCATAGATAGATAAAATACAAATGGGATGAAAGGGGAGAATAAAAGACTTAGAACAAACAGATAGAATAATATTATTTGCAACTTCAGATTCTGTGGTGTATAAGATTCGTTTTTTATCTTACCGGGATGCTTTCGGTAAAGCAAAACCCTCCAGTACGCCCTCCAGAATTTCTGTTTGAGATACGCCTGTAAAGAATCAACATGATTGTGGTAAACAACCGCTTTTTCGTTGAAAACCATTTTTTTTCTGGATTTTGCAAGCTTGAAAGAGAGTTCGGGGTCTTCTCCGGAAGCTGTTGGGAATGATTCGTCAAACCCCCCGAATTCGAGGAATATTCGTTTCCTGTAGCCTGCTGAATACGATCCTATGAAATCTATGTTTTCGAATTTCTTCATTCTGTCATACCTGTCCTCTATTTCGAGTTGAACGAATCTCGCTATCATGCCTTTCTGTTTAGTTTCGTATCTTCCCTGAACACCGACTATTTTATTGTTTTTGAATGGCTTTGTCATCTCAGAGACCCAATTTTTTTCTAGGGTGCAGTCAGAATCCGTGAAGAGGAGGATATCGCCCTTCGCCTTCTTCGCGCCGAAATTCCTTGCGCTTGCAGGACCTTTGTGTTCCTTTTCGAGAAAGATTACGTTCTTGAATTTGCTTGCTATTTCCTTCGTTCGGTCATTCGAGCCATCATCTACTACTATGATCTCATCCGGTTTCCTTGTCTGGTTTAAAAGCGAGGACAGACATTCATCTATCGTTTTCTCCACATTATAGACCGGTATTATGACCGATATCATGCTAGCACGGCTCCGATCCCTTGAACAAATACCTTGAGAACGTTCTCAAAGATTTTAGGGTTCTTGTGAATTCTTTTGGGTTCGAAATTATCTGGGTTAATTTTGAAAACACGTACTTCCTCCGGAGGTAATATTCCTTCCTTGCCTGATCGCAGATTTTCACCAGTTCCTCCGCAGACAAATCAGGTCGGGAGACTGTTGTGGTGTGTAAACCTTCAGAAGTTATCCATTTTGAATAGTCTTCTGTTTTTAAGTAACCTGAACGTTTCGCCCATTCATAAGCTTCCGTTCCCGGGTAGACCATTAAAGGGTAGAATTGGACGGTATCAGGGTTCAGCTCCTTTGCAAATTCTATGGTTTCTTTTATTGTTTCCTTTGTATCTCCAGGCAAGCCTAGGATGAAACACCCGTTAACCAACAACCCGACATCTTTCGTATTTTCCATGAAATCTGTTTGAAGCTGTTTAGTGGTTTTCTTATGGATATTATCCAGGACTTTCTGTTTAGGTGTTTCGAAGCCCACGCATAACAAACGGCATCCTGCCTTTTTCATCATTTTGAGTGTCTCGAAATCCATGTCGACCCGAGCGTTGCATGACCATTTCAAGCGTATGTTTTTCTTTAAAAGTAAATCGCATATTTTGATCGTACGCTCCTTTATCACAGGGAATGTGTCATCCTCTACCATGACCTCGCGAACGTAAGGAATCTCGTTCTGTATGTATTCGAATTCATCCGCGACGTTCTCAGGGGAGCGATAACGATAGGAGGATTTGAAAGGTATTGGGCAGAACGAACACGAGAAAGGACAGCCCCTCGCCGTTAGGATCGTGACCTGTGGCCAAGTAAGGGAGGCGTAGAAATACTTTCGGATGTCCAAATGTTTTTTATAAACTTCCGTTACGAAGGGTAAAGAATCAAGGTTTTTGATCAACGGTCTATACGGATTATGGATTATCTTTTTACCTTTTCGGTAGGACAGTTCTTTCACCTCTTTCAAATCTTTACCTTTTTCAATGGTTTCCGCCAGCTCTACAACCGTTTCGTCGTATTCCCCTCTACACACAGAATTTATGTTCTTCGATAGGTTAAGTGTTTCCTCTGGGAGTTTGGTGGGGTGCGTTCCCACAAGGGATACGTGACGAACACCAATATTTTTTATTTTGGATGCGATATGAACATCATTGTAAATACTTGGAGTGCTCGTGTCAATTACAACCAGGTCCGGCCTGAAGTTCCTGACAAATCGCAAGGTTTCTTCATGTGACCACTCATTAGCGACCGCATCCAAGAGTTTCGTACGAAATCCTTTTTTTTCGAGGTTTCCTGTTGCATAAGCCAGGTAATAGGGATAGTAAAACGTCCCTCCTTTCGTTATGCACGGCGAACGGGACTGCCTTGAATATTTGGGGAGGAATGGTGGGTTTAACATTAATGTTTTCATAAAAACCACTAACTACTTAAGTAACATATTATTAATTTTATAAATTCAAACATAGTATTAAAAGTTTTAATTTGAAATAAATCTGCATGGGAGTTTTCAAATGAAGATATTATACGTAACACAAACAGTAGGTAACTGGGGAGGCAGCGAGATATACACCAGAGACCTAATATTAGAACTGGAAAAAAGAGGGCACGAGATCCTTGTTTTCACGTTCTCTCACTGGAAACATCCCGGCATCAAGGTACATAAAATTCCTACTCTGGGGAAACATGCATTACGTAAATTCCAAATGCCTTTGTTTTACTGGAAGGCAATCAACATAGCGAGGAAGTTCAAGCCAGATATAGTGCAAACTCATGCAAGTTCTCTCGCGGGACTAATAGGGCATTTGGTTAAAAGGGGTCTGGGAATCCCGCATGTTTTGCTGATCGAACTAATATCATCAATGAACAAAAGATTGCATGGAAAGGTCTTGTTCGAGATCGAGAAGTTGCTTATACCAAGATTAAATTTCGACAAGATTGTTGTGTGGACCGAAAACATGAAAAATAACTTCTTAATCCCCTGGGGTGTTGATGAGAATAGGATAGTTATATTTCCAGCGGCCCTGAATCTGTCAAATTATGACCCGTCAACGGATGGGTCAGAAATAAAAAGAAAGTATGGGAAAAACCTCATAACGTGTATAAAAACGCTTAGCACCACAAATATCAAAGGTCTAGAATACATAATAAAAGCGATGAAAATTGTCTCAAAGAAGCACCCAGAGTACAAACTGCTTATTTTCGGGGGCCGCAAAGAGTATTTGGTAAATCTGATAAAAAGGCTTGATTTGGAGAAGTTTGTGAAATTGCCGGGTCGTATTTCACCAGAAGTGTACAAAAAGGTGTGTGCTGCAACTGACGTAGCTCCGCACTCATTCCTTTTCGAGATTTCCACCTCTGTTTCTCTTCTTGAATACATGGCGATGGGAAGGCCTTGTGTGGCAACAGATATAGGATCTGTGAGGGAGTTCGTAGGTGACAGCGTACTTCTTGTAAAACCCGAAGATCCGGAATCCATGGCTGAAGGTATAATAAAACTAATAGAGAATCCGAAACTAAGGGAAAGAGTCGGGGAAAGGGCAAGGGAAAGAGTCGAAAAAAAATATTCTATGAAGGCTTCCGTGGACAAACTCGAGAAGATATACAACGAACTTATCGAAAGATATTCATAAAGGTTTTTTAAAAACTTTTATGTTGGTTATGAACCTACAAATTTCCTGTATCTCATCACTAGTCTCCATATTCTTTTCGGAGAATTAATGTTTCTAAGTAATGTTCTTGCTGCCCTTTTTGGAGAAGAATAAAATTCTTTATAACCCTTTCTCTGCCATTCAAGAACATCCTCTTTTGTGAAATTTTCGGTTGATATCACAGCGGATCCAATGGTTCTTAAATCGGACCATTTAATATTTTCAGGTATGTATCCGTTGGTTTTGCACATTTCATAGAGCTCTGTCCCGGGGAATGGTGTCGCTGCAAGAAAGCCCGCCTGGTCCAAATCCAGACTTTTAGCGAGATTTATTGTTTCTCTGAAAGTTTCTTTGGATTCCCCTGGAAGCCCTATAATAAACGAACCGAATGTTTCAATCCCAAGTTTCTTGCATATTTTGATTACATTCCTAAGTTTATCGAAGGGGACGTTTTTTCTTATAACATTTTTCAGAATATATTGGCTTCCTGATTCTATGCCAAATGAAAGGGCATAGCATCCAGAGTCTTTTATCTTCCTCAAAACCTCTTCATCCAATGTTGCAACCATAACAGAGTTTGGCGTGGTCCATCTTATTTTCTCATTCAGTCCCCTTTCTATCATTTCATCGCAGATTTTCATCATTCTTTTTTTATTCAGAGTGAGGTTATCATCCTCAAAATGGAGTTCCTTTATTTTATATTTTTCAACCAGATGTTCTATCTCATCAACGACATTTTTTGGTAACCTGGGTCTCCATTTATATCCCCAAATGTTATGAATTGAGCAAAATACGCAATTAAATGGACAGCCCCTGCTGGTTATCATGGATGTTGCGGGTGACCATCTACCCCTTCCGGAATCAGCTTCAAAATATTCCCTCATTGGCAGAAGGTGTCTTGCCGGGAAAGGCAGAGCATCGATATCTTCTATAAGTTCCCGTCTGGTATTTATTTTGATTTTCTTCTTTCCCCTCAAGGCTGTTCCTTTTAATTTTTTTACATTTCCTCTATTTTCCAGATTTTTGACAAATTCCAGTATTGTTAATTCTCCTTCTCCGATCACAACATAGTCCACGTTCTCATCCTTCAGAACATGATTAGGGAATGCTGTCGGATGCGCGCCCCCGAAAACGGTTACTATGTTCTTATCAATCCCCTTTATTATTTCTGCTATTTTGTGTGCATTATGCGCTTGGCATGAATATGAGTTTGATATTCCAACCATATCGGGGTTTTCTTTTCGTATGTGGTTCTCTATACCCTTCCAGGATAAACCAAAATGTATGAGTTCTTGAGATTCTACCTTTCTATTTTTCCATTTGTCCAGATAATCACTCCGTCCTAAAGCAAGGGTGTCCAGAACCTTTATGTCGTGTCCGTCCTTTTCAAGTACTGCTGAAAGGTATCCTATACCGAGCGGCGAAACTACATGAGGTCTTTCGACTGGCATTAGTGTTGACGGCGGGACCACAAACAATATTTTCATAACTTAAATTTAATCTAAACTTATTAAATGTTACGATTAGGTGATTTTTTAAATAAAACTGTCAATCAATATCTATCGTGATAGGGATGAACAAGCTGTCTGTGGTAATAATCACGAAAGATGAAGAAAAGAACATAAGAGAGTGTTTGGAGACTGTCAACTTCGCAGACGAGATAATAATTGTTGACAGCTCCAGTAAAGACAGGACAGTTGAGATTGCAAAGGAATTCAAATGCAAAATATTCCAGAGGGAATTCAACGGTTTTGGACCTTTGAAAAATTACGCTGTTTCGAAAACCTCTAACATCTGGGTTTTAAATATAGATGCCGATGAGAGGGTTTCGCAAAGTCTTATGGATGAAATAAAGAATTTTCTTAAAAATCCAAAAAGTGATGGTTACTACATTCCAAGAAAGAGTTATGTTGGAAATAAATGGATTAAGTACGCAGGTCAGTATCCGGATTACCAGTTGAGACTTTTCAGAAAAGACAGGGGGGGATTTCAAAATAGGCTTGTCCATGAGAGGGTTATAATTAACGGAAGAGTGGGGTACCTGAAAAATCCAATGATTCATCACAATTACGACAGCTGGCACCATTACTTCATAAAAAGTAACTGGTATAGTACAAAGGAAGCCGAGGATCTGCTAAAAAAGAAACTGGTTTATATGTATCCTTGGAAGGTGATCAAGAATTTTTTCCGAAAATACAGAAATTTCAGGAAGAGAGGGAATTCGATTGTAAATTCTTACATAATGGCGAGAACCGCCCTTGACGGTCACGAACTCAAATGGACTATACCTTTCAAACCGCTTTATGCTTTTGTAAGGTTTTACGTAATTCAGCTGGGTTTCTTGGACGGGCCCCATGGTTTGATGTGGGCACTCGCCGCTTCTTACAATAGGATTATGAAATACTCTAAATATCATGAAATGAAAAAGGGAAACAGAAAAGCATATGAAAACCTCGATAAATAAATAAAAGTTTAACGAACGTTAATGATGTCTATGAAGATTTTGCTTGCCAACATACCCTGGTCTACTGAACAGGGAAAATATGGTGTGCGCGCTGGTAGCCGCTGGGCTCATACAAGGAGGAAGGACGTGCAGACAGTGAATTATTACCCATTCCCTTTCTTCCTAGCATACACGACCGCGGTTCTGAAAAAGAACGGGGTAAATGCAAAACTGAAGGACTGTATAGCGGAAGGGTTGAGTGAAGGGGGTTTTTTAAGGTTTTTTGAAAAGGAGAAATTCAATATTGTTATAATAGAAACGTCCACGGTTTCCATATACAACGATCTCGAGATTGCTGGAAAGATAAAGAAAAAGTTTGGGGTAACAATTGTTTTCTGCGGAACGCACACATCCGCCTTGTACAATGAGGTTATGAAGGAAAACGAATTCATAGACTTCATAATGTATGGGGAATATGATCACACCACGCTCGACCTCATAAAAACCATTGAAAGGGGAGGGGATTTGAGCAAGGTGAACGGTATTGTTTATAGGAAGGGAGATAAGATAATCGTGAACAAGAGAAGAGATCTCATAAAAGATCTCGATTCTTTACCCTATCCCGAAAGGGATAACCTTCCCATGGAGAAGTACAATGAACCTTTTTGTAAGAACATCCCTAACGTTCAGATGATAACGAGCAGGGGCTGTCCGTATTCGTGCATATACTGTGTTGAACCTTCTGTTTACTACGGAAGGCCGAACTTTCGTCCAAGATCACCTGAGAATGTTGTGGACGAGATTGAATTCATTATAAAGAAGTACAAACCCAAGGAGATATACTTCGATGATTCCTCGTTCACAATAGACCAGGAAAGGGTGAAGAAAATCTGCGATCTCGTGATAAAACGTGGTTTGAATATCAAGTGGTCTTGCATGGCAGACACAAAAGCTAAATATGAAACCCTGAAAAAGATGAAGGAGGCGGGATGTATAAGCGTGAAGTTTGGAGTGGAATCCGCTGATCCTGGGATATTAAAAAACATAAGAAAGGCGTTCACGCCGGAAGACGCAAAGAGGATGGTCAAGTGTTGCAAGAATCTCGGGATATTCACCCATGCAACGTACATGTTCGGTTTGCCTGGGGAAACAAAGGAAACCATTCGTAAAACAATAGATTTTTTCGTGAAATTAAAGACTGATACAGCGCAGTTCTCTGCAGCCACCCCCTACCCAGGAACGGATTTTTACAAGATGTGTGAGGAAAGGGGTTGGCTGGTCACGAAAAACTGGACTAAATATGACGGTTCTGAATGTTCTGTCGTCTCATATCCAGATTGCACGAAAGACATGATAGAAGAGGCGATAGTGAAAGCCAAGAAAAAACTGTTCATAGCGGTTCTGAAAAATCCGAAAGTCCTAAGCAGTTATGTGGTCGGGAGTTACAGGAGTGAGGGGTTGGGGAGTGTTTTTAAAAACGTTCTCAGAAAAACCAAGTTCATTGTTAAGTGATTAATTGTTCATAAATTCTTTCGAGATCTTTCGCTATTCTCTTCCAAGAATATTTCTCAGCGGTTTTCCTCGCATTAACTGATATCTTCTTTCGGAGTTTGGAATTTTCGAGTTTTTTTATCCCCTCAGCAAAATCCTCGGGGTTGTCCTTCGTTATTATCCCGTTCTTTCCGTTTTCTATCATTTTTTTCATTATCCCCACACCATTAGTGACCACAGGCTTCCCTGCAGCGAGGTATTCACCTAGCTTAACCGGGCTCCTGCTCCTGTTTGATATGTTGTCAACAAAGGGCATGAGGGCGATATCGGAGGAGTAAAGGTATTTCCTAACGTCCTCTCTTTTTTTCATACCGAGGAACTCGACGTTATTAAGTTTCAAGGTTTTTGCAAGCATTTCGAATTCCTTTCTCCTGGGACCGTCACCCACAATCGTTAAGCTCATTCCATTCAGGTAAACCATGCTTTTGAGAACGAAGTCTAGATCGCTCGATTTGTGTAGGAGTCCTATGAACAAAAGCTTCATTCCTTCATTTTCAGGAAACGAGTATTTTATCCCTTCCGTATCCGCCCCGTTGGGGATGAAGTATACAGGTTTTTCGAAACCGAATTCCCTTGCTTTCTCTTCAAGGAATGGGCTCACCACCACCAAGGTATCTGCCCGTTTAACTATCCATTTCTCAAAGAAATCGGCTATGTGGTTGTAAGGGAACGGGTCCCTATCCGCGAAACCTCCGAATCCCTCAAAATCGTCCCAATCCACGATTAATGGTTTACCTTTTAATTTTCCGATCCATGATGGTATTCCAGAGGTGGGGAGGGTCTTGAAGCAATGAACGATTCTTGAATCGTCAAATAACATTTTCAGGGATTTCTCGGCTATTGAAAACGCACGGTTTGAAAAGTTGGTGAAAAAAGCGTTTTCTATATCCTTCCTCGGGGGTGAAAACACGAGTTTGGTGTCGGGAATGTATCTGCTCAGATTCAGTATCCTCGTAGCGTTACCGCTGAAAACATTGCTTCCCGAAACCATGACAATTCGAAAGTTCATAGAATAGAATTTGGAATCAAATTTATTAATTGATTACAACGTTTCTTTCAAGGCTTCGTATATTTCGGTGAATATCTGTTTCAAGTGTATTTTCACATCCCAGTCAGGGAAGTGTGATTTCGCCTTCCTGATGTCAGAGATCCACCATATGTGATCAGCTTCCCTTTCTTGCTTAAGTTTATATTTCATTTTTTTGCCCGTTATCTCCTCTATCAGGTCAAAGGATTCTAGAAGCGAGATGGAGTTCTTCCGAGAACCTCCTATGTTGTAAACTTCCCCTGATCTTGGTTTTTTCGCGAACTTCAGGAACAATTCAGCCAGGTCCTTGGCGTGTATGACGTCCCTTACCTGGAAACCGTCGTAACCGTAAATGTTCAGGGTTTTGCCTGTAATTGCCTTTTTTATAAAGTACGGTTCCCAGTTATGCATCTCGACCGCTTTCGCAGCACCGCCCGTTATGCATCCCATCCTGAATATGCCCGTTTTCAAACCGTAAAGATAAGCGTATTCCTGCGTATAAAGATCGGAAGCTGTCTTTGAAACCCCGAACGGTGTGTGCATGTTCTGATCAATTGTTAGGTTCTCATCGAAACCGTTTCTCAGTTTCGGATCGACCGGTTCGAATCTCTTTCCGACCTTTTTGTACGAAAAACGGTTCGGCATTTCACCGTAAACCTTGTTTGTGGAGCAAAAGACAAAGGGTATCTCAGGGTTGTGATTACGAACGTTTTCCAGCAGGAACAGCGTGCCCCACGCGTTTATCTGGAAATCCTCGATGGGAATTTCTATTGATCTCGGGTGCGAAGGCTGTGCCGCAGTATGAATGATCGCATCGGCCTTTTTTATCAGGGATGTTATTCTTTCATCCCTTATATCAATCTCATGGTTTTCGATGTTGTATTCTTTCAGAATATTTTCCATAATGTTCTTGGTGTTGCCCTCTTTCCCAAACAGTTTTCCTCGCATGTAATTGTCAACCGAAATCACTTCCCATCCCTTTTCCGAGAATAGTCTGCAACATTCGGACCCTACGAGTCCGGCTCCGCCCGTGACAAGAACCTTCATCATATCACCCTAAATATCTCTTCCTCAATTTCTCGCTCTTATCGAATAAGTCCTTTGTTTTTTGTGTTTCTCCCCATTCTATGAGTTTTTCCAGTCCTTTGCGTATATCCCATTTTGCTTTGAACTTTATATCCCTTTGCGTTTTTGACATATCAGCAAAATCATGCCTGTTATCCCCCGCTCTGTATTCTCCCGTCATTTTCGGTTTGATATTGGAACCGAGTATTTCGATAAGAATGTTCGCTATCTCAAGAACACTTGCGGGTTTTCCGGTTCCTAAGTTGTATATACCACAAGCGTCTTTTTCAACGACCTTTAAGATGAACTCTTTAACATCCTCTATGAATATGTAATCCCTTAGCTGTTTTCCGTCTTCGAAAACTATCGGTTGTTTCTTGTTCTTCAGCCTGTTCAAGAAAATCGAGCACACGCCGCTGTACGGATTGCTCAAACTCTGTCTTGGCCCGTAGACGCTGAAACCCCTGAAAACAAAAGTTGGAATTTTTAAAACATACTCGAAATTCATGGCTATCCTTTCGGTGTCATATTTGGAGATGGCATAAATGGAAAGTGGATTGACGGGTTTGTCTTCCTTTGTCCCCATCGGTTCTGCATACCCATTGCACAAGGGACAATGTATTTCCCAGTCAGACCTTTCGAGCTGGCTTTTTTTCCTGAGGTCAGGGTAAACTATACCACACTTCTTACACTTATACGTTCCCTCCCCGTAAACGGTTTTGGAACCTGGTATTATTATTTTTCGAATGTTGTTTCGCAGTTCCTTTTTCTCCAGAAGGACTTCGTATAAATTTGAGGTTCCTATTGTGTTGGTCTGGAGGTAATGTGAAGGTCTGTACATGCTCTGGTTTATTCCCACCGAGGCAGCGAAATGGACAACGGTTTCAATTCCTTTCAAGGCTTTAAACCAGTCCTTTTTGTTTTTCACATCGCCTTTTACGAATTTCGCATTTTTGTTAAAATAATCAGGTTTCCTGTTCCCGTGTACTTGGTATTCCAAATTATCGAGGACGACGACATCGTGGTTTTTTTCTACCAAACTATCAACTACATGTGAACCGATAAATCCAGCGCCACCTGTCACCAATATTTTCATAGAGAATAATATTAAGGGGAATATTTATTAATATTCCCTCCACGAATGTCTGCATTTTGTGCATCTGAAAAACAACGTAGGAGGTTCATCTGTTGATCTGGTCTGTTGCATCCACCATACAGCTTCTTTGTTCCCGCATTTCGGACATATTATGCGAATCTTTGGCAAAGCCTCCTTCTTCTCTTCTATGATAACCACTTCGTCTAACGGGTCTTTCTTGACTTCTTCCTTGATTTCGATCGGTTTGTAGTCCTTTATCTTGTAACCGCATTTTCTGCAAACGAGAATTGTTTTGTTCTTTTCCTTTTTGGAAACACATACCAATCCGCATTTCGGACAGAACTGCATGAATACACCATGAGCTGAATTTACCTATATTTCTTGACCATTATATATAAAAAGCTAACTGTTACGCAAATAACGATTACAAAAACTATGTTTCTCACCACAAAAGGCAATATGTATTCTGTAACTCCTATCTTCACCCATCCTAGATACGGGATTATCGATATGACTTTCCCATGTATCTGCTCGGGTTCTATGTGTTTTTCGAAGGGGTGCTGACCTAGGGTGGCATCGCCTTTTGTCTGAAACGAGCCGTCGGGATTTATCTGCTTGATTCTGTGGACTATCGGAACATCACGATCTTCGACAGAAAAGACTATAATGTCGCCTATTTCTAGGAAATTCAGGTAATCCTTAGGATCGCGAACCCCTTGTATTATCAGGATATCGCCTTGGTAAAATGTGGGGACCATGCTGTTTGATTCAACAGCGACAACAGGCATGTCTGTTGAAAGGGCTTGGCCTAGAACGATGTTTATGACAAAGGCGAAGAATACTCCCAAGAATATGTAAAATACAGTTTCTGTCGTCCCTTCGAGTTTTATTTTCATGATATCCTCTTTTTCATACCGCTGCATATGAGATGCGAAACCCTCACCGGCTCGGGTATTACTGAATTTACAGAGGTTAGATTTATAATGCTTTCGCAAGTGTATTCATCAATCCCGGCTTTCTGATAATATATTGTTTTCCTTCCTTTCAAAACTTTGTTCTTTACCTCGAATTTTCGAACTTCGCCAGCTTCCTCTATTAATCCCCATCTTTTCTCGCTGTCTTTGAATTTCGATAGACTCTTCCTTATTGCCTTCATATCGGGTTTGTCCCTTATTACGACGATAACAGGAAGTTTGGTCTTTTCGTACAACTTGTTTATATCGACTATATTGAAACCCCCGAACGTTATCCCGTCCAGCATTATTATCCTCAGTTGTTCTTTATGTCTGCTCCGATTTATTGCCTTCGCAATTTTCTCCGTTGCGTCATTTCCGTCAATTTTTATTTTAGTGGATATAACGCCATCTATCTGAATTCCTCCCCTACATATCACCCCCATAAGAATCGTATGCTTGTCTTTAAAGGTGAAGGGAGCGTCATCCCATCCCACAATCCTAATTTCTGGCTTTATGATTTTTAACATAGCAAAATATGCCTATCTTTTTGAAACCCTTTTGAATTCCCTTTCGAACTCTTTTGTCTGATCAATTATCATCTGCGCTGCATTATCCAGTATTTTTTTGGGAGTTTTCGTCCTCATTATCAGCTTTGGTTCAGAAAGATACGGATGTTCGATCATGTACGAGGCCTGCTTGCTTCCGGCCATCCAAGCATTCTCCCTCAGAAGATTGAGGAACGTGTGGGTTTCGCCACGAACCTCGAGGGCCATTTTTTCTTCGCCCTTTTCCAAAAGTATCAATTTCATAAGAATTAATATAGGGTAAATTATTTAAATGGTTTCAAATTCCTCACGTTTTTAAGCATGCCCCGCAATAATTAATATTTTGAATGTGAGGGTATGACGATATTTCGAGCGTATGACGTGAGAGGGATATACCCAGGTCAATTAAACGGGGATACCGCCTACAAAATAGGTCTGGCTTTCGGGAAGTTCTTGGGAAAGGGGACAATAGCATTAGGCATGGACGTGAGGGAGAGCAGTCCTGATTTGAGGGAAAATTTGCTTAAAGGTTTGATGGAAAGCGGGTTGAAGGTTGTGGATATAGGTGTAGTTCCTACCCCTATCCTTTACTTCACCGTTGCATCCAAAGGACTTGATGGTGGCGCCATAATAACGGGATCGCACAACCCGAGGGAATACAATGGGGTGAAGTTGTGTGAGAAAAAAGGGGTTTGCCTTTCGTATGAAACAGGTATAGGAGAAATTGAATCACTTGTTAGGAAAGGGATTGAATCCCCGAATCTCGAAGGTGAATTGATGGAGAAGCGGATGGAAAAGGAATATATTGATTTCGTTACGAGGAATATGAAATTCGAAAAGCCCCTTCGGGTAGTGATAGATGCGGGTAATGGTGTCGCTGGTAAGGTTTCTTGCGAAATCTTCCGAGAACTCGGCTGTGAAGTGATCGAACTCAACTGCAAACCGGACGGGAGATTCCCTAAACACCATCCAGACCCTCTCGTGAGAGAGAATCTTAAAGAACTCCAGGCGAAGGTTAGAGAAGCCAAGGCTGATCTTGGAATAGGATACGATGGAGATGGAGATCGGGTGGGATTTGTGGATGAAAAGGGGGAAATATTCGAAAACAACAAGGCCTTTGCTCTTATAATAAAAAATGTTCTCGAGAAAAATCCCGGGGGGAAGATCGTGCACGAGGTTCTCGCATCTAAACTGGTTGAGGATGTCATACGTTCGAAAAAGGGAATTCCTGTGATTTCGAGGGTTGGTCATTCTTACATCCAAAGGAAGATGTTTGAAGAGAACGGGATTTTGGGTGGGGAAACATCAGGTCATTATTATTTCAAGGAAAGCTACAACTATGACGATGGGATATTCGGTTCGGTCAAGCTGGCAGAACTTCTCTCGAGATCGGATAAACCGATCTCAGAATTGGGTGAAGATCTTCCCCGCTACATAACCTCTGATGACACAAGAGTCCACTGCCCGGATGAGAGAAAGTTTCAAGTAGTTGATAGCCTTCGAAGGAAATTCGAGGGGATGGGGAAGATGGTAATGATTGACGGCGTGAAGGTTATACTCGAAAATTCATGGTTCATAGTTCGAGCATCGAACACACAGCCGGCATTGGTTTTGAGATGGGAAGCAAAGGATGAGAAAGAATATGAAAGGATCGAGGCATTCGTTAGGAAGGAGGTTGAAAGTGAAGTAGAGGCTATTTCCTGATTTCCTCTAGAATTTTTTTCGCGTTGTCAACGGATATGTTCTTATCCTCAATAATTTTCTTTGCAACCTTGTCTATTTCATTCCCTTTCGCTCCTGCTATCACAGCAATGTTCTTCGAATGGAGTCGCATGTGGCCTTTTTGGATTCCTTCGGTCGCTAGCGCCCGTAAAGCGGCGAAGTTTTGGGCGAGGCCAACGGCAGCTATGATCTCCGAGAGCTCTTTAGCTGATTTGACACCGAGGATTTTCAAAGCGACTTTTGCTTCGGGTTTTGTTCTTGTCGCCCCGCCAACAGTTCCTATCGCCACTGGAAGCTCTATCTCCCCTACGAGATCCCCTTCATCGTTTTTGTAGTATTTCGTTAATGGTTTGTATTTCCCTGAAATACTCGCGTAAGCGTGCGCCCCTGCCTCCACCGCTCGAAAGTCGTTCCCTGTTGCTATCACAACCGCGTCCACCCCGTTCATTACTCCTTTGTTATGTGTTGCACACCGATAGGGGTCGTTCAAGGCGAGGTAGTAGGCTTCAAGTATCGCATCCGCCACTTCTTCTCCCTTCACGAGCCCTTTTGTGGATTTTTCAAGCTCCTCGCGCTTCCAAATGGCTTTTGCACGGGCAAGCCTTTTGTCCGCGAGGTTGGATATTATCTTGAGTCTCACATATCCTCCGGTAAGTTCTTCGAGTAATGGCGAAATTCCCTCGCACATCGTGTTTATCGCGTTCGCTCCCATTGCATCCCTCACGTCCACTAAAAGGTGGACAACGAGCATTTCGCCTATTTTTGATTCTATCTTTCGTACTTCAATGTCCTTCGCTCCTCCTCCGAAACTCACCAGAACGGAATCCCTTTTGTTCGCATTTGAAAGGATTTTTTCCTTGTTATCGAGGATTGCCCTTCTAGCGGAATCGAAATCCCCGAAACCCATGATCTGGATCTGGCCTATCATCACGGGATCGTTACTTGATGTTTTGAAACCTCCAGAAGATTTCGCTAGCTTCGCTGCGAATGAAGCGGCTGCGACTACCGAAGGCTCCTCGATACACATAGGTATTACGTATTCCTTCCCGTTTACGAGGAAGTGTAAACCGAGACCGAAAGGTAATTCGCTCGTTCCCACAACGTTCTCTATCATCCTGTCTGCTGTTTCGATACCCAAGGCTCCAGTATTCCTAAGGGTTTCAGCTTCCTCTTCAGTTAATCCAGCGAATTCCTTAAGTATCTTGAGCCTTTCTTCTGGGGGTTTCTTGTAAAATTCGTGAAATTTGTCCTCCATAAAACCACTTTTCTGTTAATTGTTTTAAATATGTTATGGGAATTAAAAAATTATGTTCGATCAGAATAGAAATTCAGATATCCTCAGGATGATAGAGAAGAAGGGAGCGAATAGGATTTTGATCCAGGTCCCAGAAGGCTTGAAGTCTAGCGTAGGAAACTTAATTGATTTCCTTGAGAAGAAAGGTCTAGATGTCATGCTTTCTGTGGAACCGTGTTTCGGTTCGTGTGACCTTAGGGATAAAGAAGCAGAGATGTTAGGGTGCGACCTACTTTTGCATATAGGGCATAAAGATCTCGGCCCGAGAACGAAAATTCCTGTTGTATATTATGAATACTTCATGGATTTCGATTTCATCCCGCTTCTTCGGAAGGTTTTGAAGAAGTTGGAATTTCGAAAAATTTGTTTGGTAACAACGATCCAGTTTGTTAAAAATCTCGACCCTGTGAAAAAATTCCTCGAGAAAAACGGCTTCAAGGTCTATCTCGGAAAGGATATATTAGGGTGTGATATTTCGAATGCGAAGAAGTTTGAAAACCTCGTCGAAGCCTACCTTTTCATCGGATCCGGGAGGTTCCACCCCCTAGGATTGCAGGAGAAAACGGATAATACTGTCCTATTTTTAGACATAGAAAAGCGGGTTTTGGAGGATTTGTCGAAGGGGAAAAGAAAGCTGGGAATCAAAAAGGAAATGAGGATTCAAAAAGCGAGGGATTCAAAAAATTTCGGGGTTATCATATCGACAAAGAAAGGTCAGCTACATTTGGAAACGGCTGAGAAGATAAAGAAAATCCTTGAAAAACGCGGTAAAAATGCCTACATGCTCATTTCCGATCGGATCACTCCAGAGAAACTTCTAGGTCTTAAAATAGATGTTTTGGTCAACACGGCCTGCCCGAGAATAAGGGATGACAGCAAACAGTTCGGAAAGGTTATTTTAGAACCAGAAGATGTCGAGCTTTTATAAAAACCCTTCTTTTTTCTGGTGTTTTTTCTTCATTCTTTGTATCTTCTTCTCATGCTCATCAACCCACTTGCTCACTTTATCTGCGGCGGGTTTAGAATTCCCCACACCTGAGGTGTTACCCACCCCAACTATTATGACGTTTTCGCCCTTTTTCGTTCTCCCTAGCGATTCTTTTATCCTCTCCATAACCTTCGGGATAGCGTCTTTTACCGCCTTTCGCATGGGCATAATCGCTTCCTCGGGCTTCATCTTGACTATTATAGAATCCAACGGTATTTCGTTCTTCACAGCGACATCCTCTATGTATGAGCGCTCGACACCAGGTCCACCCATCGCTACGCCCACACCTTCAGCGATTGACCCTGTTTTTTCGCCTTCAAGTTTCGCCGCCGCGTCTATCGTTATAATCCTGGATATTTTATTTCGAAGCACGAGCTTCTCAACCGCTTTCCCAGGTCTTCCAAGCCTTCCACCAGGACCTCTCGCCTTTATAGCGAAACAGTTCCTTCCTTCGATCTTTACATTCGTCATCAATATGTCCTCCTCGATTTCTTTGGTTTTTTTATTGCCTATTAGATTTGCTACGACAAGCGGTCCTAGCCCATCACCAACAGGTTCGCCTCTAGCGAGGGACTTCGTCCCCTTGTAAATCGCCTTCGCTATTCGCTCTATCAAAGGCAACTGCATCTGTATTATGAGGGCGATCTGATAGGATTTTGTTTGCTTTATGAGCTCCACGTAGTGCCTTATTATCTTCGCTATTGTATGCAACTCGATCCCCCCTGCCAAACCCATCTGTATGTTCGTCTTCCTCTCCCCATCCATTTTGGGAGCGACCTGGTTGACAAAGTAGCGGAACCTCTGCTTCTCGTTCTGTATTATAACATCGAATTTCTTGACTATTCCATATGGATCGAGAGAAACCGGGGGGATAATGAAGAATTCGAAAAAATTCGAAACAGAATCCCTGAGTTTCTTGTTAGGGGTTTTCGATATCTCGCTCACAAGGAATTTTTTTGCGTTATCCGACATGGCTTCAAGCTCTTCCGCTGTTCTCTCGATCTTCCACATTATCTGGGAGAGCATGAGCCGTGGGTAAAAGAAGAAGAATATTATGAAGAATGCGAAGTAAAGAACGGTTACCCACCATTCATTCCCGGTACCCAACTGAAAAAGAACATCCATACCCTATCATTTGGTTAGCTTATATTTATAAATTTAACAATTCTTTTTTCGTTTTTCTCAATTTAAATATTTAATGTTGAATAGTTAAATATTAGGAGTGGTTGCATGAAAAACGCAATAACTATTTGTCTTGTGGTTTTGTTTTTATCCATGATGTTCGCTCCCGTTGTGAAGGCCGAAGGCCTGCTCTCGGATTTTTTCGAGATGATTAAAAAATGGTTCGAATCCTCGCCATTGGGTAACCTATTCGCAATGCCTGTGAAGAGAATTGAAACTATGAAATTGAGCTTCTACCCTGAAAGTTTCGAATTCAACGCAGAGGATTTCGTTAACATAACTACAAAAGAAAGCGAAATCTCGAATTTCAAAGGTAACATGAACGTTGATATGGGAAACAAAATTATGGTTTTAAAGGAATCAGGGAGTTCGCTCTCCATAAAGAAAACCATCGGGATAATAAATATACATGATTTGAAGTTAAATTCGCTGGAATTGAAAGACATGAAACTCATCCTTACCTCAGGTAATTGGAACGAAACAACCGAAAACGGCTCCATTGTTGTGAAAGACTTTTTAGGGAATGTTTTTGTAAAGGAAGGGGTAATAGAGCTGGAAGGAAACGTATCGAAGCTGACTAAAGGTTAGCAAAGAAGTTATTCTTCTTTGAGTGCCCCCATCTCAACTATCTTCGCGTAGGCAGGTCTTGTTATCAATATCCCAACCAGAACCCCTACAATCGTTGTTATCGCAAATCCTCTGACGAGACCAATACCTATCGCCATCAACGGGACCATCGCTGCGATTGTTGTGGAGGCTGAACCAAAGATTATGAAAAACGCGCGTTTAATCTTATCCTTGATCGTGTAAAGGATTTTCTTTTCCTTTCTCCCTCCTAACGTTTCGTCAGCTATGACTATCATGTTATCCACACCAACCCCTATCGCCGCTATTATCCCGCCTATCGCCGGTAGATCAATCGTCCATGTAAGCATGCCTAACAACGGTATGAGAATTGCCCCGAACCACGCAGTTGGGTCTATCTCGTATTTCTTCCACCACGCCATTGAAATCAAAAGGAAGTTCAAAATCAAAACAGGTCCCCATATGAACCAATCATTATTCGATGCTATGCCGAGTATTATCACCACCTCTGAAAATCCCGTGAACACCAAGGGAATCGCCACCCTGAGTTTTCGATACCTTAAAAAGGTTATTATTATGACCGCTATTGCCGCAAGACCTGCAGCGTATATAGCTGACATAACGAAACCCTTTCCAAGGGTCGGGGAAATCACACCTACCGAAACCGTTTCCAAGCTGACAGGGAGAGCGCCAGACCTTAGGATTGTCTGGAGGTTGAGCTTTTCATTCAAAGCTTCCTCCTTTGTTTCGCGTGAACCTGTAATCTGCGGGGTGGTGTAAACCTTCCCTCCTAGCGAAGAGGCTATCCTCAGATCTGAAACCAACTGGTTGTCAAGGTAGAGAAGAATCCGCGAGTCCTTGAGATAATATTCGCCTGAGTTGAGGTCGAGCTGTGAGGGAATCCCCGAGGTTATCTTGGCGAATTTTTCCGATCCCCTTTCCGAAACGAGGATCCCGAAATAGAATTCAAAGAAATTACTTCTCGGTATTATACCCGAATGCTGCGCGTCAGTGTAAACAAGTTCTATATCCTCCCCCCTGTAGGCTGTTCCCAAAAATATCAATGCGTTTTCCATTTGCGTCACGTTTAAAAATTCGAAGTCCACGCCGTCCAGAACGAATGTGTCGTTCGGGTGGAGAGTGAGATTCGAAAGGGTTATCGTATCGTTCCCTAGGTATTCTATTTCGTATTTGTTCTCCAAAAGATCGAACGTACCTTTCGAATTTTTTAGGAAAACTGGTTTTACTATCTTTGCCTCGAAATTACCTTGTTTGGAAAGCAAAGTATCGACAATCTCTCTTCCCAGACCGGCGGCCTCTATCTGAACGTAATAATCCCCTCCTATCCCCCTTACAGGGAAGAAGCGTATCTCCCGCAAACCATATACGTTTGCCCTGGTCTGCAGTGTAGCCATGATTTGTTCAAGCATCTGGGCAGAGGCGTTTTCTTTGGGTTTCAAAATAATTCGCGTCCCTCCCTTTATATCAAGGCCGAAATCTAGGTTCAGTTTGTCTATCTCTATGGCATCTATCCCTATGCCAGTTTCGTTCACGTAGAATTTGTAATCCTTTCTATCTACCTTCAATTTGATCTCCCCCATGTAATCCTTGACTAGCGAATTCCACTCATTCGAGTTTTGAATCCTCTCTCCGTTGACCTCTGATATTATCATACCCTGCTGGAGAATTCCCTTTGCTGGGGAATCTTCGTGAACATAGGCTATCTGGACTCCTGTGTATTGAGGCTTCAATCCTATCGCTAGCAATCCCGCTAGCACCATTATCAATAACAACCACAATCTCCAGTACTTCAACATTATATCAATCCTTTTCTTTCACAGTACCATCTGAGTATAACGGAATTCATTAACCATGTGTTCATTATGTCGAAAGACAAACCTATGAGCAGTACCATCGCTATTTGTGATAACACGGGGGATATGGCAGAAAGCAAAAGCGCGATCAACGCTCCTATCGAAGTGAGTGTCATGGTAAGACCAGTTTTCAGGGCGCGTTTAAGTTTGTCAGCAAGGGTTTTATCTTCGGATTCTTTGAGCAACCGCGATGTGAGCATTATATCCGTATCAACAGAATAACCTATCAGCATGAGCAAAGCAGCAAGACCCGCTAGCGAAAGTTCAACCCCAAAAACCTGCATGAATCCTAAGGTAATCAGTATATCAGACATTGCGGACATTATAACTGCAATTGAGGGAACGAACGTTCGGAATATAACGAATACTATTATCCCCATGAAAATGAACGCTATTATTATCGCTAATTGCGCCTGCGACCAAAATGCCATCCCAAGGGAAGGTCCAATGGTTTCGATTGAGTTGTCTTTTGTGTCCACTCCTAGCAAAATAAGTTCCGAAAGTATCTCATTTGCTTCGAAATCGCTAGAAGTCTCTATTATCGTTCCATAGCCTTCGAAAGACCTTATCTCCCTCACATGGATCGGGTGGAATTTTTGTTTTAACCGGTTTTCTATAGCGGTTACATCAGGCCTCTCTTCTGTGTTTATCGTTATGAGCGTTCCGCCTTTCAGTTCGATTGATCTCT
>JABAOF010001088.1_pt6 | contig 45917 bp, 43 predicted proteins | sample 7062171 | NCBI WGS metagenome assembly JABAOF01 (sample SAMN14538628, study PRJNA623070) | marine sediment metagenome | biome: marine biome [ENVO:00000428]; feature: marine pelagic biome [ENVO:01000023]; material: deep marine sediment [ENVO:00002113] | place: India: Gulf of Khambhat ... | reverse complement strand
CAGGATCTTCTGGAGGATCCGCACCGTCCATGCCGTTCCCTCACGGCATTGGGTACATTGGGCGCACGACTCGTGGGCGTAGAACCGCGCCGTCCGCATGGTCTGGTAGACCATGTCGGCGCTGTCGTCGAATACGATGACCCCACCCGAGCCCAGCATGGTTCCGACCTCCACACAGCCTTCGTAGTCGAGCAGGCAGGCCTCGGCCTCCTCGCGGTTGAGGTAGGGCACCGACGATCCCCCCGGCACCACGGCTTTGAGGTTCCCGTGCTGCACCCCGCCACAGAGGTCGTAGATGAGCTCCTTCAACGGAAAGCCCATCTCCACCTCATAGTTGCCCGGCTTCCGCACGTGGCCGCAAACGCTGAAGAGTTTGGTCCCGGTGCTCTTGGGGTTCGACAGGCTCAGCGACTTGTACCACTGCGCTCCGCGATTGATGATGTGCCCCACCGAGGTGAGAGTCTCGACGTTGTTGATGGTCGTGGGCCTCCCGAACACGCCGTATGCAGCCGGGAAAGGGGGGCGGATCCGAGGATTGCCGCGCTGGCCCTCGATCGAGTTCATGAGCGCCGTTTCTTCACCGCAGATGTACGCGCCAGCACCCCGGTGGATGAACATGTCGAGTCGCTTGCCCGTACCCATGGCGTCGGGACCAAGCACGCCCTCGGCGTAAGCCTCGTCGAGGGCCTGCTGCATGATCGCCAGTGGCTCGGTGAACTCGCCGCGGATGTAGACGTATGCGATCTCTGCCTGGATCGCGTACTGCGTGATGGCCGCCCCTTCGATGAGCGCGTGGGGGGTCCACCGCATGATCTCACGGTCCTTGAACGTCCCTGGTTCCGATTCGTCCGCGTTGACACAGAGGTAGTGCGGTCCCGTCCTCTTCTTGGGCATGAAGGCCCACTTCACTCCGGCGGGAAAGCCGGCGCCGCCACGCCCCCGTAGACCCGATTCCTTCACCTCCGCGATGATCGCCTGTCGCTCCATCGACAAGGCCTTCTCCAGAGCCCGATACCCACCCCGCTCCACCCAGCCGTCGTAGCTCCGAGCTTCTGGGTCGCCGAAGTACTCACTCAGAACCACGGTTTCCTTGGGGTGAGGCTTGTGCGGGTAGCCCATTATGCCGCTCCCCTCTCTACCCCCGGCGGCAGAGGCGGCAGCCACCCCACCTGCCTCCACTCCCCAGCGGCAGGGGGGGCAGTCCACCGCACCCAGCCAGCACCCTTGCTGCCCGGCAGGCAGGGAGCGGTGGGGCAGCTCCCGCTTCTGCCACCAGGGACGAGGGGCGCAGGGTGCGGCCGCCGCCGTCTCACCGGTACCGCTCCAGCAACTCCGGCACGCCCTCCGGCATCACACTCTCGACGAAGTCGTCGTTGATCAGCACCGGCGTTGCGAACCCGCACGCTCCCAGACACTCCACTTCGATGACCGTGAATCTGCCGTCCGGCGAGGTTGCTCCCAGCTCCCTGCACCCGGTGTGCTCTAAGAACGCCTCCACTACGCCCTCTGCACCACAGAGATTGCACGGCGTGGTCGTGCAGACTTGAATGAAGTACTTCCCCACCGGATGCTGGTGGTACATGGTGTAGAACGTGACCACACCCTTGACGTAGGCGGGGGTCAGGTCCAGCACCTCGGCCACCTCTGCCATAGCGTCGTCGGAGATCCACCCTCGTGTCTCCTGCACCATCCACAGCGCGGGCAACAGCCCAGCCCGCTTGGTCTCGTAGCGCCCGAGAATCTCCTCCAGCTCGGCCCGGCGCTCGCCGGTGAACACCGGTTCGTATGCGGTTGTCTCGTGCATCACGTATCCGAGGCCGGGGACTAGCCCCTAGCGGTCGATTTCTCCCAACACGATATCCACGCTGGCGTTGATCGCGATCAGGTCGGCCAGCAGATGGCCCTCCGCCATCTTCGGCAGGGCCGCCAGGTTGATGAACGAGGGCGGACGGATGCGCCACCGCACCGGCTTTGCCGTGCCGTCGGAGACGAAGTAGTAGCCCAGCTCGCCCTTCCCGTTCTCGATCGAGAAGTAGGCCTCCCCAGGTGGTGCGGGGACTCCCTCCATTACCTGCTTGAAGTGGAAGATCATGGCCTCCATGTCCGACATGGCCGCCGTTTTGGGTGGGAGGATTGCCCGCGGGTCGTCCACATTGATGGGCCCTTCAGGCAGTCGGTCCAGTGCCTGCTCCAAGATCCTGAGCGACTGGCGCATCTCCTCCATGCGCACCAGGTAGCGGTCGTAGATGTCCCAGTGCTCGCCGATTGGGACATCGAAGTCGTACGTCTCGTAGTCCAGGTAGGGGCGATCCTTTCGCACGTCGTACGCCACTCCACTCGCCCGCAGCATCGGCCCCGAGAGACCGTAGTTGATCGCCTCTTCCCCACTGATGACCCCGATCCCCTGGGTACGCCCGCACCAGATGGCATTCCGGGTCAACAGGCGATCGACCTCATCCAGCGCGGCGGGGAAGCCACTGCAGAAGTGGCGCAGTCCCTCCTCGAACCCGTCCGGGATGTCGGCCATCAAGCCGCCCACTCGGGTGAGGCTCGTGGTGAGTCGCGCGCCCGTCCACGCCTCCTGGAGATTGTAAACCTTCTCCCGCTCCTGAAACGTCCATAGGAACGGTGTGAACGCGCCGATGTCTAGCGCAGTGGTGCCAAGCCAGACCAGGTGTGAGATGATCCGGCTCATCTCACAGGCGATCACTCGGAGCACCTTGCACCGCTCGGTGATCTCGATCCCCATCAGCTGCTCGGCGGCCAATGCCAGGCCGATGTTGTTCGCCATGGGACTGAGGTAGTCGGTCCGATCGGTGAGCGGGATGATCTGATTGTAGTGGCGGTACTCCCCCAGTTTCTCGAAGCCCGAGTGCAAGTAGCCGATATGGGGAATGACCCGCACCACCACCTCGCCGTCGAGTTCCACCACCAAGCGCAGGACTCCGTGGGTGGCCGGATGCTGTGGTCCGAGGTTGATGAGCATGTGCTCGGCACTGAAGTCGGGCTCGGCTTCCGCCTCAGGACCGACGACCCCCAGCGGGACCCGCATCGGCCGCCCCCGAGCATCGACTCCAGTGGTCGCCACGTCGAGCTCGATCGTCCGCTTCTCAGCCATCGTCCTGATCCGGTGACTCTGGCACCCTGCCCCGCTCCCCGCGCTCCAGCCGTTCGCGCATGTCCATGGGCAAGTCGTGATGGGCCTGCACGATGGAGAGCTCCTCCAACGAGTAGTGCGCTTCGGGATTGGCGTGGAGCGCCTGGCGCACCTGCTCTGAGCGGGAGAACCGCCCCCGTAGCGGGAAGTCCTTCCGAAGGGGGTGCCCTTCGGCGTAGGTGTCCCACATGAGAATCCGGCGCAGATCCGGGTGGCCTCGGAAGGCGATGCCGAACATGTCGTACACTTCTCGTTCCAGCCAATCGGCCGCCCGCCACAGCGGGGCTACAGAGTCGACCTCCAGGTCCTGATCCTTGGGGAGCTCGACCTTCACCCTGAGTTCGGCACCGCGCTTCAGCGAGCGTAGCTGATACACCACCTCAAGGGGGCGCTCCACATCCCGGTACTCCACCGCAGTGACGTCCACCAGGTAGTTGTAGTCCTCCTCCGGGCTCTCCTTGAGCCACTGGAGAACGTCCCGCAGGCTCTCACCATCGACGTAGACGATCGTCTGCCCACACGACACGGTCGCGCGCCCGATCGCACTGCCGAAGGCGCGCCGAAGGGATTCGACCGAGGGGTTCACGGGACCTTTAGCCGGAACGCGTCTGGTGCACGGAGTTGCCGAACGGCTCGGAGAGCTCGTCCACCAACTGCGGAGGGATCCTGAGGCCGCCCGGGTCGAGCGGATGCTCCTCACGCAGGGATGGGTCTGCCAACGTCTCGCCACGGACCTTCTTGTGCAGCAGGAGAATGCCGTAGAGCAGCCCCTCTGGACGCGGCGGGCACCCGGGCACGTACACGTCGACCGGTACGACGGTGTCGATGCCCTGGACCATTGCGTAGTTGTCGAAGATCCCACCCGTAGACGCGCATGCGCCCATCGAGATTACCCATTTGGGCTGCGGCATCTGGTCGTAGATCCGACGGATCACAGGGGCGAGCTTGAACGGCAGTCGGCCGCCACAGATCAGCACGTCAGCCTGCCGCGGCGAATAGCCCAGCCGCTCCATGCCAAAGCGAGCTAGGTCGAAGCGGCTGGCTGCCGTCGCCATGAACTCGATGCCGCAGCAGGCGGTCATGAAGGGCATGGGCCACAGACTGTTCGACCGCGCCCAGTTGACCAGGAAATCGAGTCGCGTGGTCAGCCAACCCGGGGTGACCTGCGAGACGATGGTGGTCTCACCGGACGCGGTCGGGGCGCCAGGCTTCACCGATCCCATTCGAGCGCCCCCCGCTTCCACGCATAGATGAACCCCACTAGGAGTATGAGCACGAAGATCAGCATCTCCACCAACCCGAACAGCCCCAGTTGGCGAAAGGCAACCCCCCACGGAATCATGAAGACCGTCTCAATGTCGAAGACGATGAACAGCATGGCGATGAGATAGAACTTGACGCTGAACCGCTCGCGGGTACCACCGAGGGGCGGCATCCCGGACTCGTAGGGGATCAGTTTGACTGGTGTTCTCCGGGCCCCAGGATACAGATGTGACAGAATGAGGATCCCGAAGGTGGTCATCACCACGAGGGCGACTAGAAGGACGAGCGGGATGTATTCCTGTAGCACCGATCTATGCGCTCGTGAAACGCGTTCACCTTTATCGGATATCGGGGCTGCAAGTTACCTAGGCCTCTCAAGGGGTGTCAAGCAAAGCTAAGGTAGCGCGAGACTAGAGCTTACGTATCTTTCCCTCACCGCGCGGGGAAACCGGTTCTGGAGCTGCGACCGCCAACGACTGACAGTCGCCTTCGTCCACAACTTCGACCTGCAAGGATGGTTCATGTCGATCAAGTCTGACCGTTGGATTCGCCGGATGGCGGAGACGCACCGCATGATCGAGCCTTTCGCCGAGTCACAGGTGCAGCGGGGTGTCATCAGCTTCGGTGTGTCGTCATACGGTTATGACATGCGCGTGGCGGAGGAATTTCGCATCTTTACTAATGTGCATTCGCCAGTGGTGGACCCTAAGGAGTTCGATTCTCGCTCCTTCGTCGAGTACGTGGGCGACTTCTGCATCATTCCACCGAACTCGTTCGCCCTGGCGCGGTCGGTTGAGTACTTTCGTATTCCCCGCAACGTCCTCACGATCTGCGTGGGGAAGAGCACGTATGCTCGCTGCGGAATCATCACCAATGTCACGCCGTTCGAGCCGGAGTGGGAGGGTTTCGTAACACTGGAGATTTCGAACACCACCCCGTTGCCGGCGAAGATCTATGCCAACGAGGGCATCGCGCAGGTATTGTTCTTCGAGGCTGACGCAGACGATATCTGTGAGGTCTCGTACGGGGACCGCCGCGGCAAGTATCAGGCGCAACGCGGCGTGACACTACCGAAGACATAGCGTAGGGGTGAGATGGCGCTCGTCCGTTGCCCCACTCACAAGATTCCGTACAATGACGAGAACCCCCGTGGTTGCCCGGCGTGCGCGCGGGAAAGGGACGGGGGCGATCAAGCCGCCCTGATGCGGGAGCTGGCGCGGATGTCCCAGGCGGTCCAGAAGCCAGCCGAGGCAACCGCACCGCCCAAGGGTGCGGCTCCTCCCAAACGCCCCCCGGTGGGTACGCTACCGACCGTTACCGCGCGCCCCCGCCGAGCCCCACCCGAGGAGCCACGCCCCACGGGGCTACTCGCGGGCCGACGGAAGCTCACGCTCGGCGTGATCGTGATTGGGGTGCTCGCGATCATCGTCTTCGCCACGTCCGGACCGCGATTCGTGCGGGAGATGCACCCACCACCCGCCTCCCAGCAGGTACGTCCTCTCCCGATCGAGCCCGGCGCGCTCGTCACTGTGGTCTTTGCTGCATTGGGCACCCAAGCTCCCCACCCGGTACCAGACGCACCACGACTGGCCCGTTACTCCTACGGCTCGGAGCTGGAAATCGACGCGATCAACCGGGTCGTCTACGCCATCACCTTCAGCTCACCAAGCCGGAGCTGGCGGGGGCTCCAGGTGGGCATGAGCGAGCAGAATGCCCGAGGGCAGCTGGCTCTGCTGGGCACTCCGCGGGACGATGGGCCCGCATCCATGCCCGACGCCCAGACAATCGGCAATTACATGACCTACCGATCGCTTGAGACTCGACCTCGCCGCACCCTCAGGGCGGAGGTACGGCCGCCCAACGGATGCTTCGACGCTTTGGTCGACCTTCGGCCCCGGGTTATCGGCTTCCTGCTTGAGGACGACCGGAGGCGCGCGGTAGTGGGTGAGGGAGACGCAGCCCTGGATTGGGCCGTCACCCGCATCCGAATCGTCAACCGTTCGATCCCCGGTCCGTACGCGGACGGGATAGCGTGCTGATGGGGAGCAATTCGCAACTGGCAATTCGGGAGTAGCCCGTATCACGAACTGCAGTTGCCAATTGCAAATCGCTTTGAGTGAGTTGTTGGCTGAGGTCTGACAGCTCAACAAGGGAGGAACCCCCGTGACTGCACCTGAACAGCAACAAGGCAAGGGACCGTGGTGGCTAGCCCTCCGCGTCATCGACGAGCCTGCGGAGGTATTTCGTCAACTGGCAGCGCGTCCGCGGGCGCTCGTCCCCCTGCTGCTGGTGGTCATCGTCACCGCCGTAACGGCGTTCGCAATACCCGCTGACACTCTGCGGGAAGGTACCCGGACGCAGATGGAGGCGGCACAGGAGCGTGCACCGGACCGCATCACCGACGAAGACATCGAACAGCGGGTCGAGGGCGCCGCGAGAACTACCGCCCGGCTGCTCATCTTCGTCGGCCAGGCGGCGTTCATGCTCATCGGTCTCCTGGTGGCGGCGGCGGTCCTGATGCTGATCTTCGGTGCCATGGCGGCAGAGCCCTTGAAATTCAAGGACGAATTCGCCATCACGGCTCACGCATGGATGCCGCAGCTCCTGGGGGCACTGCTGATCGTGGCCCTGATGCGGTTCGCTGGCATGGGTCAGTACCAGCTCTCCCTCGGCTTCCTATTCAGCGAGGAGTCATCACCATTCCTTCACCAGCTTGGCAACCAGTTTGGGCTGTTCGGGGCGTGGAATGTATTCCTCCTCGCCCTAGGGAACCAAATTCGCGTTGGCGCGAAGGGCATCGGTACCCCACTCGCCATCGTGGGAGGCCTCTGGGTGCTGGTGAACCTGGTGTTTGCCGGGTTGGCGTCGTTCTTCCAAGGGTTGGCGGGATAACGGAGTCGTCAGTCTCAGAAAGGGCAATTCGCAATTAGCAATTCGCAGTTGGCAACTCGCGGGGCACCCCTGTACACCCCACGAATTGCCAATTGCGAACTGCTAACTGCCTGCTGATGGCTGACCGCTGACAGCTTCAGCCGATCGTAAATGTCAACGTCTCCAACACGTTGCCATCAGCGTCGCGGATGGTGACCGTCCACTCGCCCACCCATTCGGCCAAGATCCTCTTGCGGCTGTACGTCCGCCAGGGTGAGCCACCAATCGTGAGTTGCACCACCCACTCATACTCGCCGTAGCTCCAGACGTGTTCCAACGTCGTGCCCGGCTCGGCGCCGGTGACCCGCATCCAGCACCACAGGGAGTCCACATCGGCGGCGAAGACGGAACCGGTATCGACCGGCTCCCGGTCCATCACGTCCCGGGCGATCGCGGCCTCGATCGTGATATCCGACTCCTGCGCCGGCGCTGGCGCCGCGAGTCCGGCTGCGGCCAGCATGAGCATCGCGAGCATTCCAGGCCTCAGAGCACGCATGTCGACCTCCGGAATTGGGGCAACTCGGAGTTTTCAGCCTTGACCCCCGAGCTGTCAAGATCCCACATCACACACCCGCCGAAGTGGCCACCGGGGCAAGCCGACGGTCGAAGCTGGGATGGTGGCAGCATCGACCCTTGGCATCCTGGCGACCGTCCGTTGTGCCATGGTATCTTGTGACCCCGTACCACCTGAGCAGTAGGAGGCAGTGAATGGAACGACTACGCTCCCTCCTCGCGATCGCGACCGTTGCCGCTGTTGGTGCGTGCACGGGTGGGGAGTCTCGCGAGGCAGCGGATGAACCTGTCATCGTGACACATGTCGGCTTCAAGACACCCGAATCGGTGCTGCACGACCCCCTGGCGGACGTGTACTTGGTCTCCAACATCAACGGCGGCCCGCTGGACAAGGACGACAACGGGTTCATTTCCCGGGTCGCCCCGGACGGGACGGTGCTGGATCTGAGATGGATCGATGGCGCCAATGCCGACGTCACGCTCAACGCGCCGAAAGGCATGGCAATCAAACAGGACACCCTATTTGTCGCGGATATCGATGCCGTGCGGATGTTCGACCGACGTACCGGCGCCGCCCTCGGGACCCGCCAGATCACTGGCGCAACGTTTCTGAACGACATGGCCGTTGGGCCTGACGGGGCGGTATATGTCACCGACAGTGGGCTCAAGGCAGGTACAGAGGGATTCGAGCCCTCCGGTACCGATGCCGTATACAAATTCGCTCAGGACGGACAGCCATTGGCATTGGTGAGTGGCGCAGCCCTCGGTAGGCCGAACGGGATCGTGGTTGACGGCGAACGCGTGGTGGTTGTGACGTACGGCTCGGGACGGGTCTTCCTCGTTCAACGGCTATCCGGTCAAGTCAGCGGCCTTCCCGCTCCGGAGCAAGGGTCGCTGGACGGGGTGGTCGCCATCGGCGGAGGGGACTACCTGATTGCAAGCTGGGATGCGCAAGCCGTCTACCGTTTGGGAGCTGGAGGGCAATACACTATCGCCGTCGACAGTGTGGAGGCCCCAGCCGACATCGGCTATGACACCAAGCGCAACCGCGTGCTGATTCCACTATTCATGGCGGATCGGGTGGAGTTCGTCCCCCTGAGCCATTAGCGGCTCGCCACCAGCAGTCCGTGGGGTGCGCGGCATGCTGCGCACCTTTTTCTTGGGGTGGCGCAGCTAAGAACCGCCAACTGCGAACTGCCAATTACGCTAGACCACCGGCCCTGGCCAGGGCGCACCACGGCGTGATAGAATAGCGGTATTGCGCCATGACCTGGAGGCGACCCATGCGAGCGCTACGCCCCCTCATCGCCATGACGACGGTTGCCGCGGTGGGCGTGTGCGGTGGCGGCGAACGGGAGGACCAACCCATCACGGTGGCGGATGTTGGCTTCAGGACGCCGGAGTCGGTATTACACGACCCTGCGGCCGACGTCTACCTGGTAACGAACATCAACGGGGACCCGCTGGAAAAAGATGGGAACGGGTTCATCTCGCGCCTCGCTCCCGACGGCTCGGTGCTGGCGCTCAGGTGGATCGACGGCACGCAGGAAGGGATCACGCTGAACGCCCCCAAAGGCATGGGGATCAGCGGTGACACGCTATTCGTAGCCGACATCGATGCAGTGCGCCTTTTCGACCGTACTAGTGGTGCGCCGCTCGGGTCACGGGAGATCACCGGCGCCACCTTCCTGAACGACGTCGCCGTAGGACCGGATGGAACGGTCTATGTGACCGACAGCGGGTTCGGAGCCAACTTCGAGCCGTCCGGCACCGACGCCCTCTACAAGTTTGAAGCCGACGGGCAGGCGACTGCGGTCGCTCAAGGTGAGAGCCTCGGGCACCCCAACGGCATCAGCGCCAAGACGGCATGGATCGTGCTTGTCACGTCCGGCACGGGACGCGTCTTCCTCGTGGAATCGACCTCAGGCATGGCAGAGCCTCTGCCACAACCGCCCAAGGGCCAACTCGACGGCGTGTGCCAACTGGACGACGGCTCGCTTCTCCTCTCAAGCTGGGAAGGTCAGGCAGTCTTCCGGATGCAGGGTGGACAGTACTCGGTCGTGGTGGACAGCGTGGAGGCGCCCGCTGACATCGGCTACGACGCCCAACGGAATCGCGTGCTGATTCCGCTGTTCATGGCGGATCGGGTGGAGATCGTTCCTCTTGGCGACTAGCAGCTGGCAATAAGCGGCACGTGAAGTCAGAGGCGGTTCAAGGTGTCACACCCCGAGCCGCCCCTTCCAGTAGCCGCTTGCGAACCGCTAAGAGCTACTTGCTCCCCGTCGCCGCCGTCTCACGCTTGGCCTCCTCAACCATCCTCGCCACATCAGCCAGGAGCCGCTTGGCATCGTAGATGACTCCGTCCTTGATGGTGTATTTCACACCACCCACGCGCTCAACCGCTCCTGTCTCGTCGTTCAAGCGAAGCGCCCCAGTGCCGTACAACACCTTGAGGTTGTGAACGGGGTTCTCCTCCACGATGACCAGATCGGCGAGGAGGCCCGGTCGGACGATGCCAAATTGGATGCGTTGACCCTTGGGCTCGTGCAACGTCTCGGCACCGCAGAGTGTGGCAGCGCGTATCACCTCCAGCGGATGGAAGCCCGCCTCCTGTAACAGCTCCAGCTCCCGGATGTAGCCGAACCCGTAGAGCTTGTAGATGAAGCCGGAATCGGAGCCGGTGCACACCCGGCCGCCCCGGTTCTTGTAGTCGTTCAGGAAGGTCATCCAGATCCGGAAGTTCTGCTTCCACTCGATCTCATCCTGAGTCGTCCAGTCGAACCAGTACGACCCGTGGCTCTCCCGGCTCGGCTGGTAGAACTGCCACAGCGAGGGAAGCGTATACGTGTCATGCCACTCCGCCTCCCGGGCACGCATGACATCACGACTCGCCTCGTAGATCGTCATCGTGGGGTTGATCACGAAGTCCAGCGCTAGGAACTCCTGCATCACGGCATCCCACTTCTCGCTCCCAGGGGACGCCGCCTGCTTCCAAAGCCGCCCCGCCTGGCCGAACCGGTGATACTCGTCATTGTAGTTGTAATCGTACGGGAAGTCCTGCACCGTCCGATCGTCGAACAGCGCTTCAGGCAGCCCGTACCAGTGCTCCATGGAGCCGAGGCCCATGCGGGCAGCGTCCAGCACGTCCATCCGCGCGACACCCATCTGCCCCAGATGTGCCTGTGTTCCGAGCCCGTGCTTCCTGGCTTCATCAATGAGGGCCGCCATGATCTCCGGATCGTGCGAGCCGAGCTTGAGACCGTCGACATCTTTCTTGGCCGCCCAGCGTACCCATTCCCGGGCCGCATCAGGTGTATTGATCGGTCCCTTGTCCCAACCTCGGCCGGGACGTACGTACACGAAGATGCGGGGCGCGACCGTAGCGTTTGCCGCGCTCCGCTCCCGAGCACGCAACGTCCAATCCACCCCGTTACCGGACCCCGGATCGCGGATCGTCGTGACCCCGTGCGCCATCCACAGCTTGTACACGTACTCCGCTGGCGTACCCTGCCCCACACCACCGGTATGGGCGTGTAGGTCGACCAACCCAGGGAGGACGTACATGCCATGGGCATCGAGCTCCCGTGTGGCATCCTTCGGACGCCGCTCCTCGTCGATCGGGACACCGGGGGTGCCGACACTCCTGACTGCGGTGATGCGATTTCCCTCGATGACGATGTCCACCGGGCCGCGGCCAGGTGCCCCGGTGCCATCGATCACGGTGGCCCCCCGGATGATGAGCCGCTCAAACGGGCCCTCCCCTTCACCCGGCGCCCGGTCAGGCGCTGGCTGCACGGTCCGGGCAGAGTCTTGCTGCGCCGCTCCGTTGCCGCGGGTTGCCACCAGCAGTAACAGCGCGATGCCAACTGAGCAGACTGCGCGCACGTGCCGCATTGCCACCCCCCCGTCCTGGAAGTCTGGTTATCGCTTGATCCACAGCTCCTGGCTGCGTCCAAAGTTTGCGCGGGTCGGGTCGGACGCAACTGCGACGAGTCTTTCGCCACCAGAAAGCCCGCCGAGTGAGATCCGCCCGGTGAAGATGTTGGGCTCACCGGCGTAGGCCAGCCGCGCCTCCCGCACCATCCGACCGTCCGCGTAGATCCGCACCGTCACCTGCAGGCGGTCCGCATCCCACAGTCCAGCTGGCTCCAGCGGACAGCCACACATCATTCGGACGTGCACCCGCACGTCGGCAGTCCCCGCAGCCGCTGCAATCGCGGTGGGCTCCAGCAGCTCGACAATGAAGCCGTGGAGCTCCAGCACCACGCCGTTGCCGAGGACGTGCTCACCAGGCAGGACGAGGAGCGACTTGGACGCACGCTGGATCGCGTGCTCATGGCCCAGCGGTCCTTCTCCAATGAACTCGAGGACTGTGGGTTCACCAAGCTCGAGCTCGAAGGTCACTGCCGCTGCACCATCCGTGTCGAAGATAGGCGCACCCCGCTCCACCGGCTCAATGACGATTGACCGCGTGCTCCCCGTACCACCCTTCTGGATGCCTGCTGCCAGCACCTTCCCCGTCGCGGGGTCCACAACCTTCACCCGGGCGCCGCCGACCCCAGTCCCGATGATCTTGGCGTCGTGGGAAACGACGCGCACGCGCACCTTGGTCTTAACTTGGGCGGCAGCAGTAGTTACACCGACGGCAACGGCCAGGGTGAGCGTGAGAGCCAGCGTGCGTTTCATCATGTCGAGTCCCCCGGGGCAGAGAGGTATGAGTCACGTGAACTGGTAGGTGCTCAGTCCCACGTGCCGGTATTTGCCAGGTGTACGGTCCCACAGAATTGGCATGCTCACCTGGCACCGAGCACCTAGCACCTCAACCGCTCTCCCCACCTCGGCGGTTCCAGGCCGCAAAGGAAACCGCCCTAATCCAAAGCCCGAATCGACAGCACCGCAAGCTCGTGTGTATTCTTGTTCGGAGGCCATCGACGTGCGACCAGAAGAGCTCACGCTCCGCGACCTCACAACCCACGAGGATTACGACCAGTGCGTGGCCCTGCAGGAAGCCACGTGGGGCGAGGGTTTTCAGGAACGGGTCCCTCCCGGAATGCTCATGGTTGCCCAGAAGGTGGGTGGCCTTGCCGTCGGCGCGTTCGACCGCGACGGGGCGCTCGTAGCGTTCGTCTATGGACTGACCGGGATCAAGGACGGACGGCTGACACACTGGTCCCACATGTTGGCGGTGCGAGACGACCTGCGGGGTCGGGGCATCGGGCAACACCTCAAACTGCACCAGCGGGATCGCCTGCGGGAGCTCGGTGTCGACAGGATCCTTTGGACATTCGATCCACTAGTAGCCCGCAACGCCCACCTCAATCTCAACCGGCTCGGCGCACGGGTGATCGAGTACGTCGAGGACGTCTACGTGGAAGACCCAAGGAGCCGGCCCGACCGCCTGATCGGCACGGACCGTGTGATCGTGGAGTGGGACATCGCTGGAACTCCCCACGAACGCGCGGGCCCGCCGCCGGCCTCCACTGAGGCACCGATCGTCTCCTCTGGGGACCCACACGCACCGCCCCTCGAGTTGCCTGCCGCGCCCCGGGTGTGGGTGGAAGTCCCCGAGAACATCCACAGGCTCCAACAGGAGAAACCGAACGAGGCAGTGGCCTGGCGCGCGACCACCCGGCGGGCCTTCCGCCACTACCTGGGGCTCGGCTATGCTGTCGTGGGTTTCGCGCGCCGCCCCGATACACAGCGCTGCTTCTACACGGTCCATACAGCAGGCCGACCCGGTGCTTAGGATCACCCACCTCACGCTTCGGGAGATCCGGCTCACTCTCAAGGAACCGTTCCGGATCTCCTCAGGCGCAGCCCATGAGCGGCGGGTCCTGCTGGTCGAGTTGCGCGACGCAGATGGCGTGGTCGGGTGGGGAGAGTGTCCCGCCGGCGAGACACCACACTATTCGCCGGAGACCGTGGATACAGCATGGCTCGCCATCCAACGGTGGATCGCGCCCCTGGTGGTCGGCCAGCGCTATGACGCACCAGCGGACCTCTACCCTACCCTGCGAGGCGCCATCCGCGGCCACCACATGGCCCGAGCAGCCGTGGAAATGGCGGCCTGGGAACTCACAGCCCGGGCTCGGGATGTTCCCCTGGCGCAACTACTCGGTGGCACGCGAGAGCGGGTGGCAACTGGGATCTCTCTGGGCATCCAGGCCCGGCTGGACCAACTCGTGAGCAAAGCGCAGCAGGCCCGGCAAGAGGGCTACCGCCGGATCAAGCTGAAGATCAAGCCCGGTGCCGACATCGCATGCATCGAGGCGGTGCGCCAGACCCTCGGCTCCGATGCACCGCTCTCAGTGGACGCCAACGGTGCGTACGCTCCCAGCGACACGGAGCTGCTACAGCAACTCGATTCGTTTGATCTCGCGATGATCGAGCAGCCCCTGGCCTTCGACGATCTGGTGCGCCACGCGGTGCTGCAGCGGAAGCTTGCCACCCCGGTCTGCCTCGATGAGTCGATTACGAGTCCCGAGCGGGCCGCAGACATGGTCATCCTTGGCAGTGGAAAGATCATCAACGTCAAGCCGGCGCGAGTCGGTGGGTTCACAGCGGCACGAGCGATACACGACTTCGCTGCCCAGCACGACATCCCGGTATGGTGCGGAGGCCTGCTCGAGAGCGGAATCGGCCGCGCGCACAATGTCGCTCTAGCTTCGCTTCCCAACTTTCAGCTGCCCGGTGACTTGAGTCCGAGCTCGCGATACTGGGACCGGGACATCGTGCGTCCCGAATGGACGATGGATGACGGGATGGTCACTGTACCCTGGGACAAACCGGGCTTCGGCGTGGAGGTTGATCGCGAGCGTATCGAGCAACTCACCGTGCGGTCGATGAGTCTGCCATGAGGAACGCCGCGGATGATTGACCCAGAAGTTTTTCAACGCATGGTTGCCATCCGCCGCGACCTGCATCGCCATCCCGAACTCGCATGGCAGGAGGGACGCACCGCAGACCGGATTGGCCGGGTGCTCGACGAGCTGGACATCCCGTTCCGCAGCGGCGTAGCACGGACCGGCATCGTGGCCGACCTTCCCGGCCCCGCTGGCGTGCCCGCGGTCGCGCTGCGCGCCGACATCGACGCCCTGCCCATCGCAGAAGACACAGGACTCGAGTTCTCGTCGGTGCACGACGGGGTCATGCACGCCTGCGGTCACGACGGACACACCAGCATGGTGCTGGGGGCTGCCGAGCTCTTGGCTCGCGAGCCGGAGTTGCCAGCTCCCGTGCGGTGCATCTTCCAGCCCGCGGAGGAGAAGGGGGCCGGTGCCAAGGCAATGATGGACCAGGGCGTGCTGGACGAGGTGGGGATGATCTTCGGCGGTCACCTCGATCGAGTGTATGAGGTGGGGGAGATAGTCGTGCAGGACGGCCCCATGAATGCCTCCACGGACCTTTTCGCGATCGACATCGCCGGCCCCGGCGGCCACGGCGCACGACCGCACGAGACCGTCGATCCAATCGTGGTGGGAAGCTTCATGATCGTCGCTTTGCAGACGGCCGTCGCTCGTGAGGTCGACCCCACCCAGCCTGCCGTCGTCTCAGTCGGCCGGATCGATGCCGGAACCGCGCCCAACGTGATCGCCGGGCATGCGCGTCTCGAAGGGACGCTGCGTGCCCAACATTCGGAGGTCCGTTCACAGCTCCAGGAGGTGCTCCGACGCATAGCCGAGGCCACCGCCAGTGCTCATGGCGCGGACGTCACGGTGGAGGTCGAGGAGGGCACGCCGCCGGTGCTCAACTCGCCGGAGCTGGTGGGGCTGGCGCGACAGGCTGCGGCGGGTGTCGTCGGTGCAGAAGGCATTCGACGGCTGAAGAGCGGCAACATGGGAGGTGAAGACTTCGGATTCTATCTGCAGCACGTTCCCGGATGTTACGTGCGGTTCGGTGCCAGACCACGAGGCAGACGGAGCTTCCCGGCCCACTCGAGCCGATTCGACTTCGACGAGGAAGCCCTCGCCGTGGGAGCATCGTATTTCCATCAAGTGGCACTGATCGGAGGCCGCAGCCTGGCTGACGGCCGAACGGGATGAGCACAGGAAGAAGGGCGACGGGAGTAAGGTGATACCACTTCTGCTCCCGGCCCGCGCCTTGTGTACCTCCCGCCCCCGTGCTAATGGTAGCTACTCGCCCAACGCGGAGAACACCATGATTCGCCGAACACCTTCGATGGCTCCCTTTGTGCTCGCCACGATTGTCTTGGCCCTTACCGCGGCTCCGTTGCACCCCCAGGAGACGCAGGATGTGGAGATCCAGACTGTTCGCGTGGCGGACAACGTCTACATGCTCATGGGTCGCGGTGGCAACATCGGTGTCTCCGTTGGGGAGGACGGCGTGTTCCTGGTGGACGACCAGTACGCGCCGCTCACGGACAAGATTCTCGCTGCGGTCCGAGAGATCAGCGATAGGCCCATCCGATTCGTGATCAACACCCACTGGCACGGAGACCACACTGGTGGCAACGAGAACATGGGCAAGGCAGGTGCCGTCATCGTCGCTCACGAGAATGTCCGGGTCCGCATGAGCACGGAGCAGTTCCTGAGCACCTTCAATCGGCGTACCCCGCCATCGCCGCCCGGTGCGCTCCCGGTCATCACGTTCACGGACGCCGTGACGTTCCACTGGAACGGCGACAGTATACGGGTGTTCCACGTCGAACCGGCTCATACGGACGGTGACGCCGTCATTCACTTCACCAAGGCCAATGTCATCCACATGGGTGATATCTACTTCGCCGGCAGGTATCCGTTTATCGACTCCGATGCTGGCGGGACGATCGATGGGGTAATCACCGCAGTGGAAGCCGGCCTCCGGATTGCGGCTTCGGACACCAAGATCATACCGGGCCATGGGCAGCTATCTGACGTGGAGGAGTTGCGTGACTACGGCCGCATGCTGTCAGCCGTGCGAGACAAGGTCACAGCGCTCATCGCTCAGGGGAGATCCCGGGACGAGGTCATTGCGGCCAAGCCATCACAGGAGTTCGACGCCGACTGGGGCGGCGGCTCCTTTCAGCCAGACCAGTGGATAGGAATCGTATATGATGGGCTGGTAAGGAAGTAGCCTAAGGCGAGTCTCAGCCAGCGCTCCGCGTCTCGCTCCCGGATTCCCGCTTCCCAGTGTTCTCCCGCCAGATCCTCCACATCAGGAGGATCCACGCAGCCACGCCTAGCGTACCACCAACTACGGCACCACCCGCCAACCATACCAACCCTGAATCGTCGGACGGCTGCCAGCGCGCCAGCACGGCCCCGAGCCACCCCCCGAAAAACGAAGCTGCCCACGCCACGACAGGCGTGAGCAGCCAGCCAGCGATCCGAAGGCGCCGGCGGGATGGCGTCGGGCTCACTGCCGGTTCAGCGCCGCGACGAGGGGGACCGTGACGATCAGCCCCAAGGCAAAGGCCAACGCCATCACGGCGGTGTGAAGCGGACCGACGCGGGTGACCGTGAGGATTGCAAAGATGATGATGCTGATTCCGACGGTCTGCGCGGCGGCCACCAGAACATTCACCTGCTCCACCCTCCGTCCTGCAATGGCAACGACCCACGCCCCCAGCCAGGCCAGCGTGGCTGACCCCATCCACCAGATGGGGATGTACCAGAACCCGCTGCCGCCACCGATCTCATCCCATGTCCAGTGATACAGGTCGAACGGGCGGAGCAGTGCCGTATCGAGGACCGTGAACACCAGCGCGCCAAGGAGTCCAACGAGGGCGGTCCACGCTATGGCATCTGCGCTCCGCGGCCGCACCCAGAAGGCGGGCAGATAGCTGAATACCACACCACCTGCGAGCACAAGCACGGACTGAACGACCGTCTCCAACGTCCCACTCACCAGGCGCGAGAGGAGCGCGAAGACGGTCACGCTGGCCGCCGTGAAGACTCCCAGCTTTATCCCACCGCCAACGACCGCCCCGACATCATGGCGCTCGACGCCTGCAGACTCCGCCGTAGAGGACATCTATGGTTCTCCGCACTGAGCTGGGATCGCGCAGAAGTTAGCGTGCACCATAACGCAACACCACCCCGCCGCAACTCACCTGTCACACCCCTCCGTCCGCTGCGGTCACCACTCCAGCCCCAGGTGCTGGGCCGCTATCCTCAACCCCACCAGCGTGAGATTGGGCTCAACAGTCTCGATTTCACCACACAGCGACGACAGCATGTCAGCCAAGCCGCCAGTAGCGATGACAGACGGGGTATCATCGGTGGGCCATTCCGCCTTGATGCGTCGCACGATGCCATCAACCGCGTCGGCGGCGCCAAACAATACACCGGCGCGAATGCACTCCTCCGTGCGTCGCCCAATGGCCCGTTCCGGAGGGACCAATTCGGTTGCTGGCAACTTCGCGGCCCGTTCCGTAAGGTGCTCAGCCGCCGTCTGCAATCCCGGTGCGATCACGCCTCCAAGAAACGTCCCGTCCTTGGTGATGCAATCGAAGGTGGTTGCGGTACCGAAGTCCACGATGATTACGTCGCGGGCAAACAGCTCCTTCGCCGCTAAGGTGTTTACCACACGATCGGCCCCCACGGTACGTGGCTCATCAACGCTCAGAACGATCGGGAGCCGGGACTCCGGCCCTACACGAACCGGACTGAACCCAAGTGCGAGCTCGATTCCTTCGGACAGAACTTCGGTGACCGCAGGTGCCACGGATGCCTGCACGGCTGCGCGCACCTCGTGAGTCGAGTGCCCCGCGTGAGTGAGAAACGACGTCAGGATCACGGCCCATTCATCAGGCGTGCGCGTCACCTCGGTGGTGAGTCGCCAGTGGCTGTTCAGCCGATCACCCTGGAAGAGCCCCAGAGTGATCTCGGTATTGCCGACATCCGCGGCCAAGAGCATCTAGCCCAGCCTATCACCGAATGCCACGTAACAGGCCCTTCCGCTTGAACACCAGCGCTGCGAGCATACCCGCTACCGCCAGGTGCGCCAGGGCAAACTCGATCCCGAGGGACGCAGGCGGATTCGCCGCCTCCTCCATTGTGGCTGAACCATAGAGGACTGCGTCGGAGAAGGAGAACACCAGGGCCGAGTAGAGCGCGGACACCAGGAGTGAGCCGGATAGCGCGTAGAGACACCCCGCCCCCACTGCACCGAGGCCCGCCAGCCACCAGGAGTAGCCGACGCCGGGTATGTCTGCAGCCACGAGCCCAACCCACGCAGCAGAGACCACCGCGCCACACAGGATCAGCAGCAGGCCAGTCCGATCGGGAAGACCCAGCAGCATTCGGCGGAAGGTCAGCTCGACCGTAACGAGGCCGGCTGCTACCCCCAGCGGGACCAAGAGCACGAACGACCTGAGCACTGTGGTATCGCACAGCATTCCCGCCGGTCCCTGCTGGGTAGAGAGCACGCATAGCTCCGTCGATCCGCCCGCCCTGAACTGGAGCCCCATGAGGGCCACCGCACAGGGAAGCAGCGCAGCGGCGGCGGCGATGCCGTACCACGGTAGGTACTCTCGCTGCTTGACGAAGGCCCACGAGAAGCCCCACGCGACGACGCCGGCCATTACGAGCAAGAACGTTCCCACATCGAGCCGTCCACGCAGATCAGCTGACTCCGAGGGACTCGCCAGCACGATGAACACCGCAAACACCAGCGCGACGGCGACCACTACGGAAACGGAGAACTCCTTGCGCCACGGGCCCACGGGCCAGATGCCCAACGGGAGGTGCATGCCCCTGAGAATGAACACGGCAATCACTCCCAGGCTCAGCAGCGCGATGGAGTCGCCTACGACGCTCCGCAGCGTCTCGGTGTGCAGCAGCCACCACGACGAAATCAACAGGAGGACCGCTGCCAGCCCACGCGCCCACAGCGGCAGATCATGCTGTGACAATGGTGCCTCCCACGATCCTCTCCAACCCCTCTCCCGTTTCCACCAGCAGTGAACCGTCCGCTCCAATCCCTCGTGCCAAACCGACCACCGGATCACGCAGCTGCTTCCCAGAGAGCCAGTCGTACCGGCTGAACGCCAGGCACTCCTCGTCGGTCAGCTCGGGCTCGTCCGAAAGCGCGTGCAGCCTCGGCACCAGCTGCTCGAGCACCACGATCCGCGTCGCTGACGATACCACCTCGTCGAGAGCAATCGCTCCCTCCACCTGCTCCTCGGACAACGGGCCGTGTACGTTTACGCCGATTCCGACGGCGATCCACGAAGGCTGCCCACCGGCCCAACGTGCCTCACACAGAACGCCACCCAACTTGCGGTCACGGACCACAATATCGTTCGGCCACTTGAGTCGACCGTCCGCGCCGAGCTCGCTCACGGCAGTCACCACAGCGAGCCCCACCCGCAATGCCGAGACTCCACCCTCGGGTGGCCGTTGGGGGCGCTGGAGATAGCCTAGCCAGATTCCCGCTCCCGGGGGGCTGTACCAGCGCCGACCCTGCCGACCGCGTCCCGCTACTTGCTCGTCGGCGAGCACGACGGTACCTGCCGGTGCCCCTTCGGCAGCCAGCTCGTGAATGATGTCGAGAGTGCTCGTCACTGTGGTCAGACACAGGCAGTGGGGCGCCGCGAGGCGCCGGGCGAGCTCAGCGACCTCCAATCCGTCGTACAGCATCAGCGAATGAGTGCCCACACCATCGTGACACCCCCGATCATCCAACAATACGGAGCGAACCGATGGAATGCGCGCTGCCGCAGCAAGGCCACGAGGAAGCGGATTGCCAGGACACCAGCCACGAGCGCCCCTAGGAAGCTCACCACCAGAGGGCCGGTGCCTACTGCCGTGACGTCCGTTGACAAGCGCGGTAGCTCCAGTACCGCAGCCCCAGCAATAGCCGGGATCGCAAGCAGGAACGAGAACTCGGCAGCCCGTACAGGCTCCACCCCCAGCCAAAGGGCAGCAGCCACGGTAGTGCCCGAGCGGGAAATGCCTGGCAGGATTGCGAACGCCTGCGCGAATCCCACACCGGCAGCGCCGGCGCTCGTGGGCCCGGACGCCTCCGCCCGGGTCACCACCCTGCGTGTGCTCCAGAGGATAAGCCCCGTCACCGTGAAGTCCACCCCTACAAGGAACAGCGAATCAAAGGCCCGCTCAAACAGGTCGGCAAAGAGGAACCCGATGAACGCCGCAGGGATCGTCCCGATCACCAGCAGCCCCAAGTAGTGCCAGGCCGCGCGCTGACCCCGCACAGCACCCGCGAAAAGCTCCCACAACCGCACACGGTAGACGATGAGTACGGCAAATACGGTCGCCACGTGAAGCACCACCTCCACCATCACCCCGGGGGTAGTAAGTCCCACTGCCGCTTCGGCAACCACGAGATGCCCGGAGCTAGAGATGGGCAGGAACTCCGTCAGACCCTGTACGAGCCCCAAGAGAAGCCCCTGCCAATAGCTCACCGGCCAAGCACGGCGGAGTAGAGCGCCTCATACCTCGGCACGATGCGCTCGGCTGAGAACAGCTGTGCTCGGCGGACGGCGGCTGCCCGAGCTGCTCTCCATCGCTCCGGCTCGAGGAGCGCGAGGGCATTCTCAGTCATCGCGTCTAGATCACCTGCGGGAACCAGGGCGCCACCGCCACCATCGTCCACCACTTCTGGAAGGCCTCCGACTCGACTTGCCACCACCGGCACTCCACACGCCATGGCCTCGAGAGCACTCAGGCCGAATGACTCAGACGCGCTGGGTAAGAGAAATAGATCCGCGGCACGCAGCAGGTCCGCCACGGCATCAACTTTCCCCAGGAAGTGCACGTGTTTCGTCAGCCCCAGCTTCTCTACCTCGGCCTCCGTCCCGGGCCGCTCCGGTCCGTCCCCTACCAGCACCAATACGGCAGGCAGAGACTCACGCACCTTTGCGAAGACGCGCACGACATCGGGAACCCGCTTTACTTCCCTGAAATTCGAGACGTGCATCAACACCTTCGTGTCCGGGGGTGCCAGTGACGATCGGCATGCCACGTCGTCTGATGGGAAGTACTCTGCGGGATTCACGAAGTTGGGAATCACCTCAATACCGCATCCGACACAGCCGAACGCTTCATAGGTCTCGTCCTTGAGGAACTCCGACACCGCGGTTACCGCATCCGACCGCTCGATCGAGAACTTAGTCACCGTGAAGAACGAACTTTCCTGCCCGACGAGGGTGATATCGGTGCCATGGAGTGTTGTCACGACCTTGAGATCGCGTTCGCCGCGAATCATCTCCTTCGCAAGGAAGGCTGCCGTCGCATGGGGGACAGCGTAGTGGACGTGAAGGATGTCCAGCTCCTCCCGCAGGGCTACCTCTTCCTGCTTCACGGCAAGAGCCAATGAATACGGGAAGTACTCCAGCAGGGGATACGTGCCGGACAGATCTACTTCGTGGAAATAGACGTGCTCCGTGAACCCGCGCAGGCGAAATGGGGAGGCGTAGGATATCAGGTGGATCTCGTGCCCGCGACGCGCCAAGTCGAGGCCGAGCTCGGTGGCGACGGCGCCTGATCCGCCATAGGTGGGGTAGCACGTAATCCCGATCCGCATCAGCGGTCCCCCTCCACCCAGAGGTCCACTATCCGACGAGCCAACACGTTGGGTGCGTCCGTTGCGTCCAAGGTAATCACAGGGTAACCGATCAGCTGGCGACGGAACCAGGTCTCCTGCCGCTTGGCATATCGTCGCGTCGCCGCAGCCATGGCGGGCGCCAGGTCCGACGNNACGCTACACCCCGCGCCAGCACCTCCTCAACTTCCCGCACCAGTCCTGCCTGCAACATGGCAGCGACCCGGTTCTCGATGCGGCGGTGGAGCACGGGGCGAGGCACCGTCAGGCGCACATACCACGGGCGCATGACTCCCTCTGCCTTCGCGTGTGCTTGCCACCACGAGAGAGGCCGGCCCGTGAGAACGGCAACCTCCACCGCCCTGGCGGCCCGCTGCCGTCCGCCTCCCACATAACCCGGATCCAGCCGCGCGGCCCACCGACCCAGTCCCTCCGCACCACGCGCCCAGCACTGCAACAGCTCACGCCGCCCGGTGTCCATCGGCGGTTCCCGAAACAACCCGTCTGCTAGGGCGCGTATATAGAAGCCGGTCCCCCCCACCACCACCGGGCGACGAGGCGGGTGAATCTCCTGCAACCAGCGGGCACCGTCCACAGCAAACCGCCCGGCACTGTACCGCTCACCTGGCGCAACTACGTCGATCCCGAGGTGCGTAACCCTACGCCGTTCCTCCGGCGTCGGTTTCGCTGTGCCGATGTCCAGATCCCGATAGATCTGTCGGGAATCGGCTGATATCACGACCAGCGGCCAGTGCTCGCTGAGGGCCATGGCCACCGCCGTCTTGCCAACCGCCGTGGGACCCAGGATCACGGGAATCAGTGGCTTACGAGCGGCCAAAGCGGCGCTCCAGTTCGTCCTTCGGCAACTGCACGATCGTCGGCCGACCGTGCACATCGTGCGGAGGGAGTTCGCAGGCGAAAAGCCGGTTGAGCAGATCGCGCATCTCCACAGCTTCCAATACGTGACCAGCCTTGATCGCAGCACGACAGGCATAGGTAGCCGCAAAACGCTCCAGGCGATTCGCCAGGCCGCCGAATCGCCCGCCTGCTACATCGGCAACCACCTCCTCGAGGCAGTGGCGGGCGTCGAAGCGAGGATGGGGATTCGGTACCGCGTGCACCACGATGGAGCGGCCGCCAAACGACTCGATCTCAAACCCGATGGCGGCCAAGAGATCCCCGTGTTCCTCCACCGCCTCCAATTCTTCGATCCCGAGATCGACGGTCATCGGCAGCAACAACCGTTGCGCCGCGCTGCCTTCCCCCCTGAGTTGTGCCATCGCACGCTCGTACAACACCCGCTCATGGGCCGAATGTTGATCGACCAGGGCCAAGCCGTCAGGAGTCTCAAACACAATGTAGGTGTTGAACAGTTGGAGCAGCTCACCGCCGACGGCGGGATGCTGCTGCGCTGCTACAGAAGCGGTGTCGAGAAGCGTGTCGGGGAGGGCAAGATCCGCGGGCGGTCTGCCGGTCAGCCGGTCAGGCGGCCCGGACTGATAGCTGACCGCGTGTCCGCCCGACCACCCGACCGCTCCCCCCACCACGGCCGCTGCCTCCAGAGGCCGCAGACCCGCCCGCACCGCCTCCTCCACGGCTCGCTCCACCAGCATCTTGTCACGAAACCGCACTTCGAGTTTCGCCGGGTGCACGTTCACGTCGACCCGGTCCGCCGGCACGCCGATGGCCAGAAGGATAGTCGGACGCAAGCCCGGCGCTATCGTTGCCCGGTAACCGGCTTCCGCCGCCCGGATCAGGAAGGGATTGCGAAATGGTCTGCCGTTGACGAACAAGTAGGCCTTCCGCCCACTGACCCTGGCGTCGGCTGGTCGCTGCACGAACCCGCGAACCGAGATGTACCCGCTGCTATGATCCACGGGCACCAGCTCCTCCGCTGCCTTGCGTCCGAAGAGGGCAGCCAGCCGCTCAGCGGCGCTGGAGACACGGGGCACGTCTACCAGCGTGCGGTTCTGGCTCGTGAGCGTGAACGCTACGTCGAGGCGGGCCAGTGCCAGTACCGTTAGCGCCTCGACAGCAGCCCGGGTTTCGCTCCGGGCAGACCGCAGGAACTTCCGGCGGGCCGGCACGTTGGAGAACAGTTTGCGCACCGTCACCGTGGTGCCGTGTGTCCGCGCCACTTCCTCAACAGTCTCCAGCGTTCCCCCGCGCACGACGATCCGAGTGCCGACCGCGGGCAATCCATCTCCGCCCTCGGGGGCCGTCTCGAGCTCGAAGCGCGACACCGACGCAATCGAAGCCAGCGCCTCGCCTCGGAATCCGTACGTCGCGACGCCGATCAGATCGGGTGCTATTCGGATCTTGCTCGTGGCATGTCGGTCGACGGATAGGACGGCGTCGTCGCGGTCCATGCCTATGCCGTCGTCACTCACTCTAATGAGGGAGCGCCCCCCGTCCTCCAGCTCGACCCTGAGCGCGGTAGCACCGGCATCCAGGGCGTTCTCCACCAGCTCCTTTACGACTGACGCCGGTCGCTCTACGATCTCGCCTGCCGCGATCTGGTCGACGACAGAAGTCGGTAGAATGGAGATCCGTCCCACTACAGCCGCACGACCTCGGAGCGAAGCAGCCAGCCACGCGCCTCGCCTTGTCGCACCAGCACCCAAGCACCCTGCTCCCGTTCGATGCGCACCGCGTCGCCCTCGTCGAGCTCGCGGGTCGCCAGCGCCGGGCCGTACGGCGCCGGACGCATCGGTGTGCCCGAAGTGAGCACCAACGCAACTCGCGCTTCGTAGCGTGAGGTGACATACGCACCGTATGCCGCCACCAAGACCGCCAGGGCCACGAGCAAGGCCGCGTAACGTGCCCGCACCTTCAGGCCGATCGCGATCCAGCATGCGAGCCAAACGACCGCAGCAGCACCGAATGCCTCCGCCGGGGTGACCGGTGCTACCCAGGTTACCCGCTCTGATGCGAGGTTGGGAGCGGAGCTGGTCGCGAGCGCTCGTTTGACGGCGGGGTGCCGCGGGGCAAGCCGTGCCGCCCGAAGCCACGCCGCGCGGGCACGGACACTCTCGCCGAGCCGATTCAAGGCATTCCCCAGGTTGTACCAATGGGCCGTCACGAGCGGGTCCTCCGCGGCCCGAGCCGCGAAGCTGTCGGCAGCGATCCGCACGGCACCCGCCTCATACAAGCGCTCCGGCGACTGAGCCGTGGCTATCGCTGACAATCCGACGCACAAGAGGATCAAGGCCAACCCGGCGGACAGTGAGCGCGTGGCCTTGCCGGCGCCGCCCAGGAGCGCGGGGAGAACCTCGTGCACTTCGGCGGCGAGCTCGTCGGGGTCGGTGGACCCGCCAGGACCATACACTGCCTGACGAAGTCGATCGCGTACCCGGGAGGCGTGGGCGGCAAGGGGAGCCTCGATCCCGGCCGCCCTGAGCGCGTTGGCGAGCTCGTCACCACCCTTCATGTGCGCGTCAGGGACCAGCCGTTCCAACAACTCCTGGAACTCACGCTCCAGACGCGCGAGCGGGCTGGTACCCGGGCCTTCCGGCGCCCTTCGCATGCGCTCACGTCCCGGCCAGAGGCGCCGCGGCGGGTGGCGAATCGCGAAGGCCACCAGCGGCGGAAACGCAAGAATCAGAATGCGGGCCCACACGGGCAACGCTGCGGCCAGGCTGGCCGCGAGCGCACGGCGCGTCGAGGTCATCAGGGGGGGCACCGTCTGCACGGCTGCCACGCTCCCGGTACCGCTCGGCGTCACGAACTCGATCGCAGCCGCACGGAGCTCGACATACTGCCGTGTCTCGACGTCAAAGTACACGTAGCTGGGTGCCGGCACACGGTGTGTCCCCGCTGAGTCCGCCACCACCAAGTAGTGGAAGGCTTTCGCTCCCCCCAGAAGCCCCTGTTCCGAGGCAAGACCCACGTTCACTTCCTGGGGATAGGCCCTGAGCCCCACGGGCCAATCCAGCCGAGGCTCCGGCCAAAGGGCGACGTTGCCACGTCCTTGAACCTCGGCCCGCACGCGAACCGCCTCACCGATCCGAAGCTCGCCCGGTGGAACATCCACCCGGAAGTTGAGGCCGCTCCCGGCGGCGCCCTGGAAGCCCGATAGGCCTCTGGGTCGAGGCTGGGGCGCCACCGACACCGCGAACGGTTCGCTCTGGACCTCGTGCCGGAGTTCCCGACTCAGGAACGAGTAGGATAACGGAAGGCTATACGACACCATCGCATGACCGACTTCCAGGCGACCCGAAGTCAGCGGGAAGACGACCTCGTGAAGCACATAGAGATCGTACCAGCCGCCGCCCACCCGGCGGCTCAAGGCGATGCCCGAAGGTGCCGGCCGTTGGTAGACCCATGCGCCACGCACTTCAGGCGCTGCCAGAGTCGGCGGACTTCGCAGCCGCGACCGCACCTCCCGTGGAAACCACGCGACCACGACCAGGTCCACCTGCTCACCGAGCATCACTGAATCCGCCGAGGTCAGCACGACCATAGCGACCTGGTCTTCCTCGAGCACCGGAGGCGGCGCACGCCTCACTACCTCGCGAATGCGCGGCTCCAGGCCCGCGGAAACTCCAGCGTCAGGGGCCGAGACGGCGATCGTGAGCGGGGCCGTCTCCTCAACCTCGTCTCCCTGGTGCACCCGCACGGAACCGATGACCACGGTACCAGCCCGCAGCGTGCGGAGCGTGAGCACACGAGTAGTGACCCTAGTTGGCACGCCTCCCTGCATCGCCACCGTCGTCCGGTCTCGGGTGTTGCGCAACTCGAGTCCGGAGAGATCCGGGTCGATGATCCGGACCGGTGCACTGCCCCGGGCTTCGACGGTAATCGTCAACACTACGTCATCACCCAACGCGACCGCCTCCCGATTGACACGTGCGGTCACTGCGGGCTGCTGCCCGCCCAGCGCGATGGCAAGCAACAGTGCTACCATTCCTTCCTTCCCCGCGTCTCGCGAGCCCGCCGCCGCTGCTGAATCTGCTGCATGCGTGTTCGGCGTTCTTCTTCGGCCATGGAGTTGAGAATCTGGTCCGCCTGCGCCAGGGACAGCCCTCGAGGCGGCGGCTCCTCCCGGGAAGACTCACCCGCGCCGCCTGCCTCAGGTGGTGGCGCGCTGGCCCCACCGCCCTCCGGCATCCGCCGAATGGCAAGCTCGAGATTCCACTTCGCCGCACGATCACCGGGCTTGAGCAGCAACGCCTCCCGGTAGCGACGCCTCGCAGCCTCGAGGTGCGGTGTCGCGTGTGCCGAGTCCCGTTGGGCGAGGCGGAGGTGAAGCAGCCCCAGGTTGTAGAGGGCACGGAATCGGAGCTCCGGCTCCACCGAGCGTGCTGCCTGCTCGAGTGCCTGCCGGGCCACCGCCGTATCGCCGATCACCAGGCCCGCAGTCCCAAGGTTGAACAACGTAGTGTCGCCTCCTGCTCCCGCCTGGACTTGCTCCAGATAGTACCCGGCGGCGCGACGGAACTCTCCCTGCTGCCAAGCCTCGTCGGCGCGATTCCTCGGTCCCTGGGCCTCGGCCGCGCTGCCCACTGAGACCAGAAGCAGAATCGAGGTGAGCGCCATCGAGCGGCGACTGACGGTATGCAGTAGCAGAAGGACCACGGCGACTAGGACTGGGATCCAAGCCCGCGAGATGTCCTGAGCTGCCGTGGACGTGGCCTGTGGCGACCGCTTGTAGGCGGCGACCAGGTCGCGCACCGCACCTGCTTGGTCATTCAATGGTGCGGCCACCAACACACCGTGAGCTCCGTCGGCTACGGCAGTGAGGATGTCGTCGCGCCGCCAGGTGCTCACAATCTGCTCCGACGGATCCCGCTGATAGCCGATCAGGACCCCCTGGGGATCCCGCACCGGGATGGGCGCTGGCTCCCGACCACCCTCGGCGACCAGCACCAATCGCACGCCATCCCGATGCAGGCGCTCGGCGGCGCTCACAATGGCAGAGAGGGAATCGTGGGCCTCGCCGTCGGTAAACACGACCAAGACACGGTCGGCGACCGGGTCGCCGGCGAACAGCAACTCCCGACCCCGTCGTAGTACCGGTGCAAACTCAGTTCCGCCCGCGCTCATCATTTCCGGGTCGAGGGCGTCGATGAGCAGGCGCAGCGCGCCGGCATCCACGGTGAGGGGAGAGAGGACGAAGCTCTGCCCGGCGAACACCATGAGGCCGATGCGATCCCCCGCGAGATCGTGCACCAGCCGGCGTGCCTGGCGCTTGGCCCGCTCCAGACGCGACGGGCCCACGTCCTCCGCCAACATCGATCGCGAGATGTCCACGGCGACGACAAGGTTCAGGCCCTTGCTCTGGGTTTCCACCACCCGACTTCCCCAGCGGGGACCTGCCAGGGCCGCGGTGGCCGCCACTGCTACGAGCCCCAGCGCCGCCGGGCTGAAGCGCCCCAGGGCGGCAGCGCGCTTGCCGAACGTCTCGGACCAGCGTCGCGCACGCCCAACTCGAGCGGCACGAGCCCAGCTGGCCAGCAACGCGACCACCAACCCAACGACGGGCGCTGCCCAGAGCAGCACAGGTATATCGAAGCTCATCAGGGCACCCGCACCACGATGGTGGCGGCCATTAGGAGCTCGACAACCAGCGCGCCGAGGCCCACCAGGAGCGGCACCTGGTAGGCTTCCTCATACTCGGTATAGCGCGGCTCGCTCACCGGCGTCTTCTCGAGTCGGTCAATCTGCTGGAAGATTCGGTTCAGCGCCTCCGGATCGGTAGCTCGGAAATACCGACCACCGGTTTCCCGGGCGATATCTTGCAGCAGTTCCTCGTCGATTCGCACTGGAAGCGTCTGGTACCGGAGCTGGCCCTGGGCTCCACGCCCAATCGGCATCGGCGCCTCGCCCTCCGTACCCACACCAATGGTGTAGATCCTGATGCCAAACTGTGCCGCAGCAGCCGCCGCCGTGCGGGGATCGAGCATGCCCCGCGTGTTCTCGCCGTCGGTGAGTAGCACTACCACCTTGCTGGCACCCGGAGCGCGCCGCAGACGATTGGCGGCGGTTCCGATCGCCGTCCCGATGGCCGTCCCATCATCCAGGTCGCCAACCCGGAGGCGGCGCACCGCAGCTTCCAGTACCTCATAGTCCACCGTGATCGGCACTTGGGTGAGCGCCTCACCGGCGAACGCGACCAGTCCGATGCGGTCGAACTCCCGTCCCTTTACGAAGGCGACGGACTGCTCTTTGGCGACATCGAGCCGATCGGAGGGGCCGAAGTCCTTTGCCAGCATACTGCTGGAGACGTCGACCGCGAGCACGATAGCGATACCTTCGCTGGTGATCTCCACCGCGGAGGTGCCGTATTCCGGTCCGGCAGCCGCGACGATCCAGGCGGTGAGTGCGAGCGTTCGCAACGCAGCCGGTACGCCCGAGAGCCAACGCCGCTTGGAACTGGCTGGCTGGAGCTGCCGCGCGTCGCTGTACCGGGCCGTCGGCGCGGGACGTCGGCTCCGGCGCCACCACCACAGCGGAACCACCAGCAGCAACAGAAGAACGAGAGGACGAGCGAAGATCACTCGTCCACCTCCACAGCCGGCGCCACTAACCGCTCCATGAGATTGTCAGCCTGGTCTACTACCTCCAGGACGTCGCTCGGCACGGCCGGCGAAAACCGGGCACGCTCCAGGGCTCGCAGGATGTCCGTCAATTCGCGGACCGGCCAGCCAGGATCCACACGCCGCAGTACCTCAACGCACTCCTCTGTGTCCAGGTGCCGCCCCGCGTCGGGAAGCAGAGCCGCAACGCGCTCCCGCAGTCGGTCGGCCGTGACAGCGGCCACGGCCCGGGATTCACCGGCTGACACCCAGCGGTCGACAGCCGGACCGACGGCTTCGACCTCCTCATCAGCAGCACCTGGACGTGGACGGGTCCGACGCCGGGCGAATCCCCAGACGACCGTGGCGCCGATCACGGCCAGCACCAGTCCGACGAGGGGTGCGGTCCGGGTCAGCTCCCGTGCTATGGGTTCCAGCGACGGCATGGGAGAGGGGAGCGTGTCCTGCACCGGTAGCACCGACACCACATTGACCCACGCGGTATCACCCGCCAGGGTCTCCACTCGACCGTCGGGATAGAGCAGCTCGGAGGGTGGCATCGCGACGGCCTGTCTCCCCGAGTCGAACAGGGCGACAGTATACAGGATCGTGAGGGTTCCCTCTGCCCACGCGGCCCGGGGAGCGCTCAGTGGCTCAACGGCCACGGAGGCGACCAGCGGCTGGAGGCGGGCCTGCACATCGGGAGCCGTGGTGATGCGGCGAACCAGGCGCACCGTATCGCCCACTGTGACACGGTCCGGTGAGACGGCCCACGTAGAGGTCTGTAGCAGTACGAGGAGGACGATCGCCGTCACCGCTTGAGCCGCCGTGCACGCTCCGCGAAGGCCCGGTGGAGCGCCTCCGCGTACGGCTTATCGGTGCGCAGGGCGATGTGATCGACCTGGGCGTGCTTGATGGCGCGGGCCCGTGCTAGCCGCACCTTTTCTGCGGCCATGGTCACAGCCAGCCTCGTGGCATCATGGGAGGTGTCAACCAGCATGCGCTGGCCTGACTCAGCGTCTCTCAGCTCAATCCATCCGGCTGCCGGAAGCTCGAACTCCCGGGGATCATCGACCGTCACGGCCACGACTTCATGGCGGCGCGCCAACCGACGCAGCGGCTCCTCCCAACCGGGGGCGCGGAAATCCGACAGGATCACGACGATCGACCTGTGGCGCAACAGCCGCGCGGCGTACGCCAGGGCGGCGGCAATGTTGGTGCGCTGGTCCGAGGGTCGGAACGCGACGAGATCCCGGATGATGCGGAGCGCATGTCGCCGGCCTTTGCGGGGCGGCACGACGTGGTCAATCCTCCCAGAGAAGATCAGAGCGCCGGCCCGGTCATTCTGTCGGGCCGCGGCCAGCGCCAACACCGCGGCCACCTCGACCCCGCGCTCCGCCTTCGCTACTGGATTCCCGAACTCCTCCGACCCCGAGCGATCCACCACGAGGAGCAAGGTGAGTTCCCGCTCCTCCTCGAAGATCTTGACGTAAGGAGACGCCATCCGAGCTGACACGTTCCAGTCTATGGACCGGTAGTCGTCGCCGTGCTGGTAGGCGCGCACCTCGGCGAATTCCATGCCTTGGCCGCGGAACACGGATCGGTACTCACCGGAAAAGAGCGTGTTGACCAGCCGGCGTGTGCGGAGTTCGATCGTCTTCACCTGGCGCAGCACGTCGGCCCCGATGAGGCGGGACGGGGACGACAACGTCACGGGACGTCCACGGCCTCCAGGATTTTCTCGACCACGCCGTCCGAGGTCACATCCTCGGCTTCGGCTTCGAAGGTGAGCAGCACGCGGTGCCGCATGACGTCCGGGGCCATTGCCTTCACGTCCTCAGGGACGACGTAGGCCCGGCCTCGTAGGAACGCGTGCGCACGGGCGGCCTGGGCCAGGTAGATCGACGCACGCGGGCTGGCTCCGTACGCGATGAGCGGCCGCACCTCATGCAGTCCCACTGCCTGGGGCTCGCGCGTGGCCCGCACCAGATCCACGATGTAGTCGACGATCTTCTGATCCATGTAGAGCTCGGCAATGGTCCGGCGGATCTGGAGGATGTCCTCCGGGTCGGCTACCCGGGCGATGGGAATATCCTGTCCGCCCGCCATGCGCCATAGGATCTCCTTCTCCTCATCCCGGGAGGGGTACCCGATGAAGATCTTGAGCATGAACCGATCCAGCTGGGCCTCCGGAAGGGGATAGGTACCCTCCTGCTCAATGGGGTTCTGCGTGGCCAGCACCAGGAACGGCTCGTCGAGAGGGTGGGTCTCGGTGCCAATGGTGACTTGCTTTTCCTGCATCGCCTCCAATAATGCCGCCTGCACCTTGGCGGGTGCGCGATTGATCTCGTCCGCCAGGATGACGTTGGCAAACAGCGGGCCACGCTTCGGTCGGAACTCACCGGTGCGCTGATCGAACACCATCGTGCCGATGATGTCGGCGGGTAGGAGATCAGGGGTGAACTGAATGCGTTGAAAACTGGTGCGGATCGCCTCCGCCAGCGTGCGGACTGCGAGGGTTTTCGCCAAGCCGGGCACGCCTTCCAGCAGGAGGTGTCCCCCCGTCAGAAGCCCCACGAGGAGACGCTCGACCATCGCCTGCTGTCCGACAACCCGCTTGCCGACCTCTTCGACGACCGCGTTCGTCAGCGACGCGTCTGGTGCCCGAACGGCGCGCGTAGTCACTGCATCCTACCTGCGGCGGCTTGCCTTGCCGCCGAGTCTTGGTCCGTGGTGAGCGTCGTCAAGGTCTCTCGCGCTTCAGCAGTTCCCAGGTTCGCGACCCACCATTCAGCCTTGCGTCGATCCTGTCCGGACCTGCGATCGAAGCCCCAGCGGAGCTCGACGAATGACCGCCGCTCGGTAATGCGGGGTCGCAACTGGAAGGGGTCGTTCATGGGCTACGCCTCACTGGCCACATCGACGCGCCAGCCTCTAACGCTTGATGCGCTCTCCTCCTTCTTCGTGACGGAAGATCCAGGTGGCGAACCGTGGTGGAGCGATCTCCTCATCTGGCTCGATCGCGCCCCACTGGAGGCTGCTATCCGAACCCCGCTCACGTTCCCCCGCCTGCCTGACCATGCGTTGGGCCCGTCGGATCCAGCGGTCGCAGTTCGCTTCCCGAATATCCACCCATCCCCGGGCCGCCGCACGCTCTGTATCGCCATCCACTGGCTGGATGAGCACAGTCTCGCCCCTATAAACCTTCGCGTCGGGAACAACGATCGGAAGGCCTACGGACACGATGGTCGAGCGGATGACGTTGTCCTCGGTGATGAGTCGCACCACGTCGGCGGACAGCGCCGCGGCGTCGCTCTCGGCGAGTGCCGCCACCGAGCCCCGCACCCGAGAGAGCACGAAAGCCTCATACAGGAGCTTAGTGAGCCGCGGTGGCCCCAGCATCTCAAAGGCCACCGAACGCACTCCGTGCCGCTCTTCCAACTCCTGCAGGCGCTTGATCGCCGCCGCCCGCAGGATGCCCGCCTGATACGTTGGCCCGGCGGTGGCCGCGTCCAGGGCGGTCACAATGTCGCGCCCTGTCGGATGTCCGCGCAGCTCCGATACGACGTAGGCTGCCACCTCCTCCGGCGTAATGAACTCCATCTGCCCCAGGGCGGTGACCGTCTCGAACTCGTCCCGCGCGAACAGCCCGTTCTCCCCACAATCGGCGTAGACCGATTCGAGCATTGTGCCCGTATCGATCCAGCCCGCGGCGTTGGGCCCGAAGGCCTCGGCCAGCGGGACGGCATTCGGACAGTCGAATTTGCGGACGGGTCGCCACCCGCGACGCACTGGCCCATAGGCAATCTCGCGCCATGCAATGGCGGCGGTGGGCTTGATCTCAACGGTTGCTGGGGCGCCCGGCGTTCGACCGATGAGAAACAGTAGCAGCGAGTGCGCACCGGCTAACGCCGATTTGGTGAGCAGCATTCGGGAGGGGCGCTCCTCCGAGTGCGTGTACGGAATATTGAGCCCCATGCCTCCCGTGCCGCTGGTGCCGATCTTGACGTAGGCTTCGGTACTGCCGTTCCGCAGGGCTTCGACCACGATCTGCACATGCCGAATGAGCTGCGGCATCGGAATCGACAGCACGTGTTCCTCAACCTGTTCGCGGGTCACCGTTCCCGCACGGACCACCTCCAGCAGAGCCCTTGCGCTGTGGAACACGTCCTGATACGCGAACGCCGTGGCGGTATTGATACAATCCACCACGGCGTGGGGCCGGTGCCGCTTGAAGAGTTGAAAGAGATAGCTGCGCTCTAGCACTCCCTCCGTGAACTCCCCGAGGAGATCATCGAGCACCAGCGTCCGGAGATCGGGATCGGCCAGCATGGCGCTGCGATCCATCTGGGCGACGGAGCTGGGCATGAAGACGTCTCCCCATTCGGTCTCCACTGCTGTCTCGCCGGCATGAGGACCCAGCCACTCAGCACCAACCCGGACCTCGTCTTCCGACAGCGCCACCAGCACGATCTTGCCCGGATGGCTGTCAAGCAGTCGCCGAGCCACCGCCCGACCCACCAGTCCGCTACCGCCCAATATGAGTATCGTCTTACCCGTTAGATCCATTGTTCATGATCTCGTTATCTCATGATCAGGCAGCGCGCAGCGCGCGCACCGCCTCGAGTTCGCGCTTCGACAGATAGCGCCACTTCCCACACGGGAGTCGGCCGAGCTGTACCGGACCATAGCTCAACCGAGTGAGACGTTCCACCTTGAGCCCCAACTGCCTGCACACCCGTCGGACGATCCGGTACCGTCCCTCCGCAAGGACCAGCGTGAGATCAGCAGACGCTCCGCCGATCGGGCGCACCCGGTAGTGCAACAGGCGCACGGGCTGGCGATCGATCACGATAGGCCGACCCAGGGCGCGTCGGATATTGTCTACCGACCTCCCGTGCACGCGCAACCGATATGATCGCTCCACGGCGTAGCGAGGATGAGTCATCCGATGCGCGGTCTCGCCGTCCGTGGTGAGCAGCAGGAGACCCGACGTCGTGACGTCAAGACGGCCTACGTAAGTCAGGGCGCGGATTGGGGGGACTAGTTCGAAGATCGTGGGACGCCCTTGGGGATCGCGCCTTGTCACCACGTGGCCCACCGGCTTGTGGAGCGCGATCCACACCGTGCGCACAGGCTGCACCCGCCGCCCTCTGACGGTGATGACATCGGACTCGGGATCCACGCTGATGCCGACGGTCGCCACCCGTCCGTTGACCCGCACCCGGCCAGCCCGGATCAGATCCTCAGCCCGGCGGCGCGAGGCCACGCCGGCGCGAGCCAGCATCCGCTGCAGCCGCATGGCCGTCACATCTCACCCAAACCGCCAGCCTCGGCCGGCGGCCGCAACGCTACCGAGAGCTCGTCGAGCCGGGGTAGCTCCTCGAGCGTACGGACGCCCAGCAGCTCCAAGAGCGCGGCCGTAGTGCCATACAGCAGCGGACGTCCCAAACCCTCGGCCCGCCCCACGACCTCCACCAGGCCCCGCTCCTGCAGCGACCGCAGTACGCTCTCCACCCCGACCCCACGGATGTCTTCGATCTCGGCACGGCTCACCGGTTGCCTGTAGGCAATGACCGCCAGGGTTTCGAGCGCCGGCATACTCAGCTTCCGCGGTCGTCGCACGATGTGGGCCTCGGCAATCGCATCCGCGAAAGCGCGGCGCGTCAGAATCTGGAACCCGTCGGCAACCTCCGCCAACTCGACACCGTGACCATCGCGGGCGTAGTGCTCCCGTAGCTCCTCACACGCGGTCCGGATCTCGTCGCGCGTCGCGTCCGGCGCAAGCCGGGCAAGCTCGTCTAAAGAGAGCGGTTGCGCCGCAGAGAAGAACGCGGCCTCAAGCAGTTGCGCGAGCGGGTGCACGTTTGATCCCGACCTTGCCGAAGGGTTTCCGTTGAGTGACGCGAAGGCGACCCAACCGGGCCAACTCCAGGATCGCGATCAGCATAGAGAGCACATCCGCGATCGTCGGAGACTCTCCTACAACGTCCCAGAAGCCGATGCGCTCGCGCTCCTCTAGGAGCGCCGAGATGCGGCGGGTGGCCGCCTCGACGTCCAGCGGCCGTGGCACGACGCGGTGGAGCACGGCCTCAGGCATCACTGCCAGGAGCTGCTCCACAGCCGTCAGCAATTCGTCCAGCGTCACCGTAACCGGAGGCGGCGGCTGTTCCGGCAACTCTGGCAGCCACCCCCGCGGAAACCGATCCGCATGCTCGCTCGACTGCTGGGCAAACCACCCCGCGACTTCGCAAACCTGTTCGTACTCAAGCAACCGCCGCACCAGCTCCGCCCGGGGATCCTCCCACTCATCGTCGTCGAACGGCTGTGGGAGTAACATCTGAATCTTGATCCGCAACAGCTGGGCAGCCATCTCAAGGTAATCCGCTGCCTCGTTCAGTCCCAAGACGTCGATGGCATCGAGAAACTGGTCCGCGACGGTGGCGATGGGAATGTCTGCGATATCGATCTCTTGCTCACGGATCAGATGCAGCAGCAGGTCCAGCGGCCCAGAAAAGGCATCGAGGCGAACGACAAACGGGGCGTCGGTGGACGTCGACGTGGGCCACACCGTCATGACGTGCAGAGCGGCAAGGGTTCGAGCGCAAACGGCGCCGCGAAGTCACACGCAATGCCCTGAAGAGCGAAAGCCGGTGTGAGGAGCACCCAGAATACCTGTGGCATGACCAGGATTACCACGATAAGCGCCAACACCCCGTAGCGCGCAACATAGCGATACCGCGCGGCCCACGCCGCTGGCAACAAGTGATACAGCAGATGCGACCCGTCCAGTGGTGGCACCGGGATGAGGTTGAAGAAGGCCAACAAGAGATTCAGCCAAACGCCCCAGAACAGCATCCGCTGCAGGAGGCCAAGCACTGCGCCAGCCCCAGGGGCCACCGCACCAAGCACCCCAACCAGGATGCCCACCACCAGACAGACGAGGAACAGCACGAGATTCACCACGATGCCGGCCGAAGAGACGATCACATCGCCCCGCTTGATGTTGCGGTAGTTGCGGGGGTTGACCGGCACGGGCTTGGCGCCGCCGAAGATGACACGACCGCCCGAGAACATGAAGACCATCACCGGCATCAGCAGAGTGTAGAACGGGTCAATGTGCTTGAGCGGGTTCAGTGTCAGTCGCCCAAGCGCCTGGGCGGTCGGATCACCCTGCCGGAGGGCAGCATACCCGTGCGCATACTCGTGCGCCACCATGGAAAACAGGAGCACGGGGAGCGCGAGGATAAACTCTTGCACGTCAGGGCGTTAAGTGTCGGTCCGGTGCGGCAGAAACCTAATGGTGCCCTAGGGCGGTGTCAAAGGCGTAGCGCCTTGACTGACTGAGACTTGCACGATAGTATTCTGCTCGCTTTTCGGGGCCCCTCGGCCCCATTTTCACGCGAGGAGTCGCGGTGCCGACAATTCAGTCAGCAAGGAAGCGGATGCGGCAGACCACGCGCCAACGCGCCCGCAATCGGGCACAGCTGAGTGCCGTGCGGACCGCGATCAAGAAGGTGCGGCAGGCCACCTCCACCGAAGAGGCACAGGCTGCCTACCACGAAGCCAGCCAGTTGCTCGACCGGGCGGCGCGCAAGGGCCTGATCGCCAAAAACAATGCGGCGAGGAACAAGCGCCGCCTACACAAGCACGTCACCGAGAAAGCAGCGAAGAAGTAGCTATACGGACGCCAGCTCAGCGCCGCAGCGCTCGCAGTACCATTCGCTGGGCAGGTTCAGCGTCCCGCATTCCCCACACTTGACCGTCTTCTGTCGCGAGCCCTTAGTGGGCTGACCCTGCGGGTGGTCCACCGGTTTCACACCCTCGGCCCCCACCGCCAGACTCTCCCTCGGGGATCGGTCCTTGTCCTCGTCCCTGGGCTCGACGACATCCATCGGCGAGGCGAGATCTTGGGTCGAGACACGCTCCCCAATACGGTGGGAACCCGACGGCCTCGGTACCGGGCTCTCGTGGTCAGTCACCGACTTGAGGAACGCCAGCTCATCGAAGTCATCCGTCTCCGCCGGCTCCGACTCGGACGCTTCGCCCACGTCAGCCGCAGCCGGCTCGGCCTCCGTCTCGGCCTCGACCACCTCCACGCCCGACACCTCGGCGGGAGCCTCTTCCTGATCCGGCACCTGTGCACCAGCACTGGGCTCCGCGACGGACGCCACGGCCTCCTCGAGGCCCGCGATCTCTTCCTCCACGGCCTTGAGATCTTCCCGGACGCTATCTACTGACTGGAGAATCTCGCCGCGAAGCTCCGACCACTTGTCCTTGTCGAACTCGCCGACGCCATGGCGCAGCTCGGCCTCGGCCAGCGTCTCTGACGCTTCGGCCTCCTGCTTGACCAGATCGTCCCGCCGGCGCTTCTGCTGATCCAGGGCTTCAGTGAGCTCGTCGCGGAAGCCCTGTAACTGACCGAAGATGGCGTCGAGTCGTTCCTGGTAGTCCGAGCGTACCTTGGCACGTACCTGATGCGGCGTCTTGTCGGTTGCAGTGTCGAGCCGTTCGAGCCACTGCTCGACCTGGCGCCGTTCGTCGAGGAGCCGTTCAATCTCGCCGGTGGGGCTTTTCGCTTTCTTCGCCATCTCGATCTCTCATCCGGCGGGGCGCAGCGCCGAGCGGCCCCGTCCCCAGGGAAGCAGCCGGACCAGCAGTAGCCAGGGCCGCGCCGGGAGGAAGCGCGCCAGGCCCTGCACCTCCTTCCTCCCTGGGCGCACTCCCTAACACTGCAAGATAAGCGGTTCCTGCTCCTGTGTGCCAAGCTCCGGCCGGCCAGGGTCAGTCGCGCTCCGCCGCGAACACGGTCTGACCGCCTACAATGGTCCGCTCCACCCACCCCCGGAGCGTGCGACCCGCAAAGGGGGTGTTCCGGCTCTTGGAGCGAAACCTTGCGGGATCGACCACCCATTCGCGGTCGGCATCGAACACTACCACGTCCGCCACGGCCCCACGCCGCAACGTGCCCCCCGGAAGGTGGAAGATGTCCGCCGGCCGCGTGCTCATTCTGGCGATCAACTCCGGCAGAGACAGGTATCCGCCAGCCACCAGCTCCGCTACTCCCAACCCCAGCGCAGTCTCAAGGCCCACCACCCCAAAGGGCGCGTCGTCGAATTCTCGCTCCTTGGACTCGTAGTGATGGGGCGCGTGATCGGTGGCGATGGCGTCGAGCGTTCCATCCTTCAGCCCTTCCCGCACCGCCTCCACGTCCGCCAGCTCACGGAGCGGCGGGTTCATCTTGGCATTGGTGTCGTAGCCTTCGCAGGCCACGTGTGTCAGAGCGAAATGGTGAGGTGTCGCTTCAGCGGTGACATTCACACCGCGGGCCTTGCCCTGCCGGATGAGCTCGACCGAACCCCGAGTCGAGATATGGCAGAGGTGTACGTGCCCGCCGGTGAGTTCCGCAAGCAAGATGTTCCGCGCCACCATGATCTCTTCTGAAGCCGACGGAACACCCCGAAGCCCGAGTCGAGTGGACACACTGCCTTCATGCATTACGCCTCCACCCGAGAGGAAGGGATCCTCACAGTGCTCCGCCACGGGGATGCCGAACGACCGAGCATACTCGAGGGCGGTACGCATCAAGTGACTGGACACCACCGGGTGACCGTCGTCGCTCACTGCCACAATGCCGGCGGCTACCATTCCGCCAAACTCGGCAAGCTGCTTCCCTTCCTGGCCGAGGGAGATCGCCCCGACGGGATACACCCGGGCAGCCCGAGCTGCGGTGCCTTGCTTGACGATGAATCCCACGGCCGCCTGGTTGTCGGTTACCGGATCAGTGTTGGGCATGGCACACACCGCAGTGAACCCACCGGCCGCCGCCGCCCCGGCGCCGGTCGCCACGGTCTCCGCATCCTCGTGTCCCGGTTCCCGCAAGTGCACGTGCAGATCCACCAGCCCAGGAGCGACGGCCTTTGCCGTCGCGTCGTATACCTCCGCCCCGTCCGGTGCTGAGAGGTTCTTGCCCAGCGCCTCGATCCTCCCGTCGACGATGAGCACGTCGGCAATGCCGTCATGATCCTGCGAGGGATCGATGACGCGGCCACCCTTGAGGAGCACCGGCCTCATGTCTCGGCCTCTTGCATGCCCTTCGCCGCTTCCGCCAGCTCCGGCTTCCCCCCTGCCAGTAGGTACAGCACCGCCATGCGGATCGCGACACCGTTGGTCACTTGGTGGAGGATCACGCTGTGGGGACCGTCCGCCACTCGCGAATCGATTTCGACTCCGCGGTTCATTGGCCCAGGATGCAGGATGAGGAGCTCTCGCGGCGCCCGTTCCAGGCGCTCCAGGGTGACGCCGAACACGCGGTAGTACTCGCCAATCGAGGGGATGTATCCGGCTTCCATACGCTCGAGCTGGAGCCTGAGAACGTTCAGCACGTCGGCCCACTCAATGGCCTCTTCAATGCGGCGGAACACGATGACACCCAGTTCCTCGATCCCTCCGGGCATGAGACTCTGGGGTCCGCACACCGCCACGTCGGCCCCCACCTTGAGGAGGCCCCACACGTTGCTCCGGGCCACCCGACTGTGGAGGATGTCGCCGCAGATGCAGACCTTGAGGCCCCCGACCTTGCCCAGCCGGTCGCGGATGGTGAGCATGTCCAGCAATCCCTGGGTGGGGTGCTCATGCATCCCGTCACCGCCGTTGACCACGTTGGACCGGATCCGCTCAGCCAGGAATTTCGCAGCACCGGAGGAGGGGTGTCGCATCACCACCATGTCGATGCGCATCGCCTCGAGGTTGCGCGCCGTGTCCACCAAGCTCTCACCCTTCTGTACCGAGGACCCCAAAGCAGCCACGTTGACGGTGTCGGCGGAAAGGCGTTTCTCAGCGAACTCGAACGAGATGCGGGTGCGGGTGGAGGCTTCGAAGAAGAGGTTGACGATGGTCTTGCCGCGGAGCGTTGGGACCTTCTTGATTGTCCGCTCACTAACTTCCTTGAATGGCTCGGCAGTGTCGAGGATGAGTTCGATCTGCTCTTTGGTCAGGTACTCCAACCCCAGCAGATCCTTGCCGAGCGAAAGTACCGTCACGTTTTTCCTCCCTTGACGAGCTCGACAGCGTCGCGCCCATCCAGCTCGTTCACCAGCACATCCACCATGTCGTCGGCGTGCGCGTCCACCTTGGTACCCACGATGTCGGCTTGGATCGGAAGCTCCCTGCCGCCCCGGTCCACCAATACGCACAGGCCGATCCGCGCCGGGCGACCAAAGTCCGCAAGCTGGTCCATGGCCGCCCGGATGGTGCGCCCGGTGTATAGCACGTCATCCACAATCATCACACACCGATGGTCTAGGTCCACGGGTAACCGTGTCTCGCCCACGATGGGGCGTGGCCCCACCGTCTGGAGGTCATCCCGATACAAGGTGATGTCCATGACCCCCAACGGCACCGCGGTTCCCCAGCGTGCGGCAATCATGTGGGCGAGCCGCTGGGCAAGGTCGGCACCCCGCCGCTGGATGCCGACCAACACCAGGCGCTCGGTTCCGCCAGCGAATTCGACAACTTGTTGGACAATGCGTTCGAGTGCCCCCGCCACGCCGGGGGCATCGAGGAGAGTCTGCCGCTCGGAAGGGCTCATAAGCTGTGCCCCAAGTTAGACGGGGCGTCAATAGGCGTCAACGCAACACCGGCGTCAGCGGTGGCTCGCCCGCAAGCACGGCCCGGACGTTCCGCACGGCCAGGTTCGCCATTGCGTGACGCGTGTGGGTGGTGGCGCTCCCGATATGCGGTAGGGTCACCACCCTGGGGTGAGCCACTAGGGCGGGATGGACGCTGGGCTCTTGAGGGAAGACATCCAGCCCGACGCCAGCCAGCTTCCCAGCGTCAAGGGCCGCCAGCAGCGCGGCCTCGTCCACTAGGTCGCCCCTTGCTGTATTAATGAATATGGATCCCGCTCGCATGCGGTTGAAGCACTCGTGGTCGAACATGCCTCGGGTTTCAGCAGTCGATGGCGTATGGAGCGTCACGACGTCGCTCTCCTCCAGCAGCTGCGTGAGGCTGACTCGACGCGCTCCCGTCTCAGCCTCCAACTCGGGTCTCGCCGAAACATCGGCATAGAGGATCCGCATCGCGAACGCTGCGGCCCGGCGGGCAACCGCCTGCCCAATACGTCCCGCTCCGACGATGCCCAGTGTGCTCCCATTGAGCTCGAGCCCCAGGAGCTGGGTCGGATGCCAGCCCGTCCAGCCGCCCTCGGCGACCAGTACCTGACCTTCCTTGAGGCGCCGGGCCACAGCGAGGATGAGGGCCCAGGTGAGGTCCGCAGTGGCCTCGGTGAGCACCTCTGGGGTGTTGGTGACGATGATTCCGCGTCGGTTGGCCGCATCGAGATCGACATTGTCCACCCCAACGGCGCAGTTCGCCACGACCTTCAGTTGTGGGAGGGCGTCGAGCTCCGGCTCTGCAATCCGCCGGGACAGCAGGGGCACGATTGCCACGTAGGGCCCAGCGGGTGTCGGGGCCTCAGCGGGCAGCCACTCAACGGTGTGCGCCGGGACCGGGGTGTCGGGGAGGAGTTCTCTGAGCTCGGCGGCGATAAGGATATCGGCGGGCATACGGGCTGGAAACTACACATTCCTTACTCTATTATGCACCTGCCATCGGGAGAGGTGTCCGAGTGGTTGAAGGAGCCGGTCTCGAAAACCGGTAGGCCCGTCAGGGTCTCGTGGGTTCGAATCCCACCCTCTCCGTACCCTCGCCCTGGCAGTCCTGAGATGCAGGGAGCCTCCGGTGACGCCCGCTCCCCGCTCCCTGCTCCCCACAACGCCCTCGCCGAGCCTCGCCGTTGACAGCGATCCGCTGCCGGAACATGATGCCGTTCTGAAGCTCAACCCACCCGTCCGGAGTCACCATGAGAACGCTCGCCGACGAGCAGTCGCGCATCATCACGGTGTCCCTCGCAGTGCTGGCCGCGGTGGCGACCGCCTTCGCCATCGCCTACACCCGGGACGTGATGATCCCGTTCATGCTGGCCCTCTTCATCTCGTACCTCGTCTCGCCGATGGTGGATTCCCTCCAGGACCGGCTCAGGGTGCCCCGCTTTGTGGGCATCCTCGTGGCACTGCTGGTGGCACTCGGCGTGCTCACACTACTCGCGCTCTTGATCACCACCTCCACGCGTGGACTGCTGGACTCCGCCGACATCTACCGAGAGAAGCTCGCCGACGGCGTCGCATGGGCCACCTCCGTGCTGGATCGCGTGGGCATTGACGTCGGCCAGCAAAACTTGCTGGACGGATTGCGGGAGTTGCCGCTTCTGCAGTTTGCCAGCAGCACGTTCGGCACGGTCGTCGACCTGGCGGCGACCGCGGGGTTGGTGCTGATCTTCGTCATCTACCTCGTCAGCGCTCGACGACCGGCAGGCCTCCGTACCGGCATCTACGCCGAGATCGACAGCAAGGTGCGGCGTTATCTCCTCACCAAGATCGCCGTGTCGGCCACCACCGGTCTGCTAGTGGGAATCATCCTTGCGCTGTTCGGCCTGGACCTGGCACTGGTCTTCGGCATCCTCGCGTTCCTGCTGAACTTCATCCCGTCCGTGGGATCGATCATTGCGACCTTGTTGCCACTCCCCATCGCGCTAGTCCAGTACGAAAGCGTGTGGCCGATCATTGGCGTGATCGTCCTCCCCGGGATCGTGCAGACCGTGATCGGAAACGGCGTAGAACCCAAGGTGATGGGTGAGGGCCTCGATCTACACCCGGTGACCATTCTATTGGCTCTCATCTTCTGGGGTTTGCTCTGGGGGATCGTCGGAATGCTGTTGGCGGCACCCATGACTGCCGTGCTCCGAATCGTGCTCGCACGGATTGAGACCACCCGACCCGTGGCTGAGATTCTGGCCGGAAGGCTGCCGGGAGTCGTGCCTGCAAGCCAGACCGCCTAGGAGCCCGCCCTTCGGGGCCAAACCCATCGTAGGCGCGACAGGTGGGACAGTAGAGCACGGGTTGCGTTTGCCTCACCCCTCCAGGAGACGTTGGCCGATCCATGTGTCTGGGCTGTCTCCTGCGGTTGCAGGGTCAGGCCGTGCAACAGAAGTTTTGCCCAGGGGTGATGTGGCGGACGACGATGCAGCTCCCGTCGGACCAGGTCCGTTATCGGTGTGCTGCTCCGAGTAGCGACATGCAAGCCCACACGTAGCGGCGCCTCACCCCGCACCGGCGCCGCCAAATGAACCAATCGTCGCAGGGATATCCCATGAGATCCACATTCTTCGCCGCCGCTCTGCACATCACCCTCACAGTGCTGGGGCTTTCACTGGTTGGTGCAACTGCGGCGCCCAGCGCCGCACAAGCACAGCGACCCCGATCAGTGCGCATCGGCACGGTGGTGGACGGGCCGTGGGAACGGAACGACGAGATCCTCGGGCTGTTTCAGCGGGAAATGACCGAGCTCCTGTCTAGCGAGTTCGACGTACGGTTCCCAGCCCCGCTGGACGGGGGATGGACACTGGACGGCGTTCGGAGCGCGCTCGACGGGCTGCTGGCTGATCCGGCAGTCGACCTGGTGCTCGCCTTTGGCGTACTGGCCTCCGCAGATGCCGCCCGACGCGGGGATCTGCCCAAACCGGTCATTGCTCCATTCGTCTTCAATCCAGAACTGCAAGATCTCCCCCTGACCGACAGCGGCACGACCGGTGTTCCCAATCTGAGCTACCTGGCCCACCCGGCGTCATTCGAGGAGAACATGCCGGTATTCCAGGAGGTTGTGCGGTTTCGCAGGCTCGGCGTCTTGCTGAGCGCAGCGTACTCGGAGGGAGCTCCCTCGCTCTGGACTGGAATGCAGGCCGCCGCGGAGGCCATGGGCCTCGAGGCTGTACTAGTACCGGTCGGCCGCGTCGCTGACTCGGTCCTCGCCGCGATCCCAGCCGACGTGGAGGCGGTCTACGTGACTCCCCTCGTGCAACTCCTGCCGGGGGAGTTCGACCGACTGGTCAACGGATTGATTGCGAAGCGGCTTCCGAGCTTCTCCTTCATGGGGGTGGAGGAGGTGCAGCGGGGAATCCTCGTCGGCCTGAGCCCTGAGACGTCCCTGTTCCGCCTTGCACGCCGCGTGGCGCTGAACGTGCAGCGCATCCTGCTGGGGGAGGACGCCGGGGGGATCCCCGTCGCGATTGCGTATGGCGAACGGCTCACCATCAACATGGCGACGGCGCGGGCCATCGGCGTCTACCCACGCTGGCGCGTCATCACAGAGGCGGCCCTGATCAATGACGTGCGCACAGATATCGACCGGCGTGTATCGCTGGCGAGCGCCGCGCGAGAAGCCCTCGAGGCAAATCTGGATCTTGCCGCACAAGAGCAGGTGGTGGCCGCCGGACGCGCCGACGTGCGTCAGTCCTGGGCGCGGCTGCTTCCTCAGGCCGAGGTCTCGAGCTTGGGGACGCTGATCGACCAGGACAGAGCCCAGGCTAGCTTCGGTTCCCAGGCCCAACGGACGCTTACGGGAAGCGCCACTGTTTCGCAGGTGATCTTCTCGGAGCCGGCCTGGGCCGACGTCTCGGTGCAGCGCCGACTGCAGGCCGCGCGGGAGTACGAGCGGGACGCCGTCGAGCTGGACATCGTGTTGGACGCGATCCTTGCCTACCTCAACGTACTTCGGGGGAACACCTTCGAGCGGATTCAGCGGGAGAACGTGAGTGCCACTCGGTCAAACCTCGAGCTCGCCCGGGTGCGTGTTACGCTGGGAATGGCGGGGCCGGGCGAGCCATTGCGCTGGGAAAGCCAGATCGCTGCTAACCGGCAAGAGGTCATTGCCGCCAACACGCGGCGGAATCTCGCGGAGATCCAGCTCAACCGGCTGCTGCACCGCCCGCTGGAGGAGCGGTTCGTGACCGAGGACGCCGATCTCGCAGATTTGCCCCTCGTGGGTGCCGAAGCCAGCATCTTGCCGTACATGGACAACCCATACTCCTTCCGTGTCCTGCGGGCATTCATGGTGGAGGAGGCCCTCGCGACGTCGCCCGAGCTGCGGCAGCTGGACGAGGCGATAGGCGCACAAGGACGGGGACTCCAGTCGGC
>JABAOF010003763.1_pt1 | contig 45935 bp, 61 predicted proteins | sample 7062171 | NCBI WGS metagenome assembly JABAOF01 (sample SAMN14538628, study PRJNA623070) | marine sediment metagenome | biome: marine biome [ENVO:00000428]; feature: marine pelagic biome [ENVO:01000023]; material: deep marine sediment [ENVO:00002113] | place: India: Gulf of Khambhat ... | reverse complement strand
GCTGATTCTCCGTCGAATCGGCTACCACCCCGAAAGTACGATCGTTGCAACCATCGGAATTCTCTATATCATCCAGCAGATCGTGTTGACGCTCTTCGGTCCTGATGCCCGGCCGGTGGACCCACCATTATATTTCCGCATCGTGTTCCCGTGGTTCGGATACTCCGGATNNGCTGGGGCTTTACATGCGAGCGACCCAGCAAGACCAGGAAATGGCACAGGTCTTCGGGGTGCGGGTCCGCCGCGTCTACGCTACAGTTTTCGCTCTGGGGGCCATGCTCGCCGCGATCGCGGGCGTGCTGGTGGTGCCCATTCAGCAGGCTCACTACCTCATGGGACTCGACCCGTTGCTCCTGTCCTTCATCGTCGTGATCATCGGAGGCCTCGGGAGTCTCAAAGGGACCATGGTGGCGGCTTTTGTCGTCGGGATGAGCGACGGGGTCGTGTCTGTCTTTTTCTCGCCCACACTGGCAAAGATCGTCGCTACCCTTCTCGTGGCTTTGGTGTTGGTCTTGAGGCCTGGCGGTCTGTTCGGGGAGGACGCCTCTTGACCGGACGATCCGCAAGTAAGATGCTTACACTCCATTTGGGCATCGTCTCTCTCTTGTTCGCCGCCCAGTTCGTGCTGCCGGCCTACCACCACACCAATGTGGCCCGGATCATGGTGCTGGCCACCTACGCGGTGGGCTACAACGTGCTGTTGGGCTACACGGGTCTCATGAGTCTGGGACACGCCATGTTCTTTGCGGCCGGCATGTACGGAGCCGGCCTGACTATCTATTATCTGCAGTTCGGTGCTATTCTAGGTTTCTGCGTGGGTGTTGCGGTAAGCCTGGTGCTCTCGACCGCGTTCGGGCTGATTGCACTTCGAACAAGGGGGGTGTCGTTTCTTATCGTGACGATGATGTTTGCTCAGGCCTGCTACCTTGCGCTCCTCTATTTCAACAAGATCACGATGGGCGACCAGGGCTTCATTCTCTCTAAAAGTCTTGGGGCCGTGGATCTGGGCCCGGTCCAGCTCGTTTTCTCCGACCCTAACGTGAAGTATAACGTCGCCATTCTCGTGTTCGCCGCCGGTTTCCTCCTCAGCATCGCCCTGAGGAGCTCGCCCATCGGACGTGTTCTGATCGCAGTACGGGAGAACGAAGAGCGGACTGGACTGCTCGGCTACAACACATTCAAATACAAGCTCCTATCGCTCGTGATCTCGGGTGGGATCTCTGGCTCTGCTGGCGCGACCTATGCGTTGCTGTTCTCGTACGTGGGGGCTTCTTTCGCATCGATTCTGTACTCCATCTATCCTTTGCTGTGGACGCTCCTCGGGGGAACTGGAACGACGATTGGTCCCCTGCTGGGAACCGGCCTTATGTTCTATCTTGTCGACATCGCGAGTGGGCTCACGTCGAGCTACCTTCTCGTTGTCGGCGCGGTACTTGTCATGCTGATCCTGTGGTTTCCCCAAGGCATCATGGGAGCGATACGGGTGAGGTGGCTGCCGTGGTTGCCTTAGATTCGCTACTCGAGACTGCTGTTCTGTGCAAGAGCTTTGGCGGGCTCCAAGCGGTCAAGGATGTCGACTTCAGTCTGTCTCCCGGGGAGATTCGGGCTATCATTGGGCCAAATGGGGCTGGGAAGACGACGCTAGTGAACATGATCAGCGGGCGGATTCCTCCGACATCGGGGAGGGTCAGGTTCAAAGGTCNNTCAGGGAATCGTTTACACCTTTCAGGTGACTAGCATCTTCAGGAATCTGACCTGCTACGAGAACGTCGCCCTTGCCGCACAGCGGCGTCTGATGGGCAGCCCAATCGATCGCTTTGTGCTCAGTGAGCGACAGGTTGGAGACCGCGCGAAAGCCGCCTTGCTCGAGGTGGGGCTGTCAGGCACCGATGATCAGCGGGCCGGTGCGCTGCCATACGGCCATCAAAGACTTTTAGAAGTGGCGATGGCCCTCGCGCTGAGTCCTGAGCTTCTGATTCTCGACGAGCCCACGCAGGGCCTCACGCAAGAGGAGATTTCTGCATTCTGCGAGCTCGTCCGGACGATCTCGAAAGGGGCGACCGTTCTTCTGATCGAGCATAACATGTCGGTCGTCCTTGAACTGGCTCGGAAGATCACGGTGATGGACAAAGGCATCATCCTTGCCGAAGGCTCTCCGGCAGAAATCGAGCACCACCGAGAGGTTCAGAAGGCTTATTTGGGTCAGTAATGTTAGTTTTAGAGCGAGTCAACGCTTACTATGGTGACGTTCACGTCCTGAAGGACGTCTCCTTTCGCCTGGCGGCTGGTGAAATACTCGGCCTGCTGGGCCGAAACGGAGCAGGAAAAACGACCACACTCAGGGCGATCATGGGCCTGGTCAAGCTGCGATCGGGGAGCATCCAGCTCGACGGACGGGAATTGACCCGGCTAGGCCCCCATGACATCCCGCGGTGCGGCATCGCTTACGTGCCCCAAGGACGGAGACTCTTCCCCCATTTAACCGTCGATGAGAATCTGCGGATGGGGCTTTTGGTCAAAGGCGAGGGCCCAGAGACCCTTGAGTGGGTGCTGAACCTGTTTCCGGCGCTCAAGGAATTGCTGCGCCAGCGTGCGGGAACGCTGAGCGGCGGGCAACAGCAGATGCTGGCCACGGCTCGGGCACTCTGCCTGAGCCCAAAGCTTCTCCTGTTGGACGAGCCGAGCGAAGGCCTCATGCCCACTCTGGTCGAGAAGCTCCTGGACACGATCGTTCAGCTCAAGGCGCATCAGGTGGCGGTGCTGCTCGTCGAGCAAAACATCGACGCCGCACTCCGGGTGGCGGATCGGATCGCTTTCATCGAAAATGGTTCCGTCTGCGACGAGTCTGTACCGGAGGAATTGGCTGTCGACCCGCAACCGCTGCTTCGATATGTTGGCGTCAGACGGTGACGGCGTTGAGACGGACAAGGGCGTGGGTGTTGACAATATTGACCTAGAGGCTGCATATGATCAACGAAAAAACACTGGCCACGATAAACCCACGGCCTACCTCATAAACACTTCTCGGGAAGGCATTGTGAATGAAGACGCCCTCTACGAGGCCCTTTCGAAAGGGAAAATAGTGGGGCTGCACTCGATGTGCGAGAAAAGGAACCCCCGGGCGAGAGCCCACTGCACAATTTGGAAAATATTCTCCTCATGCCTCACATAGCCGCCTTCACCAAGGAGGCCCAAGACAAAGTCGTGGAATCTCTGAGCGAGGATGTGGATAGAGTCCTCTCGGGCAAACCCGCGCTCAGGTTTGCGAACTTCCCTTCTCCGAGAAGGTAAACTATGGCGGTGCACCCATAGATATCCTCTCGCAGACTTAGACCTAAGGGAGACTGCCCCAATTCGGATCGGAAGGGCACGACGTGAATATCGCCCTGAAGATTACCGAAGCTAAGATTAAACCCATCATAGGAGCCACCCTAACCTCGACTCAATACCTGGTTCCCGTGCCATCTGTGCCACAATGTCGCATATTTTAGTTGACAGATCTACAAAGCTGTGCTATTCGATGGGCTGGATTTTGGGAAATCGTTTTTGATTGTCGATGATTATCACCAGCACAGCGAGATGAAAAAATCTGGTTCTGGGGGGGGTGATAGTGTCTGGTCTAGGGAATATCTAAACCCTGTAAGGAGGAGAGAAAACAGACATGAAGAAAAAAGGGAACATGACACGCCGTGATTTCTTGAAAACCACTGCCATCGGTGCCGCGGGCATGGCTGCCGGGTCCATCGGATTTCCGACAATTCTGCAAGCCGCAAAGAAACCCATCATTATCGGCCATCAGCCAGATATGACCGGATTTCTGGCCTCTTACGGGTATTTCTACGACAAGACGGTCAAAGCGGCCATCGACAAAGTGAACAGTGAGGGAGGAATCGCTGGAAGAGAGGTCAAATATATTCTGGAAGATTCCGCCTCTAAAGCCGATGTGGGAGTCAGGGCCTTCAGGAAATTGGTTCTTAAAGACGGTGCCGACTTCGTCCTTGGGTCTGTCCACTCCGGGATAGGCATTGCGACCGCTCCGATCGCCAAAGAGTTAGAGACTCCGTACTTCCCCAACGGCATGTCCTCGGCAATTACCGGAGCAAAAGGGAATCGCTGGGTCTTCCGCTCTATTTGCCACGCCCGGATGCAGGTGCAGGCTTCGGCAAACCTCGCCTTTGACAAAATCGGGAAGGACTGGTTCGTTGTATACATGGACTATGCATGGGGCCACTCCCATAGGGACAACTTCAAGAAGATCATCGAAGGATTGGGGGGTAGCATCACAGGGACGGTCGCCACCCCGATAGGGACCAAGGATTTCATGCCCTATCTGGCCAAGTTGCCTTCTGGAACCAACGCCATCTACTATGCAACTCTTGGAGCCGATACCGTCGGATTCCTCAGACAGATAAAAGAAATCGGATACCAGGGAGAGAAATTCTCAGTGATTTGTCCCCTCGATGGCGTTGATGTGGCGAAACTTGGTGAGATCGTTGAAGGGGATTGGATCTTAGAGTATCTACCCAGAACGCTGGCCGACTACGACACCCCATACCACAGGGCGTTTCGTGAGGCTATCGGTATCGACGAATTTGGGTACGAGAAGGGGACGGAAAAACCAATCACTGGTTCCCACTACTGGTCCAACTATGAGAATGTATTCATCATCAAAGGGGCCATCGAAAAGAGCGGGTGGACAAGCAGGAAGGATCATTCCAAATTTGTCGAGACTCTCGAGGGCATGCGGTTTACGGAGGGGCCGGGGTTTCCTCAAGGCGATCTGGTCATGAGGGCTGAAGATCACCAGGGCTTCCATCAGCACTGGATGTCACGCGTTGAGGGTGGCAAGCTCAGGGTGAAATACACCATTCCAATCGAGAAAGTCATGTATCCGGCCACTGTTGATTTCACGAAAGAAGCGCTTTAGTCCCCACGGATTAGCTGTTAACATCCTGTGAACCGTGCCCGGTTCATCCCTTTGGGTTAACTCCGGGCACGGTTCGCCTTATTCAGCGAAATTCTCCCCACAAGGCCCGAATTTCATCCGACTCGATACAGTTCGGGTTCGGGGTGAAGACGGATCTGCTCATAGATGTAGGATAGGGGGTCTCGGCAGGAGAATAAGGATTTGGACCTGTTAACTCTCATTGGATTTCAGGCTGTAAATGGCCTCGTCTGGGGATTGATCATCGCCCTCATCGCCCTGGGCCTGAGTCTTGTCTTTGGCCTCCTCGAAGTGATCAACGTCGCTCACGGCGCCCTTTATATGCTCGGAGCGATTATCGGTTGGTATATCGTTAGTTATTTCGGGAGTTTCTGGCTTGCCCTGGCTATCGCACCAATTGTGGTCGGCCTCCTGGGGCTTTTCATAGAACGGGGGATACTCAGACCAGTTGCAGGCGAGCACGTACTCACAATCATCGTTACATTCGGCCTGATGCTCATCCTTGAACATCTGGTTCTGGCCACCTTCGGGGGAGCCGCCCATCGAATGGCGGCTCCATTTGAGTGGAACCTTAAGATCCTTGGATTCGGCTATCCGGGATATCGGATATTCGTCGCCGGCACATCGGTTGCCACCATGACGGGGCTATGGATCTTCCTCCGCAAGTTTAAATACGGTCTCTGGATGAGAGCGGTGAACCAAGACCGAGAAATGGCCCTCGGTCTTGGAATCCCCGTCCGCACGGTCTTCATGATCACCTTTGCCCTCGGCTCTTTCCTTGCGGCCCTCGGAGGCATTCTTGCTTCACCTATCGTCCCGATTGAATTCCGAATGGGCCTCGACATCCTTGTCATCACATTCATTGTTGTCATCGTCGGAGGCTTGGGGAGTCTAGAGGGTTCGGTTGCCGCTGCCATACTAATCTGCGAGCTTGAGGGCATATCCTCGGTCTTCGTCACACCCACCATGGCCAGGATATTCTCCCTGGTTTTCATGGCCTGTGTGTTGCTTGTTCGCCCAAGCGGCCTCTTTGCGAGGAGATAAGAGCGAATGGACCTCAAACCAAAGGTGAGCTACAATCACTTCGTTTTCGCCTCAATCCTCGCTTTACTCGTATTCGTACCCCCATTTCTGGGCGCATACTATAAGGTCCTTCTCACTGAGATCATGATATGGGGCCTGTTTGCCCTCTCCTTCGACATCATATACGGTTACACAGGGATGCTCAGCTTCGGCCATGCCCTCTTTTTCGGCGTCGGCGCCTACAGCGTGGCAATCTCCGTGACAAGATGGGACGTTAATCTTTGGCAGGCCATACTCTTCGCAATGTTCGTGGCCATGGTCTTTGCCTGGGTAGTCGGGTTCTTGTCCATAAGGGTCATTGGTGCATACTTCGTCATTATTACCATCATTTTCTCTCTTGTCTTCTTTTTCCTATCTCTCAATTGGAAATGGTTAACCGGGGGGGAGGATGGGTTGTCCTTTTCGCCGCCACCAATCTCCCTGGGCGTGATCGACCTCTCCTTTAGGCATCCGCTGAACAGTTACTATTTCGTCCTCATCTTTGTTGTCGCGTCGTACCTAGTGTGTCGGAAGGTGATCAATTCTCCTCTCGGAAGGATATTTGAGATCATCCGGGAAAATGAGGATCGAGCACGCTTGATCGGATACAAGGTAGAACGGTTCAAGCTGATTTCATTCATCATTGCAGGAATCTTCGCGGGCCTGAGCGGTGCGCTCTTCGCCATTACATCTCGCTTTGCTAACGTGGAGTTTCTCTACTGGACCATTTCCGGTGACGCTGTTGTCTGGACAGTCATCGGCGGAGCCGGAACCCTGATCGGTCCGATGCTGGGAACGGGCCTGATGATCATCTTTACGGACTACATCAGCTCCTGGTTCAAGAACTATCCCATGTTGGTTGGTGGCCTCTTGATCCTTGTCATATTGACCTCCCCCAAGGGTATTATGGGATTGTTGAGTATGGGAATCGAAAGATGGAAACGATAAGTCAGTCCCGTACCGAAACGATCATATTGGAGACGAAAGGCCTCACAAAAACATTTGGTGGCCTCACCGCCGTCGACCATCTTGATCTAGCGCTGAAGGAAGGGGAAATCAGGGCGGTTATCGGCCCAAACGGGGCCGGGAAAACGACGTTCTTTAATCTCCTCGTGGGCACCCTACCGACGACAGAGGGGAGGGTATTCTTCAAAGGTGAAGATATCACCAATTTGGCTCCGTACAAAATTTCTCAACGGGGAATCGGAAGAACCCTACAGATAACAAGCATCTTCAGCGGTCTGACGGTTTTTGAGAATATTTGGGCTGCTGTGCAGTCGCGGAAGCGATTTTTCAACCCCTTTATCCACTGCTCAAGGCTCCGAGATGTGGAGGCCAAAACCAGAGAGATGATCGAACTCATAGGATTATCAGACAAATCAGATACCCCAGCATCGGATCTGTCATATGGGGACCAGAGGTTACTTGAAATCGGCCTGGCCCTGGGAACCGAGCCAGAGCTTTTGCTTCTCGACGAACCCACTGCAGGCTTGAGCTCGGAAGAAACAGCGATCGTGACCGGAAAGGTGAAGGAGCTCTCAGCACGGCAGACAATTATTCTTGTCGAGCATGATATGGAGGTGGTCATGGGACTCGCCGATCATATCACCGTCCTGCACTACGGACAAAAGATCGCAGAGGGCACGCCGGATGACATACGGAGGAACGAAGAGGTCATCAGGGTATATCTCGGAGGGGATTAGGGGCCTGAATATGTTGAGTATCAAAGAAATCAACACATTCTACGGGAAGAGTCACGTATTGCATGGTGCCTCACTTGACGTTGGGGAAGGCGAGTTGGTGGGACTTCTCGGGCGCAACGGCATGGGCAAAACGACCACCCTTAAGAGCGTCATGGGTCTTGTCCGTCCCAAGTCCGGGAGAATACTCTTCAACGGTACCGATGCAATGCAACTTCCCGCCTACAAAGTCCCCCGCCTTGGAATCGGTTACGTCCCCCAGGGCAGGCATATATTTCCGTTCCTAACAGTCATGGAGAATTTGAGAATTCCCGTGGTCGACGGCGAGGTCGACGTTGAACTCCTCCAAGAGATATTCACTTATTTTCCTCAGCTCAAGGAGAGGGTAAATCAACCTGGCCGGACCCTTAGCGGCGGTGAGCAGCAGATGCTGGCCATTGCAAGGGCGCTCATGGCAAAACCCAAACTGATCCTTTTCGACGAGCCCACGGAAGGGCTGATGCCGCTTCTGGTCTCAGTGATAAGCGAGACGATTAAGTCTATTAACGACCGGGGGGCGAGTATCCTACTGGTGGAGCAGAATCTAAAGATGGCCGTGCAGATTTGTCGGCGGATCTATATCATTGAGAAAGGGTCAATTGTCTACGAGGGAGAGTCGGTTAATCTGGCTCAAGATGAAAAGACTCAAATGAGGTATCTTGGGGTTCACGTCTGAGGGGACAGAATAATTTCAGCTGGTTCTTGGGTGGACGCTCCCCCCACCCCTGGGGGATCTCAATCCGGGCTTACTGGAAGGGTCTTTACAAGAATCACCTGATCAGAGAGGGCGGTTTGAAATAAGGAGGGAAGCAGATGGCGGTGGCGAAGGGGATATATTGGGATGAGGAATTGGAGACCATGCCACGGGACAAGCTGGAGGAGCTCCAGCTCGGACTTTTGAAAGAAGAACTTCTGTTTTCATATGAGAAATCCCCCTACTACAAGCGGGCCTTCGATGAGGCCGGAGCCAGTCCCAAGAAAGTGAAGGGCCTTGAAGACATACGGAATTTCCCTTTCACGGATAAGAAAGTAGAGCGGGATAGGCAGGTGGCGGTGCCTGACTTGGGCGACATGGTTGCCGTTCCGGAGGACGAGATTATCTACGTGTCGGCATCGAGCGGATCTACCGGAACTCCAACTCTCTCTCCATTTACCTCCCTAGATTTCGAGGAGTGGCAGGACGCCGAGGCGAGGTTATTCTGGTCCATCGGGATGAGGCCGGGGGATCGATACTGTCACGCCCTTAATTTCACCTTGTTCGTGGGAGGGCCCGATGTCATGGGTGCCCAGAAAGTGGGTGCTTTGTGTATTTGGGCGGGTGCTATTCCGTCAGAGAGGCTTCTCTTTATCATGAAGGAATTCAAGCCTACCATTACGTGGACGACCCCTTCCTATGCATGGTATCTGGGGGAGACGGCCTTGAAAGAGGGAATCGATCCTGCGAGCGACCTCGCCATCAATAAGATTATCGTCGCTGGAGAACCGGGCGGATCAATCAAATCGACCCGGGACGCTATTGAAAAACTGTGGGATGCCAGAGTCTATGATTTCTACGGCCTTTCTGATATCTATGGTGCCAATGCGGGCATGTGCACAGAGCAGCAGGGATTGCACCTTACGGAAGACCATCATCTCCTAGAGGTGCTCGACCCCGATACCCTCGAACCGGTTGGTGAAGGTGAGAGGGGAGAAATGGTGCTCACGACCCTGAAGAAAAGGGCGAGGCCAATGATCCGTTTCAGAACCGGCGATATCATTACCGTAAACAAGGAGAGATGCAACTGTGGTCGGACGCACGCACGGATCAATATCCATGGTCGAATTGATGATATGTTGATTATCACGGGTGTCAATGTCTTTCCCAGTGATATTGAGAAGGTGGTTCGAAGAATAAATGAGCTGACGGGCGAGTATCGGATTGTCGTTTACCGGGAGAAACATCTGGACAAGTTTGACGTCGAGGTTGAGAAGAAGGACGGCATCGATGTTGAGGACGACACCCTGGCCGGGACGGTCAAGACGAAGATCAAAAGTCTGGTCGGGGTATCACCTCGGGTCAAGATCCTGAAGGAGAACACCCTCGAAAGGGCGACACATAAGGCAAAGAGAGTTATCGATAAACGGCAGAAGGTCTGGGAAGATTAGGGAAACACCAAAATCTCATCTGTCTAACACCTCGGCTGCCGCCTCACCGGCAGAAACTGGGTACCCACAACAGGAAATCCTCTCCGTGCCATCTATCATCTAATCCACGAAAGCAAGGCGATTCCGAGGACGAGGGCAATGATACCCGAGAATCGATACAACCGTTCCGAGGCCTCACCGGACCACCAGGCAACAACCATATCGATCTGGCCTCTCGGGCCCACTAAGAGGTAGAGGCCCTTGGCCACGGCAAGGAGCCCGAGTAGGAATACGAGCCAGAAGATTTCACTCCAGCCGGCACTGATGACGAGGAGAATCCCAAGTACGAGTGGTATCGGGCTAAGAAACCGAGGATTCTTGTTTTCGAGATGCTCCTTCAGGAATTCTCGGAGCCAATCGGTATATAGGATAGAAACCGTTCCAAACACCACCCACAGGATACTCATAACATAGAGAAACCACCCCATATCATCACCCTCTTTTTTCGTTCCTTACCGATACGAACAAACAGTATACTAAAGGAGTCCGAATTTCTAGGGAATTCGACATTTCCAAAGAACTACCCCCGCCCGCACTGCACGAGCCGCTCAAGACCACATCAATCTAGAGGGGTGAACCGAAGTCAAAGGAGAGAGTTTCGGCACCGGCCTGTTCAATAATGTCTACTCTGGACTGATAGCGCTAAATATGGCCGAGTAATCGGTCTCGACCCATCCTCTACTGATTGTTTTCTCAACCAGCTGCCGAACTCCATCGATTCCGGCTGTCTCCATGGAAAGGGATCTTGCCTCGTTCAGAAACAGATCGATATCCTTAGCCAGATGTTTGGTTGGAAAATTCGGCTGACCGTATTCTCGATCGATCATCCGTTTCAGCTTGTTATCAAACATAGGCGCATACAGGGCGCTTTTCCGAAGAATCTTCATGAAAAGGTCTACGTCGATTCCTTTGCGTTCCACGAAGTTGAGGCTCAGGGCGAAGGCGGCCGAAAGGGAGGCAATGAGCTGATTCAAGGCGAGCTTAAGGGCTGCAGCCTGTCCGACAGGGCCGATCAATAGAGGATCGGAGCAAAAACACGTCAAAACACCTGACCATTGATCGAACTGCTCTGGCGTCGCTCCGACCATCACAATCAGGTCTCCCTTCTCGGCTTGAGGAATACTCCCCAAGACCGGGGCTTCAAGATAGTCCCCCCCTGCACGGTGAGTTTCTTCTCTTATCTCTGAACTCTCGGCAGGAGATATGGTCCCCATTTGGATTATGGTCCGTCCGACCACGGAAGGCGAAGAATCATTCAGAGACATGACGTTCCGGATTGCCCGAGCATCTGACAGCATCAAAATGATGCATTCAGATGACCGAATCGCCTCGTCAGGAGTTGACGCAACCTTCGCACCCAAGGGAATGAGGGGGGTTGCCTTTTCCATGGTCCGGTTGTAAGCAATGAGCTGATGCTTCCCTTTGAGAATTCTCTCGGCCATGGGACGGCCCATCAGTCCAACTCCCATAATGGCGATCTTCATATCCTTTACCCCCCGTGTCCATTTCGAATACGGCCTGGACGGGTTTGATGACTTTTCCCTGTGGTGTTGCAACCGGGTTGAGGGAAGACCAAAAACGTAAGAAGAGATATGGCTTAGACCTCTCCAGGGGTTTCACACCGTTCTTGGTGCCCTGTCGAGCGGTTTTTCCCTCATCGGTCGGTCCAAGGGTTCACCACTCAGGCCTTAATCAAAAAATACTCTGTAATTTGATTAGGAGACCAATGTTGCCCTGGGCTTTATATTTACCGCTCAAATACGCTCTCTGGCCGCTTAATTCGCCTCGAGCGATTGCCAGCCACACGTCAGCTGGCGTTTTAATGGTCACGTCCGGTTTTTCGGCTGGGCCCTGATGGTAGGTGCATCTGCCATTGGTGATCTGCAAATGGGCCGTGAAGTCCTCTCCATCGGTCACTTCGAACTGGTAAATCGCCTTCAGATCGCTAGCCGCCTCGGGCTTGAACCCGAGGGGCATCATCTTCAGGAGTTCCCGGCAGCTCTTGGCGGCGTGTGGGCCGACTTCGGACGAGGGGGTCTTTCTCTCTCTCCTCTGCCCCTGCCCTCTTTTCTTCTCCCTGGAAATCATGTCGCGAAGCCAGGATTTTCTCAATTCCGGATTGTAACGTCTTTGACTGAAGGATTGCTGAACATAACGCTCAAACCCTTCGAACAGACCGAGTTTCTGCCAGTGTTCGTAATCAGCCTTCATGAAGTCCTTGTTCCTCTGAATAAGATCCCCCATGAACTGGTAGAAGAGAAGATTCCTGTCAGTGGCCGGATAGCGCCGCTTCTTCCTGATGGCCAGAGTTAAATCCCTGGCTAAATCCCCAGCCCGCGCCTGGACGGTGTCCTCCCCCAGAAACCCACCGGGTGCCACGGCAATTGCCGTCAGCTGCCCCACTGAGAAGGCTCCAAATATAGCCAGGGCACCAGCGAGGTAATCGGCAACAGCACTTTCACCCATGCCGGCAGAAACAGACACGGCAAGGCCGGGTTTCCAGCTGGGGCGAGGCCTGTGCCCAAAACCTAAGGATCGGTCAAGAAACGCTTTCATCTGGGCAGGCACGTGCATAATATAGACTGGGGATGCGAGAATAATCCCCTCGGCGTCTATAAGGCGTGCTGCCAGTTGAGCATAATCGTCCTGACGCCAGCATGTGCCTTTTTCCAAACACATTGCACAGCCCACGCAGTAATCGATATTGTGTTGGGCCAGGTGAAATGTTTCTAAGGCTAACCCCTCTTCGGCTAGGGGGCCCTGCAACATTTCCAGCATCATGGCCGTGTTGCCCATCTCTGCGTGGGGAGATCCGTTCACAGCGACGATTCTAGGTTTATCTGCCATCATATCCTCCGTGTGTGGTGATGGGTTAAATGGTCCGGTTAAATTCGCCTTCAAGCCTGAGAGCTGTTTCTTCGCCCTCACAGGCTCTAATCTCAGTTTCCGTTGATAGTGATCTGGATAATACTTTGTCAGGGGGAGACCGACACCGAGTAGAAAAACCATGGGCAAGACCAACCGAAAAAGCATTCCCGTCAGCTGTGTATCCAGAGAGGAAGCGATGCTGGGAATCAAAGCCGCCAAACTACACGCCCCAAAGATCCCAGCCCAGGCCCAGGTCATCCGAAGGTTAATGGTCTTATAGATTTCTGTCTCCCTGACTTCAACCGGCGTCCTCCGCCTGGCAAAATGCTCCGTAAAGGGCTCTCGACCCAGAAGGGGGGGTACGGCCACGGCAATAAAGAAGAACGCATAGAGCATGGTCTCAGGGTAGGCCGCCACTATCCGACCCAACCCCTCGGGCCAGAACCAAACACCAGCGCCAGCCAAGACCAGATAGGCGAACATGGTCTTTTCAATGACCGAGGCCCGATCGCGCCTCTTCAAGAGATAAAGAGTCGGGCCCATGAGAAGCACAAGAAAGAGGGTAAGGGGCCTCATAACCTCAAGACGAAAATCCCCAATTCTTCCGACCACCATAAAGGCAACGATCCCGATTGTTGGCAAAACCGTTGAGATGCGAATCACGATAACCTCCGTTCAATGACCATTTTCCGATAAGACTTGTCCTAATGTTACGAGGAGGACGACCGGTTCATATCGGCACCGGTCCTCTAAACGGGAGCACAAGCCCTCGCCAGATGACGACTCCCCAGACAACGATATGGGCCAGACGGTGGATCATTCTGATCTCACGGGTTTGACCTCTCTTCATCCCAGTGTCCTCCTCTCTGACGATTTCTATTTATCCATGTCCTCGACTTCGGCCATTTTGTTGAGCGTGGCCAGTGTTTCATCACACCATTTCGCGAGGGCGCGGTAGACGTGCTGTCCATAACTCACTGTCATCAGCCAGTATGGAAGCTCCGGGTTCCCCTCTTGGTCCACCTTCAACCACCCCTCGATCGACTCGAGTTTCTCGAGTGACTGATGATGGAAGTCCCTGAATTGTCGTACATGATGGATGTGATGCTTTGCCGAAACCTGCCGGCCAAAAAAGAGCTTTAAGAGTATCTCAATCCGCTGCTTCTGCTCGTCTGCGGGTTCTATCAGCCATTGGTGTAACTGCTCTTTACCCCTGTCGGTCAACGCATAGACGTGGCGGTCTGGCTTGCCCATCTGTTTGACAACCGATCTGGTTGCCAGTCCCTCCTCCACCAGACGTTTGAGAATCGGGTAGATCTGTCCATAGCTCTCGTTCCAGAAGTTGATAATGCTCTGCTCGAAGATCTTCTTGATGTCGTAGCCTGACATGGGGCCCATACTCAAAAAGCCCAAGACAGCATACTTACTCTTGTTCTCGCGCATCATAGATCCTCTAGATATATATCTGTTAGATATATATCATCCAGATTCTATCCTGTCAAATATTTTTCCAAGAAAGGCGAAAATTTCGGGAGGTCACCCAGGGTTCCGGGCCAGAGAGGAAATCCGATACGCCTTAGGCTGAAAGGACTTGGTCGAGAACCTTTTTCATGCTTTCCAATGTTATGCCTTGACGATCACCGAAGAAAGGGCATTTTGAAACCCAAGGAATGGCTTCTCACAGTTCAGACCAATATGTCACAACGACAACACAGACCTGAATTCCTTTGTCCTACCTCAACCCATCCTCTTTCTTAGCCTCTTCCTTCACTAAACCCCCTATTCTTGCATGGGGGCGTCCTGAGTCGGTGACCGCTAGAACCACGACAATCTCGTCGGCCTTTGGTGCATCGTGGACTCTCACCGTCATGGCGTCAAAATGAGACCTGACAAAGGCCGCGTCTTTATAATGAAGGGGGACATCGATCTCCGTCCCGGGCCCTCCCATCTTCTTTGCCGACGGAATGATGGCCTTCCCCCCGCCGACCGCATCGCGAAACGGTTTGCCAAGTTTCGGATGAAGGATGGCCGCAGCATGCTCTAGTTCGCCGTCCATGCCCACAATCGCCGCCTTACCATAGCTTTCGGCCTTCTCCACGGGTTGTCCCAAAGCCTCAACTGCCTTCTTTCCCAGGATTGCCCCCAGTTCCTCTCCGGCACCCATCAGATCATCCAAGTTCTCCTGATATTTTCCCGAAAAAGGGTTTTTGATCACAGCCATCGCTGCCGCCTTCCGCGTGGCCGGTGACACCTTTTTCCCCCCCTCCATAAGCGTCTCTTCGACGAAGGTCACAAACTTCCTGATTTCCATGATGCTCACCTCCTCATCCATCCAAAATCGAAGGCCCCCGTAACAGACCGCCCAAAAGATCCGTAGCAGGACAGGTTGTTCCTTGGCTTTTCGGAATCTCTCTTACCTCATCCCCTTGGGGCTGACCCGTCTTTTTGTTCCCGCATGAAGAAATTTCTCCCTCGACGCTCAAGATTGGGAGTCCAACATACCCGTCCCTTAACGGCGATGAGAGCGCCTTTGATCAGCCCTTTTTCACGCAAAAGGGATGCTTTTCTCATCCCATTTTGGAGAGCCTCATCTATCTTCCTCTCTCCAATCTCTCCAACCCTTGTGACGACACGCTGACCGGCGAGATCCGTGTCCGGGTAGAGCACCTCCGCCAGCTCTGTTTCAACCTTCGAGTCTTCAACCCACGTCGAATTACCGAGGACCGTTGCACCAGTATCTGCATAGGCTGCGGACGACCCAATGCAGACAGCCGCTGAGGCGATCCCTTTGGTGAAGCTTCTCCCACCGACTCCACTCGTCGCAACACCACCAATTCTCCATCGCCCATCCACGACGAGGCCATAGGGGCAATCGCCTCTGCTGACATCTGAACGAACACCCACTATGACCTTTTCTTCCTGACCAAGTCGGAGGGCGATGTCTCCACCATTGTTCACAATAATGCGACTTCCACCACGGGCTTTCAAGAAGTCGGCAACCTGATCAGAGACAGCGCCGGCAACCGCTGCGAGCGGGGTAACGTGGGTGTCACCCGTCTTCTGAGCGGCCCGAATCATCTGCCGCACAATGACAGGTAATCCATGGACTCTCTTAATTCGAGTGCAGTTCAATTTGATAATGGAAAGCCACCGAGCCAATTCCTCGAGTAACTCCAATGCCCTCTCTCCCCCCTCCCGGGCCATGTGCGTCGAGGGAGTTCCGTTCTTCGAGACGGTGATCGTCATATGGAGTGGCCCACGACTAACCAAAATAGATCCGTCCAGAAGTTCGTCTATTGTCTCCATGTCAATCCTTTTCTTCTATTGACGCCAAGACTTCCTCCAAGGACCTGATTGCTTCTCTATGGCCACCTATTTCCAGATATTCCTCTGTGCGCATCGTATATTCGATAGGAACGACAGGAGCCGGTGTCGGCACCCAGGCAAATGCACGAACCATAACCTTTTCGACATCTACAAGAAAATTGATTCCCCCACCAGGAAGCAGAAAGACCGGCGCCCCGCCGACAGTGAGTTTTGCTCTGTTACTATGGACCGCCTCGTTCAGCTTGATGGGATACTTCGTTACGCCAGCACGAGCGCTTCCCCCAGTTCCGCCGACAAAAACCGCAGAGACCCTTGAAGGTTGTGAGGTTTCTGCGATGACGTTCACCGCCTCCTTCGCTCTCTCCGAGAGACTCACTTGCTCAAATCCACCCTTTTCGTTCAGCCGAAACATCGCCGCTCGCTCTCCAGTCGTCTCGGTAATGAGAACGGTCATTCCCGGTTTCGCAACCGCCCTATCGACGCCCTCAATGATGTCGAGAGGATTCTGAATAGGCGTTCCACCCCACCCTGTGCCGTGTTCACCGAAGTATCTTCCGGGTGTACTCTGTCGCGCCCTGAGATGAACACCGCTCTTGCGAGCCCCAATGAATCTCCCTGCGGTGTGTTCTGTGAAGAGCCCGATCAGGTGAGAATCCAGTACGATCACCTCATCAGCAGCTTCCAAGAAATAGGGCGCAAAGAGCCCCATTGAAGCCGATCCGCACCCGACCCGCATCAACCTGACCGTCTTCTTATCGATGACGGGGTTTTTGCCAACGTGAAGATCTAACGTCGCCCCATCTTTCACCTTCAGTGAAAAGGGTTTTCGGTTGGCAATATCGACAATCAGACGGGCTACAATCAGTCCATGTTTTCCTGTTAATAGGTTAACACCGCCGAGAGATAGCATTTTTGATCCATATTCCTCGGTCGTGAGGTGCCCCACTTTCTTTTTGTTCATCAGAACAGGTGCACCTTCTTTGCCAAGATAATTGTCGGTGTCGATCTTGACTTTGATACCGCTATAGCTCAACGGTGCCTCTGTCACAACGGTGACGACGTCCACGCCATCGATCTCTGACTGGACGATGTAGGGAGCCGGCTTGTAGTCGGGATAGGTGGTGCCAGCCCCAATTCCAGTAATCAACGGCTTCCGAATTGCCGCCTCGTGGTCTTGTCCGACTACCTCCTCCACGTCTTCAAAACGCCGCAGCGGAGTGCGTCGCGTCAACACTCCATCGGTGTTGATAAACCGATGGCACGCCCCGATTTTTCCCGGTTTGATCTGACAAAGAATGGGACAGGCAGGGCACTCTACAGCCTCTTGGGGAGGCTTTTCCGCTTCCTGAAGTGCCTCTTTCGGACACACCTTCTGGCAGGCACCACAGTCGACGCAGTCCTCGCCTATGATCGCCTTTTTTTTAACAATGCTGATCACTTCGAGAGGACAAACCTCAGCGCACGACCCGCAGCCAGTGCATTTTTCAAGGTCAACCTGCATTCTCCCCCACATCTCCTTTTTCAGCTCTTCTCCCTCCCCCATGAAACGGGGGACGGGTGCCACATTCAACTTTCAGTTCATCCTTCTTTCCATGTTCTCGTCGGCGGTGGGGTGTTCCGGCTTTTCTTAACGACGATCTCCCCATCTATCATGACCATCCCAATGCCTGGAATATCTCCTGTCTCCAGGCAGGAGAGGGCGTCCTTCCCCACTGATCCCATCGCCGCGTCCATGATAACCAGATCCGCCTCCATCCCCTCCTTGATCATGCCGGTCTCCAACTTATGTACTCTTGCCGTATTGCCGGTGGCCATGGCGAGAGCGATTTCCCCCTTGATGTCTCCGAAAGAAGTAATGAAACTGACCATCCGCAGTATACCGAGGGGGACCACCCCGGTTCCAGAGGGGGCATCGTTTCCAACGATCAGCCGGTTGAGTGCCTTGGCTTTCTTGGCAATTTCCAACACCTCGGCCGCTCGTTTCATATTGCCACAGTGGGCAATCTCAATGATGTAGGACGTCTCTTCTATGAGTTTTTTCGCTTCCTCCAGGGACAGGGCCGTGGGCCCTCCATTGATATGGGTTACTATATGAGGGTCGGTGGCGATAATTTGATCTGCCGTGACCACACTGCTTCCAGGGATCGAGGTCCCGCCGCTATGCATCATGACCACCATCTTGTATTTCTTGGCCCACTTCACCATAGGAGCCGCATCCTCGGGTCGCTTTACCGCACCGAGACCGATTTCTCCAACAATGTGAACCCCCTCCCTGGCGAGCTCCTCAAAATCCTTTTCCTGAAGGCCAGGCTCAAGAATAAGCGCTCCCCCATGAACCTTCACTCCCCCAGGTCTGGCATTGGAGAAGGATTTTGCAGCTAGGATCGCTAATGCCTTTGTTCCCGCTACATCTTTGGGCCTTCCGGGAAGATGCACCTCTCCCGCAGAAACGACGGTTGTTACCCCCCCATGGAGAGAACTCTCGATGAAATCCAGCATTCTCTGCCGTGGCGTGAAGTCGCCAATAACAACGTGGCAGTGAGAATCAATCAAACCAGGGGCAACCGTGGTTCCCTGAGCATCAACCACCCGATCCGCCCCCGATGTGTCCAAGGTTTTCTCATTCCCAATCTGCGCGATTTTCCCATCTTTCACGACAAGGGCGTCGGCATCTAACAATGGATTCTCTAGATCCCCTGAAACCAAGGTCCCAATGTTCCTCACGACCGTCATTGGCATATCTTTTCACCACCTTTCGAGGTCTGAACCGCAGAGCATCATCACTATTGAACAGATTTCCGAACCCTCTCTAGTGAGGCCGGAAGATCATGGATTCTCGCACCGAGTGCGTCAGCGATGGCGTTCAGAATTGCAGGAGCCGTTGGGATGAGGGCCGGTTCTCCAATGCCTTTTGCTCCAAAGGGCCCTGTCGGTTCCTCATCTTCAACAATAATAGGCACAATTTCCGGAATATCCTTGATCGTAGGGACAAAGTAGTTGAGAAAGGAGTTGGTTTCGCCCGGGACAAACGCCTCGGTCAGCGCTAGCCCGAGCCCCATAGCCACGCCGCTGTTGATCTGTCCAATAACATTCATGGGGTTGATGGCCTTGCCGACATCATGGGCCGCAATGATTCGGCGAACGGTGACCTCGCCTGTCTCGCCATCCACCTCAACCTCGGCAAGATGAGAGGCAAAAGCATACGTGCCATAGGGGTTCCCCTGGCCAGTCTCCAGATCCAGCTTTGTCGTTTCGGGGTCGAAGAATCCCTCCCCCCGCAACGTGCGCCCCTCCCGATGGGCCCGGGCTGCAACGTCTGCAAGAGGAATTGACATCTCCGGGACCTCCCGCGAAAAGATGTTCCCCCCTTCCAGGAACAGGTCCCCCTCCCAGTTATCGACGTGTTCTCGTGCTTCCCTGAAGAGGATCTCTTTCAGGTTCATGCACGCAATTCTGACTGCGTTTCCTGAGATATAGGTTTGCCGGCTCGCAGAAGTTGCCCCAGCATTTGTCGTCTGCGCCGTATCGGCACGGATCAGACGTATAGTCTCCGGTTCGACTCCCAATTCTTCGGCTGCAATTTGAAGGAGAACGGTATCCGACCCCTGCCCAATATCGGCAGTGCCCGTAAAAAGAACAACATTGCCCTGCCTGTCGATTTCGATCTGGGCTGTGGAAGGATTTGCGATCCCTGTGTTCCCTATTCCATACCACATGGAGGCAACCCCAACCCCCCGGGCGACTCGGCCTCCCTCGTGACGGCCCGTTCGAGAAAACTCGTCGTCTCCCTTTCCATCCCTCCACTCTTTCAGTTGTTCTAGGGTCTTCCCAATGCCCACGCTCGCCTGAAGAATCTGGCCTGTTCCGGTTGAAGATCCTTCCCTCAAGACATTCTTCAATCGGAAATCGATGGGATCCATGCCGAGTCTTTCCGCCATCATGTCCATCTGGGATTCATGGGCAAAAGCGAGCTGAGGAATGCCGAACCCTCTCATTGCGCCCGCCCAGGTATTGTTTGTGTAAACCATGATGCTTTCTGCCCTGAAGTGAGGCACCTCATAGGGACCCGTCGCATGGACAACTACCCGGGTGGCAACCGTGGCGCCATAGGACGCATAGGCCCCCGTATCTCCCAGGATTCGTGCATCAATGGCCGTGAGCTTCCCTTCTTCAGTCGCCCCTGTTTTGTAATGAATTTTCAAAGGATGTCGTTTCGAGGTGGCCGTGAAAACCTCCTCCCGAGTGTATACGAGTTTTACCGGTCTCTGAAGGTGAAACGCCGCTAACCCAAGATAGCATTGAACAGATACATCCAGCTTGCTTCCAAATCCCCCCCCTGTCGCTGACTGAATCACCCGTATTCGGTCGAGGTCCAGGCCAAGGACCGAAGCGACCTCTGCCTGGTCATAATGAGGGTTCTGGGTGGACACGTGCAGGACAATTCTTCCAACGTCGTCAATATAAGCGAAACCCGCATCTGTCTCCAAGTAGGCCTGCTCCACCCTTGAGGTCGTGTAAGTCTGATCGACGATCATATCGGCTTCTTGAAATCCTCTTCTGATATCCCCCTTTGTCACAACTCTCCGAGCGAGTAAATTTCCATTCTCATGAATCTTGGGTGCATCCTCCTCTAGAGCCCTTTCAGGAGTCAGAATGGATTCGATCGCTTCGTAATCGACCTTCACAGTCCTAAGGGCTTCCTCGGCAAGATCCTCTGTCTCCGCGGCGATTAGCGCTATCGGATCGCCAATGAAACGGACCTTATCCTCAGCCAAAACGGGCTGATCTTTCGTGATGGGTCCTACCCGGTTTCTCCCGGGGATATCTCGAGCCGTGAAAACGCGAACGACTCCAGGTAATTTTAAGGTCTCCTCGCCGTCGACCGCCTTAATCCTCGCATGGTGCTCCCGACTTCTGAGGATTTTGAGGTGGGCAGTCCCATCCACAAGAAAATCATCAGAAAACTTGGCCTCACCCAACGCTCTTTCCAAAGCGCCAACCCGCCTAATGCTCTTTCCGACAATCTTCAGGGTGCTATGTCTATCGTCGCTAACCATGGCCCTCTCATTCTGCCAGGATGTCTTGGAGCGCTCTTCTCACCAACACATTGACAACCGGTCGCTTGTATTCTGTTGATTGTCGAACTCCGCTCAGCTCGACCATAGACTCACCGACGATCCGGCAGCCCCTCTCTATGGTCGGCTCCGAGGGGATAGCCCCCATAAGGAATTCTTCAGCCCGTGTCATGCGGCACGGCCTTGGCGTCACCGAACCCACGGAAATTCGGATGTCCTCGATTCGCCCACCACTGTTCTTTTGCCGCAACAAGACCCCCCCATTAATGCGGGCCGTCGCCATTGCCTTACGGCGGGTCAGTCGAAAAAAACGGTAACGTGCCCCTTCAGGGATCTTGTCAACGATGATGTGAGATACCAACTCATGAGGTCCGAGGTTGGTTTCATAGGGACCCACATAGATGTCAGAAAGCGGCACTTCACGATGGCGGTTGCTCGAGACGATCTTCAATCGGCCGTTCAATACCATAAGAGCCGGTACCGTATCAGCCGCTGGTGAACCATTGACCACGTTCCCTCCGATGGTCCCTAGGTTTCGGATTTGCCGCGAAGCGATCCACCCGGACGCCTCAGAAAGGATACCCCCATGTTCTTTGAGCATGGGCGATTCACTGATCTGGGTATGGGTGCAAGCGGCTCCGATCGTTATCTGATCGCCGCCGTCCTCAATCTTACGAAGCTCCTCAATCTCGGAAATATCCAGCAGGTAACGGGGCCTCACCTCCCCCCGTCGAAGGCTGAGGACGAGGTCGGTTCCTCCCGCGATGATCTTGGTTTCTGAACCATTTTTCGCAAGAAAGTTGCAAGCCTCAAATCGGTCTGAAGGCACAATGTATTCAAGGGGTGGAAGCATGTTGTGGTTACTCCGTGGCAGCAGCTTCGACGGCCTCAATAATCTGCAGGTAGCCGGTACACCGGCAGAGATTTCCCGCAATCGCTTCCCTGATCGCATCTCGCGACGGATTGGCTGTCCGATCGAGAAGGGCTTTACTCGCCATCAACATGCCGGGCGTGCAAAACCCGCACTGAACCGCCCCGTATTCGACAAAGGCTTTTTGCAGGGGATGCAATCTCTCCTGGCTCCCCAGCCCCTCCACGGTCAGAATCTCCTTTCCCTGGGCCTTGACAGCCATGACCAGACACGAATTGACAGGTTCTCCGTCCATGAGGACGGTGCATGCGCCACATTCTCCAATACTACAGCCTTGTTTGGTTCCAGTGAGCCCGAGATCATATCTGAGCACCTGAAGCAACGTCTGGTTGTTCCGAACATTCAGACTCCGCTCGATCCCGTTGATCCGAAAAGTAATAGGAGTCTTCCCCTTTTTGTCAGATTTTTCCAATTCTCACACCGTAACCATTCTTTTTTTGACCTAGACAATTACGACCAACACGGATCACGGACCTGACCTTTTTCTCTTAACATAGAAATCAACGGCCCTGATAGTGAGTTAGGCCATTCCAATGACCACGACTTTAGACAAATAGATTCTTTGGACCCACTCCTTCCACCCCTGTCCATCAGGGCACCATCGCGAAAATGGCTCCCACCCCAAGCATTTGGCCCAGCTCTGCGGCCACATTGAAACTCAAAACCGAGAGCGTAAGCCCCGCCATTGATATCCCGAACTTCCCCAGAAGGCTGGAGAAACAGAAACCCTTTATGCCTCCAAAGGAGAAACCGATAATTCTTCTCTATCTCGGGTCCATCTTGCCAGGGAGATTCTCACAACCGCCGCGGCAGATGCTAAGGGCACCCGACCTACACCCAGCGGGCGGTAATTGTCTTCTCGTCCATGAATAGCCTCATCGACGCCATTCGGGATTTGGCTGATCCGACAAAGGACTCCCTTTTGGAGCCCAGCGGGAAGAAGGCGTAAGGCTGGGCAACACCCACATTCACCCCCACATTGCCAACGTCGACCTCTCTGATGAATTGACGCGCCGCCTTCCCACTGGCTGTCATAATACACGCCGAATGCCCAAGATTCGTCTTGGTGTTGATCCACTCTATCGCTTCATCCAGGCTCTGCCCCCGAATAAGGGCGGCCACTGGGCCAAAGGCTTCCTCCTTGGCCGTCGCCATGTCAACATTCACATCTTCGAGGATCGTAGGGGCCAGGAAGTAACCGTTTGAATAGTTATCTACGGTCACCGTTCTCCCATCCAGGACCACTTTCGCACCCTCTGCGATGGACTGGTCGATCCACGTCAAAACTCTATCCTTTCCAGCCTGAGTGGTCATCGGGCCGAGTTGAGTCTCTTCATCGAGACCATAACCGAGTTTCATATTTGCGGCGGCTTCCTTGAATCTATCTCTCACCTCGTCGAATATGTTTCCAATGATGACGACGTTATCAACGCCGAGGCACCGCTGCCCCGCCATGCCAAAGCATGCCCGCAGGAGCCACTGAATCCCCTCATCTATGTTCGCGTCTGGCATGATGACAAGATAATTCTTACCATTTCCATTCACTGAGGACGTCTTTCCAAGTCTTCCACACATTTCGAAGAGTTCCCACCCCGCTTTATTAGATCCGATGAACCCCACACCCCGTATCTCCGACCGGGCCAGTATCTCTTTGTTGATATTCCTTCCTCCGTGAACCAGATTGATTACGCCGCGGGGAAATCCAGCTTCTTGTGCCACTCGGCAAATGCTCTCGGCAGCCACGGGATCCTGCCGGCTTGGACTGACAACAACCGTACATCCGGCAGCAAGAGCATACGGCACAAACGAGGACCACGCGTGCATTGGGATGTTCCCCGGTGTGACGATGAGAAAAGCTCCCAATGGCTCCCACACGAGGTACTGATCAATGCCTCGAGCGAGTTGGTCCAAATGCTCGTTCCGCTTGACCAGGCCATACAAGGCAGAGCACGCTGATTCAATGTTTTCGATGACCCGTCGCAAGGAACCCCTGGATTCCTCTATCGTCCTCCCATGATCCTGTGTCAGGATGCGGCACATGTCATCGATGTGCCCCTCGAACCTCGCCCGCATGTCGAAGAGTAAACGGGCCCTATCCCGCATGGGGAAATCTCTCCATTCCTTGAAGGCCTTGTGAGCCGCCTCAACTGCGGAATGAGCTTCGTCCTTTGTTGCTGACGGAAATTCGGCGATCACCTCACCTGTGGCCGGATTTGTATTTTCATTGATGATCGTTGATTTTGAATCGACCCACTCTCCGTCGATAAGGAACCTCAACCTGCCGTAATGCTTTTTCACCTCAGGCACCAAAGCCATGTTCCCCTCCTCCGCTGGCATACTCGCGTGCTCTATTTCTCGATCTCATTCTCTTCCTTCGACCCCATTACGAACAACACGAGAAGAACTGCCTGCCTGCGACACCACACCCTCAGGGAAATCTCAAATCGACCCCCCATACCGATCATGCTCTCGTAGCGGCCCTCACGCCGAATGATTGCTCGGCCACATCGGGTTTTGATTCCTCCTCACCGAAGATCGTCTCTTGAAGCACATGCAACCCCTTCAAAATGTGCTCACGATTCAGCCTTTCAGCAGCGTCCTTATCTTTCCTCTTGATGGCCTCTAAGATCTCCCGGTGATATCGGCAAGAAGATTGCAGATGATTCCGATCAGCAAGTGATTTGTAGCTAAACCGCTTGACCTGATTTTGCAAGCTCGCAGCGATTTTCTTCAGCCGTTCATGCCCCGCAATTTCGATCGTCACATTATGGAACGTCTCGTTGAGAGTTTGATATTTGACGAGATCAGTCGGCTCGCTTCTCACACACTCCTCCATCTTTTCGACCTCTCTCTCGAGCCTCCTGATTCCTCTGTCGGATATCTTCTCAATCGCCAATCTGGCCGCCAGACCGTACAGCGCCATTTTGAGACTGTAAATCTCCCAGATATCATCTGCATCGATTGTCGAAACAAAAACCCCTCGATTAGGCTTTCGTGTGAGGAGTCCCTCGGCCTCCAGGATTTTGAAGGCCTCCCGAATGGGCGGCCGACTGAAACCTAGATGGGAAGCGATCTGTTCCTCTTTGATCTGCTGGCCTGGAAGGAAGGACCCTTTGACAATGCCGTTCTCAAGGTACTGCTTGGCATGATCAACAAGGGACTTGATTCTCATGGTGAGACCCTCACCTTCAGTGAAGCGCATATTGTATACAATAGACAAATATTGCGTGTCAAGGGGAAAACCGTTGAAAGATATGTTAATCTCTTTAGAAGAAAAGACGTGAGTCTGTCAGATCTTATCGAGTCCTTTCCCACGCCCTCCAGAGAGATGAACAGGGGTTGACGTGACACCTTCGACCCGGTACATTGAACTAATCAGGAGGGTTTCCCCAATAAGGGAACGGAAACTGGAAGCCAAAAGGCGATCATTTAAGAAACGGTTCTATGAAGATTTTGCACAAGGCACTGGGCATCTCACTCCTGATTCACCTCGCAGTTGTGGTCTCTCTGATAGCTCTGCCCGCGTTTTTGGCTAAGAAGCGGTATACGCCTGTTTACCAGGTGTCACTGGTCACTCAGCCAGAACCCCAGCCCAAAAAACCAACGGTTCAGGCTCCGGAGAAGAAGCCGCCCGTAAAAAAGCCGACCAAAAAAGAGAAGAAAGCTGCTCCACCGAAGAAGAAGCCGAAAAAGACAGTTAAGAAGAAAGAGACTAAACAAAAAGAATACTCTATGAGAAATGTACAGAAAGCGATCGACGATATTAAGAGAAAGATGGCTACCCAGCAAGAGACGGAAGCGGAGCGTTCAAGAACCGCTAAGATCATTGAAGCCAGAAGAAACCTCTATTTCGATACCATCGCTGCTCATATTCAAGCAAACTGGAGCCTGTTGAAAAACCAAATGGAGGACGTGGGAATTCTTACGACAGACATCGGTCTTCGGATTCGAAGGGACGGGACAATCACAAGAATCGTGATTGAGAAGCCCTCGGGGAATGCATTATTCGACGAATATGCCGTAAGAGCCGTGAAGAGATCCACCCCACTTCCTCCCTTTCCCAGTGTTCTTAAAGAGGACCGTCTCGACATCACAATCGGCCTGAGTTCATAGGAGATAAGCAATCAGCGGTTAGAGCGCGGCTAGCCCAGAGCAAAACGAAGAAGATGTATCAAATACAGATCGCCCCGCGAGCACAATAGAGGGGTTTCAAGTAAATCTTACTCAAAACCTCAAAGTCCAGGCAACAGAGGTGGACAGGTCATCGAGAACCCACATGGTGACGGCTAACGGTTGATTGCACCGATAGGAGATTCGATGAAAAGGATTTTCCTCTTATGTGTCATTGCACCGATATTGTTGTGTCCAAACCGGGGAGGTGCCAAAGTCTACATCGACATTGGGAGCCCTATCTTCCGACCATTTCCGATTGCTGTCACCGGTTTCGAACCCCTCTCTGCCACGTCCAAGGATCTCGCAGAATCCATGAACAAGGTCCTTACGAATGATCTGAGTATATCCGGCATATTTGAGATAATTGAAGCGGAGAACTTCCCCCAGTGGCAATCTCAACAGCAGCTTTCAGAAGAGGACTATCGAAAATGGCTTGAAACTGGCGCAGAGGCTATGGTCTGGGGGACGATCCTAGAGGACGGGGGTCGGATCAACGTCCACTTCTCGTTTCTGGACCTTATCGAGAGGAACCTGACGACCGGACGCTACAGCGGAAGTGCCGGGATCATCCGGAAGATTGTTCATCGGATGGGGAATGAGATCATCCGTCAGATAACAGGCGAGAAAGGGGTATTAGAAACCCGAATCGCTTACCTCTCCAAAAAAACCGGAAACAAAGAGATCCATGCCGTCGATTTCGATGGTCACAACGTCGAACAGATCACGACGAACGGTTCGATTAATCTCTCTGCGGCATGGTCCCCAGACGGCAGGACAATTGCCTTTACCTCTTTCAAAAAAAGAAACCCAGATCTCTATTTTATCGACGTCGGAACAAAGAAACAGGAGCTTTTTCTAGGAGTTGAGGGACTCAATGCAGCTCCGGCATGGTCCCCAGACGGCAGAAAGTTGGCCCTCATGATGAGAAAAGGAGAGAGTTCTGAAATCTTCGTGATCAATCGAGATGGATCCAATTTGGTTCGCCTGACCTATACCAACTACAATGAAGCATCTCCCACATGGTCTCCAGACGGGAAAAAACTCGCATTTGTCGCAGATCGAACCGGAGGCCCTCAAATATATGTCATGGACCTGTCTTCGAAGAAAACGTCTCGCTTGACCTACAATGGGAGTTACAATGCCTCTCCCGACTGGTCTCCACGAGGCGACCGTATCGCTTATTGCGGCAGATTGGAACGCCGCTTTGATATCTTCACGATTAGAGTCGACGGCTCGGAGAACCTGATTCTCACGTCAGAGGCGGGTAACAACCAGGATCCTGTGTGGTCACCCGACGGCCGGTATATCGCTTTCAGTTCAAACAGGAAGGGAAATTCACATGTTTTTGTGATAAACGCCAATGGGACCAATCAGCGGCAGCTGACACGCCATAAAGGAGGAGAGACCCAACCAAGCTGGTCTCCCAGGATGGAATAGAAACACGACCCGAACCAGAAAGGAGGAAAGAAGAATGTCCATGAGAACCACGATTTCCGTAGTGCTGATCCTCTCAGTGGCCCTTCTATTCACGGGATGTAAACGGAAGGTCGTTATTGAGGGCGAAGGGAAGCAAGAGGCGATTGCAGGGGAAGGTATGCTTACGGAGGAGGAGAAGCTCGCCAGAGAGAAAGAGCAGATTGAAGCGAGTCTAGAGACCAAGAAATATGCTGGTATTGAAGGAGAGGTTCTGGAAAGCTCCATGCTCAGAGACATCCATTTTCCCTTCGATCGTTACGATCTAAGCCCGACGGCGAGGGAGGTATTGGCAAGCAATGCTGATTTCATCCTCAAGTTTCCTGAGGCAAAGATCCAAATCGAGGGTCATGCCGACGAACGGGGAACCAACGAGTACAACCTTGCCTTGGGTATGCGGCGTTCGACGGCCGCTAAGAATTATCTCGTATCTCTCGGTGTCCCAGCTCAACGATTCTCGACAATCAGCTATGGAGAGGAATTGCCAGTCGATCCGCGGCACAACGAGGAGGCCTGGGCCAAAAACAGACGGGCCCATTTCGTCATCCTCTCCAGGTGATCCGATCCGACTATTCGGAGAGCATACGGCGCCAGAACGTTGGAGGCGTGAGGTGAAACGGCATAGGTCATTTCTGTCATTCTTATCCTTCTCAATTTCTGTTCTGCTCCTTTCCGGATGCGTTTCCCAGGACTCACAATTCGTTAGAAGGGATATCGATACCCTTCAGCGACAAATAGATGCTTTGAGGGAGGACATCAAGGGGACAGAACCCTCCTCTCAATCATCACAATCCATGGGGGACCGGAAGCGACAGGCGGATATTGAGGCGGAACTGGAAATCATGAAAAGAGATCTGAACAGCCTGAGGGCTGCCGTGGAAGACAACCAGGAACTCACGACAAGGGCAATCAGAAGGCTTGACAATCTCGAGAAAACCTCGACAACTAGACTGAATGACTTTGAGGCCAGACTCGATCAGGAACTGGCTAAAGTCGAAGGAGCGAGACGGCCATCCCCGGCCGTTTCACCTCCAGAGGGCGCCAAAATGCCTTCTCCTGTCGAAGTGAAAGCACCACCCCCCTCCGAGGCCCCACCTGGCCAGGTTCCATCCGACGTGGAACGGTCCTATCGCGAGGGCTATGAGGCTCTTAAGGCTGGTGATCTCGACGGAGCAAGAGAGAAGTTTCTCTCCTTTCTGAAAGAACACCCAGACACCCCACTATCTGACAACGCTCAATTCTGGATTGGGGAAATATACTTTAAAAAGCATCAATATGAGGCAGCAATTCTTGCCTATGAGGATGTAATTAAGAAATATCCTAACAGCAACAAATTACCAGATACCCTGTTGAAGCAAGGCCTGGCTTTTCTGGAGCTGGGAGACAAGATCGACGCGCGGATTATCTTAGAGAACCTGATCAAGAAATATCCCACGAGCGAACAGGCACGCATCGCAAAAGGAACGCTAAAGACGCTGAAATAATTTTGGCATCATGACGCCTCGTGATGTCGATGTCGAAAAGATTTTTGGCCTCGCCCGCAGGGGATCTCCCAGTTTCATTTTCTCCTTGTATGAAACCTCAAAAGATGTCATAATTCCTGCCTGAAGAGGATGTCGCGAGAGGGGCAAGATGGGCGTTGCAAAAGCCTTATCCCACAGGACAACGTGGAGAATGCTGAAAGGGCGTTTGGACACAGGACACACCATAGATGGCGAGTGACTTTTTTTTGAAGAATATTGTGAAGGAGGGCACAAATTGAAGTTTCTAAAAGTTCCTGAGGCGACTATTAGACGGCTGTCGCGGTATTCTAGATCCCTGGAGAATTTGATTCGAAAAGGTGAGAAGGTCGTATCCTCGGCTCAACTCGCGGCTCATTGTGGCGTCAATGCGGCTCAGGTTCGGAAGGATCTTGCCTATTTTGGTGAGTTTGGTATTCGAGGTGTCGGATATTACGCCACTGAATTGATGCATGACATCAAGAGGATTCTCGGTCTGAACAAAGAGTGGCGGATGGCCCTCGTAGGAGTTGGAAACCTTGGTTCCGCCCTTCTCCTTTACAAGGACTTTCTGAAGCAAAACTACAAAATCGTTGCTGCTTTCGACATCGATCCATCAAGCGTTGTGGGCAGAGTGTCCGAAAAGCTGGGAAAGCCAATAGAGATCCTTCACACTGATCGAATGAAACAGGTCGTTGCAGAAAGGGACGTCGAAGTTGGAATTATCACCACCCCCGCGGCTGAAGCCCAATCGGTAGCAGACCAAATGGTAGAAGCCGGGATTAGAGGCATACTCAATTTTGCCCCAGCCCAGATCCGCGTCCCAGAGGGATTCATTGTCAAGAACGTCTTTTTCACCACAGTTCTCGACAACCTGGCGTATCTTCTATCGAGTAGCAAGGTCCTAGCGAAAACCCTTCCAGATCAGAAAGATGACACCCAGACAACGGATAAGGGTGATGAACTATCGAGATAGTATGAGGGAACGACTCATTTTGCCAGGGAAAATCGGGGATCTTCTACAGTTCCACGGATCGAAACGACGAACGGTCTAGGCTGACCGTCACCACGATTGTAAAAAGCCTTTATCGCTGGATATCGTTTGAGAAACCTTTCTGTCGCCTCGATCTCCAGGCGACATACAACCCTGCTTCTTTGAAATGGATTCTGAATATCGACATGGCCTGTCAGCCTCCCTCTCAGATCCCCTCCACCAATAGACACCTCCTTGAATGCGATTCGGCCCCCTGACCAGTTCATCTGACCCTGTATCTGTCCCAAATCGAGCAGGGGTAGCTTCAATCCGGGCAGCTGAAGATTTCGGATTTTTCCATCTCGAATTTCAAACAAGGACTCTCCGTCGATCCTTTGATCAAACTTCTCCCAGAGAATCTTCCCGAATACAGAGCAACCAAAGGAGGCCTCATCTGTTGAAGGAATTGGGAATCGGTCAATCTGAATCCCCTCCCACTCCGCCACACCTTGATGGCCTTTTCTTCCGACCCTTACGGTTGCTTGAAAAGACCCGCCCAGCACGGTTCCATGGGAGCGTGCCGACAGTCGGCCGACAAGAAGTGATGGGATATGAAGTTGGAATACCCAGTCTTGAATCTCAATTGGAGGAAAGGCTTCTTGGCCCGGGTAGAGGACTTCGACCCTGGCCCAGCGAATACCAAGAAACCGCTGATGAAACTCCGAAGGCGACACAGTCAGGTTGGTCTGCTGTTCCATGGTATGGAGCATTCGCCTTCCCATAGCTTCGTAAGGAAAGAGAAGATGAAAGAACAAGAGTAAACAGAGAAAACCCCATACGCAGTAGCCGATCCATTTTAACCATTTCGCCATTTGACCTTATCCCAGACCCTCGCCCTCAGGAGAGACGATCCAGTACTCGCCCACAAAGACCGATGATGACACCATGATGTCAGAAGCGCTTAAAAAAATCAAAGACGCCACCGATGAAACCGGATCCTGTGGAATCAAGAAAGCGGTGAGACGAGTTACACCGAGTCAAACGAGCTTGCGAGTAGTTGCAAAAAACCTCCGAGTATGTCGGTGCAATCGCTCTTGAGATCTAAGATTTCCTCCCGGACCCTGACAGATGCTCTTCTCCGGGGTTTCCCCTTAGTCCTCGAGCTCTTTCACCTTCTCTGCTCGTTTCCCTTCGGGCTTCTTCTGTTTCCCTTTAGCCTCGGTTTCGGTGGTCTTCTTGGTTTTGGAGGATGCCCGAGTAGTCGTCTTCTTTCTTTCTGTTTTGACCGTCGGCCTACTTGGGGCAGTCGATTCGGTGAGCACAACCACGGACAAAGGAGCTGCATCTCCTAAACGATGACCGAGTTTGAGGACGCGGGTGAATCCCCCCTGTCGGTCCTGGTAACGGGGCGCGATTTCCGAAAAGAGCTTCCCCACAACCCCTCTGTTGGTGAGAATAGCCAGGGCTTGCCTGCGAGCAGGGAGATCTCCTTTCTTTCCCAGAACGATAACTTTTTCGGTGAGCCGTCTAACCTCCTTCGCTTTCGCCAGGGTCGTCTGGATTCTCTCGTGCTCGAGGAGAGAGGTAACCATATTCCGCAACATCATGTGGCGATGACTTGATGACCGATTGAGTTTTCTTCCGCTTTTTCTGTGTTTCATCTTCTTTTCTAAACACCACCGTTATGAGATTTCAGGAGAGTTTTGAGATCCCAAAAAGATACTAGGATAACGCCTTCTAGAAAGACTGTCACAAAAACGCCATAACGAGATAATTCAAGAGGCAGCCTCAGGGGAATCGGGGACGGTGGCCTCTTCCCCTGCATCGGTTGAACTGGGTGGGAAGTTCTCCAACCTCATGCCTAGATTCAGGCCCATTTCGGCGAGGATCTCCTTGATCTCATTTAGAGATTTGCGACCAAAGTTCTTCGTGGCAAGGATTTGCTGTTCCGTTTTCTGAACGAGTTCACCAATATACTTGATATTCGCATGCTTAAGACAGTTCGCAGATCGAACCGACAGCTCGAGTTCATCAACACTCTTGAAGAGATTCTCATTTAGCTTCTCACCTTGCTGGTCGTCCTCAACCTCATCTGCTTCCATGTCTTCCTCGAATTGAATAAAAATGCTCACTTGATCCTGCAGGATCTTTGCCGCAATCGAAACCGCATCCTCAGGCGAGGTGCTTCCGTTAGTCCACACCTCCATAGTCAGTTTGTCGTAATCCGTTATCTGTCCCACCCGAGCATTAGTAACCGTATAGTTGACCTTCTTGACAGGTGAGAAAATGGCATCCATGGGGATTGTGCCTATTGGCTGGTTCTCCTCCTTGTTCCGTTCAGCTGGAACGTATCCTTTCCCCGCCTTGATAACCATTTCCATATCGAGGTTGGCCTCGGCAGACGCGGTTGCAATGTGCTGATCTGGGTTGAGAATTTCAACATCACTGTCAGTGGTTATGTCCTTTGCAGTAATCTCACCCTCTCCCTTGAACTTCAGGTGGGCCATCTTAGGCCCGAGGCCGTGCAACTTGACCATCAACCCTTTTAGATTGAGAATGATCTCGGTCACATCCTCTTTTACGCCGGGTATAGTGGAGAACTCGTGAAGGACTCCTTCAATTCTGACGGAAACGATGGCCGCCCCCTGCAGGGATGAGAGGAGGATGCGACGCAGGGAATTTCCAATGGTCATTCCAAATCCTCTTTCAAAAGGCTCCGCTACAAACTTCCCATAGGAGGGGGTAAGACTACCGTCCTCAAATTCTAGCCTTTTTGGCTTGATAAGCGCTTTCCAATTTCTCTGCATTCTATCTCCCTGTCTAAAAATGATTTATTCTATTTCGAGTATAGCTCTACGATCATCTGTTCCTGCATCGGCATGGTCAGTTCCTCTCTCAAGGGCAATGCCTTGATTGTTCCGACGAAGCGGTTTTTGTCCAACTCGAGCCAGGAAGGGACGCCTCGCCGAGCAACAGCCTCCATTGCCTCTTGAATTCGAGTTACTTTCCGACTTTTTCCCCTGACCTCAATGGCATCCCCAGGACCTGTCAAATAGGATGGGATATTCACTTTTTTCTTGTTGACCAGGAAATGGTTTTGACGAACAAGCATTCTGGCCTCACTTCTAGAACTGGCAAAGCCCAGACGGTAGACCATGTTGTCGAGACGCCTTTCCAGCAGGATGAGTAAATTCTCCCCTGTAATTCCCTTCTGCTGATCAGCTTTTTCAAAATAACTTCGAAACTGTCTTTCCAGGAGGCCGTACATTCGCTTAACCTTCTGCTTTTCTCTAAGTTGAACACCGAAGGGAGAGAACTTTCCCCTCCGCTGCCCGTGTTGACCGGGCGGGTAGTTTCTTCTGTCAACGCTACATTTGTCTGAATAGCACCGATCTCCCTTGAAAAACAGTTTCATTCCCTCCCTTCGGCACAGTCGACAAACGGATCCTGTATATCTCGCCAAATTACATCCTCCTCTCTAGACACGCCTCCTTTTGGGGGGGCGGCAACCATTGTGGGGAATCGGCGTCACATCCTTTATGAGATTGACTCTAAGGCCGGCTGCTTGGAGAGATCTGAGGGCCGATTCCCTTCCTGCTCCTGGCCCTTTAACATACACGTCAATGAACCTCATACCATTTTCCATAGCCTTCTTGGCCGCATCGTCGGCAGCCAACTGCGCAGCAAAAGGTGTGCTTTTTCTTGACCCCTTGAATCCTCTCGCTCCGGCGCTAGACCAGGAAATTACATTTCCATTTACATCGGTTATCGTCACGATTGTATTGTTGAATGTCGCCTGGATGTGAGCTATTCCGTTCTGTACGCTCTTTTTGACCTTCTTTTTCGTGCCCTTGCCCTTGGGTTTTGCCATGACTATTCCCTCTATCTCTTCTTCCCGATGACAGCTCTCCGCGGTCCCTTTCTGGTCCGTGCATTGGTATGGGTCCGCTGACCTCTTACAGGCATTCCTTTTCTATGGCGCAGCCCACGATAACTCCCAATGTCCATGAGTCTCTTGATGTTCATGGCCACGTCGCGCCGCAGGTCTCCCTCGACCTTATACTTCCGATCAATGACTTCACGGATGCTGACGACCTCCGATTCCTTGAGCTGGCTGACACGGGTATCGAAATCGACACTAGCCTCCGTCAATATCTTTTGAGAGGAGTTTCTACCGATGCCAAAGATATATGTAAGAGCAATCTCAATCCTCTTATCTTTTGGTAAATCAACGCCAGCGATTCGTGCCACTATTGTCTCCTTCCTACACTAGCTCGCCGTGGTTCAGCGAGTCGCTAGAATCTGGTTGTCCCATCTCATCCCTGCCTCTGCTTGTGCCTGGGGTTTTCGCAAATAACCCGAAGGACGCCTTTACGCTTAACGATTTTACATTTGTCACAGATTTTCTTGACTGAGCTCTTGACCTTCACAAATTCCTCTCCACAAATAACGGAGCCACGACAAGCACCCGTCCACCAGCCGAGACGTCCCACGTCGACACAAGGCGATGATCACCCGGGCTTCTTATTTCGATCGATACGTGATTCGCCCCCGACTCAGGTCATAAGGAGAGAGCTCCACCGTAACCGTGTCACCTGGGAGAATTTTGATAAAATGCATCCGCATCTTGCCCGAAATATGGGCTAACACCTTGTGGCCATTCTCCAGTTCAACTCGGAACATGGCATTGGGAAGGGTCTCCAAGACTTTTCCCTCTACCTGTATGGCCTCTTCTTTTGGCATATTATCCTCAACCTAAAGACTACCTCCGACGCCCCTTTATCCTTCCGCCCTTTCTCATTAATCCTTCATAGTGTCGAGTCAACATATGTGATTCGACCTGTTGTATCGTATCTAGGGCAACGCCAACTACAATGAGCAGGGCAGTCCCTCCAAAAAAGAAAGGTACCCCAAGACGGTATATCAGGAAAGTCGGAAGAACACACACAGCAGAAACATAGAGGGCTCCCCCCAATGTGATGCGAGTTAGAACGCGATCGATATATTCGGCTGTTTTCTTGCCAGGCCTAATTCCGGGGATATACCCGCCAAATCTCTTCATGTTATCGGCAACATCTGTCGGATTGAAGGTGACAGCCGTATAGAAATAACAGAAGAAGATAATGAAGCCTACATAGAGAACATTGTACATCAGGCGCCCAGGTCCGAGGCTCTCAACGAGACTTTCAAGCCACGGGTAGGATTCCTTAAGACCACCGGGAAGAAAATTGATGATCGTCAGAGGAAACATGAGAATAGAGGAGGCAAAAATTGGGGGAATAACGCCGGAGGTATTGACTTTGAGTGGCAGATGCGTGCTCGAACCTCCATAGATCCTTCTCCCGACGATCCTCTTGGCGTACTGAACCGGAAGTCGTCTCTGGCCGGTCTCAACGAAAATGATCGCTCCAACCACAAGGACCATCATGAGAGCGAGGAGGATCAGTTTGAAAATACTCATCTGGTCTAAAGCAACCTGCTGATAGGTCTTTCCCATTGCACCGGGAAGCCTTGCCACGATACCGGCAAATATGATGAGGGAGATCCCATTGCCGACCCCCCTTTCCGTAATCTGTTCTCCTAACCACATGATAAAAGCAGTTCCAGCGGTGAGTGTAATGACCGTCATCAGTCTGAAACTCCACCCTGGCGCGTAAACAAACTGTTGCCCTCCCTGTCCCATAGTCTCCAGGCCCACTGCGATTCCGAATCCCTGGATAATGCTGAGAAGGACCGTTCCGTATCGGGTGTACTGGGTGATCTTCTTTCTTCCCGATTCCCCCTCCTTGCTAAGTCGATCGAGATAGGGGACGACCACAGTAAGAAGTTGAAGGATAATGGATGCACTGATGTAGGGCATGATCCCAAGGGCGAAGACGGAAAGCCGTTCCAACGCCCCGCCGGAAAACATGTCGATGAGGCTGAAAAGGGTCCCCTGTGCCTGAGCAAAGAAGTTTGCCAGCGCATCTGCGTTGATTCCCGGAGTTGGGACATGCACGCCGATCCTGTAGACAGCAAGGAGCAGAAAAGTTATCGTGATCCTTCTCTTCAGCTCCGGGATCTTAAAGATGTTCCCAAACCCGCCTATCAAGAAATCACCTCAACCTTGCCCGCTGCCTTTTCGATTTTTTTGGCAGCCGATGAACTAATTCTGTGCACCCGAACCGTCAAGGGGATCTGAATATCCCCTGTACCGAGGACCTTTACGCCATCATACACTTTCTTTATGATCCCTTTTTCCTTCAGGGTTGTCGGATCTACCACACTGTTAGCTTCAAACTTTCCCAGATCTCGAAGATTAACGAGTGCAAAGTGCTTTTTGAAAATGTTGGTAAACCCTCGTTTCGGAGTTCTTCTCTGAAGTGGCATTTGGCCACCCTCGAATCCAGGACGAACCCCGCCACCGGATCGGGAGTTCTGGCCCTTGTGTCCACGGCAGGCAGTTTTGCCGTGTCCAGAGCCAGGACCCCTTCCCACTCGCTTTCTTTTTTGCCTCGACCCTGGCATTCGTTTCAGCTCATTGAGCCGCATGAAGATCCCTCTACTCAACCACCTCCACGAGATGGCTAACTTTATTGATCATTCCTCTAATCTCTCGAGTATCCTGCCTCGTCACCACCTTATTCAGCCTATTCAATCCGAGACCTTTGAGGACGAGTCGGTGCCTCGTTGGACGGCCGATGCCACTTCTTACCAGTCTAATTCGTATCTCTTTTGGCTTGCTTTTCTTAGGCATACCTTTCCCCGTTAGAGGATCTCGGCGACTTTTTTACCCCTCTTCTGGGAGATCTGCTCCGGTGACCTAAGCTGAAGAAGACCCTGGAAGGTTGCCTTAATCAGATTGTGTGGATTGTTGGATCCCAGTGATTTCGTCAGGATGTTCTTTATCCCAGCCGTCTCTACGACAGCTCGAGTTGCCGCACCGGCAATAACCCCTGTACCTTCGGATGCGGGCTTCAGTAAGACCTTGCTTGCACCAAACCGGCCTATGATTTCGTACGGAATGGTTTTCTTGATAATAGGAACCTCAATGAGGTTCTTCCGGGCATGTTCAATCCCCTTCCGGATCGCCTCCGGCACTTCATTTGCCTTACCCAATCCCCACCCAATTTGCCCGTTTCCATCTCCTACAACAACCAGAGCACTGAAACTAAACCGACGTCCCCCTTTGACGACCTTTGCCACTCGATTGATATGGACGACTTTGTCAATCAGTTCTGGTTGTTCCAACTCATTTGTTACCACTGTACTCCTCCTAGAACTCGCACGACGTGTCCAAAAGAACTTTAAGAGAACACTTCTACGTCCGATAATGACGGGCAAAAGGACGACAAGTTCAAACAAAACCTTTGTTTCTTAACCTTGACCCTTTGGCCTTGGCGACCTGTTGAAAACCTTTGTGCAACGAAGAGCGACCTTTCTGAATTCCGAATCAGAAAGCCAGTCCACCTTCCCGGGCGGCCTCTGCCAGGGCCTTGACGCGTCCGTGATAACGATACCCTCCCCGATCAAAACTAACTACCTTGACGCCTTTCTTTGCAGCTCGTTTTGCAATCAAAGCCCCAACCTTTTTCGCCACTTCTGTTTTTCCCGCTTTCTTTTTCTCTTTTCTGATCTCATCACATAATGTAGAGGCACTGGTCAGAGTCTTGCCTGACGTATCGACAATAACCTGTGCATAAATGTGGCGGGCACTTCTGAAAACGCTGAGCCTTGGCCGCTCATCCGTTCCCCGGATTACTTTTCGGATCCGTCGTCTCCGTCTCACCCGGGCCCTTTCTTTTCGGCTTTTTCCGCCCACCAACCAACTCCTATCGAGACCTATGCTTTTGCTTTGCCAACCTTGCGCCGCACCCTCTCGCCAACGTATCTGATACCCTTTCCTTTATAAGGCTCTGGCGGCCTGAAGGAGCGGATTTTGGCAGCTACATCACCAACGAGTTCCTTGTTGATTCCCTTCACCGTCAGATTAACCTGTTTCTCAACAGCGACATCGATCCCCGGAGGTAGAGGATAGAGGATCGGATGGGAATAACCGAGTGTGAGTAACAGCCCCTCACCCTTCCGCTCGGCACGGTACCCAACCCCAACAATTTCGAGCTTCTTCTCAAATCCCTCAGATACACCGAGCACCATATTGGAAAGCAAGGTTCTGGTCAATCCCTGAATGGACCTGGCCTGTCTAGAATCATTGGGACGTTCGACCGTTATCTGGTTGTCCTCGACACGCACATCGACCCCCGGGGGCAGCTGACGATCCAGCTGCCCTTTAGGTCCGGCGACTTCAACAGTCCCGTTGGACAGGCTCACTTTCACTTCTGGCGGTATGAGAATCGGTTGCTTTCCAATTCGGGACATTTCCTGACCTCACCAAGCCTACCACACGTAGCAGAGCACCTCACCCCCAACATTGGCTTTACGAGCCTCCCTGTCAGTTAAGACCCCCTTCGATGTAGACAGGATCGAAATGCCAAGCCCGTTGAGGACCTTGGGAATATGCAGGCTGTCCACGTATACTCTGCGTCCAGGTTTACTCACTCGCTTTAAATTGATGATGCCTCTGTCTTCCTCATCATACTTAAGATAAATCCTCAGAACACCCTGCTTTTTGTCATCGATGACTTTGAAGTTCTTCACATACCCGTCCTCCTTCAAGAGCCGGGCTATATCGTTTTTCGACTTGGACGCCGGGATATCAACCTTCTCATGTTTAGCATGACTCGCATTCCTGATTCTGGTTAACATATCGGCGATAGGATCTGATAATGACATCTTATGACTCCTCACATACGGGGGTCATCGAGTTTGACCGATGATCATATCCTCAGAGTTCCGAGAAACCTACCAACTGGATTTCATCACCCCCGGGACCACTCCAGCGAGGGCGTATTTTCGTAAACATATACGGCACATATTGAACCGGCGATAGAAACCCCTCGGCCGCCCACACATAGAACATCGATTGTATTGCCGAACGGCAAACTTCTTTGGCTTCCCAGCCTTGACGACTAAAGACTTTTTTGCCAACACCAACCTCCTAGCTTCTGAAAGGCATTCCCATCATTTTTAGCAGTTCCAGCGCCTCCTCATCGGTTTTCGACGTTGTGATGATAGAGATATTCATCCCCTTCGACTTTTCGACTTTATCGTAATCTACTTCCGGAAAAACAAGCTGCTCTCTCATGCCTAACGTATAGTTTCCCCTCCCATCAAATGAGTCCGGGGAAAGACCTTTGAAATCCCTCACCCTAGGCAAAGCTGTGTTGATAAGGCGATCCAGGAAATAGTACATCCGGTCCTTTCTCAAGGTCACCATACACCCGATGGGCATTCCTGCCCTCACCTTGAATTGGGCGATAGATCTTTTTGCCTTCGTCACAACGGGCCGTTGACCAGTAATAGTCGCCAATTCATCCGTGGAGGCGTCGAGGATCTTGATATTCTGAATGGCCTCCCCCAGCCCCATATTGATAACAATCTTTTCCAGTTTCGGGACCTGCATAATGTTCTTGTACTTGAACCCCTTCAACAAGGCTGGAACGATCTCTGCCTTATACCTCTCTTTCAAAGTCGCCATGGCTCGGATTCCTACTTGTCAATCATTTCGCCACATTTTTTGCAATATCTCGCCTTCTTCCCGTCTTCAAGCGCCTTGTGTCCAATACGGATCGTTTTGTTGCAACTCTCACAGATCAGCATGAGATTAGACAGTTGCAGAGGCGCCTCTTTTTCGATGATGCCACCCTGGCGCTGCTGACCACTGGGGCGTTGGTGCCGTTTTACGAGGTTGATCTTCTCTATGATCGCCCGGTCCTTTTTTGTTAAGATCCGGAGAATCCTCCCGCTTTTCCCTTTCTCTTTTCCAGCAATGACCATGACCAGATCATTTTTCTTTAGATCTCGGTTTTGATACTTCATGGGGGGCTCCAAACCTACTGCCAAAATCTGATATTTCAGATTCCCTCAGACAACCTCCGGCGCGAGAGAAACGATTTTCATGAATCTTCTAGCCCGTAATTCACGGGCCACTGGTCCGAAGATTCGTGTGCCAATGGGTTCTCCCTGGGGATTTATTAACACAGCTGAATTGTCGTCGAATCTTATGTAAGAACCATCAGGCCTGCCTAACTCCTTTCTCGTCCGAACGACCACTGCCCGAACGACTTCACCCTTTCTAATCTTCGAATTGGGAACGGCATCTTTCACTGAGACGACAATGACGTCACCAACCCGGGCATACTTGCGCCGAGTTCCTCCCAGGATCTTGATACACCCAACTTTCTTGGCCCCAGAATTATCCGCAACGTCTAATATTGTCTGCATCTGGATCATGAAACATCACTTCTTCCGTATTCCCCACTTGGAATCTATACGGCCCTTTCTACAATCTGCTTCACGCGCCAGCGTTTTTGCTTGCTCAGGGGCCTTGATTCGATGAGGAGAACCCGGTCTCCCACATTACACTGGTTTCCCTCGTCGTGAGCTTTATAGGTGGACCTTCTGCGAAGGTATTTCTTGTATTTCCGGTCCCTCACCAAGCGATTGACGACGACCACAACGGTTTTGTCCATCTTATTGCTCTTTACTTCACCGACAAGAGTCTTCCTAATGCCCCGTTCGGTGCTCATGCCACCCACCCCATTATCTCTCTTCTGAGACCTCATTCTCAGGATTCTGTTGTCCGGCCCTTTCCCTAAGAACTGTTTTGATACGGGCGAGGTCTTTCCTCACCTGGGGAATTCTCATGATATTCTCCAGCTGTCCGGTGGCGTGCTGAAATCTCAAATTGAAGAGTTCTTCTCTGAGATCCTTTTCCTTCCCCGCCAATTCATCCACACTAAGATCACGAAGGTCACGAGCCTTCACGCGAAACTCCCCCTTGAAACAAACTTCGTTGCCACCGGAAGCTTGTGGGCTGCGAGTCGAAGGGCCTCTTTTGCAATCTCCTCGTCAACCCCCTCCATTTCATATAGGATCCTTCCAGGTCGGACGACGGCCACCCAGTCCTCAGGAGGTCCCTTACCTTTTCCCATCCGAGTTTCCGCGGGCTTCTTGGTGGTGGGCTTGTCAGGGAAGATCCTGATCCAGATTCTTCCGCTTCTCTTGATGAAGCGAGTCATCGCGATTCGAGCCGCCTCTATCTGCCTGGCCGTCACCCATCCCGGCTCAAGGGCCTGAAGCCCGAAATCCCCAAAATTAAGGCTGACTCCAACCGACCGAATTCCTTTCATTCTTCCCTTCTGCTGTTTCCGGTATTTCACTTTCTTCGGTGCAAGCATGGCAAGATCCTCGTGCCCTCACGCATCGACACAGGCTCTCAGGCCTCAGGTTTTTCCTCTTTGTATTGAAAAACCTCACCCTTGTATATCCAGACCTTTACCCCAATTTTCCCATATGTGGTCTGCGCTTCGGCAAAACCATAATCGATATCAGCCCGTAGGGTGTGAAGGGGAACCCGCCCTTCCCGATACCATTCCCGACGAGCCATCTCGGCCCCACCAAGTCTCCCAGCACAGGCAATCTTGATCCCTCGGGCTCCCATCTTGAGGGCTGAGGTGACTGACTTCTTCATTGCTCTCCTGAAGGCGACTCTTCGCTCAAGCTGGAGTGCCACGTTCTCCGCAACGAGTTGAGCGTCCACCTCCGCCTTTTTCACCTCTTGGATATTGATGAATATTTCCTTCCCGGTCATCTGCTGTAGAGTTTTTCTGAGATTCTCTACTTCTGCTCCCTTTTTGCCGATGATAATCCCCGGTCTTGCTGTGTAAATATTGACCTTAGCTTTTCTGGCCTTGTTCGCCGCTCTCTCGATTTCAATCCTGGAGACACCAGCATGAGAGAGTTTTTTCTTTACGAAGTCTCGAATCTGAATATCCTCGCTTAGGAGTTGGGGGAAGTCCTTCTCAGCATACCACCGAGAATCCCAGGACTTGATAACGCCCAATCTAAAGCCAACAGGGTGAACCTTTTGTCCCAAAACAATCCCTCCCTAAGTTTTCTACTTCTCATCCAGAATAACCGTGATATGGCTTGTTCGTTTGCGGATCCGAGTCGCTCGCCCCATGGCTCGGGGACGAAATCTTTTCATCGAGGGCCCCTGGTCGACTGTGATTCGTTTGACAAAGAGGCTATCTATGTCAATGTTCCCCAGCTGGTCCGCATTGGCCAATGCAGATTTCAGCACTTTCGTGACGATGCTACGACCCGCCTTCCTGCAGAAAGCCAGATCTGTCAACGCCTGCTGAACTTTCTTTCCCCTAACAAGATCCGCTGTCAAACGGGCCTTTCGGGGCGATATTCTAATGAACCTGGCTTTTGCCTGAACCTCCACCTTATTTCTTTCCTTTTACCCGGGTTTTTCTATCTCCAGCGTGACTGTAGAAGATTCGCGTCGGAGCGAATTCACCTAACTTGTACCCCACCATCTCTTCCGTGACAAAAACAGGAATGAACTTCTTGCCGTTGTGAACCGCAAAAGTGAGACCGACCATATCGGGTGTGACTGTAGACCTCCTTGACCACGTCTTGATTACCTTTCCACTCTCGCTCTCATTGGCCTCCTGCACTTTTTTTAGAAGGCTTTCCTCAACGAAAAACCCCTTCTTGATTGATCGTGCCATCACATTTCCTTTTTCTACCCTCTCGGTTTAACGATGTACTTGTCCGTCGCTTTGTTTTTTCGGGTCTTGAAACCTTTTGTTGGTTTACCCCACGGCGTGCATGGATGTCGGCCTCCCGAACTCTTTCCCTCACCGCCGCCCATAGGATGGTCCACGGGGTTCATTGCAACCCCGCGCACCCCTGGTCTTCGACCCAACCAGCTCGACTTGCCTGCCTTGCCGAGATCGACGTTCTCATGCTCCACATTACTTACCTGACCAATCGTGGCCATACAATCGAGGAGCACCATTCGAACTTCCCCTGAAGGCATTCTGATCTGCGCGTATTTACCTTCTTTGGCCATCAGCTGGCCGTAGGTTCCGGCGCTGCGGATGATCTGGCCTCCGCGCCCTATTTTGAGTTCCACATTGTGGACAGTGGACCCCACGGGTATGTTTCTCAGGGGAATGGCATTCCCCGGTTTTATGTCTGCTCTATCGCTGGCTATGACCTCATCGCCAACATGCAGTTTGACCGGCGCGATTATATATCGCTTCTCTCCATCAGCATAATGGAGCAAGGCGATCCGAGCAGAACGATTTGGATCGTATTCAATAGAGGCGACTCGTGCGGGAATCCCCTTTTTGTCTCGTTTGAAGTCAATAATCCGGAATCTTCTCTTATGACCGCCTCCCCGGTGGCGGCTGGTTATCCGTCCATAACAGTTTCTTCCACCCGTCTTGGTCAGCGGCTTTGTGAGACTCCGCTCCGGTTTCACCCGAGTGACGTCTTCAAAAGTCTCTCCGGTCATCGCACGGCGAGACGGAGACGTTGGCCTGTAGGTTCTTATCGCCATATTTTCAGCTCCTCCTCAACACCAAGACCGCAGCCCCATGCCAACACACAGGGGCCCCGTCTCCGGTTTATGCCCCCTCAAAGAAGTCGATTCGATCTCCCTCTCTCAGACGCACCACGGCCTTCTTCCAATCCGGGCGCTTTCCCAGATTTCTTCCGAGCCTTTTTACTTTGCCATGTACCCGAGACACACTCACCCGCTCCACCTTGACTTTGAAGAGCTGTTCGACCGCCTTTTTGATTTCTATCTTGTTGGCATTCCGATCAACTTCGAAGACGTAGTGGTTGTGTGTCTCCTTCTGGCGGTTACTTTTCTCGGTAACGAGAGGCTTCTTAATGATATGGTAGAACTCCTCCAATTTAAAGAACCTCTTGAATTCGTTGAACAGCTTCCTTCAAAAAGACCACGTTCTCATGAGAGAGAAGATCATAGACGTTGAGTCCCTCGACTCTGAGGACTTTGACTCCAGGGACGTTTCTCGCCGATTTCTCGACATTGATGTCCCGCTCGGGGAGAACGATCAGGGCATTATCGAATCCGAAGGTCTCCATAAACTGGGCAAACTTCTTCGTCTTGATTTCTCCAAATTTCAAATCTTTGAGTACCCAGAGTTTGCCCTCTTTATTCTTCAGACTGAGTAAGGATCGTAGCGCCCCTTTTCGGACTTTCTTCGGGACAGGGATATCATATTTCTTAGGATGGGGACCAAAGACAACCCCTCCGCCTCGCCAGAGAGGAGAACGAATCGTGCCAACCCTCGCTCGTCCGGTTCCTTTCTGCCGCCACGGTTTGGCTCCACCTCCACGAATCATGGAACGGGTTTTCGTCGAGGCTGATCCGCTTCGTTTGCGTGCCATCTGCATCCTCACGACATCATAGATGAGATGGTCCTTAACGTCCGAGTTGAAAATACGATCGTCAAGATCGATTTCTGACACCTTCTTTTTTGCATTGCTGTACACGTTGAGTGACGACATCCCTTCGCCTTCCAAGAAAAGACCTAGTCAGAACTCTCTGTAATCTCGGCACTTTTCTTCGGTCTTGAGGCCCTTTTCTTCGCCTCCTGAATAATCACAATACCGTTTCTCCATCCTGGGAGGGCTCCCTTGATAAGAAGAAGGTTCTTCTCCTGCCTGACATCCAAGATCTCCAAATTCTGCACAGTGATGCGTCTGTTCCCGAATTGGCCAGGCATCTTCATGCCTTTGAAAGTATGAGCCGGGTACGCTGCCGCCCCAATGGCGCCGCCGTGGCGAAAATACTCATGGGTACCGTGGCCCCTTGGAGAGCCTTTGAAGCCATGCCGCTTCATGACCCCGGTGAATCCCCTCCCCTTGCTGGTTCCTATGACATCGACAATCTCCCCAGGTTTGAAGATGTCCACCGTAATCTCGTGGCCGACTTCAAGTTCACTCATATCGTTCGTCCGTATCTCCCGTAGGATATAATAGGTGCCCTTGTCAGCTTTAGCAAAATGGCCCTGCCGTGGTTTGTTGACCCGACTTCGCTTCTTGGGCAAAAATGCGAGCTGGAGAGCCTCGTACCCGTCTTTTTCCAGAGTCTTCTTCTGGATGATGGGACAGGGCCCAGCTTCGACAACAGTCACTGGGGCAGCGTTTCCATCTTGCAGGAAAATCTGTGTCATGCCCAGTTTTCGCCCGATAATTCCCTTCATTGTTGACTCTCGTGGACCGACTCTCTAGAAAGTCCCCCTTTTCTGCTCAGAATCTTTTTCTGTCTGTTGTCAATTGTCCGTTATTACAACGCGCTACTGACAATGGCCCCCGAGCACCTCCTGCCCAGAGCTCCCGTTTGCAATCGGTGTAAAACCCCTCCTCGTGCTGAGGCGCTCTCTCGCCCCTGGAGCTAAAGCTTTATCTCCACATCGATACCAGCGGCAAGATCCAGTTTCATCAGCGCGTCTACTGTCTGCTGAGTAGGATCCAGAATATCGATCAATCTCTTATGAGTGCGAATTTCAAACTGTTCCCTAGACTTCTTGTCCACATGGGGCGACCGGAGTACGCAAAACTTGCTGATCTTTGTTGGTAGGGGAACAGGTCCGGCCACAATGGCTCCAGTCCTTTTAACGGTATCGACAATCTCACTGACCGATTTATCGAGCAACTTGTAGTCGTACGATTTCAGTGACACTCTGATTTTCTGCCCCGCCACGGATCATCTCCTTCTGGCCAACTATTCCATCACATCGCTGATGACGCCGGCTCCG
>JABAOF010014515.1_pt2 | contig 45976 bp, 32 predicted proteins | sample 7062171 | NCBI WGS metagenome assembly JABAOF01 (sample SAMN14538628, study PRJNA623070) | marine sediment metagenome | biome: marine biome [ENVO:00000428]; feature: marine pelagic biome [ENVO:01000023]; material: deep marine sediment [ENVO:00002113] | place: India: Gulf of Khambhat ... | reverse complement strand
ACATTGATCATCAACAGACATACACTTAATATAATTGAAAGACTATATTTTAATTCCCCATAATAGAACGATTGCATTCGGTTTTATGGATTCAATTTGCCAAGGCCAAGTTGTTTTTGTGATATTTTTTAGCCCGAGGTGATATCTTCCTTCAAGATAGACTATACTGTTCTTCAATTTTATCTCCACGCCTCCACCAGCAACGAGTCCATAATCAAGTGTTTTCGCATCCTCTGTTATATTCGTTCCATCTAATTCATGCGTAAGAATGAATGATAACTCTCCGCCTCCAAGTAGATAAGCCGGTAGACCAGAACTGGGCTTGATCTTTATTAGTATTGGAAAACTTAATTCACTTAAGTCATAATTCGAAATAATAACTTCGTCCGCTATAATAGTGCTTCCTTTCTGAAAATACAGTGCGTCAATTTCGATGGCTACGTTTTTAGAAATATCGAATTCGATACCTCCTCCTATAAGAAGTCCTGCTAAAAAATTGCTTTTAAGATCCAAAACAACTGGAGGAATGAAAGTGGTTGTATATTCGTCAGGTTGGAATGAGTAATTTGACAGATTAAAGCCTTGAATCAATTTGAACTCTTGGGCATAAGCTGCGGTAACAAACGTAGTAAAGACTGAAAGAAAGAGAATGACTGAAAAAATAAAATTTTTGCTTTTCATTTTGGTTCCCTCTTTTTAAGTCTAAATCCTTGAAGCTAATCTGTCAATTTGACGAGTCATCCGCTCTTTTCAATCCAGCAAAGCCAGCGCTTTAGGGGATTTGGGTCCCACTCTGTGGGGTTGTTATTCTAGGTGATTCGGTGTTAAAGTTTTCTATAGACTAGAATCTCCGCTATTTACTTTTCACAGTCCTCAATTCTATTCAACGATTCTGTACTCATAGACACATGATTCATGCGCAGAGTCAATCAGATATAACCTGTCATCGTAAATGGAAAAATTGTCAAACCTGACATTCGGAAAAGGAATCTTAAAAAGCAGAATGCCGTTAGAATCAAACACATCGAACTCGTAGCAGTCGGTCAAGTTTTCGTCTTTATCAAATGAGAGGAACCTGTTCGGCTGTTTGAGATAGGTTAAGATCCATATTCTGTTTTTATGGTCAACATAGATTCCCTTCGTCACGGATGTAATTGAAGGCCATTTAAATTCTTGTTCCATATTTCCGCTTTTAAATACTTCTACTTTCATTTCATTCCTTATTTCATAGGGGAGAGTTCTGTCAGCCGAAAAGATTATTTCACCGTCGGGTGAGTATTTGCTGATTCTATTTTGACAGGCGTAGGTGAGATACAGGTTATCATTGCTGTCTTTCGCAAAATAGACGATATTGGCATTCAACGTTAATCTCGGATTCTCACACTGCTTAAAAGCACCGAACGAACGGATAACCTTTCCTTTTTTATCATAAACGGATAGCAATTTATCTTCCCCTGAATCTAGCCACTGGGAAGGACGGCTCGGCAGGATCACAAGCGAGCCGGGGAGAATTGCCATTCCTGATGTTCTGTATTGGGCTCCGATGCTTCCGAAACGGGCTATAATCGGGGGTCTGAAGCCGTCTTCATAGCTTCCATCAAGTGAGAATATGGAAATATCCCTATCCTCCGCGACATACAGCTTATTTTCTTCCAGTCGAATACAGAACGGATTGCGAAGGTCGCCGGGTCCCTGACCGTATTGTCCGAATGATGAAATGTATACATAATCCTTATTATACCGTTTCACGGTGCAGCCTCTTCGTTCAAGGATGAGAATGTCCCCGTTGGGAAGCCGGGCGGCATCGACCGGGTCAAACAGAATATCTTTTTCCTCTTCTCCCTCCAGTTTTCCGATTTTTCCAAGGAGTTCCAGCTTCACGCCGGAAGAATATCCTTGCTGTGGGGCGAGATTATGGATATAGCGGATGCCATCGATTTCTTCGACCGTAAATAATGAAGTATCGATCGATGCCTTTCTGCGGCACGTAATCAAAAAAATCGATATCATAGCGGCAAGCGGAATGACAAAGGTCAGACGTTTCATTGTCTGTTCTCCATTTGTTTATTCATCTAACTTTTATTGCATTAAACGTGCCAAAATTATCCCCAGGGATATTCAGATGCGGCTCAAACAGTTTGTATCATTTTATCACAGCTTGTGTTCGCAAACGGACTAAAATCGTAAGCCAACTAAAGTAAGGAAACAGGAGTGACTGGTTGATATTCATAAAATTTTTTGAATAACCGGTAGGTTTCAATTGAGGTTTTTCTTAAGTGTTACCTGACCATTTTATTATTTCTTTTATGAAAAGCTTCTTTCAGCGTTCGATTTCTTCAATCCGGGGAAGCCAGAACCTTAAAGGGATTGGCTTGCACACGCCTCAATCGATTTAATCCTGCGAAAGCCGAAGCTTTGAAAATATTACAAATCATCCAAATTTAGCTAGAAATGAGACACGCACACGTTAGGGGATTAAATCAGTTGCTTTTCCCCTTTTATTTTGATTGTTGCTACGTTGCTTCTCTACACTCTTTATTTGCAGAGTGAAACAAGCCTTAACTATTTTAAGATTCATCAAATTTTATATGAGAGTATAAAAATCTATCACATTTATAATTGTAAATTCCAGCTGAAATCATTTCTCCACCACTCACTGACTCGGAAATCTGAATATCAATCTTTCCACAGAGAGGACATATCTTTTCTTTGATGCGTAATGGATTTTTACAGTGTGAACAGATTTTATTTAATTTCTTTAAATCATATTCCTTTGGTAATTTGAATTCGTTTCCCTTTTTAAATTTTTTTTCATTAAGTTCTCTGAGATAAGTATCCGGACAAAAATCCCTTTCCCAAAAATCACAATTTTGTAGGAATATAGCTTTCAATTATTCCTTTCTCTCCGGGGAATTCATTTTTTCTTTCTTTATCTGCTCTATTAAGGTAATATTTCACTCCCTATTTCAAAAGCCAGCCCTCTCTCAGTTACCTTGGGGAAAAGAAGCTCTGGAGAGAACAAGCTCCTAGAGGATAAACAATACCGAGAGAGGGCATGGCATGTGATTCACTTTTCTTGTTTAAAATTGTGATCTCCTTACGTTTCCTAGAGCGAAATTTATCTAAATATTGCTGGATATTGCTGGCAGGACGAATTTCTTATGAGGACACTCACTGCATATTTTGTCTAATGACTCTATATTCATAGAATTATTGAATAGTAACTTCGGGAATAAGGTTAAAACTTCCTTGTTACACATTTCGCGGTTATTCCATCTTGTTTCACATAGTTGCGATAACAACTGAACCTTTTCTCCGGTGTCATACAAGAAAAAAATTCCACATTGATTGCATTTATGTATAGGTCTTGATTCATCATTGTTTTTAATCTTTGCATCATAAATATTCTCTGAATCGATACTGAAGCAGCTCGGACACATCATTTCTTCTATCATCAGTCTTCCTTTTACATAAATTCCCTTCTATTATTTTGTTTGTTAATTGAAAAAAATATCAATAAGAAAATAATGAGTATAAACTTGGTAGATATAATACTTGTTATACCTGAAATGAAATCACACGGGAGAGAACACGAAGAAAAAAGGCTGAATTGACCTCTTTATTTTATAGCCCCATATTGAGATTTTATAGCCCTATACTGAGAATTTTCTCGTCCTTCGTCTCCCATCTTCCCTATTCATGCGCTGATCCTCTCAGCTATCTTTTCAAATCCCGGGAAGCCAGCGCTTTGGAATATTTAGTTTCCGCTCTCTTCTCGCTTTGCTTTAAGCATACTTGATTTTCCTGCCATTTTTCTTAATAAGTGAAATATCACCCCTTATATCATCTCTAGAGATGATTGACATTTTGGTAGATGTGGATTTAAGCTCCAAATGAGGATAACAAAAAAAGGGAATATTTCTCTGATCAGCTAAAACTTCAAAAAAGCGGGGGAGAACACAGCTCACTATTCGAGATGAGGTACAACTACGTCGTCCGAAAGAGGAGAAAGTGATGGAGAACAAAATTTCACCCCCCAAGTGTCAGCATTCAACTTATACTAGCCAAGGGTATACTCTTATAGAGGTGTTGATTGGCAGCGTTATCATTTTGATAGTCGTACTGGCAACGCTGTCCCTGTATATGCACAGCAATAAGGTTTCTGTCGACCAAACACAATATGCCTCGCTTCAGCATGAGGTCCGTTCAGCCATGTTTTTTGTCTCGAGAGATATAAGGTCTGCAGGTGTAGGTTTGATACCCGAGCTTGCCGGTTACTTTCTGGAAGGAACAGATGGCCATGGCCCTTCTCCGGAGTCGCCTGACTCAATAAAAATCATGGCAAATTTTGATGATCCTTTGAGTCTCAAAATTGAGACTTATATGGGTGGAGGTGGAGGTGGAGCTGCCACGGCTGGTTTATATGATGGGGAATTATCCACTAATCCTTATACCACTGTGGAAAGTTATGTCGACAGACCCATCTTTTTAATGTCAAAAACGTGTCCGGGTTGTTTTGCGCTTCGCCAAATAACAAATGTCTTTGGACTTGGTGTGCCCGGCGATGAGAGAATTACTATGTCGCCAGGGCTATCTGATCTTGACCCCCCGGGAGGATTGATAGATACGGGTTGTGATGTGGCCTGTTGGAGTGATGCAATAATAACATTCGCCCAGATAAAACAATATTGGCTTGATACAACAGGGAATCCGGGAGACTATCCGGATTTGAACCTTACCCCAGGACAGGATGGATATTTAGGCATTCCTTATACTTTATATTTAACAAATATAGACGAAAGCGGGAATGTCGTGCATATGGCGATAGGTTTGAACATCGAAAATATACAATTCCAGTATATCGGAGATTTCAATTACGATGGAATCACAGACCCGCCTGCAAATTGGGATAACAGCAACTGGACAATAGACCCGTTGGATGATGAGGCAACAAAACAGGGAAAAATGGATTTAATAACCAGAATCAGGATGATCCGGATATGGATTCTGGGAAGGACAGAAAATCCTTTCGTGAGCGTCTCCGGAACGCCTTCGTCAGGGATCAATGTTTATAGAAGACCTGCTCTTGCTAACAGTCCTGGAAGCAGTCAGGATGACTTGCGCAGAAGATTCCTGCTGGAAACAACAACAATCATAAAGAATCTTTCCTTAAAATTATATAATACTGGAGATGCATACTAATACTGTTACAGCTTTCCAGTCTCTTCATTAATCATATCCCTGGTTATCTGAACAGGTAGATGTTCTTTTTCAGGGTTATAATCTTTCTGAACACGCGAGGATAATTTCTCCTTATCCTCTTTTGTAAGAAGCTCTGTATCTAAATAATGTCTCTTTATTCCAAATGTGAGTAGATAAAATTTACATGTCGGGCATCTAATTAGCATATCCAATTCATCGCCAAGAAGGTCTGGCCTCATTATCGCTTCGTCGTTTTCGCAGAGATAACATTTGATTTTTTCCCAGTCCATCTTGCCCTCCTTTTTTTAATTCAAGATCATAGAGTCCCTCACTTCTCAGGGTGCTACTTTGTCATCAGTCATTTTAGTTCTCATTTGCAGACTTGAATTTATTATTACTTTTTTAATATTAAATCTTTTTCAAGAATCCAAAATAACGTTTCACAATTTTTATTATTACATCTGTATCCATGAGTCATTTCCATTCCGGGTATGACGTGAGAAATTCCTGCTATTTCAACGTTTTCACCTTTACAGACTGGACACGTTTCTCCTTTGACTATGAAATAACTCGATTTGCATTTTTTGCATATTTCATCTAGTTTTTCTAACTTTTCTCTTGTGTGAGCCAGAGGGATATTTTTTCGTTCTGTGTGATGTTTAAATTCTCTGACATCAGGATGGCATCCCCAGGTTCCCCAGTTGCCGCATATGTTCGCTAATCTTTCCATTTTCCGTCTTTTGAGCACACTCGGATAATGACTCGCATGGCAGTATAGTCTTATGGGCGTCAGTTTTTTTTGAGGGGAAAAGGAGAAATAGCGGGGATTTTTTTTGTCGAGGAAAAACCGCCACTCTTTACTGACGCCCACATTGAATGTGTCTCTTAAAAATTAATATTATTGATAATTTTTCCTGAGAATTTTTCTTCATCTCCCTTATCTGCTCTAAGAGGCTTCAACCCATTCACTTTTGAAGCCAGCCCTCTCTCTGTTACTAAGGGGAAAAGAAGTATTTGAGAGGTAAATTCTTTTCTGGACCGAGAGAGGGCATGGCATAGTCTTCTGTGTTCTAATATGTGTCCATCTCCATATTTAATAAATCATCTTCATTAAAGACCTTTCCGCAACTTAGACATTCATAGATGATATCTTCTTCATCTGGATTCTTAAGTCTTTCAGTCCCCTGCTCTTTGGATTTTTTCCCTGCTTTTTTCTTTATGCTGTAACTGTGACAGTTAGGACATGTCATCTTTTCTTCCACCACTCCCTCCTTTACTTCATCAAAACAAGATTTGTTTATGAACACCCCATTTCCCCTCTTTATAGAGGATTCTCCATCCTCTGAATCATCATTATGAGCCGGTGATCAGCTCTCAGCTTTTCTTTTTCCCTAAAGATTATTTTTTAATACGTTTACAATGAAAATGACAACAAGGATTTATTGTGTATAAAATGACTATAAAAAATACGTGTTGAATCTGCGGGGAAATCCCAAGTCAGAGATTGTGGAGATAAGAGGTTAAGTTAATATTCTTATTGGATATTCCAATTTTTTGTCTGATATTTCTGCGGTGCTTTTCTACCGTCCTGAAAGAGATACTTAAGAGATTAGAGATATCTTTGCTCGTCAGGCCGCCTTTTATCATGTTACAAATTTCAATTTCTCTAGGTGTGAGATTCAAGTTTTTTTCCGTTATTTTAGTGCCAAATGTCGAAGTTAATCCTCTTAAATGGTGTTGAAGCAAATCGACATACTTAAGGGGATTTTTCTCAATGACAAGCTTTTTTAAAATTGGAGAGACGACAACATTTATGTTAGTCTCTATATCATTTTGTATCTTTCTTTTTTCTACCTCGATCTGCGCTATGATTTCCCTGAGGGCTATATTCTTCTGCTCCAGAGCTAACTTCTGTTTTTGCAGTTTTGATTCAGACTCTTTCAGTTCCTGCTCCACTTTCTTCCGTTCTGCAATTTCCCGCTTAAGCTGTTCGTTGGTCGCTTTTAAGTCAGCCGTGCCTTCTTCCACAAGTTCTTCAAGATGCTCTCGATATCTTTTCACTATTTCCTCTACTCGTCTGCGTTGAAGAGCTACCGATGCCTGGCCAATGAATGTTTCTATAAGACTTCTTTTTTTCAGCTCGTCCCTATCCCGAGTTATAATTACAGCGTTACCGAATATCTTCCCTTCCTTTGTGAAACCCATGATATAGATGTTTCCCAAATGGAGAAGTTTCTCCAGCGTATTGCAGATGTGCTTTGGAATTTTTTCAAAACTGAGGACATACAAGCCTCCCGGGACTTTGAACAGCCTTCCAGTAGAGATTTCTGCCCGCGCTTCCTCACTGATCGGGAAGGACATTCCTACAGGATCCTTCTTTAGAATCTTTAGGACGCTTTCAATTTCCTTCCTCACTCCTAAGAAAGTCCGTACTTGGATGCTTTGAGTGTTCTCATCGAATGAATTAACAAGAACAAGAGAGTTGCCCACGAGTTCTCTCAGTCGCTTGCCTATGAGCTTGTAGATATCCGATTTGGGAGGAAGCTCCACGAATTCCATAGCTGTCTTTGATAAAAAAGCGAGGTCGCGGAAATATTGCTTTTCTTTCTCCTCCGTCTTTTTGCGTTCGGTGATGTCTTCTACAGCTCCCTCATAGTACAGTATCCGTCCTTCGCTATCCTGTACGGCTCGGGCATTATCTCGGATCCAGAAAACAGTGCCGTCGTGTCGACGACATTGCGCTTCAAAACCCCTAACCACGCCTTTGCATTCCATTTTTTCCTGCCACTCTTTGCGGTCATCAGGGTTCACATAATCGTCAATGACATTTCCTTTTAGAAAGGCCTCCCGATTTGGGAACCTGACCATTTGCAGCAGGGCGTTGTTTACTTCTAGTTTTTTTCCTTCAGGAGTAGAGCGGTAAAGTCCTACAGGAATGCCCTCGAATAGGCTCTGCAGCCTGTTCTTAGTTTCCCATAAATCTTTCTCAGTCCGTTTGCGCGCGGTGATGTCTCTCCCAACAGCTTCAATCGCATAGGGCTTTCCTTCTCGATAGATAACGAAGGCTTCTGTCTCTACCCAAATATAGCTGCCATCTTTCCTTTTAAATTTGTATTCGGAGTGTTTTTTCTGGGAACCGTTCTTTTTAATCTCCTTGAAGGTTTTGAGAGCAGCGGATAGCTGGTCTTCCTCAATCATTGAGAACAGACTCAGAGAGAGTAATTCTTTTTTCGTATAGCCCAACAACTTCAAGGCGGCTTTGTTCGCATCGAGGAATCTACCTTCGAAATCATGCACACATACACAGCAAAGTGAGCGGTCGAAAAAGGCCTGGTATCTTTCTTGACTTTTCTTCAAGGCCTCTTCCGTCTCTTTGTGTTTGATTTCTGTCTTTTCCAATTCAGCATTTCTTTTGCTCAATTTTACCAATTCATCCATGAGCTGCTTTGTTGGCTTGTCTTGTTCTTTCATCTTACCCTCCACGCGCAGGAGCAATATTGCCTAACAGGACGTATTGACCCATACGTTACAGAGAAAATTCAGGAATTAATGCTCTCTCTTTTGCTATATTACACTTTCCCTTTCTTCAATCGATTCCACCTGAATCGCAGAAGAAAGGTTATAACATTTGTGAAATTTTTAGTCAAAGTTGAAATCGTATGATGAAATGATATGAAACGATATGAGGAGAAGCCAGGGTTTTAGGGGATGTGGCTTCTTGTTGCCGTAAGATCGCTAATAGTTCCAGGTAACTTTGTAACGTTTGACAAACTGATAACCATCCTCGTCTTCTTCAATGGTGTATATCTTCCCTTTCTTCATCACAGCGATCCCGAAGTTTAAAGGAATTTTTGCGATGTACCTCCCTTCGGAGTCAAAGACATCATAGGAGTATTTCTCACCGCTATCCGGTTTCTCCCAGGTTAGAACAAAAATCCGCCCTTCCTCATCTGATTTGAAATAAACGAATGCCGAATGATAACGCGAGAATTTGATTTTTCTCCCAGGAAGGAGGTCCCGCTGCCTTTCTTCTTTTTCCGCTTCCGAGATTAAGACAGGATCATATTCCTTTATGATTTTCTTTATGACTTTGCCTTCAGGACTGATAATTTGTAATTCATAATCCTCTGGATACCCATACAAAAGGCAATCGTCATCCATAACCTGACAATAGAACATCGGCATGAAGGGATTGAACGGCTTTGATGGGTCTGGCACAGGTATTTTGGCAATAGTAGTGATTAGATTTAAGTCACTATCAAATTTCAATAATTCAAAATGGGCTGGTCGCGGATCCAGGGCGATGTTTAAGACATAGTAATTTTCTTTTGAATCACAATACACCCTATCTGGTCGAAATTTCTTTATATCCTTTGATTTTATAAATGCTCCCTCCAGAGTAAAAAACAGGATTTTCCTGTTCCTACCGTCATTCACCAGCAGTTCATATTTTGCGGTTATTTGGATACTGTAGATTCTGCCGATTTCTCCAGGACCCTCTCCTGCATTGCCAAATACCCTGAGAAATTTTCCATTTTTTTCAAAAACTTTGATTTTCGTTTCTTTCCTGTCCGCAACATAGATATTCTCATCTTCATCGATCACAAAATTTCTGATTTCCGAAAACATATAATTTTCATCGCCCTCTACTGTACCGATTTTCAAGTCTTCCTCTACGGAGAATATCTCATCTCCATACATCGGTTTTTTCGGATTCTTAACGACGATGACTCCATTTTCCTTTTCAATTTTTCCTTTCCATTCAGCTTTTTGCCCACCATAGGAAGCAAACAAAATAGAGGCTGAAAGGAATAGGACGATCGAGAATATCGTAGCTTTATTTTTCATTTTCCCATCATTGCTGATTTTTTTTATCATTATATCGCTCCGGAGGGGAGAGGAACAAGGGCTTTAAATTTATCTTTTCTCCAGCGTTGAGTAAAAAATTTTTCTTTTTAACTGGTGGAACATTGAAAAAGACTGTTCAGCTGGGCTGGCGGAGATTTTTTTGCCAAAAAAACACAGCAAGGAGTCAGAGTATTTTTAAGCTAAATATAGAGAAAAGACGTATGAGCCGAATATAGAGAAAAAGGGCCGTGCATCCAGTATACGCGTTGAATTTTCTTCTGAATTTATTAGTATATATAATGGAGGGTGGAAAATGAGCGCACTCAAGATATTAAACGCTCTTAAAAGACACAAATTTAAAATATTACTCCTTGTCCTTTACGTGCCGGTATCCTGCAGCCTGATCGGTCTTTTAGCCTATTACATGAGATGTCCCAGCCCAGTTGTTGGGAGCTATCCCTTTCTCGATGTGTTCTTATTTTATGCCACGCCTTTTTTTGGCGATTTTGGCGTCATGAATTTGCCGGCATTAGTGCTGAGTTTGGCCATTCTTCTTTTAATGGTCATATCGACGGATTCGTCCAAACCCATTATTACAATTTACCCAATCAGGATAGTCCTTCTGGTATTGATTGTTTTGATCACGATTCTCGTCGTGATTTTTAATATTATATCGCCTCTTCTTTTTCAGCCTGAACACTACATGCTCTTATTTTTGTATGTGGATGTTCACCTGATTTTGGTATTTCTTCTGACTTTCCTTCCCCTTTTTCGGAAATTGAAAACAAAGCTGGTATAGACAGGAGCATCCCTATTTTATCCTCTTAATGTGAGTCAGCTCGGTTTGATTCTCTTCTGCCCTCACTAGGTATCCATCCCTTTCTCTTCGATACTTCTCTTTGAACAGGTTGTGTCTTTTTCTCTTGCAGACATGGCTGTTTTCAGTGGAAAAGAGATTTTGATTATGAGTGAATGGAGAGGGAGGACTCAGCGACAGTCAGCTATTGAGCGACCGTATCATTCGCGAGCAGGGCTGCACCCAAAGCCACCACGATCTGAGGCTCTTCAGGACGGTTGATCGTCTGTTTTAATTGTTTTTCCAGAATGGTATGCAGACAGTCATTCTTCGCGCCACCGCCAACGAATAAGATGTCTTTCTCCAACGGCATCTTGGCAAACATTGGCTGCAGCCTTTGAGCGATGGATAGATGCAGGCCCAGAGCGATTTCATCTTTGGGTTTTCCGGATGTTATCAGAGAAACGACCTCAGACTCGGCAAACACGGTGCACATGCTGGTGATGTTGATGTGATCTGAAGCATTCAACGCCGTCTGCACAAACGTTTCAATATCCGTATCAAAAGCATGAGCCATGATCTCCAGGAATTTCCCGGTGCCGGCCGCACAGCGGTCATTCATCTCGAAATCGAGGACATTGCCCTTTTCATTGAGCTGGATAAGCTTGTAGTCCTGTCCTCCGATGTCCAGGACTGAGCGGCATGAGGGAAACAGATGATACGCCCCACGTCCGCAGGCTTTTATCTCAGAGATGCGTTCGGCGTCGAAGTTCTCGCAGATGAGATGTCTTCCGTAACCAGTGGCCATGATCGGCGATTTTCCGAGGCGGCTGAGAGTCTTCTTGACCCGGGCGAGGGGGTCGTGAGAAGTTTCGAATATTTCCTGATGTTGGATCTCTCCGTCCACCAGTTGCACGATTTTGGTTGTTCGGGAACCCAGGTCGATACCGATGACTTTGCTCATGACGATTCTTTAATGACTTCAGAAAACGCCTCGATTCTTGTGCGGATTCGTCCGACATCCTCTTGAGAGTAATCACTCTCGATCTTAATGGAAGGGATGCCCATTTTTTTGAGGATGTTTTCTACGAGCTTGGCCTCGATGTTGTAGGTGTGACAGTACATCAGGATATTCTGGATCACTCCCTGCACTTTATAATCTTTCACCAGTTGATGGATGCTGTCGATTCGCTCTGTATTGGGAGAAAAGCAGGAACAGTCAATGGCAAAATAGCGATCCGCCACAGCCTTCATCATCCCATCTAAATCCTTCTGGTTCTCATCCACCAGGTCCCGGTAGTACCTCAAACCCGTGCAGGATTCATCGATCACGATGCGCAGACCGGATGACTCTGCGATGTAATGAATCTTTGCGTTTCCCATGGGCGAAGGTGAACCGGCGATCATCACCCGAATCCCATCGCTGTTGTAGGCGGAGAGACCGGAATCAGCCCGTTTCTGGAGTTCATCCGCTAGGGCCTCTGTATCCTCGATGAACTTATGGATATCCTGATTCAGAGCAACCTGGGAGACCAAAAGGGCATCCAGGCCGCTGATGGGCGGATCCGGGAGCTTCCTGAATTCATTGATGCGCTGCAGGGCTTTTCGTCTTCGATTGACGAGTTTTATTGTTTCTCTCAACTTCTTGGGTGTGACTTTCACTCCTGACAGGTTCTCCACCATATCCCTGAAATTGTAGACCTCTTGAAGCCACAGGCCCCTGTCTATCGGATTCTTTTTCTGTGGGACTTCCATGACCTTGAAGCCCAACAGGTCCCAGGCTTTCTTTTTAGCGTCACAGGTTGTCTCGCCCAAGGCGAAGTCTTTGAGAGTTTTATAAGGGCAGGTGTTACTGAATGCCATCCCGAAAGTGGAGCGGATGATCGGACAGATATCCCGGGGGAACATCTTGTCGGCATAGGACACTGACCAGTCCGAGCCGCCGCAGAGCGGGATGGGAAGGACATCGGCGGCCAGGGCGATCTCATCCGGAACATAGATACAGAAAGTGCCGATTGATTTCCCGCCTTTTTTTCGGTATTCGAGAATTTCTGCCACACGTTCTGCATGGCTGGCATGGAAGGAGTTGTCAAATCTCTCCATGGATTTAGGACGGTTTTTCTGGGAGAGATGGGTCTTTTTGTGCAGGTTGGATTGATTTTCTATGAGCTGGTCATGAAGCTCCAGGTCTAAGCCCAGTTCCTCCCACATTTTCCTGTGTTGACTCATTTTTTTACTCATTGCTTTTGTATTTTAGGAGAAATCAATATTTTATCCCCTGGGGGATGCCAGGTCAAATGGGGAGCACAATCGCACGGAAGAAGAATTTGATTGACAGGAGGAGGGAAAGGATTTAAATGGCGATTATAACTCTTCGATGAGTTTAGTAATTTCACATTCATGTCATTGCGAACGGAGTGAAGCAATCTCAGGCTCCTGTCATTGCGAGCGAAGCGTGGCAATCTCATCAAAAGAAATATATTTTCCTCAAAGAGATTGCCACGCTACGCTCGCAATGACAATAAGGTAATATTGCTACGCTACGCCCGCAATGACACTTTTAGCTTTAGTATCATTAATAAAAGTGATGCCTAATTACTGATCGAGTTCACCGGGCCCTTTTTCAACTGAATAGATTTATCACCTGGAAACTTTGATGTGATCCCAGTTTTTGATCCTGTACCGCTTAATCTGTTCCAATCCAGTCTCTTCATTCTCAATTCGGGTGTATATATAGCCATCCTTTATTACTTCCGGATAGTAATCGAGATTAATCCTGTATAGATAGATACCTTCCTTGCTAAATACTTCATACTCGTGATTTGTATTTGAGTAATGAGGTCTTGGATTCTTGCGAACATAAATTCGGCTTTTGTCATCTGTGATTATTGAGTAAAAATGTGCCTTGTAATCCGGGAACTTTATGGATATTTCGGGAACATAATGTCCCTGCATCATTATACCCTCTTTAATCCGGTCTTTAACTCTGTCTTTCTCACTCTTCGTTATCTTTACGGGAGATTCATCTTTTCTTATCATAAATAGGACATTCCCTGCTTTATCAACGGCAACTAATTCATATTTTTTCGAATGCCCATAAATAAAAGTATGATTATCAACTTTGGAAATAAAAAGGTCGTCTTCATACCCGGAATTAACCATGACACCCAATAAGGAAGTGGTATTACCCTCCCTTATCTCGGAAATTTTTATCATTTGTGTAGGATATGGAGATTCAGCGAAAGTCTTTTCAACTTTTCCAGTCAGATTTAATTTCTTTATGGAACGATATCTAACATTAATCCCTGGCAAAGAAAATTTTCCCCAAATACATCCGTCAGAGTCCAAATAAAAATCATTCAAAAACTCAGCGTGATGAATGTCTTTATCGATATATTTCCCCTCCTTCTCGAAGATAATTACAGTCATTGAATTAAAATCTGCCACAAAGATATTGCCGGTCTTGTCATCTAGCTGAAGGCCATGAGGTGCATTAAATTCTCCGGGGCCCTGCCCCCTTTTTCCGGTTGTGCGAAGATATTTTCCGTCTTTATCAAAAACCTGTAACCTGTAATTTCCACGGTCCAAAACATAGATGTTCCCCTCTGTGTCAACCTGGATATCTCTGGCTCTAAAAAAGAGGTAATTCTCATCCTCTTCATTCCCGATACTCAAATCCTCTTCAAGCTCAAACGTAATCTCACCATACAGAGGCTCTTCTGGATTTTTAATGACCTTAATTCCGTCTTCAATTTCTATCTTTCCTTTCCATTCAGCTTTTTGTCCGCCAAATGAAACGAGCAATATAAAGGCTGAGAGAGAAAGGACAATCGGAATAATTCTAATTTTAATGTTATCCCTCCTTTTGCTTTTATAGTGTTAAATATTTTAAAAGAAGATCCGCATCTTAATTAAACGACTTAGCATATTGAAAAAAATAAAAAAGGGGACAGGCCCCTTTTACACTAAGTCCCTTTTTTTATTTGATTAGATCTATCACTTGGACAATTTGATTTGGTCCCAGTTTTTAATCCTGTATCTTATAACCTTGTATTCGCCGGTCTCATCTGAGTAGGAAGTATCATACAGAAAGCCCCCTTTTATGAGCCCTCGAGAGAGGTTGAATTTTGTCGTGTAGAGAAAATATCCGTCTGCGCTGAAAATATCGTAGTCACCTTCTTTGCTTTCGTCCAGCACTGATTTGAGTTTTCTGACGTATATCCTTCCTGTATCGTCAGATGCAATCTCATTGAAAAAAGGCCGGTGGCCAGGGAAATTAGCTCCTTCTTCGACAACATCCCTGGGCCATCTCCCTTCATCAGCCGTTGACTCGAGGGTGTCGTCAATGATTTTATCCTTTTCCCTGCGGGTGATGGATTGAGCAGGCTCATCCTTTTCAATTATTAAAGATGCCTCACCTGAAAAATCTGTCACGATTAACTTATATTCTGCGCCGTAGCCGTAGACCGCTCCTTTTTTTTCAATCGGATAAAAGGCAAGTTGTGGTCTGTAGGAGTGAGTGAAACTGAACAAAGTATCTCCTTTGGACACGTTAGTTAACCCGGGAAATTCAGCAATGTTCTTTGTGATTTTTCCTTCGGAGTCTAATACCTTGATTCCAAAATTTTGAGTTTTTGCGGTACTGATGAGTCCATGACAGATGATGTTTCCTTCGGGCTCTACAGCAAATCCCATGATAAACATGGGAGGGACAACGCTTTTTATGTAATTTCCTTTCGGGTCGAATAGATGCAGTTTCCGGAGTTCCATAACATAGATATTGCCTCGCTCATCCAGGAAGAGATTAAAAGGCATCATGAATTCTCCAGGCCCCTGTCCCTTTCTCCCGATTGTCTGAAGGTAGTTTCCGTCTTTATCGAACTTTTGGATTCTGTAATTTCCTCCGTCCAATACATAAATATTGTTTTGGCTGTCCACCGCAATGTCTCCGATCCGGTAGAACATGTATTCCTCGTCGTCCACACTGCCTATCGATAGATCCTCTTCTAATTCGAGGATAAGCTCACCGTACATGGGTTGAGCCGGATTTTTAACGACCCTGATGCCGTTCTCTTCCTCGATCGTCCCCTGCCAGCCTGTTTTTTGCTTTTGGCAGCTTAAAGAAATGATGAAGATAAAGGCTATGATGCCAACCTGTATGAGTCTTAATTTGGATTTCATAACTCCTCTCTGTTTTTTAATCTGAAATCCTGTATTTAACTATTTTGGGTAAGCCCTCTTCGTCCTGTTCGATGAACCAGATATAGTTTCCTCTGGTGAGGACCCGTCTTAAGTAAGGAAAAGTGACATCACCTTCGATTTGGACATCGCTGATAAATTTTCCTTCAGGATCAAAAGCGTCGAAATTTCTGATATCTTTATCGTTGTCCTTTTTATAGGGAAAAACCAGGATATTCCCCTCGCCGTCGACCATAATATGTTGATAGGGAGGCTTATGTTTGGGAAATTTTGTATTCTTCACGGTATAATCCGGCGCCCCTTGAATGATGCCCTCCGGACCTGAGTAGGTCATCCCCGCAAACCAGTTTTTTTTGTCTTCTTCTGTGATTTTCACCGGTTCGTATTCATGGCTGAAGGAAGAAAGCCTGCCTTTTTCTTTGTCGTATATTCCAATGATGTAATCTTCTGAGAATCCGATAAAGATTTTCCCATCCGGTGAAACGTCCCAGTAGACTCTTGGTGTATATGGCTGGGGAATATTCGTACGTACTGGAGTGAAAATGTATTTGTTTTCCCAGACTTCCTGAGTGGAGAGCGTTTTTTTTCGCTTGATGTCAGGAGAGTAGATTTCGATGATGCATTCTTGCGGTTTTTCATTATTTCCATAGTATGTTTTTGCACTCTCGATGACAAAATCTCCATTGGGAAGAGCCCGGATTTTTCTGGGCCATCCTTCATTTATGGCGATCTGGACGGACTTTATGAATTCTCCCTCCGGATTCAAGACACTGATGCGTCTATTACTGAGTTCCCAGACGACAAGCCGGTTTTTGGAGATAGCGACCTGAAAAGGCATTTCGAACTCGCCGGGACCCTGTCCCTTACGGCCTATGGTTTTCATGAATTTTCCGGATGGGTCAAGGACTTTGATGTTGTTGGCTTTGTAGTCGCAGGCATAAAGGTTGTTCTTGTCATCAAAACATATATCTACTGGAGACTCGAAGAAGACATCCTCAGGAAAGGATTTATCGTCGATTGTGAGCTCGGGAATCAAGCGGATCTTCCCTGTGCGGTAGAGTTCTGCCAGGGATTTTTCAGAAGGGATTAAACTCACGACTGCGGCTGCAGATAAAAACAGAATAAGAATGGCAAATACAGAGACTAATTTTTGATTTTTCATCGCTCCTCCAACCTTATGCTCGGATTCAATGATATAAACTACATTAAGGAGAGATCGGATTCAAGACTATTCCTCAATCATTCTCAATCTCAGAGCTCTCACGTATCCTAACTCATCCCTCGCCAGTGTATAGATGTATCCGTTTTTGAAGATGAGCTGCGGATAGACTGCCCTGTCAATTTTGGTCGAGAACAAGAATTTTCCATCGGATGAGAAAACATCGTAGGAGGTTTCAGTCCTGGGCTTGTCTCTCCAAAAAGGCACATAATGCTCTATCCAAATTCTATCATTCTCGTCGATAGATATACGGTTGAACACTGGGTGATACTCCACAATCTTTCTTGTTTCAGGATTATCAATTCCAAGTCCTTTTCTAATTCTCTCCAATATCTCTAAGATTTTTCTTTTCGTTTCGTCTTTCACAGGAATGGGCTTGCGGTCGAGATTAAACTTAAAGATCAATCCACCTTCCGGAGTAAAAACATTCATCTCATACTTGTTGGCTGTGGCAATGACTATATGGTTTTGAGAGTTGATGCCCCATTTCACGAATACAGGATATTCAAAGGTGAACGTGCCGTCGCTGACTCTATCAGTCATTTGCTGTTCCTGGCTGTAGAAATTGAGGATTTGATTTTTTTGAGAGTCGTACTTGCCAACTTTATAAAAGTATAGAATTTCATTTCTCTGTCCCTTTTCAGGATACTTAGCGCCAATAATGAATCCTTCGTCCTTTGTGATTGAAATTTGGTCCAAGCGATTTAAATATGTCGCTCTTTGATACTCTCCGTCTGGGTTAAATTCATGGATCTTTCTGGTCATCCAATCGGCTACAAAGATATTCCCTTGCTCGCTTATGCAAAGATAACTTGGCGCTTGGAATTCACCGGGACCTTCTCCACCTCTGCCGATATTTTTAGTGTGTTTCCCCTGAGCATCATATTTTTTTATTGCTTGTTCTTCGGAATCCAAAACATAAATATTGCCCTGTGTATCTGCGTCGATATCTCTTGGTCTGGAGAACATGTAATTCTCATCGCCTTCTTCTTCGCCGATAGAAAGGTCAACGATGAATTCGATGGGTTTGAATGATTCCTCGGGGTCTGGCTCGAAATTATGGACAACCTTCACTCCATCGATTGTTTTTATTTCACCTTTCCATCCGGCCTCTTGCTTTTTACATGCTGTAGAGATGATAAAGCAAAAAACAAGCAAGATGGATATCCAAGCGAATGATGAAAATTTAGTCATGGTTTTCATTGTTTCCCCCTAATTTTTATTTCTAATATTTAATACTTGATAAATTTGTAGTTTTTCATATCTTATTGAATTCTCTAAAGATTCTTCCAGGCGCTTTTAAGCTCTTTGAGTTTTTCATATGCCCAGGCGCGGATTCTATCTCCGTAAAAATAGAAAATGGGGATGGCGATGAGAATAAAAATCGTCGAGCTGATGAGTCCACCGACCGCTGAAAGAGCTAAAGAAGACCAGATGTACCTTCTTCCCTCTTCCACCTGGACCAAGACCAAGGGCAGCATCCCTAGGACGGTCGTGCTTGTCGTGAGAAAAATGGGTCTGATCCTCTCCCTCGCTCCCTTCAAGACAGCTTCGAGGATGGGAAGACCCTCTCTTCTTCTTAAGTTGATATGGTCAACGAGTAGAATCGAGTTATTGACCACAATCCCGCCGAGTAGAATGACTCCGATGCGAGCGGACATGTCAAAGTTAAAGTCCGCAATGACAAAGGCGACAAAAACTCCTACCAGAGCCAGGGGAACAGCCAGAAGAATGAAAAAAGGATGGATGAAGGATTCATAAAGGGAAGAGAGAATCATGTAGATGATGATGAGAGAAAAGATGATGGCGAAAAAAACCTGTCTTTCTTCTTCCTCAGTTATGCGCCATGTTCGCTCCAACGTGGCAGAGAAGCCCGGGGGTAGATCCAGTCTTGAAAAAATAGCCTCTCTGTATTTTTCTCCGGCTTTACTGGGTCCTCTGAACTCCCACTCGATAACCTGCATGAACTGCTGGTTCTCCCTGTCTATGGAGCCGACAACAGGCCTCTCCTCCAATGTTGATATTTCATGCAGCCTCATATATTTTCCGCTTGGCGTTCTGATAAGGGCATCTTGGAGTTTTTTAAGGTCTATCTTATCCGCATCAGGATATTTCATGGAAATCTGCATCTCTCTTCCGCTGATTTTAATCGGCATTTTTTGGACTCTTCCATGAATTAGAGGACGAATCTGGTAATAGAGGTAGGGGAGAGTGAGGTCGTACTTTCCTATGGCGTCCTTATCAATTTTCAGTATGTATTCGAATGTATCGACTCTCCATCCCCACCGGCTGGATAGTATCCTGACTTCTCTGATTCGAGGATTTCTTTTCAGTGTCCGTTCGAGTGATGAGGTGATCTCTTTTAATTTTTTCAAGTTGTATCCGTAAAATATAATTTGTGAGTCATACCAGGTTCCGGTACTCGCGGACGTATAATAAGTGGTTTGGGGATCGAATCCGCGGACACCGACGTCTATTCCTGCAAAATTTGTGGCAATCTGGATGAGTTCCTCCTTGAGAGCATAAGGACGGTATGAGAATTCAATGTGAGGAGGGAATTTTACCTGGATGGATGCCCTTTCAGGTTCAGCCCAAACCCGTGTCTCCATTTTTTTCTCGTATGTTTTTTCTAAGACTTTGTTCTCGAATTTTCTGATGGCTTCATCTGTTGTTTCGATAGGGGTCCCAGGCGGCATGCGGATAGTGACATAAAGTATCTCCTGGTCCCGCCATCCCCACCATTCGCCGACTGTCACTTCCGCTCTGAACCATTTGTAGCTCCCGTAGAATGCCGCGATGATCACTAAAAGAACCAAGAGAGGATAGCGGAGAAGAACTCGCAATGCATTCTCGTAGGCCCCTCGAAATCGCTCTTTTCTTTTTCCCCTTCCTCTCCTGACTAAAGAAGGGCTCAGGGCTGGAATCAGGGAAAAAGATACCAGTAAAGAGGCCGCCAGTGCTGAGGCAATCACTATGGCCAAAGGCAAGAAATAAATCTTCATCCTTCCCTGAAAATAGGCAAAGGAAAAAAAGACGCTCATAGTGGTTAAAGTGGCGGCCAGAACTGGAAGGAACACTTCCTTTGAGCCTTTGATGGCGGCTTCCACGGGGGATGCTCCTTGCTCTCTGTAGCGCAGGACATTCTCAAACACGACAATAGAGTTGTCCACAAAAAGCCCAAAGCCCAATGCCAGGCCACCCATTGTCAACATATTCATAGAGATTTTCAGGAAATAGACGAGGTTAAAAGTGATTAAGACGGAAAATGCGATGGAAGAAAGGATGAGGAGAGAGGGCTTAAAATCCCTCAGGATGAGGAAAACCAGAACAAAAATAACGACAAGGATGATTCCCACCAGCCAATAGAGATGTCGAAGATTTTTTTGGATTTTTTCGCTCTCATCATTTTCAGTTCGGAATATCAAGTCTGAGGGAAGGTCTTTTTTGATCTCTTCAAGTTTCTTTTTGACGGCGTTGGCGACCTTCAGAGTGCTTGTGCCGGGCTCTTTCAAGACTCTCATTGATAGCGTGGGTTGGCCGTTTATCCGGTTAATATTGAGAATATCTCCATAAGAAGGAGCGATTCGAGCCACGTCCTTTAATTTTATCGGGTTTTCACCCGAGTAGGTGATGACTGTCTCTCCTAATTCCCTGAGTCCCTTCGTGGCGTTGTGAATCTTGAAGATGTATTCCTGGCTTCCTTTCTGTATCTTTCCAACCGGAAATGTTCGATTTCTTTCTTGTATCCCGTAAAAAATCATACGGGGATGAATGTTCAACGCTTTAAGTTTTTCTTTATTCAATGTGATTTTTATTTCCGGGTCAGACCCCCCTGTAACTGAAACATGATTGACTCCTTTAATTGAGCCAATCCCAAACTCAATCTTCTCCTTGACGAGTTCTCTCAGCTTTTGAAGAGTGTAATCCCCGGAAATAGAACAATGAAGCAATTCTTCGGCTCTGAATTCATCAGGGACATAAGGTTCGACTTGAGGGGGCGTGACTCCATAGGGAAGCTCGTCCTTTATGCTGGCGAGTTGCTCTCGAAGAGAGAGGACGGCAAACTCCATGTTTGTCTTGGGGTCAAAATCCAATTGTATTGTTGAGGAACTCGTTCGCGAGGAGGAGGCGACCTTGGTCACACCTTTTATTCCTGTGGCAATTTCTTCCAGGAGAGCTGTCACCTGAGTTTGTATTATTTCAGGGGGGACGCCGCTCCAGTATGTCCTGATGCTCAAGCGTGGATAGTCTTCCTTCGGCTGAAGCTCAATAGGAATATTGAGGAAGGAGTAGATACCAAGGACGAATACGGCGATAAAAACCATTGCCGTGGCGATAGGCCGCGCAATGAATATTTTCATTTTGAGCCTCTTCCCTGCTCGCTGACTCTTTTTTATTATAGCTTATTCAGATGCAGTTGTCCTCTTTAGAGAATAGGGGTCGCATCTCAACATTCGACATTTCACAATACTGATAGAGATGGAGGGAACAGGTCTGAATATTCTTTAATTCTCAATTGACTATTTATTGATATCGCTTTTGCTTTCATAAATGAAGAAACAAAAAAAATCGAAAAAATGGAAAATGTCGAATGTTGAGATACGACCCCTAATTGTTTTGACAGACTCTTTTTTCAGGAATATAATCAATCAAACTTTATAAAAAATCATAAATAGATTTTCTTCAAGGAGGAATCATGGATAAGAGGGTTAAATTCAGGCTTTCCGGTTTTATGGTCATTTTAGCATGTGCAGCTCTCATCCTTTTTTCAAGCTGTGCGCAGAAGACCTATCCTCCGGCTGACCTTGTGCTCCTGAATGGGGATATTTATACAGCCAATCCCGACATGCCCAAAGCGAGTGCCCTTGTCATCAACGGAAACAAGATTACCGCTGTGTGTAAGAAAGACAGCCAGGCAGAGAGATATGTCGGAGACGGGACCAGAGTCATTGATTTAGGAGGGAAGTTTGTCACTCCGGGAATGATTGACGGCCATGTTCATTACGGTCGGGCTGGAGCGTTGATTAATGATGCGAACCTGATGACTGTTTCCGATGAGGCTGGCTTAAGGAGGGAGATTAAAAGAGTTGCCGGCATCCTGGATGATGGCGAATGGATAACCGAGGGTCTCTGGGGAGCCTATGAACAGTGGGCTTTGGCGGATGCCGGAGAAAAGAAATCAGAGAAGAGAGAGCCATGGCGGCCGAACAGGTACATGATCGATGACTTAACTCAAAATAATCCGTGTCTTATCTGCCGCTTTGATTACAGAGAGTGGCTGGCGAATACAGCGGCACTCAAGGCCGCCGGCCTGGAGAAAGGTGGTGTTGACGGCATGGAGATGGGAAAGGATGGTATACCGACCGGAATCATATTCCCGCGCTCTCCTGCGTTTGACAGATTGAGGAAAGCCAGGAAGCCGAAATCGCATAAGAGACTTCTGGATGAAAACCGGGCTGGGCTCAAAGCTCTGAGGGAAGCGGGGATTGTTGAGGTTCATGACATCGAGAGGCCAGAGCAAACCAAGCGCTTTATCGAACTCCAGGAGAATGGGGAGTTGACCTGCCGGGTTTGGCTGCGGCCGGACCTTTCCCGTGGAGCTGAATTGAAAGAGCAAGGTTTCGCCATGGGGCTCCATCCGAAAACCAAAAAGAAAGATAACTGGCTGCGGTACGGCGCATTAAAAGGCTACATTGACGGCATCATGGGAACCCATGGGGCGCTGTTCTTCAGTCCTTATGATGACCAGCCAGATAATTATGGACACTGGCGCCGTCACACGTCGGATCACCCCCAGCTCAAAGAAGGAAACATGGAGAAGATGTACAACCTCATCAAGGAGGGATTGGATGCGGATTTTGTGCCGAACGTCCATGCCATCGGGACCAGAGGGGTGGCCGAAATGCTCGACCTTTATGAACGGTTAAAAAATGAAGGGATTGATTTGAAAGGTTTTCGGGTTATCCATGCCCAAGTCATCAGGCCTGAGGACTTTCCAAGATTCAAAGCGTTGAACGTCATTGCTGAAGTCAATCCCTACCATATCTCGGATGATATGCGCTGGATGGAGGAGAGAATCGGGCATGAACGGTGCAAAGGAGCCTATGCGTTCAAATCGCTGCTCGATAACGGGGCCATGCTGAGCTTTGGTTCGGATTGGCCGGGAACGAGCGCGGCCCTCTATCATATGCATCCCAAATACCTGATTTATGCCGCTGTAGCGAGGAAGACTTTAAAGGGGACACCGGAAGAAGGCTGGTTTCCTGAGGAGAAAATCTCTGTGGAGGAAGCCATCAAGGCGTTCACAATCAATAATGCGTATGCCGCTTTCGAGGATGACATCCGGGGTTCTTTAGAGGTTGGGAAACTCGCCGATATCACGGTTTTTGACCGGAACCTGATTAAGATTCCGGAAGCCGAGTTGCTGGATGTGGAAGTCCTGTACACGATCGTTGACGGTAAAATTGTGTTTGAAAAGTAAGTGAAGGGTCCAGTCTTCCAAATCCTCAAAATGTGAGGTGTGTCCAGTTATCCTGAAGCATTGAGGTGAGGTCTTGTCCGATATATTTCACCTCCAGTCCGAGTTTCGCTAGCTTATCTGAAACACCATACAGGTCTGCGCATGCCTTGCAGGCATAAAGTTCCACTCCGACTTTTTTCATCCGTTGAATATACTCTTGTAACTCCTTATCTTCGGAAAGCAGCTTGGAGGATGGGCCCCAGACGATAAAACGGATTGTATCCCACCATCCATTTTTTTGCGCATTGTAGGTGTACATAAAGACCATCTTCAGAGCGACTTCACGGTCTCCACTTGTCCAGACCACAACCAGTCTTGAAGGAGTGGATTTTACCTCTTTTTCCGAACTGGCCACAGGCTCTTTTGCAGCCGATGCGGAGAGAAAAGCCAGACAGAATAAACACAAGAAAGTTATTTTGAAGTATCTCATCATGAAAACCTCCATCTCGATCGTTATATTTCTCTGATTGGCAAATCTTATCTTACCCGGTAAATTCTTGATGTCAAGACTCAGATAATTTTAATTGACTCTTTCATCACTAACTGATATTCTTGGCAAATCAAATAGATAAGGACTTTCATAAAAAAAGAGGAATTCAACGAAGGTTCATCCAGAGCCAAGGTATGAAAATTAATAAGAATTGGAGGAATCCATGAAGAAAATCGTTTCACTGAGTCTATTAAGTGTTTTTCTCTTCGGTTTGATGGCTTCACAAGGATTTGGCCAGAAGGCAACTGATATTCTGGAAAAGTTAATTGAGGCGTCAGGTGGAAGGAAGCGCCTGTCAAGTATCAAGGACTCAACAATGGTAGGAACATTGGATATCGTTATGGCGGGAATGAGCGGGTCGTTGACCCTGTACATGAAAGAGCCCAACAAGATGCGCATGGATATGGAGTTAATGGGAATGGTGATGACCCAAGCTTATGACGGGGAAGTCGCCTGGTGGATCAATCCACAAACCGGCGCGACCGAAGAAATGCCTGCCGACCAGCAAGATGATTTTATGAGACTGGCGTATGGGAATGAAATCCTCCTCAATCCGGAAAAACACGGCGTCACCTACACGTTGAAGGAATCGGAAAACATCGAGGGCAAGGATTATTTTGTGTTGGTTCAGAATTTTCCTGATGGATTTACTCAAACGATGTATCTTGATTCCAAAACCTATCTTCCCTATAAAACCATAGCGACTGTGACTCAGATGGGTGTAGAAATGGAATCAGAAACTTTTTTGTCTGACTATAGAAAAATAGATGGCACGATGGTTTCCTTTACAGCTAAATTTCTTTATGACGGTGAGGAAGCTATGACCATGACCTTCTCTGAGGTGAAATACAACACAGGCCTTGAAGATTCTCTCTTCATGATGGATTGACGCCTGCTGTTTTTTTAAAAGATCAATAGTTTTATAAATTTTGATTCGCGAATTTCAGTCGTTTCAGAAAAACGAATCACCTCTACGCCTGAAACACGTAAAAAGCGCGAACACACCCCACTACCTTCTCTATCTGGAAAATACTGTGTGAGGGAATAAGGGCCTCACTAAATCTTCATAGTTTTTATCCTTCCTGAAATGGCAAGGGTAATCCTGTATGTCCCCGATGAATTGGAAATGGTGATTGAGGCCAAATTGGAAACCGTCCCTGAGGGATGGAACACGGGGCTGTTATTGGCTTGAAGTGTGACTCCTTGGAGTGCGTATTTTCTCTCCTGTTTCCATTCCTTCTGCTCTTCAGAGTATTTTTCGATAGCATAACCTGCAGCATCGAACCGCACCCTGACTTTTATTCCTTCAAATATGGCTTTATACCTGGCGTAGTTCAACCGGGAATGCACTTCTCGGACAGCGCTTTGAAGCCTGTACCTCGGTGCTTTATTCAGGAATGAAGTGGATACGGCGACCACTATCAAGGCAAAAATGGAGAGGGAAATGAGCGTTTCTGTGAGTGAAAATCCTCTTTCTTTGGTTAAAGGGAAGTGTTTTTTTATATCTCGCATTTAATACTCTCTCCACTCCAGAGGTTTAAGGAAAGAAAGGAAAAGAACAGGTTTTTCTGTCAGCGGAGCATCCTGGGTGAGCTCATCAACTTCTAAGAGCCGCTCATCAAAAGTGAGGTGGAGTGCGTTATCATGGGATGAATAGTCAGAAACCTGGAGGCTGCCCAGGATGTGGACTGTTTTGTTCTCGCCTTCTATTGAAAATCCTTCGCCGGTGGCTGTGAGGGAGGCCTGGATTTTCAGCTCGTCTGAAGAGTTTTCATCGATAACAATTTTTCCTTCACTTTCCACATTTCCCAGAATATCCTGTCCTGTTGCAAAGATATTCAGTTGTGAGCTGGAGTCTTTGGCATAGGGCACCTCATCCATCCATTTCACTCCCTGGTGGATGAGGTGGGAGGACAGGGTGATTCTATCCGATGAGATGATCGTCAGGTTGATTCCTTTGAGAATGGAGGGAATTTCTTCTTCTGTGACCAGGACTGCCAGGCCGGAAGGTTCAATCACTCCTCCGCCGAGTGACTGTATCTTTCCCTTCACGATGATGATTCCCCTGGGGGAAAGGTCGTAAGACTGGGTTTCCTCGGGAGTCACAAATATCGTTTGGCTTTTCTGAGGATTGTACTTGAGCATCCAGCAGGCTTCCTCTTTGAGGAATGAGACGACCTGGAATCCTTCTTCGATAGCGAGGACCATTTCCTCAAGGTCTCCCTGGACATAGATTCCTCCCAGTCCCAGGTCGTCTTTGATGAGATAGACCCCCTCTGGTATGGGCTCATTCGACTCCTCCAGGCCGAGAGCGATTCGAAGGATCCGGTTTGACAGGTCGAATGGGCTAAAAAATTTTATTTTCAGCGCTTTTTCAAGCTGGGCATGCGCATCTTTTGGAAGAAGGTCGCCTTCGGAATGGATCGTTTGCTGCGGGATGAGATTCTTCATTGAAGGAGTGAGTGTGATTTTATTCTTTTCCAAAAACGGCTCTTTCTGTCCGGGTTCAGACTCTTTGTCTATGAGAATCGGAAGCAAGGGGAGGGGAATGTGGCCGGCGAAAATCCCAAGGGCAGCTTCGAAGGAAGATTTCCTTGTGTGATTGAAATTCTTGATTTTCCCTTCGGAAAAGATGGATGCTCTGTAAACAGCCTTGAAATAGTCCTTGCTTTCTTCAATCTGGTCAAAGGAGAAGTTTGTGGTGCTTTTCCATCCCAGATTCTCCCAATCCTGTGCGGTCTGAAGAGGAAGTTTTTGGCCGATGAGCTTTTCGGCTGTTCTTACACCCTGGTTCTGTGCGTCAGTCCAAAACTCGCTTAACTCTTCAGGTGATAAAAAGACCAGGGAAGGACTCTGTGCCAATGAGCCGAGAAGTTGGTTGAAGCCCTGTTTTATCCCGTTCTCCGAAGCATAATCCAGCAGAGTCGAATTCTTTTTGTAGGCACTTATCCTGAGGTAAATGCCGGTGAAATAGAGCATGCTTAATCCCAGAGTTGAGAAGATCATGAAAAGAAAGACCGAGACAAGAGTTGTGGCGCCTGGGCTTTTCCGTTTCTTGTGTTTAATGGGAAACGGCCAGCGCTGCATTTTTCGGAAACACGGAAATTTCATAGAATTTCTCCTCTTTCGTTTTGAGTTGAAGACGCAATTTCACGAGGTTTGCGGCCTTATCCCTATCGAAGTCAAAGGAAGCCGTGTCTTCCAGAAGAGGCTGGGCCGGGCTGGAATTGACCTTTCTTCTCAGGATCGGCTTTTTTTCGTCCAAGTAGAAAGAGATTTTTTTGACAAGGATGATGGACGCTTTTTCTTTGATGAAGGAAAAATTCAAGGGAGAAGAGAGGACTATGCTCTCTTCATCCACCGAAGATATGGATAAGACCTCTCCGTTGAGAGAGTCAAAGATGCATATCTCTCTTCCTTTTTTGAGTCCGGATGTGCTTTCAAGCAGGATTCTCGTCTGCCCTTCAACCAGATTGTTGCAGAGTGATAACTCCTTTTCTTTGCTGAGGATGATGAGAGTGCCGCTGTCTTCCGAGATTCCTTCAAGAATCCCGAGCCGAACAGGATCGGAAAGCCCTGCGCCGCCCTTGTGAAGGTCTGTTCTGATTTTGTCCAGTGCTGCGAGCACGGCTTCTCTGTCCTCTTCTTTCTCCTTGAGTTTGAAAAAGAGGTTCCGGGTGCGTGTGAAAAACTCAAGGCAGGAGAGGACGATAATCAAAAACAGGGAAAGGCTGATCAGGCACTCGATCAGAGAAAATCCATTTTGTGAATCATTGAGAAGTTTTGTGTTTTTCATATTTAGTTTATTATTAAGTTTGTTTCAAGTGCATCTTATTGATGTCAGATTTAGTCAATTCTTCATCTTGTTCAAATTGAATCTTATTGATGTCATTGCGAGCGCAGCGTGGCAAACTCATTCCTTCCTGTCATAGCAAGCGCAGCGTGACAATTTCGTTCTTTCCTGTCATTGCGAATGAAGCATGACAATCTCATCCTTTCGTGTCATTGCGAGCGCAGCGTGGCAATCTCATACAGATTTTATTGAGGACGAGGCGTGGCAGCCTCAACATTTTGCCTTTATTTGGCATCCTCAAAAACCGAGCTCCTTGGAGAGATAAAGAACAAGGCGGATCTTTTTCAAAGGATGTTTTTCAGAATAACATTCCACTTCGATCCTTTTCAGGTTCGGGGAGATGTTCTCGACTCTCCATTCCTGCCGGAATGCCTCAAGAGAGCCTTCTTCTTGGAAGATTTCGCTCTGGAATCCTTCTTTCAATTCCTCGCTTTCATAAGGAAGCGATTTAAAATATTCGAGTAGAGAAATCGCCAGTTCCGCAGTTTTCAGGTTGAGGTCAGCATTTCTTTTAACCAACAGAGAATGGATGGTGAGCTGAACCGTCCCTGTGAGCAAGAGCGTCACAAGAGTGAACGAAACGAGAAATTCCACCAGCGTGAATCCCGGACGATTTATTTGTGTGGCTGTCGGATTCATTGGTGGAGCATTCTTTTTCATTTTGTTTTTAGCCATTCCATAGTTAGATAATTATTTGTCACGGCTGGAAACAAAGTGACATATCAATCTCATTCTTTCCTGTCATTGCGAGTTAAACGTGACAATCTAATCCTTCCGTGTCATTACGAGCGCAGCGTGACAATCTCATACTTTCGTGTCATTGCGAGCGAAGCGTGGCAATCTCATAAAAAAAGAACAGTATTCCTTATGCGCAAAACGTGCCATGAACAGCAAGAATGGTTTTCAGAGGAAAATACAGGAAAATATCAACGAAATGTAAACTTTTGGAGAAAAAGAAAAAATTGAGAGGAAAATTTAGTCTACGAAAGTTGACAGAATAAAAGGGATCGGCTTGATGAGTGTACCGGATCAATATACTCAGTGAGGTTATATGCGAATGAATAATTAGGGGTTGATTCAGGTGGGAAACACAAAGGTATTCTTTTTAGGGCTTCGAGCCGCATCTTTGCGTCCTCGACCTCCACCATACCAGGATCAGCGTCTTTCCAGAGGTCGAGGAATTTATCGTAATTCTCGATGGCTTTGGTTGTGTTTCCCTGCTGTTCATAGATCTTGCCCAGCATGTAGAAGGATTTAGCATGGACGTCGCCATTATATAGCCTACCTGTTGGATGGGAACCTATCCTTTCATATTCTTCACGAGCTTTCTCAAAATTTCCAGACTTGTAATAGGCTAATCCTAAAGAGTCAGCGTATACAATATTCATGCTAGAAAGCAGATAGAGCAAGGGCAGACCTTTCTTAAAATATTCAATAGCCTTCGGATAATCCTCTTTCTCAAGCTCAATCATTCCCATTAAATGATAGTAATGTCTCATGAGCTTCTTGTTCATTCCTTGTTCGATCATCGCCCTCAATTCTTGTGATGCTTTTTGTGCTTCTGCCAGTCTCCCCATTTCAACGTAAACAAGCGCTTTTCTGTTCAGAGCGCGTCTTTGATCTCTTAAATCCCCATCTTCCGCGGCGCTCTTCCAATTCTTATCCAGCAGCTCTAAAGCTCGTTCAGGATTGCCTGATCTGAGTTCAGCATAAGCCAAATCACGAGTTTTCTCCCTTATCCATCTCTTTTCGCCGAGTTCTTCTGCCTGCTCAATCCCTCGTTTTGCCATCTCTATTGTCTCTTTGAATCTTCCCTGTAATACAAAAAGCTCTCCTAATCTCAGCATTCCTGCTGCATTGGCAGATGGTTCTTCTTTCTCCAGAAGCTTCCGGTATTCCGCTTCTGATTCAATAAAATTTCCCGTGTAAAAATAAATTTCCCCTTTAGCAATATTGTTGACCCAATCTGTTGGAGCAAGGGCGAATGCTTTATCAAGTTCTTCCAGGGCAAGGTCATATTTCCCTTGCCTAAGGTAATGCCTGGAGAGTGTTTGATGGATGAAGTGGCTATCTGGAAAATTATTCAGGTATTCCTCGTAAACCTTTCTGGCTTTGTCAAACAATCCATAATCTTCGTATATACTGGCTAAATTTATATAGGTGGAAATGAAATCAGTTTTATACTTTTTTATCAAAATTTCGTAATTTTCAATAGCTTTTTGATCTTCTTCTATCACACCGTACCTTACTGCTAAATTATGTCTTGCTCCCCTTTCATCAGGATAAATCTTCAATAATTTTTCATAAGCTTCAAAGGCTTTATCATAGGTTGCCTCTGACCTGCCGTAGAAATCTGCCTCGATTCGATATCGTTCTCTCTCAGACAACCTATCTGTAAGCGTTAACGCTTTTTGGAGCAACTCCTTCGACTTTGTTCTACGGCGTAAATTGCCATAGGCCACTGCCATCGATCTGTAGGCCATGGCAAACTCCGGATCAATGGCCACCGCTTGCTCCATCAGCTCTATGCCTTTCCGGTACTCTCCTTGGAGGTGAAATTTTCTCCCTATGCTGTAGTATTTAAACGCTTCAGAAGAGTTGGTGGTGATTGTTCTGACTTCGCTATCGATATCGCTTGTGACTTGTTCTTCTGTAAGCTCAAGATGGGCCTTGATAGTCTTTGTCATCTCATCTACCAAAGTAGGGAAGCTCTCCTCGCTTTCCCCTGTAACATAATCTGAGGAAATAATCTCTAATGTGTCTGCTCTTTGTAAGGAATAATCTATCCGAAAGATATCCCCTGCTTTGGAATAGCGTGCTTGAAAAATATGATTGACTCCTCCTTCTCTTGCGACATTCTTCAGGTCCTCGAAGGCGTAATTTTTTGCCTCCAACAGGTTCAGTTTTCTGAGGACACTGAAAAGCCTGTCTGCAGGCAAGACACTGATGTACTTGGATTGGGAGAGGTCGGTTATCAGCCAGCCAGGAAGAGCCTCTCTCCAATGATCCAGGGCCTCATCTCCTGTTTGGTTCATGAAATACACAACAGCCAGGGAGGGCTTATCTGAAGGAGAAAAAGGAACAGCTTTATCTGCTGGAAGAACCTGCAAGAGGATTATTACGATGATCACGACAGCGATAATGATTAAAGCCGGGATGAGGAGTTTTTTCATGCTGAATGTGACAGTGATCTCTTTGGAAGTGATCGGTTCTTTTTTTGGAATGGTCCTTTCTGTAGTCGGGATGCCCTGCTCGATATGACTCAGTTCGCTGCGGACTTCACCCGAGCTCTGATATCTCTTTTCTTTGTCTTTTTCCAGGCATTTGAGGATCATCCGGCTCAGATCCACAGATATCTGAGAGTTGAACTCTCTCGGATCTTTAGGCACCTCGCTTTTTTGCATGACACCGATGGCAAACGCCGTGTCTCCCTCGAACGGGACTCTTCCGGTCAGCATCTCATACAGCATGATGCCCAGAGAATAAATATCCGACCTCTGGTCCGCCTCCTTGCCCTCCACCTGTTCAGGGGACATGTATTCCGGTGTCCCGATCATCACTCCAGCACCCGTGATCCCTTTACCTTCGACTGAGCGGGCCACGCCGAAGTCCATGATCCGGGCATTCCCTTCCTTGTCGATCATGACATTCTGGGGCTTGAGGTCCCGGTGCACGACTCCCAGACGGTGGGCTTCTGAAAGCCCCTCGCTCACCTGCTTGGCCAGGGAGATGGCTGTCCCGATGGTGAGCTGGCGCGAGCGTCTGATGAAACTCTTGAGGTCCTCGCCGGGAACATACTCCATGGTGATGTAATAGGTTCCCTCCTCTTCCCCAAGGTCGTACATCTTGCAGACATTCCTGTGGGCGATCTTGCGCGCGAATTTAAGCTCGTTGCTGAAGCGTTCGATGGTCTTTTTGTCGGCAGCGATCTCAGGCTTGATGAGCTTAAGCGCGACTTCTTCCTTAATTTTTTTATCTTCAACTCTGAAGACCTTGCCCATTCCGCCTTTGCCCAGCTCTTCGATGATCTCGTACCTGTCCGCGATGACACTGCCCCGGGTGAGTTCTTCGGTGGGAGTTTCTGCGGTTTTCGTGAGGGAAGGTGAGGCTTTCTCTTCGGATTCGAATTTGGTCCCGCACTTCCCGCAGAAAAGGGTGTCGTCCGGGTTGTCAGCCTGACACTTCGGGCATTTCATTGTCTTATTTGCCTTATAATTGTCTTTTTAAAGTCTCCAGTTGCTTCTTCGCGTCCTCGACCTCAGCCATGCCCGGGTCAGCATCCTTCCAGAGCTCGAGGAATTTATCGTAATTCTCGATGGCTTTGGTTGTGTTTCCTTGCTGTTCGTAGATTTTACCCAGCATGTAGAAGGATTTGGCGTAGACGTCGCCATTAGTCAGTCTGCCTGTATAAAGGGAATCTATCCTTTCATATTCTTCTCGAGCTTTGTCTAAATCCCCTAACCTGTAATAGGCTAATCCTAAAGAATCAGCGTATATAAGACGCGCGCCGGATAATTGATAGAGCAAAGGCAGGCCCTTCTTAAAATATTCAATGGCTCTGGAATAATCATGTCTTTCAATCTCTATCATACCCATTAAATGATAGTAATGTCTCATGAGTTTCTTGTTCATTCCTTGTTCGATCATCTCCCTAAGTTCTTCAGCTGCTTTCTGTGCTTCTGCCAATCGTTCTATTTCAACGTACACAAGTGCTTTCCTGTTCAGAGCGATTCTTTGAGCGAATGTATCCTCATCTTCAACAGCGCCTTCCCATATTTTTTCTAATAACTCTAAAGCTCGATCAAAATTGCCTGATCTGAGTTCCGCATAGGCTAAATCACGAGTTGCCCCCCATATCCAAGTTATTTCGCCGAGTTCTTCTGCCTGCTCAATCCCTCGTTTTGCCAACTCTATTGTATCTTTAAATCTTCCCTGTAGTACAAACAAAGATCCCAATCTCTGCATGCCATTTGCATTAGCAGATGGTTCTTCCTTTGCCAGAAGCTTCCGGTATTCCTCTTCTGCTTTCTTCAAATTTCCCATGTAGAAATAAATGTCGCCTTTTTTCCTGAAGTTAATCCAATTTATCGGAGCAAGGGCGAATGCTTTATCCATTTCTTCCAGGGCAAGATCATATTTTTCTTGATAACGATAATACGAGGCTTGATCTTGATGGATCCTGTAGCTATCTGGAAAATTATTCAGGAATTCTTCGTAAACCTTTTTGGCTTTGTCAAACAATCCATGATCTTCGTATATACTAGCTAAGTTTGTATAAGTGATTATAAAATCAGTTTTATGCTCTTTTATTAAAATTTCATAATGTTCTATGGCTTTTTGATCATCTTCTATTCTGCCATACAAAACGGCTAAGTTATGCCTGGCTCCCCTTTCATCAGGATAAATCTCCAGTAATTTCTCATAGGCTTCAAAGGCTTTATCATAGGTTATCTCTGACCTGCTGTAGAAATCTGCCTCGATTCGATATCGTTCTCTATCCGATAATCTATCTGTAAGCTTTAATGCCGTTTGGAATAGCTCCTTCGCTTTTGTTCTGCGGCCTAAATTGCCATAGGCAATTGCCATGGATCTGTAGGCCATGGCAAACTCCGGATCAATGGCTACGGCTTGCTCCATCAGCTCTATGCCTTTCCGATACTCTCCCTGGAGGTGAAATTTTCTCCCTATGCTGTAGTATTTATACGCTTCAGGAGAGTTAGTGGTGATTTTTCTGACTTCGCTATCAATGTCGCTTGTGACCTGCTCTTCTGAAAGCTCAAGATGAGCCTTTATTTTCTTTGTTATATCATCCACCAAAGAAGGGAAACTCTCCTCGCTTTCCCCTGTAACATAATCTGACGCAATAATCTCTAATGTGTCTGCTCTTTGTAGTGAGTAATCGATTCGAAAGATATTCCCTGCCTTGGAAAGGCTAGCTTGAAAAATATGGTTGACTCTTCCTTCTCGTACGACATTCTTTAAATCCTCTGAAGCATAACTTTTTGCCTCCAGCAGGTTCAGTTTTCTGAGAACACTGAAAAGCCTGTCTGCTGGCAAGACATTAATGTATTTGGATTGGGAGAGGTCGGTTATTAGCCAACGGGGAAGAGCGACTCTCCAGTGATCCAGTGTCTCATCTCCTGTCTCGTTCATAAAATAGACAACAGCCAGGGAAGGCTTATCAGAATCAGGGAAAGGAACAGTTTTATCTTTTGGAAGAAGCTGTAAGAGGATTATTCCGATGATCACGACAGCGATGATGATTAAAGCCGGGATAAGGAGCTTCTTCACTCTGAAGGTGACGGTGATCTCTTTGGACGTGATCGGCTCTTTCTTGGGGATCACTCTCTCTGTGGTCGGGATGCCCTGCTCGATACTGCTCAGCTCGCTGCGGAATTCACCCGTGCTCTGAAACCTCTTTTCTTTGTCCTTTTCCAGGCATTTGAGGATCATCCGGCTCAAATCATCTGAGATCTGGGAGTTAAACTCTTTAGGATTCCTGGGCGTCTCGCTTTTTTGCATGACTCCGATGGCAAACGCTGTGTCTCCCTCGAACGGGACTCGTCCGGTCAGCATCTCATAGAGCATGATGCCCAGAGAATAGATGTCCGACCTCTGGTCCGCCTCCTTCCCCTCCACCTGCTCCGGAGACATGTACTCCGGAGTGCCGATCATCACTCCGGCGCCCGTTATCCCTTTGCCTTCGACTGAGCGGGCCACGCCGAAGTCCATGATCCGGGCGTTCCCTTCTTTATCGATCATAACATTCTGAGGCTTAAGGTCGCGGTGGACGACTCCCAGGCGGTGGGCTTCAGAGAGGCCCTCGCTCACCTGTTTTGCCAGGGAGATTGCTGTTCCGATGGTGATCTGCCGTGACCGTCTGATGAAACTTTTCAGGTCTTCTCCCGGAACGTACTCCATCGTGATGTAATAGGTCCCCTCTTCCTCTCCGAGGTCGTACATCTTGCAGACGTTCCTGTGGGCGATCTTGCGTGCGAATTTCAACTCGTTGCTGAAGCGTTCGATGGTTTTTTTATCGGCGGCGATCTCAGGCTTGATGAGCTTGAGGGCGACTTCTTCCTTGATTTTCTTGTCTTCGACCCTGAAGACCTTGCCCATGCCGCCTTTGCCCAGCTCTTCGATGATCTCATACCTGTCCGCGATGACGCTGCCTCGAGTGAGTTCTTCGGTGGGAGTTTCGATGGTCTTCGTGACAGGGATTTCTTCTTCAGAAATTATTTGAGTCCCACACTCCCCACAAAACCGTTGAGTGTCGGGATTGTCTGCGTTACATTTGTGGCATTTCATGATTCTGTCAAATCAATTTTTATACACATCTCCTCGTGTATCGATTTTAACAATTTTTATCAAATCTTTTTCCCACGAAAAAATGATTCGATATTTGCCTGCTCGCAAACGGTAAATGTTTTTCACTTTTTTCCCTTTGAGCTTGGCAATATTCCCTTCATCTGGCAACTTCTCTATGGCATCAATGATTTTCCGGGAGATGTTTTTTTCAAGTTTTTGGAGATACCGTACACTGGTTTTACTGTAGAGGAATTTCATATACCAAGAGTCTTCTTCGCCTCTTCTGAGGAAACAAACTCATCGGAAGAAATGATTTCAAGGATCTCTTTTTCATCCTTTGCGGACAGGATAAGTTCTTCCTTCTTTTTCATCTTTTTATCAAGCCAGGCTTTCAGAGATTTCCGGATGATTTCTGATACACTTTCGTTGCGGAAGAAGGATAGGGCTTTGACTTTTTTATACAGGTCTTCGTCTATGGTGATGTTTAGCCTTTTCATTGTCTATGCCTCCAATACATATATACGTATTTATGTATTGGATGTCAATCCGAACATTTATTTAAATAGGATATCATGTTGAAGTTATTCCTTTACCTGTAAATATTCTAATCGTTTCTTCGCGTCCTCGACCTCAGCAATACCCGGGTCTGCATTTTTCCAGAGTTCGAGGAATTTCTCGTAATTCTCTATGGCTTTACCCTTATAGCCCTTCTGTTCGAAAATCCGGCCCAGCATGTAGAAGCTTTTGGCGTAGATATCCGGGAAAAAGTATCTGGGCACTGTGAGTTGAGTGATTCTCTCATAGTTTTCTTGAGCCTTATCCAGTTCTCCGGATTCAAAATAGGCCAAAGCTAAACTGTCAAGAAAAAGAGTCAAGGAATTCCCCTGATGATAAGGATACAGCGCCAAAGCTTTGTCCAGGCTTTCTATGGCGCTGGAGTAATTTTTCATCCTGAGCTCTATCAGAGCTTTTGCGTAATGATACTGTCTCAAGAGCTTTTTGTTTGCGGCTTGCTCGAGCAAGTCTTTCAGTTCATTCGCGGTTTTCCGCGCTTCATCAATGGAGTTCATCATCGCATGTGCGATTGCTCTATTTCCCCATACAAACCTTTGCCATTCTGGATTTTTCTCCTCCAAAGCCACAACCCACATCTTGTCGAGCTCTTCGAGCGCTTCCCCAGGCTTTCCTGATTGTGTTTGAATGTATGTGAGCAGCCTTCGGAGTTGCCATGCTCCGACCTTTTCGCCATGCTCTTCTGCCAGTTGAACGCCAATTTTTAATCGCTTCATTGCCTCTTCGAATCTGCCCTGGAGAATGTTTAAGGCGGTCAAGCCCACAATGCCCCATGCTCTAGCCACGACTTCATTGTTCAAAGTGAGTTTCTGATAAAGCTCTTCTGCCTTTGCGAGGTCATGCTTATAAAAGAATATATCACCTTTTAAATTGAAATTCTGAAAATTATCCGGCTCAAGGGAAATAGCCTTATTGACTTCCGCAAGAGCGAGGTCATATTTTCCCTGGTATAAATAAACATCAGAAAGAGCCCTGCGAACCCGGGCGCTCTCTCCAACGTTCGTCAGATAGAGCTCAAGGACTTCCCTGGCCTTGTCATACATTCCTTTGAATCTGTAAATATTTCCCAAATTGACAAACGAATGCATGGCTTCGACTCTGTTCTGGACGTTCACCTCGTACCGTTCCGCGGCCTTATCCCATTCCTCTAAGCTTCCGTACAACAATCCCAGGCTGTTGTTCCCGATCCAGTCATCCGGATAGAGCTCAAGGAGTTTTTCGAAGGAGGCGATGGCCTGGTCATACGTTTTTTCGGAAAGGCGGTAGAAGTCTCCCTGGATTCTCAGGCGCTCTCTATCCGAAACACGGTCGACAAATTCGAGAGCTTTTTGATTGAATTCTCTCCACTTTGTAGGATATCCCAGGTTGGAGTAGGCTCCAGCCAAGTTTCGGTAGGCCATGGCGAATTCAGGATCGATCTCGACGGCTTTCTCGAGCAGGTCCACAGCCTGGCGGTTCTCTCCTTTTCTGTAATGCCTGCTCCCTTCGCTGAAGTATTTGAGAGCTTCCGGAGAGCTGGTCGTAATCTCTCCCACGTGCCTGTCGATATCTCCGGCGATCTGCTCTTCAGTCAGTTGGAAGCTGGTCTTGATCCTCCGTGTGAGCTCATCCACCATGGTGTAGAAGCTTCCTTCGCCCTCTCCCTCGACTATCTCCGAATCGATGGATTCCATCGTGTTCGCTTCCTTGAGCACGGTGTTGATCCGGAAAGTATCGCCGGCGCGGCTGAAGTCTCCCTGCAGGATGTGGGTTGCTCTTCCGCGGGAAGCCACTTCTTTCAGCACCCTGGAGGAATAAGTTATCGCATCCAGCTGGTCCAGTTCGCTGAGGATGTCGAAGATCTTGTCCCCGCTCAGGACACGGATGTATTTTGACTGGGTGAGGTCAGTGATCAGCAGGTCGGAGAGCGTGCTTCTCCAGTGTTCAAAGTTGGGATCTCCGGTGTTGTTCTTGAAATACACGACAGCCAGAGTGGGTTTGTCCGTGGAGACGGGAATAGCTTCTTTTTGAGGGAGGAGCTGTATGAGGATAACAGCGGCGACGACAAGAGCGATAACGACTGTAGCCGGGATGAGGAGTTTCTTCACCCTGAAGGTGACGGTGATCTCTTTGGAAGTGATCGGCTCTTTCTTGGGGATCGCTCTCTCTGTAGTCGGGATGCCCTGTTCGATGTGGCTCAACTCGCTGCGGATTTCACCCGCGCTCTGATACCTTTTTTCCTTTTCTTTCTCCAGGCATCTGAGGATCACTCGGCTCAGGTCCTCGGAGATCTGGGAGTTGAGCTCTTTCGGATCTTGAGGGGACTCGCTCTTCTGCTTAACACCGATGGCAAACGCCGTGTCTCCCTCGAACGGGACTCGTCCGGTCAGCATCTCGTAAAGCATGATGCCCAGAGAATAAATATCCGATCTCTGGTCCGCCTCCTGGCCTTCCGCCTGCTCCGGCGACATGTACTCCGGTGTGCCGATCATCACTCCGGCGCCCTGTTATTCCCTTGCCTTCCACGGAGCGGGCCACCCCGAAGTCCATGATTCGGGCGTTCCCCTCCTTGTCGATCATGACATTCTGGGGCTTGAGGTCCCGGTGCACGACTCCCAGACGGTGGGCTTCTGAGAGCCCCTCGCTCACCTGCTTGGCCAGGGAGATGGCTGTCCCGATGGTGAGCTGGCGCGATCTTCTGATGAAACTCTTGAGATCCTCCCCAGGAACATACTCCATGGTGATGTAATAGGTTCCCTCCTCTTCTCCGAGGTCGTACATCTTGCAGACGTTCCTGTGGGCGATCTTGCGCGCGAATTTCAGCTCGTTAGAGAAACGTTCGATGGTTTTTTTGTCCGCAGCGATCTCAGGCTTGATGAGCTTAAGGGCGACTTCTTCCTTGATCTTCTTGTCTTCGACCCTGAAGACCTTGCCCATCCCTCCTTTGCCCAGCTCTTCGATAATTTCATACCTGTCTGCGATGACACTGCCCCGGGTGAGTTCTTTTGGAGGAGTTTCTGCGGTTTTCGTTAGGGAAGGTGAGGCTTTCTCTTCGGATTCGAATTTGGTCCCGCACTTCCCACAGAAAAGAGTGTCGTCAGGGTTGTCAGCCTGACACTTCGGGCACTTCATGAGCTCAGGTTCCTTTGCTTATTCTGCAAAAGAATATCAATTCAAGAGAAATGTGTCAAACTCAATATTGCAGTGATAATAGGAGTTATGGTTTTAATCATGGACTCTTGATTGTTCTCAATAATGGAGCTTTTCTGTTTCAGAGTTCTTGAGGTAGAAAGGTTTGAATGAGCTGATCCCGCTCATTGCAAATCGCAGAAAGTGAGTTTAAAAGGAATTTAAATCTTGTTGGATTTCCTTCTTTTCTCTCTGGGAGTGGTGATAATGTTTATGATTTTCCATTCGTCGCCCGATCTTCTTACGCGCCATGTGACTGGACCATCATACAGTTTCTGCTTTGATCCGCTCCTGGTTACTCCAGTTATGACACTGTTAAATCTTATCTCAGCCTGAGCTAATCCTTTAAATTGAACGTTTATGTCGGACGCAGTGGATTCGAAGCTTTCAAACATTTTCATGCTCGATTCTGTTCTTTGTCTCAACCTGTCTGAAAGCCGGGGGTCACATGCTTTCTCATAAAAAGCCATCAGGTTTTTGGACTGGATGGATTGCACATACTCATTGACAAGAGCTTCAGCCTGCTGTTGAGTCGTTCTCAACCTGACTTGATTCATCAGTCTTCTGGCTCGATCGTTTTGAGGATCGGACTTTAATATAGTTCTTAACTGCTCGACGCACTCCCGATAATCTCCTTTTTGAAAGGCATCCTGAGCGATTCTGAGTTTATCGTTGATTTCCTGCTCTTGGATTTTTTCGCTCTTTTTTTTGTTGGCTTCAGATAGAAAATACTGAGCAGAGCTATTTTCAGGGTCAAGCTTCAGCACTTCTTCCATCTTCTCGATGCATTCATCGTAGTTTCCCTGGTTGAACGCCTGGATTCCTTGATCGACCTTGGTGGAGACATCAACCGTTTCCTTTGGGGGGGTGGAAGGCTTGGATCCTGCCTTCTCAGGTTTGGTGGGAGCTTTTTTTTCTGGCTCAGGTTTAGGTTCTTTCGGCTCTTGTTTCTTGGCCACCGCAGGTTCAGTGACTTCTTTTTCCTCCGGAGCAGCAGCTTGGATCTGATCCTCTTTGGAAGAAGTAGCTGAAGAGAGAGAGATTCCCAGGATTTCAGGTAAAGGAGTGAACTGCCAGGCGGCAACAGCAAGAAGGAGGACAACTGCAATCAGAGCGGCTATCCATTTGAATTTTGTTTTCCGGAGTCGGCGTGCTTTTCGACGGGCGGGCTCTTCTTTGTGAAACCACTGCCAACTCACTGTGGAGAGCAGGGCCAGGATGAGCGCAACTATGATATAATCCACCACCTCCTTTGGCAGATGATAATGGCCAACAAGAATATGGTGAGCGAATTCAATGAGAGCCGCGCCACCACCGATAAAGGCGGCCACAGAGTGAATGATTTTCCTTTCCTTCAATTTTATGAGAAAAGACCGGAAAATGGTTTTTTCCCCTTCTAAAATCATCTCCTTGGTCGGAATTTCCTTCTCTATTCCCATCAGTTCATTCATGATTTCAGCTGTATTTTGGAACCTTTTCTCTCTTTTTTTCTCCAGGCATTTCATGACTAACTGATTCAGCGCATCGGGTATATGTGGGTTGAATTCTTTCGGTTCCCGGGGCATCTCAGTCTTATGTTTCACCGCCACACTCAGAGGAGTTTTTCCCTCAAAGGGGACATCTCCTGTCAGCATTTCGTAAAGAATCACACCCATGGAATAAATGTCCGCACGGTGATCGATCTCTATCCCCTCGACTTGTTCCGGAGACATGTAATCCGGTGTCCCTATCATCATTCCGGCTGTGGTGACTCCCTTGGCTTTGATGGAGCGGGCAATGCCGAAATCCATGATGTGTGCATGCCCCTTTTTGTCGATCATGATGTTCTGAGGCTTTAAATCCCGGTGCACGACTCCCAGCTTGTGGGCTTCAGTTAATCCTTCGCAGACCTGTTTAGCAATATACACGGTTTTTCCGATGCCCAAATGTCCCACTCTTCGCAGTGTGCTTTTTAAATCTTCGCCCGATACGTATTCCATGGTGATGTAGGGGGTGTTTTCATACTTGCTGAGGTGAAACATACGGCAGACGTATTTGTGGGTGATTTTTCGGGCGAATTTCAGCTCGTTCCGGAAGCGCTCGATCATCAGGTCGTCGGAGGCGATTTCGGGCTTTAATAGTTTCAAAGCCACCTTTTCCCCGAGCTCTGTATCGAGTACCTTATAGACACTGCCCATCCCCCCTTTTCCCAGCTCTTCGATGATCTGGTACCGGCCGGCAAAAGTACTTCCTATAGTCAGTTCTTTCTTCGGAGTTAGAACGGTCTCAGTCTTGGTAAAGGCAATATCTGGCGAAGGAGCAAATGGCTCTCCGCACTTGTTGCAGAATCCGCTTCCTGAGGGATTTTCAGTCTGGCATTTCGGACATTTCATGTCCCAGGCTTCCTTTGTCTGTGTGTCAAAAGAATATCAATTCAGAGGGAAAGTGTCAAACCAGGTGTTTCTGGAAGAACAGCCCTTTATTGAGAAAATTGTGAATTGCCTGTATGTTTTTTTCAGATAACGACTTCGTTTTTAATTTTTAGTTGTTAATGGAAAGAACTCAGGTGAATGGATCCTGCGCTCTATCTGCACTCGCTCGATGGCTTAAAAGACAATCCTTATTCCGCCCAGGATAAGAGTTCCTCCCAGGTCAAGACCTTCTAGAGTATAAGTATCGTCAAAGGGAGAGGGGACGTCTGCGCTGGCGATAATATGCCTTCCTTCAGCAAAAACGTATAAATTGTTTGACGCCCTGAAATTAACTCCGGCTCTTCCGTGAAATCCGAATGCGGTGATGTCTGTCTCTTGATACAGTACTTCATCAATTACTACTGAGTGGGTCAGAGCAACAAAATCTTGCCTTTCTGTGTAGATAAAGTCTTCCATCAAATCGACTGTTGCTGTGATGTAACTTCCGCCTCCACCGAAATATATATCGATGGGGCCAGATTTTATGGGATGGATGTTGACTCCAAAACTGAAGATGGTTTTTTTGATATTTGGTAAGTATTGTCCGTCGTCAGAGTAGTCAGATTTGCTGTCATTGAAGAAAAAAGGACTGGGAACTTCTATATAGAGTTCTCCCCAGCCGGCCTTCGAAAATGAGGCTATACTCCCTGTCAGTTCGATAATTGGATTCACAAAAATACCCACGCCACCTGTAAAGCCAACCGAGTTACTGGATTCAAAATAGTCCTCTATGATGAATTGTTCGCCTCGATAGGGATAGCTGTATTGTCCAAACAACATATCGTTATACAGAGCGAACAAGCCGCCGGCCATTATATTGAATTTTATTGCGGCAGGTGCGGCCGGCCTGGGCTTGGCCGCGGGTCTGGCAGGCTTTCGAACGGGTTCTTTTTTTTGCACTCGTACCGGTTCTGCCTCGATGACCTCAACAAACCGGCTGCTGATGTATCCGGTGATCAACACGCCGATTTCCGATGAGAATTTGATCTCGTACCAATCTCCGATTTTCTGTTCGACCTCGAACGTGCTTCCGACAGGCGGGCTGAGTATGACTTCGCTTTGGGTATTTGGCTGCATCCTGACGCTTGCGTTCTGGGCAGTGACCTTAATCCTTTGTTTTTGCTGCGCTTGGCTGGTGGTAGGTAAAATCAGAATAAATGCAATGACAAGACTGATGATTAATTTTCCTGTTAACTTCATTCCCATAGTACCTCCTTAATGTTTTGCGTAATCTATTTTTTCTCTCTAGGGGTGACAACGATATTTGCAATTTTCCAGTTTTCGCCCAGCCTTCTCAAATCCCATTTGACTTGACCATCAAATATTTCCTGTTTTACATTGTCTTTGCTGACTCCTGTTATTGTGTGAGAGAAGTTTATTTCTGCCTGATTGATTCCTTTGAATTGAATGTTTATATCGGAAGCTGTCGAGTGAAAGTTCTCGAACATTTTCATGCTCATTTCCGTTCGTTTCCTGAGCTTTTGGTAAAGCGGTTGAGCGCATGCTTTTTCATAAAAATTCACCAGATTCTTCGTGTTGATCGATTGGATATACTCGTTCACAAGAGCTTTAGCCTGCTGGGGAGCCATTCTCACTCTGGCTTGATTCAAAAGTCTTCTGGCTTGCTCGTTTTTAGGGTCTAATCCTAGAATTTTTTTGGCTTGGTCAATGCACTCCTGGTAATTTCCCTTTCGAAAAGCGTCTTGTGCCGCCTTGAGTCCGTCACTGATTTGTTGTTCTTTGCTTTCTTCCCCTATCTTTTTTTTCGCTTCGTTGAGTAGATTGAGAGCTGAAGCGTTTTCAGGAGCGAGCTCCAGCACTTCTTCTGCCTGATTGATACATTCCCGGTAATTTCCTTTTTGAAAGGCATCCCGGGCGAGTCGCAGCTTATCGTTGATTTCCTGCTCTTGGATTTTTTCGTTCTTTTTGTTCTTTGCTTCGGACAGAAAATACTGAGCAGAAGTGTTTTGAGGGTCAAGCTTCAACACTTCTTCCATCTGTTTTATGCATTCATCGAAATTTCCCTGTCTAAACGCCTGGATTCCTTGTTCGAGCTTGCCGGAGACATCCACTGTTTTCTTTTCAGGCTTTGAGGGCTCGGTTTTCACTTTTTCAGGTTTTGGAGGAGCCTTTTTTTCCGGCTGAGGTTTTGGCTCCTTCGGCTCCTGTTTCTTGGCCACGACAGGTTCGGTAGGGGCTGCGGCTCGAATGCGGGCCTCCAAGTCTTTCACTTTATCACTCACAATATCGAATTCTTGGCCTGGAGGAGCGTTTTCGAGGTATTTTTTATAATGATCCATGGCAATAGCCAGCTCTTGTCTCTGTTCGTATATCAGGCCGAGTTGACCGTAGGGATCTGGGTCTTTCTCATTGAGGGCGATGGCTTTTTCGTACTCCGGGATTGCTTCATCCAGTTTGTCCTGTGCTTTCAATGAGTTCGCCAGGCCGAACTGCGCCTCGAAATGATTGGGCTCCACTTCCAGAACCTTTTTAAATTCGGCATAGGCTCTAGAGTATTTTTTTTCTTTCCAGAATTGATTTGCTGAATTCATGGTGTCATCGATTGAGGGCGTGGTGGAGGATACTGGAGATTTTTTAAAAACCTCAGGCAATGGAGTGAATTGCCAGAGGGCCCAGACGATTATTGTCAAGCTCACAACAGCTAAAGCCGGGAGGAGGAGTTTCTTCAGATTAAACGCAGAGGGAATTTCTTTGGAGGTGCTGGGCTTATCAGGAAGAACTCGGTCTGTAGTCGGAAAGCCCTTCTCAATTTTGTCTAATTCAGTCAGAAGCTCCGGTACGTCCTGATATCTTTTCTCCCTGTTTTTCTCCATGCATTTGAGAATAATGCTGCTGAGCTGGACAGGAATCTGGTCGTTGATTTCTCTTGGATTCCGGGGTTTTTCTCTCGTATGCTTTATGGCCACACTCAAGGCCGTATCTCCATGAAAGGGTGTGGTCCCGGTGGACATCTCATACAGAATCACTCCCATGGCATAGATATCAGCCCGCACATCGACGGGTTTTCCTTCCACCTGTTCAGGAGACATGTAATCAGGCGTTCCGATCATCATCCCTGAGGTTGTGACCCCTTTTGTTTTCATGGAGCGAGCGATACCGAAATCCATGATGTGCGCGTGCCCCTTTTTGTCAATCATGATGTTCTGAGGCTTTAAATCTCTGTGCACAACTCCCAATTTGTGGGCTTCAACCAATCCATCACATACCTGTTTGGCAATATAGACGGCTTTGCCTGTGCTCAGTGGCCCGACTCTACGGAGTGTGGTTTTCAGGTCTTCGCCCGATACATATTCCATGGTGATGTACGGGATTCTCTCGAACTTGGAGAGGTCAAACATGCGACAGACATTCTTATGGGTGATTTTTCGGGCAAATTTCAGTTCGTTCCGGAAGCGTTCAATAATCCTGTCGTCAGCAGCGATTTCGGGTTTAAGTAGCTTCAACGCTACTTTTTCCCCGAGCTCTTTATCGAGGGCTTTATAGACATTGCCCATGCCGCCTTTTCCCACTTCCTCGATAATCTGGTACCTTTCGGCAAATATGCTTCCGATGTTCAGTTCATCTCTAGGGGTCTGGACGGTCTCAGTTTTGGAAGAGGGGGGACTTGTTGAAGGAACAAGTGGCGCTCCGCACTTGTTGCAAAATTCGCTTCCAGAGGGATTTTCAGTCTGGCATTTCGGGCATTTCATGTGCTGTGCTTCCTCTGCTTGGTGTGGCAAAAGAATAACAATTACTTGAACATTAGTCAATGGAAAATGTATTTTGGGGTATTTTGGGGTCAGACCTCATAAACTTCAGTAAACAGCGGAAAACAGGGAGGAGGCTACAATTTTTCCTTGAGAAGTAAAAGTGGTTTTTTTCTTTCTATTATTGGAATGATCTTCCCTGGAAATCAGCTTTTCTCTTTATGAAGATTGAACCGGGGCTTTTTCTCTTAAAATACACTATCACTCTAGTCGTTGAGGTCTGACCCCATATAAATAAGGAGTAATCCCTTTTTATTAAAAAATCTTTATTTTTTTGATAAAAATAGAGTAATTAGTCTTGACATTTAGTCGGAATCTCCCTATTATAAAAGAGGTTTTTTACGCACGATAAGTGCGCGTGAATATTTATTTTATTTGACATAAAATAAATACAGATTCATTTGCCTCTTTCTCGGGATAGAAAGAGTAAGATCTTTGAAAAAAAGCGGAGCAGCCTTGATCGATCCCATTTGCCAAACATTGGTGCGAAAAGAACTTCTTCGGAAGTTCTTTAATAATTGGAGAGTTTGATCCTGGCTCAGAGTGAACGTTGGCGGCGTGCCTAACACATGCAAGTCGAACG